>Ga0187864_10004617_pt1 | contig 10687 bp, 9 predicted proteins | sample June2016WEW_11_4_FD_132985 | JGI IMG/M metagenome (GOLD analysis project Ga0187864, IMG submission 132985) | Peatland microbial communities from SPRUCE experiment site at the Marcell Experimental Forest, Minnesota, USA - June2016WEW_11_40 | ecosystem: Environmental > Terrestrial > Soil >... | reverse complement strand
TCGCCGTTTCCCACACCTCAAGCTGATTCCCTGAGCCGTAAGCTGGTAGCGTGGAGGTATTCGTCAGCCGACGGATTCCTCCGCGGGTCTTCCCGAATTCGAGCGGCGTTGCGATGTTTCTCGCCGCGGATACGAAATGAAAAGCCGCACAGGAACGCAAAATGCGCGTACCTGTGCGCTACCCGCTGGGATCTAGAAGTTTCAAGTCTCGCGCAAAGCGAAGTTTCAGAGCGGCCTGGAATTCCGAACATCGTTCAATGTCCGTTCGTTGAAAAAGGACTCTCCCTCGTTGTTCCGACACTTCGTCGACACCCGCTGTGGTTAGAAAATCGTTGGCGGCCTTCAATGTGCGTTCAACAGCGTTTACGCGCTCGCGGACAGTTTTAGAGGGCATCCCTGGTGCAACACCCCAAAAGTGACCAGCTTCCCGGAAGTACTTTGGAAGTGTTGGATCCTGAAGCCACATCTGAAATACGGGGTGCTCAAGTATGGGTTTGATTTCTTCCTCCAGTTTTCTCCCTGCTTTCTCCCGGACAATGGGGTCGGAAGGTCGCAAAGAACTGGCAAACACGAGGCCTGCGGAGGTCAAACGGAAAACGCGCTGGTGCACTTTTTCGAGGTAACCTAACCCAACTATGCCCTTGTTCGTTGCACCTCTGCTGTCGACCTCTTTGTGGATTTTGTCGGCGTCTGGATGCTCGTTCTCGTAGCCTCGGAGTCCCCAAGCGGCGCGGTCCTTTTTCCAGGCAGAAACGAGAAGGTCTTCTATGGTGAAAGATTTCCGACAATCACCACTTGAGCACTCAAGTGCTGCCAGAAGTACCTGTTCCTTTAATCCCAGGCCCTTTGGGTCCATATTTAACTTAGTCCTCCGCCAGTGCCGACATACTCCTTCAGTCTATCCCACATCGCTTGCTTTAATTGTATTTCCTTTGATTCGAGAATCTGCTTGTGCCTTGTCCAAAGATCCGGTTGTTCTTCCTCGCCCTTGGCGTTGAATTCCCCTGCCATGTGAACTTGGATCACCATCTCGACAACCTTTTGGGCGTGGAATGCTCGCCAAAGCTTGATGTCGTCCCCGCGTTGCGAGAAGAAGAAGCTGGCATCGGGACTTTGAAGGTTTAGCCACCAAATATTGTTTTGATAGTCCCACACCTCCTGCCAGAGAGCCGGTTGCTCAGGGTCACCCTGGCGAACTTCCCCGGTGTCCGGGTCTTTGTCACGGTCCGTGAGACGCAAATCCGGGAAGCCTCCACCCAGGTTTGGCCCATCCGGGTTAGTAACTACAGTAACCTCAGCGGCAATCCGAGCCCAAACATCCCCCTGCCCCGACTCTCCGGCGCCTGCTATTATGGAAGTCTTTCCAAGACGGTTACCGCTGATCCATCCGGTTGGCTGGATTCTTACAATGAGCTGGTCGTCAGCATCATGTTTCCAGTTAAGATACACGTTTGTGGCCCGATCCCCTTCATCGCTCGTAACCTCAGCAATGATTTGTTTGCGTCTACCAAGCTGGATTTCCAGCGTTCGGGGTGTCAACAAAACATGATCAACTATCCAAACATGGGCCTCAATCCTAGGGGACACAATCGCGGTACCCTTGACTCTGGCCCAAATGTTAGTCACTCCCTTCCCAGGTGCACTTAGAGAACTGTCTTCACCGAACTTTACAACGTGGCGGTCATCAGAAAACCACTCGACCTCCGCTCCTGCTACCAGCTTACCAGACGCGTCGAGCACCCTTGGTTTCAGTATCGCCCCTATCGGGAGCTTTACACCCCGACCAACACGGAGCTTCTCGTTTGCAGTCCATTCCAACTCGATGGAGTCCGGCACTTCGCCGTAGTCGCGCGGTACGACGTCGCGAATTATTCCGCTGGGCCCCTTACGATCTGTGCCAGGCACTTCATCTCCGGCAGATCCGCCGCTCGGGAGGAAGCGATTCTTAAAATTGTTGAGCAACTGGTTTTCCTCGTGCACCTCGTCGAGCTCTCGTTCGTCAAGCTCGTGGCGCTGCCGATCATTGATTGACTTTGCGAGGGCACGAATACGCTCGGAAATAAATAAGTCGAGAGCCTGAACAAGCGGACCATCGTTCGGCCGTTTTCGCCCTAATTCCACATAGTCGGGTTCCAAGGCGTGTAATTCTACTGCGGCATAGATGTACTGAGAACCTGGAGTATTTGGAACCAACTCAGAAACGAGTTTGGAGCCAATCATTTGCTGCGATGAGGATCGATAGGTGACCTTCCAGCGAGGTTTGAGCTTCTTATAGGCGTTGGGCATGTTTTCTTGAGACGTGTATAGGATTAATCTCCCCCGCGGGCGCTCACCTCCAAGCGTGGTGGACTGGATGTTCCCATTGGCGTCGGGCAGCTCCTCTGGTATCTCGCAAACGACTGGCTGCTCAAACCCCGCATAAGGGGCAATAATTTCAAGCTCAAGAGGTTTCCCACAATTTAGAAAACGGCCATTATGTGCTGCGTACGCCCTTAGCTGCTGGACCGCCAAGGTTGACTGGTCGTGACGGAGGAACTTCTGCACTAAGTCTTCTGCGTCAATTCGCCCCTTATACAATCCGCGCGGCTCAACCCCTTCGACGAGAGTGAAGGCTTCCCGCTGGTGAATGGCGTCTTGCACTTCTTTTGGTAGGTCCGCGAAAACAAGGTCGAAAGGCTCCAGCGCGTTTGCCAGTTCAGCTTCCCATGAGACTATCGGGAGATCGCAACCTGACGCTGTTGTTGGCATGAAGCCGGGCGTCCCGCGGCCTAGGGAGTTCGGAGGTCCCTCAAACCCTTTGCAGTTGAGTTTCTTTTCCCGTACGCCCAAAACTCTCGCCAGGCCATCAAACAAGCGGTACATATACGTCTTGCCGCCATTGCCTTGGGTTTCCTCTTCGGACAAAGAAGAGCCGCGGCTGGACGCGTCGGGGTCCTGCCAGACACTCCATGCAGTAACATCATCTAGTGTGGCCCCACCGACATCGAGCAGACCGATTCGTGCAGGGCTTGCTCCTGACTTATCTTTAAAGAGAAGGACAGCTGTACGGTGTTTGTCATCCACGTTCGCCCTATCCCGCTGGTAAGTACGCCTAGCGTTCTTGAGCCATTCCGCAAGACCCTCATCGTGGCTGCTAATCCACCGAGTTACCGATGTGAGAGTCCCCAACTCGTGAAACCTGATGCTGGAATCCCGTTCGATTGCCATGTAATCTCCTCCTATTCGGATATAGCGGCACCCCGCCAGTCAACTGGGTAGTCCGACTCATGTATTCCCTCACGGAAAAAGGTGCGCCAGGCAAAGTAGATGATCGCTCTTCGGCGGCGCCCTATGTTTGATCTCACATCCTCCAGGATCTTCTCCAAGCCGTCACTCTCTGCTTTGTAGAATCTTAGCGGGTCATCCTCTGTGGAATTGCCCACGGCTTGAAGTAACTCAGCCTTACGCTGCTCTATGATTCCTCGGGTCCGGTTCCCGGTCCGGGCTTCACCTAGGGCAGCCATTAGAGGAATAAAGAAATTGTCTGATGTTTGAATGATGCCTCGCCATTTTGGAACGTCAGCGTATTTCCTGTTAATGAGCTTGTTTAGCTGCAAGCAAACCCACTGAAAATCCGCTTTACAAACTTCGCTGCCAATTTCCATAATCCGCTCGCTGAGTCGCTGGCCAACGCCATCGGCCTCGTCTAAAACCGAGCGGGTTTTAATTTGCGGGTCTCGAGAAACATACGCGATTAAGCCATCAATCAGGAACTCATAACGAAAGTGAGTAGTTGAAGGAATGGGGAGTGATTCGGGAGGCTTGCGCCCCCGACGTTTCGGAACTGTTTTTTCTTCCTTCTCGGTTAGGAGCCTCATCCCCCATGCCTCGAACATCGCGCGCAGGTCCGCATGCATCACCTCAAGTAGGTGTCGAGGCGAAACCTTTTGCTGTCCGGCATTGAGGACCATAAACAGGCGTACAAGTTCGTCAGTCTCGAGGTTTCTCCATACCTGTAGAATGACAGGCCTCGAAAGGAACTCCTGGACGCTTAGCAGTTTCTGGCCTTGTTCATTAATCGCGGCGAACTGGACCTTGGCATAGTCCTCCGGCTGAGCACCAGACTCGATCGCCAGTAGTGCCCGTAATGCCTCTGTCTGAACGTGGGTTCGCTGTATCCCGTCAATTATCTCAAAGGGATGGTCACGGCCCGGCCGCTCATAGACAACCAGTGGGGGAAGAGTCCCGCCCCTACATAGATCGCGAAGCATGCGCTGCTTGATAGGATTCTTGCGAATATCAAGTGCAGTTCGCTGAAAGCTTGCCACGACGCTTGGGTCAAACGTAACTTGCTTTTCGTCGGGGCGGTAGAACCTCAGCTGCGACAGGTAACCCTCAACTGTAGTCTGCCGTAATCCGAAACTGCCATTGTCAGTCGCGCCGTCTCTTATGCTCAGCAGATCCTTCTCCAGCTCGGGCTGCTTGTTAATCGCTGTTCCCTCCACGTTCTTTTCCATGGCTTCCTCCGCTGTATACTTAGCGGCTATGATATTGTGAGCCGCTAAGTATATGATAGCCGCTATTATGTTTGTTTGTCAAGGACTTTTTTGGGGGAGTCCACCGGGGGAGGGGGAGCGGGTGCAAGCAATGCTTGGGAAGCAGCCCGAGCAAGGTAGCGCGGACCTGCGGTTTAGGTCCACGGCTATTCATCCGGAATCCAGCCTTTCATTCTCAAATCCGCGTGCGCCCACCAATGGCCAGAAGGCCGCGACCGTTACCAAGCCAAATCGGTCGTACCGAAACGGCAGGCGCCGACGTCACACCGCGATGATCTATGCGCCCGCCCCGCACGGCACAAGGCCGAAAAGCCGCGAACCTTGCGAAGCAGGTCCTCGCTACTTGTTTGGTCCGATATGTAGCTAAAGCACCCAATGTAACTTACATAATATAAAAGGGTTATTATCGCAATGTGCTTGACAGGATGGGGGAAAACATGTATATAATTTCCCCCATGTGATGGCATGGATTCCGTCGCAAATTCGGTTCTCAAGCGAATTCGGGTGCATGGCCGCGGGTGGGTGTTTACGCCTCGGGACTTCCTCGCCCTGGGCACGCGCCGGGCGGTGGATCGTGCGTTAGCGCGGTTGACGCAGGCGAGGACCATCCGCCGCTTGGCGCAAGGTCTTTACGATTATCCCCGCGTTCACAAGAAGCTTGGCATTCTCGCTCCAAACCCGGATGATGTGGCTGCGGTACTGGCAGCGAAGACGGGAAGCAGGGTGCAGGTATCGGGCGCGCGCGCGGCGAACTTGCTGGGGCTCAGCGACCAAGTCCCCGCTCAGTTGGTGTATCTCACCGACGGCCCCGCCCATCGCGTCAAGATCGGCGCCCAAACCATTCAGTTGAAACCGGCCAGGCCATCGAGGTTCCCCGGAGCAGGCACGCCGGCAGGGCTGGCTCTCCAGGCGATCCGCGCGGTCGGACCCGCTGCTAACCAAGACTTTGTGGTTCGACAGTTGTCCCGCGCCTTGAGCGCTCGCGACCGTGAGCAACTCGCCAAACTAATAAAACACGCCCCGGCCTGGAGTCATGAGATCATACGGCGTCTGATGACATTGATGTCGTCAGTTCCGTAGACCCCAGGCGCGGGCCTTGCGCTACGTTCCCTCTGGAGGGGGTTGTATCACCGGTTGCAACCCAGCCCGAGGGCGGTTAAGATTGGATTATGGGAGACATCGCAATACACAAGGCGAATGAACTACCTTCTGACGCGCGCCGCGCGGTGGAGCGCGTTCTGGGCCGAGTCCTTGAACCCGATGAGGAGGTGAGTATCATGGCATTCTCACCCCACGATGCACCCACCGGAGAGGCCCGCCAGAAGCTTGCCCGCCAACTCGAAGATCGCATCACCAGGACGGCCGAATCCGTACGCCAAGTTCCCGATGATGAGCAAGAGGCCGCAATTGACGATGCCCTCCACCACGTCCGCGCGAACCCGAAATGAGGATTGTCCTCGATACCAACGTTTTGGTTAGAGCCAACATCAAAGTTCAAGGTCCTGCACGGGAACTCCTTCTGAAAATCGCCTATAGCGACCACGTGCTCATCACCTCGCCGTTCTTGCTTCGCGAGGTTGAACGCGCGCTGGCTTACCCTCGACTACAGAAACTTTGGCGGCTGACTTTGCAGGATATCCAAGAACATGTGCAGTTTCTCGTCAAAATCTCAGAGGTCGTCCATCCGAGTATCGAAACGCCCATCGTTCTTAAAGATCCGGATGATGATCCGGTGGTCTATACCGCCATCGATGGCAAGGCGGACGTGCTCTGCACACTTGATCGGCATTTCTATGAGCCGGAAGTTGTGGCCTTCTGTCGGAAGCGTGCCGTATCTATCCTGGACGAAGTAGAATTGCTTCAAGAGTTGAAGCGGATTTGAATGGCGCACGTTGTCGGGTTATAAGTTTGGCGTCGCGAGTACTATCGCGCCGGGGCAGGGAAGCCCGTTACGGAACGGGTATTTCGCCACTATCATGACGTCGCGGTCATTTCAAAACATCCCCGCGGCCTTCGCGCGCTTGGGGATCTCAACCTGCTAGAGCAAGTCGTGGAGCATAAGCAACACTTCTTCCGGGAAGGCGGTGCGCGATATGAACTCGCTAAAAAGGGAACTCTCCGCCTTGCGCCGGACCCCCAACTCGAAGAGGCCCTCCGCAGGGACTACGAAAAAATGCGGGAAATGTATTTTGGACGGGAACCCGATTTCGATGGCGTAATGGCTGACATCCGCGAACTTGAGAGGGCGTTTAACGAGCGAGAATAGCAGTCACTTGGCAGTATCAGCAAACCTTGGATGTGATCTGAGAGTGATCTTCGGCGGTCAAGCCCGGATCACAGGGCACTCGGAGGTTGGACAGAGGCGGTCAAGTTGCCGGTAAACGGCCTTATCGCCGACTCGATCCAAACTGCGTTGCGTGGAGGGTGCGCCCCGATTGAGTGAGCGCACCTGCCTTCCAAAGAGTGCGGCATTCCTGCCGAGACCCTCTGGTGGCGCGTACATTCTTATCTATACGCGGACTGACCGGCTGGAGTAAGGGAGCGGGCAGCGCACCTCGTTTTCGTCTGTGGTTTATGTATTGGGGTGCGAACCTGACGCGCGGTTTTACATTTTGGGAATCTTGGGCGGCATCTTCCGGTTCGGGGTGGCGGTTCCGGGTATCGCGAGGTTTAATGTCTCGGGTGCACTGGGAAGCCTGACCTTGCCGGTGTGGCTCAATTTGAACACCGCGCGGCAGAGCCGCAATTCAAAATTCAAGATTTGAAATTCAAGAGCATGGAACGAGAACGCGGGCTGGGGCAGAGCGAGCCCAGCTCTGCGATTCACGTCCCCAAAAGGCCTTGATTTATTACACATTTGTTATATACTGAACTCGCGATGAGAACGCGGGATTTGAAAGCGGAGCGGCGGAGGCACGGCTGGGGCCAGGTGGAAGCGGCCGGGCGCCTGGGTGTGTCCCAACCTTATCTGGCCATGCTGGAGAAGGGAAAGCGCCGGCTCACGCCTGCTTTGGCGCGTAAGGTGGTGGCGGCCTATGGACTTCCGCCTGTGGAACTGCCCGTGCCTGCGGCCTTCGCCCCGGCGGAAAAAGTTGACGGGCAACGGTTGGTTGAGGACCTCGCGAAGCTCGACTACCCGGGATTTGCTTATCTTCGCACGCGGGTGAGAAGCAAGCACCCCGGAGAGGTTCTGCTCACGGCTCTCGCGCAAGAGAGTCTGGAGGGGAGGGCGGCGGAAGCGCTGCCCTGGCTGCTGCTGCGCTACTGGCAGATGGATCTTACCTGGCTGGTGGTGGAGGCGAAAAAGTTTGACCTTCAAAATCGTTTGGGATTCGTGGTCAATCTTGCCCGCCAGCTTTCCCAACGAGGCGTGGAAGCGGAGCGCACGAAGGCTCTGGCGAGTTTGGAATCCTTGCTGGAGTCAAGCCGGCTGGCGCGTGAAGACTATTTCTACCGGTCTCCCCGCAACGACCGGGAGCGGCAGTGGCTCGCGCAAAACCGGCCGGAGGCAGCGCGACGCTGGAATTTGTTGTCCGACCTGAAACCCGAGCACTTGCAATATGCCGCCTAACAACGAGGCAAAACTCCCTTCACCTTGGGACCGGTTTCTGGAAGAACTTGACGGGCTTCTCCGTGAGCAAGTTCACGTGCATTGCATCGGTGGATTCGCGGTCAGCCTCTTTTACGGATTGTCGCGACCAACAGCCGATATTGATTATTTCGCCGTAGTACCCTATGCCTCGGTGGGCGACCTTCAGGCATTGGCGGGTGCGGGCTCGATGCTTGCGCGGAAGCACCAGCTATGTTTTCAGCATGTCCCGACCATTTCCCTGCCGGAGGACTACGAAACGCGGCTTACAGAAATGTACCCCGGCCGGCTTAAGAGCCTGCACCTTTATGCACCCGACCCGTACGACTTGATTTTGTCCAAGCTAGAGAGAAACAGCCAGAAGGATCGTGATGACGTGGCCTTTCTGGCAGAAAGCCTCCACCTCGACCCTGCGGTGCTGCACGAACGCTACAAAAAGGAATTGCGTCCGTACCTCGCACATGAAGGCCGGCATGACCTTACCCTGAAGCTCTGGCTCGACGTCTGCTTCGAGGGCCCTCCGCTTAAACCTTAACCGTCGACGGAGGTCGCAGTAACCGACCGGCTTCCCCGGAGACAAGCACAGTGTGCGGCCACTTGACGGTCTGTCACCAAACCGTGGATGTAATCTGCGTGTCATGTCTGACGGTTGTGCCCGGATGATGGTGCACTCGGAAGTTGGACAGGAGCGGTCAAGTTGGCGGTAAACGGCCTTATCGCCGACTCGATCCAAGCTGCGTTGCGCGGGGGTGCGCCCGGATGAAGCGAGTCCACCTGCCTTCGAAAGAGTGCGGCGTTCCTGCCGAGACCCTCTGGTGGTGCGTACATTCTTATCTATGCGCGGACTGACCGGCGGGAGCAAGGGAGCGGGTAGCGCACCTCGTTTTCGTCTGTGGTTTATGCATGGGGGCGCGAACTTGACGCGCTGTTTTACATTTTGGGAATCTTGGGCGGCAGCTTCCGGTTCGGGGCGGCGGTTCCGGGTATCGCGAGGTTTAATGTCTCGGGTACACTGGGAAGCCTGACCTTGCCGGCGTGGCTCAATTTGAACACAGCGCGGCAGCGCCGCAATTGAAAATTCAAGATTTGAAATTCAAGAGCATGTAACAAGGACGATTATGCAATCGCGAGAACCTTAGCCATATGCCGCCCTCAGGAGAACCTGCAAAAGGGTCAAGCAGCACATAAAGCGGTCGCTCCTGTTCGTCAACCGACGAACGCCCAGAAACTGTCATTCCGAGCGAAGCGAGGTCCGAATTCTGGACTCCGATGGAGTCCAGCGGACTCCGGAAATCGGAGAATCTTGTTCTGCGTCGGGCAGACCGCTCCCAAAAGGCCAGGGCGAGATTCCTCCCCTTCGCTGCGCTCAGGGTCGGAAAGACAGCGCATTTCAGAGCGGTGGTTAGTGCCTACAGCTTCTTAAGGGTGCAACGGTCGATGAAGTTCCAATCGAAGTCGACGCCGATTCCGGTCGCTTCGGGGGGATGCGCGTAGCCATCGGCGTCAATCTGCAATTTGTTGGTCATGCCGAAATCCATATATGACAAGGGGTAGAGCAGTTCAAAGAACTCGCAGTTTGAGATGGCGCAGCAGCAATGCAGGTTGACGACTTCCAGGGGATGATAAATGGTGGTATGCAGTTCGCATTTGACTCCGAAGGATTCCGCCAGGTGGGCCGTTTTCATGACTGGGGTGATGCCGCCCTTCCACGACACATCGGTGCGGACCATGTCCACGACTCCGGTGGAAATGCACTCGGCCGTCGAGTAGTGGGAGCCTGCCAGAACCTCCGTGCCAATAATCGGAATATCCAGTGAGGCGGTCAGCTTGCGCAGGCCGTGAAAATCCACATCGAAAAGGGGTTCCTCGAGCCAGTAGTAGTTGAGCCGCTCGAGCTCGCGCCCTACCCGCAGAGCTTCTTCGTGAGAGTAAGCCGCCACCGGATCGGCCATCAGCCTGAACTCCGGGCCCACTGCCTCACGGCAGGCACGGTACGCCTGTAAGTCAAATTCGACCTTTCCCGGTGGGTGGAGCTTGTAGGCATGCCATCCCCGGGCCTTCACTTCGAGTGCCTGCCGTGCGTAGTCATCAGGGGTGGGCAAAACAAAGGAACTGGCGTAGGTGGGCACCTTTTCCCGGTAAGCGCCCAGGAGTTTGTAAAGCGGCAAGCCTGCGGCCTTGGCGGCAATGTCGTAGAGACAGATGTCGAATGGGCCGTAAGAATAAATGGGAACGTGATTCCACCAACGGTCATACGTCCGAAAGTCCTGCCAGTGCTTCTCGCGCGCCCACGGATCTTTCCCCAGGAAAAATGGCTTGAGGGCGGAAGCTGCAACCTCGCCGGCCATCTCTGCTCCGCGACCAGCAAAGCCGAATGAGGCGCCCTCGATTCCCTCGCTGGTTTTCATGGAGACCACCAGGAAATCGAAAGTCGATTTCCCTCCGGCCCTCATCTCTGAGTCCGACATGCTTTCGCGCGAATTCCTGCAAACGCGAATTTCAATCGAAGTTATCGCCATGGGAGGGTCGTTTGCTCCTTTTGCTTTGCGAAAGTTCTCGATCG
>Ga0187864_10004616_pt1 | contig 10687 bp, 10 predicted proteins | sample June2016WEW_11_4_FD_132985 | JGI IMG/M metagenome (GOLD analysis project Ga0187864, IMG submission 132985) | Peatland microbial communities from SPRUCE experiment site at the Marcell Experimental Forest, Minnesota, USA - June2016WEW_11_40 | ecosystem: Environmental > Terrestrial > Soil >... | reverse complement strand
GCGCGTCAATACCGTTTGACGCAAAGATTTCAGCCGGTCAAAAATATTTTGCTTCGAGATCGACGGTCGATTGTTTACCGAGGTGATCGAAATTGGTCGCCAGCCATTTGTCGGCGCGTTCGCGCCCCATCGCGTGAAGATGCATCAGAAAATCCCAATCGCCGTTCAATCTGCTCGACCAAGAAAACCCTCTGATCAAATCCTCGGCTTCGATCAAGTGCATGAGCATGCGCTTGGCCCCGGACACTCTGTCGTTGTCGATCAGCTTGTTCAGAAAAGCGATCGTCCGCATTTCGCGAATGAGTGAGGTATTGAAGCTGATCTCCTGCGTGCGATTCATAATCGCGGGCGAGGTGGTCGGAACGCCCGGGCGCTCGGCCGGCGTGATGTGGACCATGATGATGTCGCGCGCCTCGCAATCGTAGACCAGCGGAAAGATTGCGGGATTCCCTGCATAGCTGCCGTCCCAATAAAATTCGCCGTCGACCTCGACGGCGTGCATCATCAGCGGCAGGCATGCCGAAGCGAGTAGGTGCTCGACGCCAAGATCCTTGCCGGCGAAGATCTTCGCCTTGGCCGTCTGCACGTTGGTCGCACAAATAAACAGTTTGACCGCCCGTTGCTGGCGTACGCGCTCGAAGTTGATCGCCTCCGCGAGCAGGTCCTTGACCGGATTGTAGTTGAACGGATTCATCTGATAGGGAGACGCGAAAAAAGTTAGCGATTCCACAAATAAGAAACCGGGCGAATTTTCGAGGCCGAAATCCGAATTCGCTTTGTCTGTTTTGAAGATACCGCGGGACGAAATTTCGGATACTTTTTGCCAATAAAGCCGCAATGCATCCCTTGCCCCCCCGCGGCCGCCGGCGGCCAAGCCGTCGGCAAGCACGACCGCATTGACGGCGCCGGCGCTGGTCGCTGTGATGCCTTCGAATTTCAGCCTTTTTTCTTCGAGCAGGCGGTCGAGCACACCCCAAGTGAAGGCGCCATGGCTGCCGCCGCCCTGGAGTGCCAGGTTAACGACCTTCTTACCCGCAGTAGCGGCGGGCTCCGGCCGGGCGGTGCTTGCTTGCTCGTCCATGGCGTTCGTCGCTGCGGTGGATGACTGCCGCCGTCAATGCCACGGACCCAATACCGATCGGTGTGTGGCCCGGCCCCGCCAGAGTAAGACCGGAAAAGCGAAATCAAGCAAGAGCCCGGGAGGATGCGCTCCGTCCGCGCCCTAGGCGTGCGCCTTGCGCTGCGGGTCGATAATGCCTTCGAGCTTGCCGAGAACGTGCATGCAGGGAAGAAGCTGCGCCAAGCTCGAATTCGGCTCGCGCTTTTCCTTGATGGCGGCGATGAACTCGCGATCCTCGAGCTCGATACCGTCCATGGAGACGTCGACCTTCGACAAATCGATCTTGTTGTCCTTACCGTCGGACAGGTCGTCGTAGTAGGCCTTGTAAGTGCCGTTGTCGCAGATGTAACGGAAGAATGAGCCGATCGGACCTTCATTGTTGAACGACAACGACAACGTGAGGATCGCGCCGGAAGGCACTTTGGCGACGATGCCCATGTCCATCGCGATATTGAGCTGGGGGTGGATCGGCCCTTGCACGGCGTAGCAATCCGAGATCGTCTGCCCGGTCTGATACTGAAACAAGTCGATCGTGTGCGCCGAATGGTGCCACAGCAAATGGTCGGTCCAGCTCCGCGGCTGGCCGGCGGCGTTCATGTTCTTACGCCGGAAGAAATAGGTCTGCACGTCCATCTGCTGGATTTTCAGATCGCCCTTCTCGACGCGCTTGTGCACCCATTGATGGCTGGGATTGAAGCGCCGCACATGGCCGCCCATGGCAACGACGCCGGTCTCCTTGGCGATCTTCACCAGCGCCTCGGCGTCCTCGACGCTGTCGGTAACCGGGATTTCCACGAGCACATGCTTGCCGGCGCGCATCACCTGTTCGCCTTGGCGAAAGTGCATCTTGGTCGGCGTGGTGAGGATCACCGCATCGGCGCGCTTGATACCTTCGGAGAGATCCCCGGTGTAGTGCGGAATTCCGTATTTCTTCGCGACTTCGGCAGTCGCGTCCTGATTACCACCGACGAGCGAAGTAACCTCGGCATCGGGAATGCGCTTGAGCGCGTCAAGGTGCTTCTGGCCGAACGCACCTTGACCGGCGACGCAAATCTTCATCACCGGCCTCTGATCACGACGGCCTTCGCGCGCGCAGCCGCGCGCTTTGTCGGCGTTTTAGTCTTGCGGGCGGTGGGGCGTTTGCCGGCCTTGTGCGCACCAGCGCGGTGGCGCGCGGCGCGGGGCCTGTTCGCGAGAATGATGTGCCCGACCGCAGTGTTCGAGGCCGGCACAGTGTAAAAACGATAGACCTCGTCGACCTTGTCATCGAGCGCGCCGCGCATGACCAACCACATGACCATCTCGATGCCCTCGGCGCCGGCCTCGCGCATGTAGTCGACGTGTGGAATCTTGACGAGCTTCTGCGGGTCCTTCGACAGGTTATCGAGGAAGGCTTTGTCCCATTTGCTGTTGATCAGGCCGGCGCGCGGTCCTGATATCTGGTGCGAAAGCCCGCCGGTGCCGAAGATCACGACCTTGAGGTCATCCGGATAGGACTCCACCGCCTTGCGAATTGCCTTGCCCAGCATAAAGCAACGATGGCCGGTCGGCGGCGGATACATGACCACGTTCACCGCGAGCGGGATCACCGGACACGGCCAATGCGAATTCTTGTCAACCTTGCCGAATAGCAGGTTCATCGGCACGGTCATGCCGTGATCGACTTCCATCTTGTTGCAGATGGTGAGATCGAATTCGTCGAGGATCACCGACTGCGCGATATGCGAGGCGAGCGCCGGATGGCCCTGCACCACCGGTACCGGGCGCGACCCCCAGCCTTCATCGGCCGGTGGAAATTCCGCGGCGCAACCGAGCGCGAAGGTCGGGATCAAATCAACCGAGAACGCCGAAGCGTGGTCGTTATAGACAATGATGGCGACGTCGGGCTTGGTCTTGCGCATCCACTCCTGGGATTTTTCGAACCCCGAGAACACGCGTTTCCAGTACGGCTCCTCGGTCTTGCCGTTGTCGATTGCCGCGCCGATGGCGGGCACATGCGATGAACCTATACCTGCGACGATCCTGGCCACGGCTTACTTCCGCCTTGCTGATTTGGATTTTGGCTTATTGGATTTAGGCTTTGCTTTGGCTTTGGCTTTCGGCTTCGCGGTCTTTTTCGCCGGCGCGCCAGCGACGAGATTCGACGGCGTATTCTTCCCCGAACGCGAGCGATTGCCTTCGACCGAGCGGCCGCCGCCGAGCATCATCTTGGCATAGTCTTCCTGCGTGTTGCCGGTCATGACCGCCGCAAGATGCTGGAATGAATGCCCGTCGGCCGCGCCGAGCTTGGCGGTAAAATAGATATTGCCACCAAGCTCGAGCATGCGATTGTAATCGCGCTTGAGGATGGCCTCGGTCTGGTCCGGCGTCAGCTTGAACTTCTTAAGATATTCCGCTTCGTTGGCCTTGAAGGCCTTGCGATTATCTTCCTTCATCAGCGACATGCAGAACATATTGATACCGTAGCCCTCGCGCGAGCGTTCGGCGTCGAATACGTAGGTTCCGGGGATGTCGTCGTAAGCCTGCTCTTTGCGAGCCATCTGCGTTTCTCCCGGGCAATTCTCCCTTTAGGGTTTACATATATAGCGCAGCGGAGCTTGGCAATGTGAGCGGCTCCCGCAGTCTCGAACAGTTCTTAACTCCAATAAAGCCGCATCGGATTATCGACCAGGAGCTTTTGCTGCAGGTCGCCGGTTGGCGCGATCTTGGGAATGTAGTCGACCAGCGTGCCGTCGTCGGGCGCGACCTGCACATTGGGATGCGGCCAGTCCGTGCCCCAGATCACACGGTCGGGGCATCGCTCGACCAGCGCCTTCCCGAACGGCACCACGTCGTCATAGGGCGGGCCGGCGATCGTCATGCGCTCCGGGCAGGTGGCCTTGACCCAGAAATTCCTGTGCCGGTCCAGAAGCCGGTGGAAGCGCAGGTTCTCCGGGTCATCGACTCCCTTCTTTACGTTGGGCGTGCCCATGTGATCGACCACCACGGCGGTCGGCAACGAGGTGAAAAAATCCTCAAGCTCGGGCAAGTCGCGCATTTCGAAATAAACGACGACGTGCCACCCAAGCTTGTCCACGCGCGCGGCGATGCGTTGCAGCACATCGGGCGGCGTGAAATCGACCAGGCGCTTGAGGAAATTGAAGCGCACGCCGCGCACGCCGGCTTTGTCCATCCACTTCAGCTGATCGTCGGTCACCTCCTCGCCGACAAAGGCGACACCCTTGGCGCGGCCCTTGGCACCGTCGAGCGCATCGACCATCGCGCGGTTGTCCTTGGAGTGGCAGGACGCCTGGACAATGACGTTCTTGTCAAAGCCGAGAAAGTCGCGCAGCGCGAACAGCTTCTCCTTCGGCGCGTCGCACGGTGTGTATTTGCGCTCCGGCGCGTAGGGAAATTTGCTCTCCGGGCCGAAGACGTGACAATGCGCATCGACCGCGCCCAGCGGCGGTTTGTATTTCGGTTTCGACGGATTGGGATGGAAAGGAACGTACCCGAGACTCATCGGCACTGATTTGCGTCTCCAACTAGATCCGTTCCAACGCCATCGACACGCCCTGCCCGACGCCCACGCACATGGTCGCGAGCGCGCGCTTGCCGCCGCGCTTTTCCAGGCCATGCACCGCGGTCAACGCCAGCCGCGCGCCGGACATGCCGAGCGGATGACCGAGCGCGATGGCGCCGCCGTGCGGATTGACGTAGTCAGCGTCGTCGGCGACGCCGAGCTGACGCAGGCACGCGAGCCCTTGCGATGCGAACGCCTCGTTGAGCTCGATCAGATCGAAGTCGCCGATTTTCAGTCCGAGCCGCTCCATCAATTTGCGCGTCGACGGCACCGGACCCATGCCCATGATCCGCGGCGGCACCGCGGCCGACGCCATGCCGAGCACGCGAGCCCGTGGTGTCAAGCCGTGCGCCTTCACCGCGTCCTCGCTGGCGAGGATGATGGCGGCGGCGCCATCGTTGATGCCCGAGGCGTTGCCGGCGGTGATGGTGCCGGTATTGCGCACAATCGGCTTGAGCTTGGTGAGATTGTCGAGCGTCGTGTCAGGACGCGGATGCTCATCCTTGTCGACGACGATTGGGCCGGCCTTGCCTCCGGGCACCTGGACCGGAACAATTTCTTCGGCGAAATAACCGGCGGCGGCCGCCTTGCCCGTCCGCTGCTGCGAGCGGAGCGCAAATGCATCCTGATCCTTGCGGGCCACCTGGAATTCTTCCGCGACGTTCTCGGCGGTCTCAGGCATCGAGTCGATCCCGTACTGCGCTTTCAGCACCGGATTGACAAAGCGCCAGCCAATCGTGGTGTCGTAAATTTCGGCCGTACGCGAAAATGCCTCGCTCGCCTTGCCCATCACCATGGGCGCGCGCGTCATCGACTCCACGCCGCCGGCGATGGCGAAATCCATGTCGCCGGTGCGGATCGCCCGCGCCGCGTCGCCCACGGCATTGAGTCCGGAGGCGCACAGCCGGTTGACGGTCAGCCCGGGGACCGTGTCCGGCAGCCCGGCGAGGAGGAGCGCCATGCGCGCCACATTGCGGTTATCTTCGCCGGCCTGATTGGCGCAGCCAAAGAAGACCTCATCGAGCCGCGACCAATCGGCCGCAGGATTGCGCGCGACCAGCGCCTTGAGCGGGATCGCCGCGAGGTCGTCGGTACGCACCTTGGCCAGCGCGCCGCCATAGCGGCCAATCGCGGTGCGCGCTGCATCGCAAATGAAGACCTCCCGCATGGTGTTCTCCTTGGGCCGCCCGCTCGTGGTTACTTTGTCTGCTTATAGGTTATTTACGGGCCGTGACTGATAGGGTCAAATGACTGAGACATCGGATCGATTTGTCCCGCGCCTTGACGAGGTTCGGGGGAAATGTCAGGCCGACCGAACACCGATGTTCACGAGTTCGCCTTGAACAATAGCTCCGGGGATTTCTGCACTGCCCTCCTTGCTTCGCGCCGAACGGCTGCGGAGAAGCGCGGCCCCAAGGTCGCGTGCAGGTAAAACATGTCGCGCACGCTGACAAAGACGCATTCAACGCAAAGCCGCCCGCCGCTGCGGCCGGTCCGGCTCGGGCCCGCGGACGTGCTTGTTGAGCGCAAAACCGACGGCAGCATCCTTATGCGCTCGCCGCACCCGCTGCAGCCCTACCCGAAAAAGCTCACCGAGCGGCTCGCCTATTGGGCCGGCGTGGCGCCGGAGCGCGTTTTCCTGGCGCAACGCGACGCCTCCGGCGAGTGGCGCAGGCTGACCTACGCGGCAGCGTTCGCAAGCGTGCGTGCGATCGCGTCGGCACTGATCGAGCGCAAGCTTTCGCCGGATCGACCGATCGCCATTTTATCCGGCAACGACATCGAACATGCACTTCTTGGCCTTGCCGCCATGCATGTCGGCATTCCCTACGCGCCGATTTCCGTCCCGTACTCGCTGGTGTCGCAGGATTTCAAGAAGCTCAAGGCGATCATCGAAATTCTCACGCCCGGCCTTGTCTTCGCCGCGAACGGCGCCACTTTCGCGCGCGCCATCGCCGCGACTGTGCCGGTAGGCGTTGAAGTGGTCGTCACCACGAACCCCGCCAACGATCGGCCAACGACATTGTTTGCGAAGCTGGCGAGCGCGCATCCCACGCCGGTCGTCAAAGCGGCGCACGCCAGAGTCGGTCCCGATACGGTCGCGAAAATCCTGTTTACGTCAGGCTCAACCGGCCAGCCGAAAGGCGTGATCAACACCCAGCTCATGCTGTGCGCGAACCAGGCCATGACCCGCGCTGGCCTCGCCTTCCTGGCCGACGAGCCGCCGGTTCTGGTCGATTGGCTGCCGTGGAACCACACTTTCGGCAGCAATCACAATTTCGGCGCCGTGCTCGACAACGGCGGCTCGCTTTATATCGACGAAGGAAAGCCGATGCCCGGCGCGATCGAAGCCACCGTACGTAACCTGCGGGATATTGCTCCGACGATCTATTTCAACGTGCCGAAAGGCTTTGAGATGCTGCTGCCTTATCTCGAGGCAGACCAGGCGCTGCGCGAAAAATTCTTCAGCCGCCTCAAAGTTTTGTTTTACGCCGGCGCGGGTCTCCCGCAGCACGTGCGCAACGGACTGGAACGGCTCGCGATCGAAACGGCGGGCGAGCGCATCATTTTTCTGTCGAGCCTCGGCTCGACAGAAACTGCGCCAACGGCACTCGCATGCAGTTGGGAATCCGCCCATGCCGGCAATATCGGCCTGCCTTTGCCAGGTGTAGAACTGAAACTCATCCCGGCCGAAGGCAAACTCGAGGCCCGCCTCAAGGGCGTCAACATCACGCCCGGCTATTGGCGCGCCCCGGCGCTGACCTCAGGTGCTTTCGATGAAGAGGGATTTTACAAGATCGGCGATGCGCTCAAGTTCGAGGATCCGGCCGATCCGGCAAAGGGCCTCATCTTTGACGGACGACTGGCCGAGGATTTTAAGCTCAGCACCGGCACGTGGGTCAGCGTCGGACCGCTGCGCTCCGCGTTTATCGCGCACTGCGCGCCCGTGGTTCGCGACGTTGTGCTGGCCGGACCGGACCGTGACGAAGTCGCCGCTCTGATCATTCCCGATCTCGATGCCTGCCGGAAACTCGCGCCCGATCTCGCGCCAGACACGCCCGCCGCGGTGTTGCTTGCCGATGCGCGGGTGCGAAGAGCGTTCACGGGCCTTCTCGATGCGCTGTCGGAACCGGGCCGAGGCACGTCGGCCCGGATCCGCCGTGCCATTCTGCTTGCCGAGCCGCCATCGCTTGACGTCGGCGAGGTCACCGACAAAGGATCGATCAACCAGCGCGCGGTGCTCGCCCATCGCGCCGCTTTGGTCGAAGAGCTTTATGCCAACCCGCCGCCACGCGGTGTGATCGTCGCGGGGCGTTCGACAATTCCCACAGCACAAGCGAGTTGATCATGGATATTCGCGGACAAGCGGCCCTCGTCACCGGCGGGGGCTCCGGCCTCGGCGCCGCGACTGCGCGCATGCTGGCCGAAGCCGGCGCCAAGGTTGCCCTCCTCGACGTGAACGCCAAGGCCGCCGCCGAGGTGGCGATCGACATCAATGGCATCGCTATTGCTTGCGATGTGGCCGATAGCGCCAGCACCGAAGCGGCGATCGCCAAGGCCGCCGCCGACCACGGTCCCGCGCGAATTCTGGTCAATTGCGCGGGCATCGGCAAGGCCATGCGCATCGTTGGCAAAGACGGGCCGATGCCGCTCGCCGACTACGAGCGCATCATTCGCGTCAACCTGATCGGCACGTTCAATGCCATGCGGCTTGCCGCGGCCGCCATGACAACGCTCGATCCGCTGACCGATGGTGAGCGCGGCATCATCATCTGCACCGCGTCGGTCGCCGCATACGAAGGCCAGATCGGCCAAGCCGCCTACGCGTCGTCGAAGGGCGGCGTCGTCGCGCTCGTGATGCCGGCAGCGCGCGAGCTCGCCCAATTCGGGGTGCGCGTCAACGCTATCGCTCCCGGAATATTCTTGACGCCGATGCTGATGGGCCTTTCGCAGCAAGCGCAGGACAGTCTCGCGGCTTCGCTACCGTTCCCGAAGAAACTCGGCGACCCGTCGCAATTTGCCGCGTTGGTGCGTCATATGATCGAGAACCGCTACCTCAACAGCGAGGTCGTTCGTCTCGACGCGGCGTTGCGCATGGCGCCGCGGTGAATTCGGCGCTGGAATGCTCACCAACGTCCGCACGACACGCATCGAATGGGGCGATTGCGATCCTCTCGGGATCATATTCTATCCGCGCTATTTCGAGATATTCGACACATCCACGACCGTTCTGCTCGAGCGCGCGCTTGGGATGAACAAAATCGACTACCTCAAGGCTTACGGCTTCGCCGGACATCCGCTGGTCGAGACGAGGGCGCGCTTTCGCCAGCCGACTCGCTTCGGTGACGACGTCGTCATCGAGACCCGGCTCGTCGGATGCGGCCGCTCAAGCTTCAAAATCGAGCATCGGCTCATGAAGGCGGGAGCGCTCGCAGTCGAAGGCTTCGAGACGCGCGTGTGGGTGCGCCGCGAAGCGGACAATCCGCAGCGCATCAAGTCGCAACCCATTCCCGCCGAAGTTCTCGCGCGCTTTAGGGGCGACGGTGCGTGACGTTGGAAACGTGCGGCCCGCGGGCCGCGCCCGTGCTAGAAGCACGCGGTAAATCAGGAGGAACGCCCATGCGCATCGACGCGTACACGCATTTTTTTCCGAAAAAATTCTTCGACAAGCTCGACGACGTCGCCGCCGACTACAAAGATATGGGCAAGCGCGTGCGTTCGCTTCCCGCGCTCTATGACCTCGACGTGCGCAAGAAGATCGTCGACGGCCATAAGGACTATCAACAAATCCTCGCGTACCCGCAGCCGCCGATCGAGAAGTTCGCCAAAACGCCGGCGCACATTGACGAATTCTGCCGCATGATCAATGACGGCTTCGCGGAATTGTGCGCGAAGGAGAAGGATCATTTCCCGGGCTGGGTGGCGCATGTCTCGCTGGCCGCGCCGGATGCCGGAATTGCCGAGGCGGAACGCGCGGTCAAAAAGCTTGGCGCGCTTGGCGTGCAAATCTACACCAATGTGGCCGGCAAGCCGCTCGATCGCCCCGAATACCTGCCGTTCTGGGACAAGATGGACGCGCTCGGCATTCCGGTTTGGCTGCACCCGACGCGCGGCGCCGAGACTCCGGACTACATCACCGAGGACAAGTCACTCTACGAGATCTGGTGGACGTTCGGCTGGTCCTACGAGACCGCGACCGCCATGGCGCGCCTGGTGTTCTCCAAGATCATCGATACCCACCCGAACCTGAAAATCATCACGCATCATTTCGGCGGTATCGTGCCGATGCTCGAAGGCCGGCTCGGGCCGGGAAACGACGTCCTGGGCTCGCGGACGTCGGATGCGGATTACGTGGCGCTGCGCAAGGGCCTGAAGAAGCGCGTCCTTGATTATTTCAGGGAGGATTTCTGGGCCGATACCGCCGTCTTCACCGCCGCGCCGGCGACCAAAGCCGGCCTGGAATTCTTTCCGCGCGACAAGGTCGTCTTCGCCTCCGACTGCCCGTTCGATCCCGAAGGCGGGACCTTGTATCCGCGCGAGACGCTGCGGATCCTGGAGTCCCTCGATCTGTCGAAGGCCGACCAGGACAAGATCTACTTCAAGAATCTCGAAGCAGTTACCGGCCGCAAACTGGTGAATTCCTAGCGAAGATTGCGTCATTGCAAGGAGCGAAGCGACGAAGCAATCTAGAATTCTTGCCGCGAGCCTGGATTGCTTCGCTTCGCTCGCAATGACGCACAGGGCTTCGCCGGCAATGACGCATAGGGGTGGGCAACGTTCCTTGCCTCGTCCCACCGCGCTTCGTATCATTCGACGATGAGTATTTCGGAGTCCGAACCCGGCCTAAACGGCGCGGTAAGCGAGGGCCTTTTCCGCCGGGTCATGGCCTCGTTCGTCACCGGCGTTACCGTCATCACTACGCAGGTGCGGGGCGAGGTTCGCGGCATGACCGCGAACGCGTTCATGTCGGGCTCGCTCGATCCACCGCTATGCGTGATCTCGGT
>Ga0187864_10004615_pt1 | contig 10688 bp, 11 predicted proteins | sample June2016WEW_11_4_FD_132985 | JGI IMG/M metagenome (GOLD analysis project Ga0187864, IMG submission 132985) | Peatland microbial communities from SPRUCE experiment site at the Marcell Experimental Forest, Minnesota, USA - June2016WEW_11_40 | ecosystem: Environmental > Terrestrial > Soil >... | reverse complement strand
CTCTTGGGCCACCTGGAAGTGGGCAAGGGCAGCCACGAACTGCACCTCAGTTTCCTGCAACTGCTCATGAGCCGGGAGAGCAACTGGCGCCTCTGGATTCCTTCGGGCCGCCAGGAGAGACGGCCCCCCTGGTGGCAAACGCCGCTCTGGGAAGAGGCCACGGCTTAAGAGACGGTTTTCGGTTTTGGGTTTTCGGTTTTCAGTGGGCAGGCCAAAGGGCCTGCCTTTTTCATTCATAATGGAGAGGCAGGGGCGGTCCCGGCCGCCCTTCAGCCTGGACTGCATTGCCACGGACTGCTCCGGGCCACCAAAAACCTGCGCCTGGTCCAGGAGGCCCTGGGCCATGAGGACCCTGGCCCCCCACCCGGATTTATACCCTTATCGTGAACGAGGAACTGGAAGAGGCCCTGAAAAACTTTAGGAAGAGAAGGGAGTAAAGATGGTAACAGGTCTTCTTAGATATGGCCTGGGGAACCAAGTTATGATAATCATATCAACATATTTGCTAGAGGGTAGCGTGAAGAATATAGATAGCAGATACTTTCTATTCGGTTAAAAAGTTGACTTCCCCGGCCAGTAGTCCCAGCCCCAATCATCTTTTAACGGACATTATTGCACCCAATTCCTGGTTTAGAAGTTGAGGGCGAGTTTTGGTAGATCGGATTGGGAGCACAGGAGACGGTTCTCGGCGCCGAAGTGATAGACCTCGCAGCGAAGGTGCTGCTTTTTTACATGGGTGTTGGGGATCAACCCCAGAACACCTTCTTTAAACTGCTCGAAGGAAAAGTCACGCGTGATGAGCAACAATCTTCGCCCGAATGGCAGCAACCAGCCCGACCGTGGTGGGGACATCGATGCCGTAACGTTCCCCGCCGCGCACAATGGGGCCGGCAATGGCATCCAATTCGAGCTGGCGCCCGGCGGCAAGATCTTTCTGCATAGAACTGCGCATACCAGACGGCATGCTGTCGAAGATGGCCTGCGGCTTCGGCGGGTCAACTTCTGCGCCGCTTGCTCTCGCCACGGCGCAAGCCTCGGTAATGGCAGAAGCCAATTTATGTTTCCACTCAGCGTTCGCGAGAATCTCTCCCTTGTTCATGCCTGATGCGGATGTCACCAGCGCCAAGGGCGCCAGGAAGCAGAGCTTGCTCCATAGCAGAGTCTGCTCGTTCTGAACGAACTGCCAGGTGAAGCCAAGATCGCCCAAGCGTCCGACGACTCCTCCCAGAAGTGGCTCTCCGCTGGCTGACAAGTTGAGGCGCACGACCGGGGAGCGCTGGAGAAATTGTCCGGGAGCAATTTTCTCCGCTTCAACCGCGATGGCTGCAGGCACCACGCGATCACGGCCAAAATGCGCCCGGAGAATCTCTACGTGATCCACTCCGTTCAGGAACGGAACTGCGCAGGTGGGCAACGAGTGCACAGCCCCCAGCGCAGTTTGTAGTTGATAGGTTTTGGTCGCGATCCAGAGCACGTCAACCGGTTCCGTCAGCGCGGCTACGGCTTTCGCCGGCGCCGAGATCGAGCCCTGCGGACGTTCCAGCGTCAAGCTCTTGGGATAGCCCGCCAGGTTCTCCGGTCGAACTACTAATGTGACGTCCTCCCCAAGCGACGCCAGTGCAGTACCGACCAAACCTCCGATTGCTCCAGCTCCTAAAATGGCATGTTTCATGCGAAGCTCCGGGCCACCCAAAACCTGCGCTTGGTCCAGGAGGCCCTGGGCCATGAGGACCTGGCCCCCAGCCGGATTTATACAGCCATTCGTGTACCGGATGTCGAACTACTTGGGTCGAATGTTATTGCCGGCGTTATCTTGGTGATACTCATTAGGCTATGGTATTAAGCACGCAACGTGTTAATCATCCTTCGTCGACCCACCGAGCCACTGGTACGTCAAGCCAGCCAGCAAGGCCCCTACGATGGGAGCAACCCAGAATAGCCAGAGTTGCCCCAGGGCCCACCCCCCCACGAAGAGAGCCGGACCGGTGCTGCGGGCCGGGTTCACCGAGGTATTGGTGATGGGAATACAGATGAGATGGATCAGGGTCAGGGCCAGACCAATGGCAATACCGGCAAATCCTGCCGGTGCCCGCCGGTCGGTGGAGCCCAGGATGACCAGGAGAAACATATATGTTAGGACCACCTCAGACACCAATGCCGCAAGGAGCGAATACCCCCCAGGGGAATGCTCACCATAGCCGTTGGCGGCAAAACCACTGGCCACCACATCAAAACCTGGCTTGCCGGTGGCAATCACATAGAGAATAAAAGCCGCTAGGATACCGCCCAGCACCTGAGCAATAATGTAGGGCAGCAATTGCGAGGCTGGAAACCGCTTGCCCGCCCATAAACCAAGGGAGACGGCCGGATTGATGTGGCAACCGGAAATGGGGCCAATAGTATAAACCATGGTCAACAATGTTAATCCAAAGGCAAAAGCGACGCCGGTGAAGCCGATGCCCAGGTGAAGATTGCCGGGCGCTCCGGTCACAAAGGCCGCTGCAAAAATGGCGCTTCCACAGCCACCAAAAACCAACCAGGCCGTACCGATAAATTCCGCCACCAGTTTTTTCATCATGGACATCTGATTAAGCCTCCTTTATTCGAGACTATGAGGCGATCTTGGCCACCGCAGTCCAAAAATGATTTTAGGAAACTCTCTCTCCGAGTTGGGGTTGTTGGGATTGTTCAGGAGAAGTTGTAGCCGACAATGGCGCCAGCTGTTACCATGGCATCACTCTCGGTAGCAAACAATCCACCTACTTGACCACCAACCCACACCTCTCCCCAGTTTGTATTTCCTTCTTGGCTTGATGAGGCGGCGATGGTCGGTAACCACAAAAATGCAGCAAAGCAATGCCAATCATTTAATCATGGAACGTCTCCTTTCGGTTGTTTGGTTATTTTCCCCACCTTTTCTTCTTAAGAAGATGACTTTGCGATTTCTTCCCAAAAATTCCAGCCTTCCCTGGAAAATTATTAAGCCTAATCCTTTTCCTATGCCGCCCTAAAAGCATGAGATGAAATTAGTGTCAAATATTTTTTAATAAAAACCTTTTATAGGCTCTGGCCGGGACTCCCCCTCTCGGCTAGTTTTATGCGGATTTTGCCGGCGGGCCCTTTAGGCGGAAACTGAAAACCGAAAACTATCTTTAATCCTGCGTTCTCCAGCCCATGATAACCACCAGGGTTCTGCCTGCCTCCGTCCAATCATATAACCACTTGATGTAGGGCTGCTCCACGTGCACGCAGCCATGGGTGGCTAATCCTATTTTCTTCTTCGGCGGCGGTACTTGTCCTTCGTGAATCGCTTTTCTCTCTTGATAATCGAAAAATATGGAGTAAGGCATGGGGGTCTGGTATTTCCGCGAATAATAGTCTTCCTCTTTCACTCGCACCAGATAAATGCCCGGTTCGGTGGTAGTTTCATCGTCGCCGGTCAGCACCGGAAACTCCAGAACCTTTTTCCCCCTTTCATAAGCTGCGCCCACTTGCTTGAGTTGATTAATCCAAATCACTTTTTCATACTCCTGGAAGATGTCTGCCGCGAGAGTTGGAGATAATAGAATATTAGTTAATAATGCTACTGAAAATAACAAAATATATTTTTTCATCCGCTCTCTTTCCATTGATTAAGCTTATAAGATGCAGCCTTACTAACCTAATAATTTTCCGAAACGATTTCAAGACCGAAGTTCGTCTGGAGGTACCCTGACCCTTGACCTCGAATCATACACAGAATTTTCAGTTGAGCTTAACTTCTTCGATGGTCTAAAAAATATTCGACCTTATGACCGGAAACGTCTAGTCAATTTCTCGGAAGAAAACTCTCGCAAAGGATTGAAAGAAAATCCATATACTCCTGCTCGAGCGATTGAGCGGGGTGGGTTATATGTGGGCCGGGAACAAGAACTTGACAAAATTGCTTTTCGGTCAGACTCACGAAAATATCGGGAATTTAGTGGGATGGGTTTATTAACTTTTCTATAAAAGTTAATGGGGGTAAGTGTCCTCGGACGGGGGTTCCCTTCCTTGACAATCCTACTTCCTTGTGGCAATGTGAATAAAGTTATAATTTTATTAATTCACATTGCCACAAATCAGCACAAAGCTCCGACCTGGCCCGGTCCATTCTGCCATTAGCTTTTTTAACCGGGATTCCCCCGCAAAATATCAGCTAGCGGATCTGATTGTTTGGGCTTCCCTTAGTCATTAGTCTCCTTGATGACGCGTGTCTTCAGCTTCTTCGAAGGGGCGGGCTCCTCCACCGGCTTGGCTTTGATAACCTCTGGCTGCGGGGCAGGCGGGGGTGGGGCGGGTTCCAACACGGCGGGGGCGGGTGCCGCAACCACGGGCTGCGCCACCGGACAGTTACAACCCGCAGTCCAAACCATTGCCATGAGCAAGCACATCAGGAAAATAATTTTTTTATTCATTGAGATAACCGCCGTTATTTAAAATGAGTGTTGCTTATTTTAAGTAAGAAAATAAGAACTTACAGCTCGTTTGTCAAGAAAAATTTTGGCGCCCTGTCATTTTTCTTTGGACCATGGCTCCGGAAAAGACCCCGGAAGGTGTGAAGAAGCCGCCAATCCCCTTAACTGAGATTATGCGGCAACCCTGGCCCCCGCTGTCAAAAAATGTTGTTGGGGAGCCCTCTCAACAAGTTTAACCCCGGAAAGTTTTGCCTTTTTACTCTTAACTTTTGCCTTGTCAGGCGATCCAATCACAGGCTGAAAGCCTGTGCCACTCTTTTGATCAGGTCTGGTCGAAGAGTTCGGTGCTCAGGTAGCGCTCGCCAGTGCTGGGGAGAATCGCCACGATGAGCCTGCCCTGGTTTTCGGGCCGGGCGGCCACCGTGAGCGCGGCAAAGACCGCGGCCCCGGAGGAGATGCCGCAGAGGATGCCCTCCTGCCTGGCTTCCTGGCGGGCGGTGTCGAAGGCCGCCTCGTTGCTCACCGGGATGATTTCGTCAATGATCCGGGTATTGAGGATCTCGGGGATGAATCCGGCGCCGATGCCCAGATGAAGATTACCGGGCGCTCCGGTCACAAAGGCCGCTGCAAAAATGGCGTTTCCACAGCCACCAAAAACCAACCAGGCCGTACCGATAAATTCCGCTGCCAGTTTTTTCATCATGGACATACTCAAGTTTCCTTTCGATCTAGGTGGTCAACCTTCCGCGCCCCCGAGCATAGTTCTAACGGGCCTTTACCCCTTAAATCGTTCCAAAGGCTCGGGTCAAGGCTTAAGTGTAGCAGTGACGAAGTCCTTGACTGCCCTTCTGGCCTCGGTAGTCGCCTTCTCGTTATAAGCCACCGTCGGCCCATATTCCACGCACGGATCGGCCCAGGTGAACGGCTGCTTGGTTTTGACATTGACGATCACGCCATTCTCTGCCTCTGCCAATTCGCATCGTCTGGGCGTCTGCGCTCTCTCAAGCTTTAGAGGCGTCTTAAACTCCCGCCCATCGAACACATGTCCTGCGCCAGCATATTCATTCAGCTGGACATTCTTGCCTTTCGCCTTCAGCCGCTCAACGTAGGCACGACACGGCGCCACCGGTACATAGTTATCGGCGCTGCCATGAAAGATCCGGATCGGCTTGTCCGCCACGTTCTCGTCGTCGCGGAAGGCCGTGTTACACGGCGGGTAGAAGACGATGTAGGCTGCAAACTCCTGACCCGCAGGACCGTACAGGCGCTGAAATCGCTTCAGGCTCGCGTAGAGAGCAGCCTGGCCACCCCGCGAAAACCCCATAAGTGCAATCCGCGTGGGATCGATCCTTGGGTGTCTCGCCAGGACATCGAGGGCGCGATAGGCGTCGATGATCATCGCGAGCAACCCAAGTTGTGACTGATCATAGATGGTATTAACGATGCCGCGCGTGGTGAAACTGTCGAGGACGAAGGTTGCCACTCCCATTGCATTAAGATCCTGTTCCCAATCCAGGACGTAACCTCCCACTCCGCCGGAGCCATGGAGTAGGACGACTGCCGGCAGGCGATCAGTTCCCGGGCGAGGCAGGCGAAGCTCGCCCGCCAGCGTGACCGGTTTGCCTTCCTGGCGACCGGTCAGAAATTCCTGATCCGTCAACGTCATGGACTGAAACGAGTGAATCTCCATACGCGCGGCCTGCGCCAGTGGGGCCTGAGGCGCTGCTTTCTCGGCCTTTTCCGGCGGGGCAGCCGGTTTAGCGGGGGCTTTCGCTTCCTGGCTGCCGCAGGCAAGCACCAAACCCAACATTGCTGCGATTAACAAGATCCCAAATCTTTTCATTAGGGCATCCCGGCTATTTCATTAACAAGAATCATTGCACCCCTCCCAGCGATAGGGGTAGCTTCATGCTGGTGCCGCGATACTGCCATACACAAAGGTGCGATGTCAAGAGTTGGGGGGAGGTGGGAAAATGCTTTTTAAAGAATTCTTATGCTATAATGCCCCTACGAAAAGAAATGGCTTCGAAAAGAGGATCTTCTTGAGGATTTTGCTCGGGCCAAGAGGTAGGCACAAAACTATTTTGTAACCGTGGTCGCTAAGGCTGCCGCATAATCTCGGGTGAAAGGAGAAACCCTCCCCACGCCACCAAATCATCAGCCTTTAGGTTGATGCAAAAAAAGGTCAAAAGGAGAATGACGACATGAGCAGAAAAATTGTGGCCGTACTGATTTGTTTGGCCATGGTTGCTCTGGTTGGGACCGCGGTGGCCCAACAGAAGGAACCCGCGAAACAACCGCCGCAAGCGCAACCGCAGGCTCAACCGCAGCCGCCGGTGGCGGGCGTGCAGCCGTTGGTTATCGGCATTACAGTGAATGAAATGGTCGTTGTGGCCAAAGGTTGGAGCGTAAAAAAGCAGATCCTGGGAAAAAATGTTTATAACGATAAAAACCAGAAGATTGGCAAGGTGGATGACCTCATCATCGCCCCGGATTCTGCCATCTCCTACGGCATCATCGGGGCGGGCGGCTTCCTGGGGGTAGATCGGAACGACGTGGCAATTCCCGCCACCCAGTTCAAGATTGAAACAAACAAGATCATCCTGCCGGGCGCCACTAAGGATGCGATTAAGGCCATGCCCAAATTCGAGTACGCCAAGTAAGAGCATTGCAAAAGTCCCTATATTGTCGTTGCCGGTGCGGAGGATAGGACCACGCGGGAGAGCGACCCGAGGGCCGATGCCTCCAATGGGCGGCGGCATGGGGGGCATGAAAGGGATGTACCAGCAGCAGGGTGCGTTTTACACACCAAAATGGTTTTCGGTTTTCGGTGGGCAGGCCAAAGGGCCTGCCTTTTTCATTGGTGCGGGGGGAGTAGGCTATTAAAGTTAGAGAAAAAGTCGCCTGGACCTTCGGACAGGTTTAGCCTTGACAGGCTGGCGGGTCATGCTGATGGGTTAATTCGGGTTTCCCTACATTTTTCATTGATCCTCTCCCCCCTTCAAGGAATGGGCCTGATGATAATGAAAAGGTTATGAAAATTCTACCATAGCCTCGCTCTTTCAATTATTGGCGTTTCCGCTGGTAGGCGGTCCGGTAGATATATCCATCGGGATTTATCCAGAACATCTCGGAACTAAGGTATGAAGTTTTAGACGACCCGCCGCGAGAGGAGCCACCTCCGGCGCCAGAGCCCCCCCCATGCCGACCCACGCCACCCCCACCTCCGCCGCCGTACCCTCCACCGCGAGAGGAGCCACCCCCGGTTCCTGATACAGAGGTTTGTTCATATTCATAGGTGGAATATATAAATATCTTGCCGCCCTGTCCGTCGTCCAATTTTTCGTCGGGCGGTCCCTTGGCAGCAATCAGGTCGTTAAAGTTTTTGCCCTTCCAATCTTCTTCTAACTGCTGGGTCTTTTTGTTGGCATCGCTGGCACAAGCCACGATGAGCAGGGCCATAAGAGCCAGAACCATGATTTTAATTTTTACATCCATCTTCCATGGCCGCCGCTGTCAAAAAATGTTTTTGGGGAGCCCTCTCAACAAGTTTAACCCCGGAAAGTTTTGCCTTTTTACTCTTAACTTTTGCCTTGTCAGGCGATCCAATCACAGGCTGGAAGCCTGTGCCACTCTTTGGCTCAGGTCTGGGCAAACAGTTCGGTGCTCAGGTAGCGCTCGCCGGTGCTGGGGAGAATCACCACGATGAGCCTGCCCTGGTTTTCAGGCCGGGCGGCTACCGTGAGCGCGGCAAAGACCGCGGCCCCGGAGGAGATGCCGCAGAGGATGCCCTCCTGTCTGGCTACCTGGCGGGCGGTGTCGAAGGCCGCCTCGTTGCTCACCGGGATGATTTCGTCAATTATCCGGGTATTGAGGATCTCGGGGATGAAGCCGGCGCCGATGCCCTGGATCTTATGGGGGCCGGGTGGGCCGCCGGAGAGCACCGGCGAGGCCGCGGGCTCCACCGCCACCGCCTTAAAAGAGGGCTTGCGGGCCTTGATCACTTCGGCCACCCCGGTGATGGTGCCCCCGGTGCCCACTCCGGACACCAGGATATCCACGGCGCCCCCGGTGTCCCGCCAGATCTCCTCGGCGGTGGTGCGGCGGTGAACCTCCGGGTTGGCAGGGTTGGCGAACTGGTTGGGCATGAAGGCCCCCCTGGTCCCGGCCACTATCTCTTGGGCCCGGTTGATGGCCCCGGTCATCCCCTGGCTGCCCGGGGTGAGCACCAGTTCCGCGGCCAGGTGCTTCAAAAGCTTGCGGCGCTCCAGGCTCATGGTCTCGGGCATGGTGAGGATGAGGCGATATTTCCGGGCGGCGCAGACGAAGGCCAGGGCGATGCCGGTGTTGCCGCTGGTGGGTTCCACGATCAGGGTGTCCGGGGTAATCAAGCCCTGGGCCTCAGCCGCCTGGATCATGGCCGCCCCGATGCGGTCCTTGACGCTGCCCAGGGGGTTCATGGACTCCAGCTTGGCCACCAGGGCGCCGGGCAGGCCCCGGCCCAGGGCGTTGAGCCGCACCAGCGGAGTTTCCCCCACGGCCTGCATGATGTCGGAAAGGATGCCGCTCATTTTTAGCCTCCAGAAAGGCTAAGTTCAAAGTTCAAGGTTAGAATGCCGCTCTCCTTTTGAATCTCTTTGGGTTTTTGGGGTTTTAACCTGGCCACCGGCCACGGACACGAGACTACTTGCTGCTCTTCTTGCCCTGGTAAATCAGCTCCGGCTCCTTCAAAAAGACCCTGGTGTCCGGGGGCACCGACTCGGTGATCCAGACGTTGCCGCCGATGACGGAGCGGGCCCCGATGACGGTTTTACCCCCCAGGATGGTGGCCTGGGCATAGATGATGACGTCGTCCTGGACCGTGGGGTGGCGCTTGGCCCGGCGCAGGGAGTCCACCTGCTCCCGGGGCAGGGACAGGGCTCCCAGGGTCACCCCCTGGTATAGCCGCACCCGGTCGCCGATCTCGGTGGACTCCCCGATCACCACGCCGGTCCCGTGATCGATAAAGAAGCTCTCGCCGATGAGGGCCCCGGGGTGGATGTCGATCCCCGTCTGGCTGTGGGCGTATTCCGTCATGATGCGGGGAATCAGGGGCACGTTCTGGTCCACCAGTTGGTGGGCCAGGCGGTAAACGGTGACCGCAAACAGGCCCGGATAGCTGAAGATGATCTCATCAAAGCTTTTGGCCGCGGGATCGCCCTCATAAGCGGCCCGCACGTCTTTGGCCAGGACGCGGCGCAGGCGGGCCAGCTGGCGCATAAAACGGATGGCGTCCTCCTGGCCCCGCTCTTCGCAATGGGTGCAGGGCAGGCCGTGACGCAGGCATTCGTGGCGGATGGCCAGGGTGATCTGCTGGGACAGGATCTCGAAAAAGGCCACCGCTTCCTGGCCGAAATAATAGCCCAGGTTGATCTGGTCCACCCGTTTGCGGATGAAATAGCCGGGGTAAAGGAGGCGGCAGGCCCGGTGGATGATGTCGATCGATTGCTCCCGGGAGGGGATGGGCTCCGGGCCCACGTGGTCGAAGCAGTCCTCCAGCTGGCAGGAGGCCACCAGTTGCTCGACGATCTGCGGGACGGCTTCCCGGAATTCCTGGGCGGTTCTGGCCTCCACCTTGCACCGATCAAGTTCCGGGTCTGCCTTGGTAGTCATAGTCCCCTCTCAGCCTTCCATGGTCGCGCAGACGGCCTCGCCCACCACCCAGTAGGGGGACAGGGCCCGCAGTTTTTCGATGATCAACGGAAATTTTTCGATGACATAGTCGATTTCCCGCTCGGTGTTGAAAACGCTGAGACTGAAGCGAATGGAGCCGTGGGCCATGGTGAAGGGCACACCCATGGCCCGGAGCACATGGGACGGTTGCAGGGACCCGGAGGTGCAGGCGGAGCCAGAGGAGGCGCAGATGCCCAGTTCATTGATCAACAGGAGGATGGCCTCCCCTTCGATAGATTCGAAGCTGATATTGCTGGTATTGGGGAGGCGCTGCACCCGGTCGCCGTTCACCCGGCTCTTGGGGATACTGGCCAACAGGGCGTTCTCCAGCTTATCCCGCAGGGCTTTCACCCTAGTGTTTTCCGCCTCCAGCCGCTGGGCCGCCAACTGGCAGGCCACCCCCAGGCCGATAATGCTGGGGACGTTTTCGGTGCCGCCCCGGCGCCCCTTTTCCTGATGGCCGCCGATCAGGAAAGGCGCGAACTTGGTGCCTTTGCGCACGTAAAGGACTCCCACTCCCTTGGCGGCGTGCAGCTTGTG
>Ga0187864_10004613_pt1 | contig 10690 bp, 7 predicted proteins | sample June2016WEW_11_4_FD_132985 | JGI IMG/M metagenome (GOLD analysis project Ga0187864, IMG submission 132985) | Peatland microbial communities from SPRUCE experiment site at the Marcell Experimental Forest, Minnesota, USA - June2016WEW_11_40 | ecosystem: Environmental > Terrestrial > Soil >... | reverse complement strand
GTTGTTTCTAACCGCCTCGTCAATCGCGGAAGCCGCCATCCAGTATGGGTCAATTTTGCCGTAATTCGGGTTCATGCCACAGGAAATCGCTAAACCTTTCCACGAATTATCAAGCGGTTTGAGCACAGTAGCGTCGTTTGGTCCAGCGTACACTCCTTGAAGAGGTTTTAGCGTCGTGTTGCCTTTAACTTCATGGTCGTACGTGCGTATGACGCTTTCTTTGCTGGCGATGTTAGGCGCGGCGAGCAACTGAAGCAGAGTGTCGGTCAAGTTCTCGGGAGCAGGAAATTGGGGTTCGACGAATGTTTGGGTTTCGATGCTGGCTGTTTTCATGCTGCTGCATGGATTAAACAGGAATGTCATATCCATGTCAGCGACTTTTTCGCCGTTAAAATTGAGTTTCAGACGACGTTCAGTTGTGAGTTTGCCAATTGCCGTTGCTTCCACGTCTTCTTTTTCAAAAACCGCTATAACCCGTTCTAGGTTTTCAGGAGGAACCGTTATGAGCATTCTTTCTTGTGATTCTGAAATGTAAACCTCCCACGGAGCCAAACCAATATGCTTCAGCGGCACCTTGGCGAGGTCGATGGTTACTCCGCAGTTGAACCGCTCCGCTGTTTCTCCCACCGCCGATGATAATCCGCCCCCGCCAAGGTCAGTTGTCGCGGAAGCAAGTTGAAGGTCGCGAATATCAATTATCGCCCTTTTCACTTTCTCTTCTTCAATTGGGTTGGCGATTTGGACAGCCGGTCGGGAAATTTCCTCAGATTTCTCAGTCAATTCCGCTGAGGCAAACGTGACGCCGTGGATACCGTCGCGTCCAGTTTTTCCACCTGCCAAAACCAAAATGTGCTCTGGCTTGGCATTTTTTGTAAATTTTGCAAGGGGGAGAAGTCCTATACATCCACAGTATACGGTGACGTTGCCTGTGTAGCTTTCATCAAAGTAAATTGCTCCGTTGACTGTTGGAATCCCCATGTTGTTTCCGTAGGCGCTTATGCCAGCGGTGACGCCCATGTAAACGTACTTGGGATGTTTCACGCCTGCCGGAAGTTTGTTGTAATCATAATCGAGCGGTCCAAAGCCTAAAACGTCTGTGCATGCGATCGGATCAGCCCACACGCCTAATATGTCCCTGATTACGCCGCCGACTCCAGTGGCTGCTCCGCCGAAGGGTTCTACGGCAGAGGGGTGGTTATGGGTTTCGACTTTTGCGGCTATGCCGTAGCCAAGGTCGAAGCGGACGATGCCTGCATTGTCTTCGAAGACGCTAAAGCACCAAGGCGCTTTGATTTGTTTGGTCGCTTTTGCAATGTAGGTTTTGAAGAGGCTGTCAATTTCTTTGCCGTCGAGAATGATTTTTCCTTTGAAGGTCTTGTGGTAGCAGTGTTCAGACCATGTTTGGCTGATGGTTTGAAGCTCCACGTCAGTTGGGTTTCTGCCTTCTGCTTTGAAGTAGTCTTGGATGCTTTTCATTTCTTCAAGGCTCAATCCCAAGGCCAATTCATTATTGAGTTCGGCGAGTTGCTGATCGCTAGCTTCTTTTAAGACTGCTTCGTAGAGAGCATAATTTGTTTTGCGTGGGTGGAAAATGTTAGAGTTCATTATTGCTCCTCAAGGATGATTGTGTAGTTGTCTTTGGTTGGGTTTGCGAGGAGCCGTTTGCTCATTTCTTCGGCCTTGGCCTTTGCCTCTTTAGCCGTTTGAGCTTCAAACGTGACTATGTAAAGTTTGCTTACTTCCACTGTTTCTACTTTGTAGCCGAGTTCCTTCAGCAGACGGGCTGTTGTTTCTCCTTCAGGGTTGCTGTGGCCTGGTTTGAGGCTTACTTCGATTTTCGCTCGGTATTTCATAAAATTCTTTAAATTATGCTTCAAGATTTAAACGCTTTCGACATAAAAAAAGCAAAACTTTACGTCAAAACAAGCTTTTTGTTTTTGTGCTTTATTTCAACCTTTTGTTTCCCTGTCACTTTGCCTATCATTTCAGGCTTTGCAACTTCTTGCTCTAGCATGCTCATGGCTTTGTCAGCTTCAGATTTATCTACGATTATTCCGAAGCCCCATCCCATGTTGAAGGTTTTGAACATTTCCTCATCAGAAATGCAGTAGCCTAGTTCGGATGCGGTTTTTTGGATAAGAGCGAAGATAGGTTGCGGTTTGAAGTTGGTAAATTCGAAGCCTATTCCCGGCGAATAATTTGCTAAATTGTTAAATTTCATGTAGGCGTCGCCTGTTATGTGGACTGCAGCTTTGACTTTGACCTTTTTCGCTACTTTGAGAAGCGGCCTTACATAGATTTTTGTCGGCTCCAACGTTTCAAGCACGACTTCCCTATCCAAACCTTCCGGAATATCGTTCGGCATGTATTTTCCTCCCCACCGCTTGAACAGGATTTTTCTGACCATTGTTAAACCGTTGCTATGCAATCCGCTGCTTGGTAAGCCGATTACTGGGTCTTCTGGCTTGATGTTTTCGCCAGTGATGATTTCTTCCCTTTCAACCGTGCCGACCGAGGCAACGACCATGTCGAAGCCGGCGTTGTCGACTAGACCCTTTATTATTTCTGCGACGTCGCCCGTTTCGCCGCCTGTAACTGGACATTCTGCTTCTGCAGCGCCTTGAATGATTCCTTTGAGCCACTCTCTTACGAGGCGTGGTTCGCTGGCTTGCGCGTGAATGTTGTCGGCTATCGCGAGGGGTCTTGCTCCTGAACGGATGACATCGTTCACCGCCATCGCCACTGCATCAACGCCTATAGTGTCATATTTCCCCGCCATCTGCGCTAGGAGAACTTTGGTGCCAACTCCTTCGATGACAAGGTCTAAAAAGGTGTTTTCTCCAACTGGAAAAATGTTGCCATATGGCAGGCGCATCACGTTTCCGAAGTGGCTGTGCTTGTAGGTTTCCTGCAGGTCTTTTAGGACTTTTTTTGATTCGACGCGTTTTTGCCGGTTTACGCCCGCGTCGGTGTAAGTGTAGTTTTTAGGCAAGCTGTTGTTCTCCTCGGGTATTCTTTCTGTTATGTCAGAAATAACGATTATGCTTACTTTAAAGCTGCAGTTGCATTTTGGCTGGTTTTTTGGCTTGCCAAGCCAGAAGTTCTTGGGGTTTAAAGGCTTCAGCCAGTAGCAAACACATTATAAACGTAATGCATACTGTACCTTAGAGAGACCCATTCTTTATATTTTAGCCAATCAATTTCAGTATTACTCATGCGGTCGTAGTCTAGCTTGGTTAGGACATCAAAGCATTGCCTTACTGACGTGCTGTGGAAGGTTCCCAACCTGACAACCCGGGTTCAAATCCCGGTGACCGCACCAAAATTTCTTCGAATGATTTCAGAGGCAAAAGAGAAAAGAGGCAGTTCTGGTTCTAGTATTGCGGTGTTGAATCATTTTTTCAGGTTACCTTATGGTTCCAGTTCCCTCATATGGCCAGCAGTATGTGAGGTGCCAAAATTGCGGGTCGCAGGTTACAGCAAATTCTAACTACTGCAATTTTTGCGGCGCGCCTTTGCATCAGCCAGTCTTGCTGAAAATTTGTCCTCGATGCAACACTAAGATTTCCGCAAGCGCCAAGTTTTGTCCTGAATGCGGAAAAAAACAACCCGTCGAAACCCGTCAGCAAAAACCTACGGAGCAGGCGGCAAACCACTGCTAGCTTTTGCCCGTAAGCCTTCCAACCAAATTTGGTGTTGCTGCTGTATTCTTTTGGGTCTTAAGGCATTTCCCAGTCGGTTGAGCCATCCACGCTGTGTCTCCTCCATTACAACAATGCAACCTTGCTCCGTTTTTTGGATCAACCATGCATGGTAAGCGCTAAGTCCATTGCCACGGGCATCCCAAGCTAAGCGTTCGTAAGGTACAAACTCGAGCACCGTTGAAACTATGGTTACGCCGAAGGTTTTCCATCGGAACCTTGTTCCTAAAGCAAGGTCGGAAGATTGTCCTCTTAGAAATTGGATGTTAGCTGAGTTAGGGTACCAAGTCGGCCAAAGCTGTGCGCGTATCAGCCACGCCCACACTGTTTCGGGAAGAGCGGCCATTGCAAGTTCATTGTGTACATGAATTGGACATTTTTCTGGTTCAAAACCGCTTGGCCAAAAAATTTGATTTGGGTTAGCCACTTCAATAAGCCTCATCTTCTGAGTAGTTTGTTCTAGGCTAAAAACGCTACTGTGTTAGTTTGGCTGACTGGTTTGAATCGATTTTGCCGTCGGTTTGTGTAGTCAAGTTTCCATTGGTTGAAGGGATTGGCTCTTGTGATATCGTTCTTGCTTGCTCGCTTGTTTGTTGTTGAGGAGGTTTGGTTTGCTTCCATGCAAGCAAAATTTTCTTTCTGAAGAACTGTTCAAACATTTCTTTTTTCTTGTTTACAGCTAACTCTTCTGCAACAGGGCTTGAAAGGGCAACCGCTTCAATAGTTACGTACTCGAAAGCCAAGTGGGCTTCTACTCTTTGAACTATTGATTGATGAGAGAAGTCTAAACCGTCAGCCAAACGCAAAATGCCCGCTAAAATCTTGACTTTCCGTTTTAATTCAGTGCTAAGCGACTTGTAGTCATAGTCATTATTTTTTGGGCAACTCTTGCGATGATATCGCGCTACGTTCGCTATGACCTGTCTCTCTATTGACGTAAAAGGCAGCTTTGTCTCGTTTAGAATTAGTTTTAGTGTATTCTTTTGGTGTGCCTTTGGTCCCCTTGCCAGGCCGATGTCATGAAGAATCGAAGCGCATTCTAGCCAGCACCGTTCCCTATTACCGAGTTTGTGCAGATCTTGTAGGGAGTCAAAGAGTTCCATGGATAGCTTTCTTACTTGCTCTGCATGCTTTGAGTCCGGCCAATAGGTTTGTGAAATAGTTTGGCAACTTTTTGTTATCTCAACGCACTTTTCTTCCATATCGTGTTCTTTGGTTTTGTCTTCCACGATTATGTTATCTAGTGATAACCCTCGAAGCAGCATTTGGGCATAACTTTCAGAAGCGCCTCTTCTTCTCAGACCATCAGCTGCTGCCTCCACATCGTAGTTAACTCTAATTAACTCAACAGAAAAGGGGTTAGTTGTGATCTCCGCGTAGGCGGCTTGAGGGTTTCCATCTCCAGGTCTTCCCACGCTGCCCGGGTTAATGAACAAGGCTCCGTCAACTTCTTTGGTGAACTGGTCATGCGAATGCCCAAAGATAATTATGTCCGCGTTCGCGGTTTTTGCTATTTCTTGAAATCTTTCAATTGGCGTGTCATCGAACAAATGTTCGTCAACCGCGTTGGGGGTTCCATAAATCATGAGAAGTTTCTTATGCGCGACTTCAAGCTCGAGTTTGGAAGGCAAGGCGCGAAGATAAGTCTCGTAAGATTTTTTTAACTCTTTTCTGGCGAATTCTACAGAGAATTTTTGGATACCTTTGCCCTTCTTGTTCTTGTCTAAAATTTCAAGATCCAGATTTCCTATCACGCTCAAAGCATTCTTCGAGTATAGGGCTTCAACTACTTCGTTAGGAAAAGCTCCGAACCCTATTGAATCACCCGCGTTTAAGAAAACGGTTATTCCTCGGCGTTTGGCGTCTTCAAAAACAGCTTCAAGAGCATTTAGGTTTGCATGAATGTCCGCGATGATGCCAATTTTGACGTATGGATTTGTCAGTTCTTCTTTTGTTCTGTGTTCCGCTGCTGTAAAGCCGGCGCTCGCGTTTTTCCTTAATTCCTCTAAGGCGTTTTTGCTTTTGTTTTCGTCCCAGAAACTGACGAATTTTTGGTATTGACTTTTTCTTTTTTCTTTAATAAAATCGAGGAAGCTTAAAAGATCTTGGTTGTGATCAGCAGCTGCTTGCTCGTTTTCTGATATTATTGCCGTTTTTCTTCGTGTTTCCTCAATGAATTTTGGAATACCTTCAATCCATACGTCGCTATCGTGCATTTCGCCAAGAGTGTCTTGAAAATTCTTCATCATCTTTATTTCTTCAGAAAGTTCTTGCTCATACAGCGGTGCAAACGCCTCCAAGGTATATCTTAGCCATTTAGCTCGGATCCGCATTTCATGGTGTTTGAGGATTTCGTTTTCCTTATGGACCCACTCTTCCATGGCTAGAAACTCGTCTAGTTTGGAGGATATTTGCCAGAAGGCTTTTTCGCGGACCGAGAACAAATTGAAGGGTGTGCTGGTTGATTCTTTTACGATTTGTTCGCAGTAACTTGCCGTTTGCTGTAGGACTCTTGACTTTCTAAGCTCTTCAAGTCCATTAGTTATGCTGGATTGCATATCTGCTCTTTGATTAACGTGCGCTTCAAGCAAAGCCTCGATTCCCTTTTTGGGATCGGTTGCTTGAAGTTGTTGAATGTAGTCTTTTATGAACAAGATCTGGACATCCAAATCTCTGGCGGCGCCTAGGAACTGAGTTACATTCTTGATTTCGTTTATCCATTTTTTATAGCGTTTTCTTGGGAAACATTCTTTGAAAAGGGGCATTGCTGCTCTTATTCTACGTGAAGTTACACGCATTTTGTGAACGTATTCTATATCTTCGTTTTTTTCGACTCCTCCTATTTGTGCTTCAATAGTTGAAAGAAGCTTCTTGAGCGCTTCAGCCCCGAAAAGGCAATAACTTGAATCTATCCTACTGCAGTTAGGGTCAAAGCAAGCGTTCATTTCAAACGCCTCGAGATTTGATGGTAAACTTCAGCGGTTTATTTTTTATTGTTTTCAAAAAAGTGTTGCTTTGCGATGAAAATAAAATCAAGATATAAACAACTCCCAGATCGCCGACGCGTAAATTGCTAGTTTTAAGGCTTAGAAATAGTTAAATCCTTCTAGCAGTTCTTAGTGAAATATGAATTCTAAAACTTTAATGGAAACTGGATTCTCCGAATGGTTGCCGCTGAAAACATTGGCGCTCTCAAATTTGCCATCGGACAAAGCTGCTGTCATCGTAATAGTTGACAAAGAACACTCTGGAAAAGAAGGATCCGACATTCTGTATATTGGACGGACAAAAAAACCCAGCAAAAGAATACTAGGTGGATATTTGGGCGGATACGGAGGAAAAAATACTAAAAAGATCAATGAGCTGCTTTTCAACCAAGGCTACATAGAAAAAGCTACCATAAGCTGGATTCTAACAGACAAACCAAGAATCATGCAAGAGGAATTGCTTGCAAAGTATAAAGTTGAACATGGCGAACTTCCAAGCTGGAACACAAAAAAGAAACTCGATGTTAAACCAAAAGAAGCTCCTTTAAGGCGCAAAGAAGTTCCAGCTCTAAAAGCCAAGATTCTTCCGAAAGCCAAAAAAGGACCAAAGCCCAAGCCAAAGCCAAAAACCGTTTCAACAAGGAAGCCTGTGGCGAACTTGGAAACTTCAGCCGAAGCTGAGATGCCGAAAAAAGAGGAAACTGCCGCAGAAACGCCGGAAAAGGCAAATGTCTCGGACAGCGGAATGACAACTTAGCAAAAAAATACCGCTAGCTCACTTCTCTCCTTTTTTCTCTTGGTTATTGAGACTCTTTTTTTCTTATAGGCTTTTTACAAGTAGCATTTGCTTTGTTTTGTTGCTGTTTAGCAATTGTGCACTATTTTCTTGGCATGTTTTTGGGTTAGCTCCGAATGATATGGCTGTCTGATCTGTAGTAGCCATTATTAGGCACTGTAACCTATTCTCAATGGGGCTGTTTTAGATGTCAATGGATTCGGAAGATTTCAAGGTGCCGTCTGGCAAGAAGATTAGTCTTAAGGATTTTGATCCCGGTTGGGTTCCGGAATGGGCTAAGAAAAAGGAAGATGAAGAGGGCAAAAAGGAAGCAAAAGAAGAAGGGTTAGGTATCATTGAGACAAACAGGCAGAAACTGATTGAGCTGCAGGAGTTATTTTGGGCAAGTCACACTTATTCTATCGTGATTATTCTTCAGGGGATGGATGCAGCAGGAAAAGACAGCGTAATCAGCCATGTATTGTCAGGAGTAAATCCTCAGGGTTGTCAAGTGACAGCTTTCAAAACTCCGTCAGAAGAGGAACTGAACCACGATTTTCTATGGCGCAACGTGAAAGCTCTCCCAGAAAAGGGAAGCATTGGAATTTTCAACCGTTCATACTACGAAGATGTGTTGATTGTTAAGGTTCGCCCAGAGGTTTTGGAAAGAGAGAACTTGCCTTCGAAGGTAGAAGGAAAACAGTTCTGGAATCAAAGGTATGAAGACATAACTATGTTCGAGAGACACATAGTTCGGAACGGCACCGTAGTCTTGAAATTCTTTCTCCATGTCTCGAAGGAGGAGCAGAAACAGCGTTTTCTTAAGCGACTTGAAGACCCAACAAAGAATTGGAAATTTTCAGCCACTGATCTTTCGGAACGCTCAAAATGGGCCGATTACACAGAGGCATACGAAGAAATGGTCAATCAAACAAGCACTGAATGGGCACCATGGTACATAATCCCTTCAGACAAAAAGTGGGTTACCCATGCATTGGTTTCAGAAATTATAGTGTCTCAGATCAAGAAATTGGATTTAAAGTATCCAACTTTGAGCAAAGAGCAAAAAGAAGCTTTGGAAACGGCAAAAGCTGAGCTTGAAAAAGAATAAACCGCTTCCCAAGCAATCACGTGGGCGAAACTGCACAATGAACATCAAGCTGTTTTCCAAATGCTTCAAAGAATGCTTGCCTATTTTGGATAATGCTCCATTCTTCAAAACTGCAGTCCGAGTCTGAGTAAAACTCCAGCAAAACTTGATCTTTATTTTCTTTAATAAATTCAGCCTTCTTCACCAATGCGCTATGGCTTCGGTCGAGTTTTTCAGCAAACCTCAGAAACGTTGAAAGAATGGCGATGCAATCTTTGGTTTTTTCGTCCAAGCCTGAAGCCTTTAGCGCTTTTTTAGACGGTAACTTTTTTCTGTGAAAACGTGCGATACTGCCCATTATTTGGATTTCTTTGCGGTCAAAACCAAGCAGTTCAGCATTACAAATAATATATTGAGAATGAAACTGATGATCGTTAAATGATAGAAAGTCGCCGACATCATGCAGAATAGCCGCGTACTTCAAGAGTTCTTTTTCCGATTCCCCCAAATTGTGCAGCCCAATTTGTTTTGCGCTGTCGAAAAGCTGCAGCGCTAAAGAAGCCACTGCATCGGAATGTTTCTCGTCAAAATTGCAAGATCTTCCCAAATGCAAGACACTCCGATTTCGCATAGGTGACTTTTGGAGTTCTCGGAAACCTTCAAAATGCGATAAGTAATCAAAGAGAAGTCCATCCCGCAGTTCCCGGCGACTAATGTTTATTTCTTCCAAACCTAGCTCTTCCATTATCGCCTCAATTATGGCTGCCCCCGCAATTATAATGTCGGCTCGATCCGGATTGATAGCTGGAAGGTTTTTTCTTTCTTCAAGCGATAGAGAGCACAGAATAGGAGCCATTTTTTTCAGGTTCTTCCTTGATAGTGTTAAGCCCTCTCCATTGCCGTTCTTCTTGAATAATTTGTTTGCTACTTCTGCCAAGTTTATAACTGTGCCTGATGATCCCCATGCGAGCCTCACTCCGTATTCTTGCACTTTCCCTTTTGCTACTCTGACCTTGCTGGAAGCATACTGTTTCATTGCCTTGTAAGTGCTTGCAACGATTGGACCTGTCCATCCTTCGCCCACAAACTGTGTAGTCAGCCTAATTGCCCCTAACTTTAAACTGTTCGCGTAAAAGCATTGAAATTGGTCTCCGATACAAATTTCAGTGCTTCCACCGCCTAAATCTATGAAAATCGCTTTTTCCTCACCGATGTTTACCCCACTTGACACTCCGAGACAAATCAAGCGGGCTTCTTCTTCACCCGAAATCACTTTTACCTTAAGCCCTGTGGCATCTCGAAGTTTTTTAAGGAAATCCAGTTTGTTTTCGGCTTCTCGAATAGCTGAGGTCCCGACCGCTATTATTTCGGCGGCGCCGTAGGTCTTGGCAAGATCAACAAACTTTCCGCAGACAAAGATTGCTCGCTCCATAGCTTCGGGCCTAAGAATATTGTCCTTGAATTCTTGCTCGCCTAGTCGAATAACTTCTTTTTCCTGGCTGATAATCGTATAAGAGAAATTTGGGTTTATCCTAACCACTAAGAGACGAACAGCATTTGTTCCGATATCCACGAAGCCAACTACGTGTTCAGCGTTTTTTGCTGTGTCTTGCATGATAGCACCAATTTCTTTGCCACGACTCTTTCAAACAAATCTTTCTTCTTATTAAAAGCCTGCTGCTCCAAGATTGATTGCGTTTCACATAAACATCCGACAATTATCTTTTTGGCACCCACCTTTAAATTCAAAGCTTTCACATTTGATTGGTGTCCATAATCTAAGCTGTCAGCAACCCGCAGCAGACCAGCTAAAATATTTATTGTATTTACTGTATGCCTGTCTAGCGATCTGAGGTTATAGTGTTTTTGTTTAGGCAATCCTTTTCTGTGATAGCGGGCAGTGCTTGCTACTATGCGTCTTTCTTTGGATGAGAAGGGCAATTGGGTAGCGTTGAGGATGAGTTTAGCTGATTCTTTATGGTGCCCACCCATACTTTTCGATAATCCAACATCGTGCAGAATTGCAGCATATTCGAGCCAGCATCTTTCATGCTCACCCAACTTATGGACGTCGATAAGGCCGTCAAAGAACTTTAAAGCAAGTTTAGTAACTTGGGAATAATGTTCCGAATCATCC
>Ga0187864_10004607_pt1 | contig 10695 bp, 6 predicted proteins | sample June2016WEW_11_4_FD_132985 | JGI IMG/M metagenome (GOLD analysis project Ga0187864, IMG submission 132985) | Peatland microbial communities from SPRUCE experiment site at the Marcell Experimental Forest, Minnesota, USA - June2016WEW_11_40 | ecosystem: Environmental > Terrestrial > Soil >... | reverse complement strand
TCTCTTTGTTGGCACCAAGCCCGGAGATCCCAAAACCCACCAAGGATCTGATAAGCCACTTTGTCGGAAGGTCACCGGTGTCGGGTTGATGGATAAAGTCCGGCTTAGACTCACATTCTATGGCTTGCATGATGCTGAACTCCGCCTCCCCCGGTCAGCACCAGACCCGAACTTTCCGGAAGAACCACAAAACCAGTTCCCGAAAGCAGATCTGCGCCCCAGCTTCCGAACAGTTACAAGAAATCAGAAGCTCACCGCCCGGAGGGCGGCCAGGAGTTGTTCGATGTCTGCCGGGGTGTGGGCAGCGGTGAGGGTGAAGCGCAGGCGGGCCTGGCCGCGGGGAACGGTGGGGTAACGGATGGCAGGGATGAAAATGCCCTGGTTGCGCAGGGCGGCGGAGGCCCGCACGGCGCGCTCTTCCTGGCCGAGCATCAGCGGAATGATGGCGCACGGCGGAGAGGCGGGACAGGGCCAGCGGTCCTGGCTGGCGAGGAAGGAGCGGACCTCGGAGACACGCTGCCAGAGGAGGTTCCGGCGCTGGCGGCCGGCATCGGATTGGACGAAACTGATGGCTGCCGTGGCTGCGGCTACCGCGGCGGGCGCCGGTGAAGTCGAGAAGATGAAAGACCGGGCGCGGTTGACCAGGTAATCGATGAGCGTTTTCGAGCCGCAGACATAGCCGCCCGACGCGCCCAGGGCCTTGCCCAGGGTGCCCATCTGGACTTCGATCCGGTGGCTCACGCCCAGTTCCTCGGCGAGGCCCCGCCCATTCAGGCCGTAGAGGCCGGTGGCATGGGCCTCGTCCACCATGAGCCACGCCCCGTATTTCTCCTTGAGCGCCACCAGTTCGCGCAGGGGCGCCTGGTCGCCATCCATCGAGAAGATGCTCTCGGTCACGATGAGCACGGAGCTGCCGCCTGAAGGCGGCGTTCCGAGCGCAACTGGAGCGCCGCCTTCAGGCGGCAGCGCGCGCTCGACCCCGAACTCCGCTCCTTCCGCCTCCGCCTCAGGCCCTCCGCCTTCGCCCTTGGGCCTTCGGCTTTCGGCCTTCGGCCCTCCGCCGTCCGCCCAACGGAGAAGCCTTTCGAGGCCGCCGACATCGTTATGGTCGAAGACGCGGAGTTTCGCGCCGGAGAGACGAGCGGCATCGACGATGCAGGCATGGACGAGCTTATCGAGGATGACAATGTCGCCTTTGCCTGCGAGGGCGCCGATGGTTCCCAGGGCGGCGGCGTAGCCGCTGGAAAAGCTGAGCGCGGCCTGGGCGCCTTTGAAGGCCGCGAGGGCCTCGTCCAATTGGTGGTGGGGCGCCAGCGAACCGCAGATGAGCCTCGAGGCGCCCGAGCCGGCCCCGTACCGACTGACCGCCTGGCGGGCGGCAGCCTTGAGGGCGGGTTCAGCGGCAAGGCCGAGATAGTCGTTGGAAGAGAAATTGAGCAACGCCTGGGCGCCAACCATGATACGCGGGCCTTGGGGGGAATCGATGCGGCGCAATTCGCGATACAGTCCCTGGTCCCGCAACTGGGCCAGGCGCCGGGCCAGTTCCTGGTCAAAGGGGCTGGTCATGGATGTTCGGGAATTGTTCCGGCCCAATCGCCCATCGGCCGCCGATCATGCTCGCGGCCACCGGGCCGCGATGTTCGAGGATGGCCTCGTGGACCCGGGCCAGTTTTCCGGAAAAGGGCAGGGCAATGAGATCGGCCAGGGCCTCGACGGCAATCTCGCCGACCTGGCCTTCCAGGCCCAGGGCCCGGGCGCCATTGAGCGTGGCCATCTGGAGAATCTCGCGGGGCCGCGGCGCGGGGGCCTGCTCCGCCAACGCCCGCATGTCCTCGAACATACTTAACTCGACCGTCTGCCGGGGCGTTTTACAGACGCTGGCCAGGCTGTCGGTGCCAAGGCAAACATTGACCTGCGCCCGGCGCAAGGCGCGCAGCGGAAAGGGCTGGTGGCGAAAATAGAAATGGCTCCGCGGACAATGGGCTACGCTGACCCGGGCCCGGCCCAGCAACGCGGCGTCCCGGGGCTCGAGATAGTTGGCGTGGACCGCCAGGAGGTTGGGATTGAGCATCCCGCATCGTTCCAGGTGCCGGACCGGGGAGCCGTGGCCGCAATCCGACATGTCGCGCGCGCTCCGGCTCAGCCAGTCGAACATCTCGCCCCGGCCCCGGGTGAACATCTCGAACTCGAGCGCGGACTCGGCCACATGGATGGCCATGCGCCAACGGCGGCGGCGGGCGGCGGCGGCGCTCAGGCGCAGCAGGCCGGGCACTGTGGAATAGGGGGCATGCGGCGAAAGACCGGGGCGCCAGCGCCCTCCTCGCAATGACGCTATCCGGGCCGTGGTTTCCTGGACAATGGCCGGCGCGGGGCGGCGGCCGATGCCAATCATTTCGAGGAACGACAGGACGCGCAGGGGCGTGGTCTGCCAGAGTGCCGGGAGCAGGTCGGGAACGGCCTCGATGTCGCCCACGGTGGTTGTGCCCGTGCCAAGGAGCATCTGCGCGCCGTGGCGCCAGGATTCGCTGTAGTCGCTTTGGCTCCATTCGGCCTTGGTTGCATTCATCAGTTTCAGCCAATCGGTGAACACCTTGGGAGGCGGAAACAGGCCCGCCATGTCGGTGTAATCGAGGTGGCAGTGGGCATTGACCAGGCCCGGCAACAGGGCCGCTTCGCCCAAGTCAATGACCCCGCGCCGGCCGGTGGACAAGTCGCGCCAGCGTCCCACGGCGGCGATGCGGTTGCGCCGGATGAAGACCGCCCCGTCCGGGATAGGCGCTTGGCGGACCGGCACGACAACGCGGGCGCGGAGGATCACACTCCCTTTTCCTGGCGGCTCAGTTTGCCGCGGGCAGCGGTCTTATGTTTCCGGGCTTTGTATCGGTTGTGCCGCTGGCGGATTTGCTGCTCGATTTTCTTGGCCACCAGGTCGATCGCCGCATAGAGGTCGTTTTCGACATCCTCGGCGAACAAATCGGGTCCCGGCAGGCAGAGCCGCATCGAGCACGAAAACTGCCGCTCCGGGGCCTTGGCGGAGTCCTGCTCCAGCGTCACGCGAATGCTCGTGGCCCGCTCCTGGAGGTGTTCCAGTTTTGCTGTCCGGCTCATAATGTGATCTTCGATGGCCTTGGTCAGCGTCAGGTTGTGCGTCGAAAGGATCATGTTCATGCCTAATGATGCTGCCGGGAGCGCGCAAAATCCAGTCGGAAAACTTGAATGCGCCCCCGAATTTCACTACATCTGCGAGAGTGTCTGCCAAAATCATCGCGGTTGCCAACCAAAAGGGCGGAGTCGGCAAGACGACCACCGCCGTGAACCTCTCGGCCTGCATCGCGGCCGTTGGCCGGCGGGTGCTCTTGTTCGATCTTGACCCCCAGGCCAATGCGACCAGCGGCCTGGGCCTGGAGAAAACCCAGGGCGCCAGCGCCTACCGGGTGCTCCTGGGCGAAGGCACTCTCCTGGAAAAAGTCCGCCCCACCGCCTTCGAGCGGCTCGAGGTTATCCCCAGCGAAGTGGACCTGTGCGGCCTCGATATCGAGCTGGCCCGCTCGGAAAACCATCTCCACCAGGTCGTCCGCTCCTTGCAGCCTGTGGTGCAATCCCAGCGGTTCGACGTGCTCTTCATCGATTGCCCGCCGTCCCTGGGCATTTTGACCCTCAACGCCTTTGTGGCGGCCGACAGTGTGCTGGTTCCCCTCCAGTGCGAGTACTATGCCCTGGAAGGCATCTCCATGCTCAACCGCGTCATGGCCCAGTTGCACGACAGCGGGCTCAATTCCAGGCTCGAGCTCCTGGGCGTGGTCATGACTATGTTCGACGGCCGCACCCGGCTCTCCCAGCAGGTCGTCGGCGAAGTGCGCCAGCATTTCGGCCAAAAGGTCTTCGACACCCTCATTCCCAGGGCCACCCGCCTCGCCGAGGCCCCCAGTTTCGGCAAACCCATCATCCACTACGACAAATACAACGCCGGCGCCGCCGCCTACGAACTCCTGGCCCAGGAGGTGCTGGCGAGGTTGCAACTGCAGTAAGCGACTTGAAGGCCGAAATCCGAAGGCCCGAAACCCGAAGGAAATCCGAAATCCGAAGGCCGAAATCCTCATCTGGTGCAGCCAGAACCAGAGGATGGCAGCATAGCTGGCCGGGAAATGGCGGAAAGAAAACGAGAGGATCGGAACGACCCTTTCACGACCCTTTTACGCAAACCCGAAAAATGAACCGCTAATCCACGCTAATAAAAGCCCCCATTAGCGAAGACTAGCGGTTAAGGAATTTCGGCCTTCGGATTTCGGATTTCCCTCGGATTTCGGGCCTTCGGATTTCGGATTTCTCAATACACGTCCCTGAGGTATCGCCGTTCCGTCTTCATCAACGTGGTGTTGACATAATGGTCGGCCGCCTCCGCCGAGAGACCGCCTTGTTCCCGGGCGATTTGGATGAGGGTTTGATGCACATCTTTGGCCATGTGCTTGGCGTCGCCGCAGACATAGAAATAAGCGCCGTTTTGGAGCCAGGCCCAGAGCTCGCGGGCCGCTTCGAGCATGCGGTGCTGGACGTAAATCTTATGCGGTTGGTCGCGGGAGAAGGCCAGGTCGAGCCGCGCCAGGCTGCCTTGGCGATGCCAGGCCAGGAATTCGTCCTGGTAGAGGAAATCGGTGGCGCGATGCTGTTCCCCAAAGAAGAGCCAGTGGCGGCCCGTGGCGCCTTGGGCGATGCGGTGTTCGAGAAAGGCGCGAAACGGGGCGATGCCTGCGCCCGGACCGCATAAGATGATGTCCGTCGCCCCATCCTGGGGCAGGCGGAAGGTGCGGGAGGGCTGGACATAGACCGGTATGGTCTTGGCATACAGGCCCGCATGGTCTGCCAGAAAGCCTGAGGCCAGCCCTTTCTTGGCGCGGCCATGAGTGTCATATCGCACCACCGCCACGCACAGATGCACCTCGCCCGGGTGGGCCAGCGGCGAAGAGGCTATCGAGTAGAGTCGCGGCGCCACGGGTGTCAGTTGCCCCACGAACGCGGCAGGCGACTCGAACCTCGCATGGCTGAATTCCTTGAGGATGTCCACATAATCGCGGGTATCGATGTACTCGGAGAGCAAGTCGGTGTTCTCGACGATTTCCATCAGGCGGTTGCGCTGTTCCCCCTGGGGGATGCGCTGGGCCAGGCCGCTCATGACCTTCCGGTTGGCCCGATTGAGGATGTAATCCGCCTGCAGGGCCTCGCGAAGCGTCGTCGGGCGGCCCTTGGGATCGCTCACGGGGGACTCCGGCTCGAACCCCAGCAGGGCCAGGACCTCCTCGACCAGGGCCGGACAATTGCACCCGAAGGCCCCCAGGGAATCGCCGGGGGTATAAGCCAGCCCGCTCCCCTCGAGGCTCAACACAAAATGCCGCGTATCCTTGAGCGAATCGGGGCCGGTCAAACGCTCGTGCCGGGTTAATTCCGCGATAAATGGGTTGGTCCGCGAATAAGGGCTCGCGGCGCCCACCGCCTTGTCCAGGACACAATCAGATGTGGCTTGCATGATCATCAGCCTAACTATTCGCTTGCAAACCGCCGAAAATCAAATCGTCCCCCAGGTTATTTCGTGAGGGCGCCTAAGGCATTTTCCGCAGGACCTCGATGGAGGGAAACGGTTCGTCTTTCCCGCGCGACCGCAACAGTTGGTCCACCCGTGCCCAGGTCAGGCGCCAGAAGTCGGCCTCGGCATCCCATCGCCCCAGGGCGCTGCCCAACCGGTAAGGTGTGCTTTCCGCCAGCCAGGCCTGCCGGTAAGGTTCGCGCAAGCCGCTGACCGTGTCCACCAGGTCGGCCAGCATGCCGTGGTCCTGCCCATTCATTTGGTTGCCAATATAGAGGTCCACCAGTTTGGAATCGGGATTGGCCTGCAAGTCCCGGAAATACCCGGCCCATTCGATGGCATACAAGCTCTTCATGCCCAGGTAATCGAACAACCGCGCGGCCAGCAGGAAGCTCTGGAGCGTGGGTTCCTCCGGGGCCAGCCGCAAGGCCCGGAGCAGCCGCTCCTGGGCGCTCTCGGAAAGCAAGCGCGCCTGGCGGCATTGGGCCTGGTGCTTTTGGAGCCGCGCCAGGTGGTTCGCTTCGAGCGGATCGGCCCAGAACCCATGTTGAGTGCTATTTTGAAGGATGTGCTCGAACATTTCTTCCACGGAAGAAAGCTCTTCGAGGGCTGGGGCGACTTCGGCGGCGACGGCGGCGGGATAGGTCTGGGCCGTGTAATCTGCGAAGAAATGGTTCGTATCCACGGGGTTGGCTTGCCAACCGGCTGCGGCCCCGAAGGCCAAACCCGGCAGCGACAGCCGATAGAGGGTCTGGGCGCTGTCCGTCCAGCCCGTGTTGAGGACTCCCAGGGCTTTGCGCCTCTTGCCGGCCTCAATCAGGCCGTTGATGTCCGCGAACGAGCGGTGGTAATCGGGAAAGACCTCGTTCCAATTCCAGATTGCCGGCGCCACGACCATGGGCGCGCCCGCTTTGGCCAAAGGCTCGACATAAGGCGCGTAGTTCGTGAGCGCCTCATAGACCCAAGGCACAGCGATGACCCCCTCGGGCAGGCCGGCCAGAAGCTCAGGGTGGTTGGAAAGCGTCCCTGCCCCGCTCTGGATATCCGCCCAGAACATCAGGCGCTTGCCGTGGCCTTGGGCCTGCCCGGCAGCGTGGCGGAGGACCTCCAGGAACGTCCGATAAGGGTCCTTGCCCGGAGTCAGGCCGATCTTTCCCAGCGACCAAGGCTCATCGAAACCGACGTGCCACCAGGGGCTCGGGAACAGCTTGGCCGTTTGCGCCATCAGGTCGTCCATCACCGCCAGGATGCGCGGATTACGCGTGTCCCACTCGTCGCCGTAGCGGGGCAGACCCAGGTCCGCAAACTTCTCGACCCGGAAAAGGTCGTGCAGATGCCCGTAAAGCTCCACGCACGGGACGACATCTATATGGCGCTGCCGGGCGTATTCAACGACGTGCCGGACCTGCTCGCGCGTGTAGCGTCCGTCCGGATTCACCAACTCGTAGCCCTCCAGTTCGATGCTGGCCTCCGAGTAGAAATAGTATTGGTTGGCCTTGAAGCGCGCCAGCAGGTCGAGTTGGCGCTCGATTTCTCCAACGCGCAGCAACTGCCCGTGGCTTAAATCCATCATAAACCCGCGATAGGCCAGCGCCGGCCAATCGCGAATCTCCCCTGCCGGCAATACCCCCTGGCGTCCGTGGCCTTCGACCATTTGCAGCAGGGTTTGGACGCCGTAGAACAGGCCCGCCGAAGAGCCGGCGCGAATCTCGGCGCCCTCCGGTTTCACTTCGATGAAATAGGCCTCGCGCGAATCAGGCCCGGCACTGTCGTTGCCGCCGGGCAGGGGGCCGGCCTCTCCGGCACGGTTGAGGAGGATCGCCGGTCCGGACCCCTTGCCCGGTTGAACCGGCACCTCCGTCTCGCCGGCAGCCGATAACCGGGCGGCCAATTCTTGGGCCGCGAAGCGGTCCTCCGCGCTCGGCGCCGAGGCGAAGCGGACCCTCAACCCCTCCACCGCCAACTTGCCCTCGCCGTACCGCACTTCCTGCGGCCGGGGCAAGAGCGGTTGGTGCGCAGCCCTGGCCCAGGCCGCAGGCAGCACGGCCATCAACCAGAGCAGAACGGACGGCAGCATAGACGCGAACATGGGCTGTAGAATTGGCTTCATCGAAACCAGCAGTGTCATGTCTGAACGCCACCGTCAAGGGTGAACGCAACCTCTTGGTGACGCATCAGTGACGGCGGGATTTGGTTCAACCACGGATGGACACAGATAAACACAGATAAGGCCCAAATCCGTGTTTATCGGTGTCCATCCGTGGTAAAAAAAGCCCAAGCCCCGCCGTCATTGAGGCCTTACGTCCCTTAGGGCTCGCGCAAGACTTGTTTTTTGCGCGGGGCCTTAAGTCCGGCCACTGGAAGCCGATAAGAGGATGAAACGCTCGCGTCGTCGAGGCCGCAATTTGCCTCGATGGATGCGCTCTATTGGATCAAATAACACCGATGCGCCAGACACTCCATGCCGGGCAAGAGGGAGCGTCTCTTCACGCCGCTTGGGCCTGTTTGGCGCTTTGGATGCTTCTGGGCTGCCTGCCCGCGCCTGGTGCGGAGGAGCCACCCCCGGCCGCGGGGGAAAGGACGGTGTTGACTTCGGTAGCCCAGGTGCTCTCCCTCTCTCCACAGGAGGCGGATGCCGGGCAGCCAGTTCGTTTGCGGGGCGTCGTCACCCTCTATCAGCCCGATTGGTACCTGTTCTTCGTGCAGGACCCCACAAGCGGAATCTACCTCTTTGATAATCTGAAGCATCCGGGTCTGCGCACCGGTCAATGGGTCGAGGTTGAAGGGGTGGCTGGAAAGACCGGCCGCAGCCCCGTCCTGTTGTATCCCCGGGTGAGGTTGCGTTCACCGGATGAATTTGCGGCGCCCCGGCTCAGCCCGCAGCCAGTCTCGCGGGATGGCATCCTGGCTGGCAAGAGAGACGCGCAGTGGGTGGAGTTGACGGGCACCGTTCGGCAGGCCTCCTGGGAACACCAGCGTGTGAAGCTGAAATTCGGCCCCAATGAGCCCGCCGTCATTGCCCTGATTCCTCAACCCCTCGAGCCCGCGAACCTGACGGCTTTGTTCCGCGCCCAAGTATCGGTGCGAGCGGTCTGCCAAGAAGAGGATGACGAGAAGGGACAAGTCAAAGCCATCACCTTGTATGCGGCTTCAGCGGAGGATTTCCGGATAATGACCCCACCCGATCGAGGACCGTTCGAGGTCCCTCTGCTTTCAATTGGCGACTGCTTCAACCGCGCCGGATTGACTAACAAGGACCCATGGGTGCGCGTGAAAGGAACCGTCATCGGCGTCTTTGGCGACACCTGTTTTTACCTGGACGACGGCGAGCGGGGGATTGAGGTGAGGCCCTCTGCCGGCACGGACGTCCGCGCCGGGGATGAGTTGGAAGCAGCCGGCTTTGCTGTTCGCAAGCAACGCAGCGCGAGCCTGGAAGATGCCGTCCTTCGGAAACTGGGAACAGGGTTGCCGGTTGAAGCTCTGGCGCTCCGGCCTCTGCAAGCCAGGCGTCAGCACGCGGAGGCTCGTTTGGTCAGCCTGGAGGCGCGTTTGTTGGAGCATCGTCAACAAAAGGAGTGTGAATTGCTCATAGTGGCGGCTTTAGGCACAACCCTCACCGCCGAATTGAGGACTACAAACAGGGTCGGGCCGCTGGCAGCCCTCAAACCCGACTGTGTCCTGCGATTGACGGGTATTTGGCTGAGACCGCCCGCCGACGCTCCTGACGCGACGTATCGTTTGCTGCTTCGGAGCGCCGCCGACGCGCGGGTGTTGCATTGGCCGGCCTGGTGGACGCCCAAACGCATCCTGGTTGTCGTGGATGGGCTTGCCGGCGCTATCCTGCTGGTCTCGGGATGGGCCATCCTTCTAAAACTCCAGGTTCGCCGAAAGACCGAACAGATCCGCCAGCGTCTGGAAAAGGAAGCCGAACTGGAGCAACGGTTCAGGGATCTGGTCGAAAACGCCAACGATATGATATGCACGTTTGACCGGGACGGGCGTTTCACGTCGCTCAACCGGGCAGGAGAGCGCATCCTGGGGTATTCGCGCCAGGAGCTGGCTGCGCGGTCCCTGGGGGAGTTAGTGGTCCCTGACTCTCTTCCAAACCTCAAGCAGATCCTGGCCGCGAGCGAAGAGCGGGGGGAGGCGCGAGTCTTGGAGTTGAAGGTAGTCGCCCGGGGCGGCTCCCAGCGAATCCTGGAAGCGGACAGCCGGCCCTTCGGGGCCGCCGGGGTGCAAGCCATTGCCCGAGATGTTACGGAGCGAAAAAGGGCGGAAGCCGAGCTTGCGGCATTGCAGAGCCAACTGCTCGAGATCTCGCGAACGGCCGGAATGGCCGAGGTGGCGACGGCGATGCTCCACAATGTGGCGAATGTGCTCAACAGTGTGAACGTGTCTGCGAGCCTGGTTTCCCAGCGATTGAAGCGATCCCGGCTCGACCAACTCGCCCTCATCGCCGGCTGGATGCGAGAACATGCGGAAGACCTGGGCGACTTCCTGACGCACGACCCCAAGGGGCGCCAGGTTCCGGGCTACCTCAGCCTCCTGGCGGAGCACCTGGCCCAGGAACAGAGCACTGTTTTGGGCGAACTCGATTCACTGAGAAAGAACGTCGAACACATCAAGGGGATTGTGGCGACCCAGCAAAGCTATGCCAAAGCCGGCGGTGTGGTCGAAGCAGTCAACGCCGCCCATGTGCTCGAGGATGCCTTGAGGATAAACGCCGCCGCGCTCGAGGGCCATCGCGTCCGTGTCATCCGCCAATACGATGCGGGTCTGCTGCCGGAAATCCACGTGGATAAGCACAAGGTCTTGCAGATTCTCATCAACCTCCTGCGCAACGCGATCCACGCCTGCGATGAGACCGGGCGGCCGGACAAGTGCGTAACCCTCAATGTGGCCAACGGAGAGGGCCGAATCAAAATGTCGGTGCTCGATAACGGGGCCGGCATTCCCGCCGAGAACCTCACGCGCATTTTCAGCTACGGCTTCACGACGCGAAAGGACGGGCACGGTTTTGGCCTTCACAGCGGCGCTCTGGCTGCTCGGGAGATGGGCGGCCATCTGCGGGTGGAAAGTGACGGCTTGGGCAAAGGCGCCACCTTCACCCTCGAATT
>Ga0187864_10004606_pt1 | contig 10695 bp, 6 predicted proteins | sample June2016WEW_11_4_FD_132985 | JGI IMG/M metagenome (GOLD analysis project Ga0187864, IMG submission 132985) | Peatland microbial communities from SPRUCE experiment site at the Marcell Experimental Forest, Minnesota, USA - June2016WEW_11_40 | ecosystem: Environmental > Terrestrial > Soil >... | reverse complement strand
TAAAACAAGAGGGAGTAAAGATTGACGCCAAACGAATGGATGAATCCTACGGTCGCTTTGCCTGGATCTATGACCTGGATGGGAATAAGATTGAGCTCTGGCAACCGCTGCCCGCAAAGCCCTAAAGGGCACCGCTCGAAACCCCCGTCCCGAGGTCAATGAGTGTAATCGATTCCATAACAATGTCGGGATTTATCGCCAACTGTGAAAATCCCTGTAGTTCGTCGTGCCGACGACTCGGTCATTCTCCGTGCGCGTTGTCATTGACTTCTTGATGCACCCCGTCTAGGTTTTGCTAAGTTGGATGGAGGACCACCTCCCGAATTCCAGGGTGAGGTGAATCAGCATGGGCCGGTTCTTTCGCTTGATTCTTCTCCTGCTTCTGCTGCCATTCTCTGCCGTAGCCGGGCAAAACACTGCAGCGCCCCAACCCGTCCAATCAGAGCCGGCGGGGTCGGCCACCCGGTCACTTCCGGTATTGGGCGGCACGGACCGGCAAATCACACTCGACGTGCAGGTGACGGACAAATCTGGCAAACCTATTCGCGGTCTGCAGGAGCAGGATTTCACTCTTCTGGACGACAAGGTGCCGCGGAAAATCGTCTCCTTTCATGCCGTGGATGTTGGAGCGCCCGCGACTTCCGATCCGCCCGTTGAAATCGTTTTGGTCGTCGACGCCATCAACGCTTCCATCCGGTCCCTCGCTTACGAACGAGACGAGGTCAAGAAGTTTCTGCTCCAGAATGGCGGCAAGCTCGCGCGGCCAATGTCGCTCGTCATCTTCTCCGAAGCTGGAACGGACTTCAGTGGTTCCTCTCGCGATGGAAATGCTCTGGCGGAGGCATTAGACAAGTACGAAATCGGGCGGCGGTCCCCGACTCGGTTTCAAGACGGCTTCTGGGGCGAGGCAGACCGCATTGACCTTTCGCTCAAAGCCCTCAGCTCAATCGTGGCGCACGAGAAAACGCAACCCGGCAGGAAATTGGTGATTTGGATCGGCCCGGGGTGGCCGTTGCTCTCGCTAATGCGTCGAATCACCTCCAAAGATGCGCAGCAGCTCTTCAACTCGATCGTGACCGCCTCCACCGAGCTCAGGCAGGACCGCATCACTCTCTATAGCGTTGACCAACTCTTTCCGTGGAGTGCAGGGGGAACGCAGATTAGGTATTACGAGAACTTTTTGAAAGGCGTAACCTCGCCGTCGCGGGTGCTCCCCGGCGACATGGGCGTGCAGGTACTTTCAGCCCAGAGTGGCGGGCGCGTCTTAAATACGGCCAATGACCTCACCACCGAAATCGCAAACTGCACCGTGGATGCCAATGCTTTTTATGTCCTCTCGTTCGATAGCCTCCCAGCGGATCAGCCGGACGAGTACCACGCGCTTCAGGTTACGGTCGATAAGCCCGGGATGACAGCTCGCACGCGCACCGGCTACTACGACCAGCGCTAAAATCGCTGCTCTTTCCCCCGGCTTATCTACCTCAGGCCGAGCGTCTTATCGATCACATTCCTCATGCAAACTGTTGTAACCGGGCGATTACACTCAAAACCCCCGTCCCGAGGTCAATGAGTTCATGGCGTCTACTTGTACTGAACGCGTCCAGACGGTTCCCCTTGCGCAGAATCGTCAACTGTCGAAATCAGGCGATGTCACAAGTTTGCGCCGTCTGTTCGCCCCCGGAGTGGGATTTTGACTGCAATCGCGATATTTCGTCAACTTATTGCGGAGCGTCCGGAGGTTGGCCGTCACCATTCTTGCCCTCTGGGTTCCGGCCCCGAACATACCTCGGAACCCAAATGTTGAGGGACGCTCTTACGTTCACGATCAATGCACGGTCTGCATCTTTGGGATCGAACTTCGAAAAGTCATAAATCTGTTCAAATTCCCAGTGGGCGACCTTCGCCCGGCCGCTTTCCTCCCACCTAGCCATCTTCTCCCAGTGGTCTCCCTCCCAGGTCCAACTATCGTTTGTATCTGCCTCTCTTCCCCACCCGGAAACCAACACCGCTCTTTCCTGGCTCGGATCGTAATCCATGCCCGCCTCGAAGCGCGGCTCAGGCAGATCTCCCCACGGCTCCGCCTGCGTCCAGTTCTTGCCGTCCCATAACCACGTGTCGCCGAGATCAGTCCGCCCATCGCTGCCCCCGAACATCACGATTTGGCCGGAATTGGGGTCATAAGCCATGGCTTGCCAAGATCGCGCGGGTGGGGTGGTGGCGGGATTCATCTTCCTCCAATTGCTTCCGTCCCACACCCAGGTGTCGTTCAGGGTCTTTCCCTCTACACTTAACCCCCCAAAAAGCACGACCTGCTTGCGCGCCGCGTCATACGCCATCTCAAAACAGCTCCTTTCCGAGGGCGCTTGCGCCGGACTTCTTTGCGTCCAATCCTTACCGTCCCAGATCCACATGTCGCGATAGAGGACAACAGTACCCACGTAGTGCATGATGGCGGGGAACGTTTGCACGGTGGCCCACGGTGTGCTAGCGGTGCGGCGGCTGTGCTGGTCGGTGCCGCCAAACAGCACTACCTCCCCTCGCGCACTGTCATAGGCCATGGCAGCTTGTATCCGAGGTTCTGGGCGCCTTGCCGGCGTCTGTTTTTCCCATGTTGATCCACGCCAGATCCAGGTATCGTCGAAGGTCCCATAATGTCCGTCGGTCCCACCGAACATGACAAACTGATGAGCGATGGTGTTGTGGGCGAGGGCCGCGAACTGACGTCCATAGAAGGATGACCCGTTACCCTGGGCCTGCGCGCGAGCCTGTGGCATTAACACCGCCAGAAAAGCGCCAATTGCCAAACTATAGAAGACAGCTGGCACCCGAAGCCTGCGTCCCAATGTCCCCATCGCTCTCCCCCGTACAGCGTGTGCCTTGCGAAAGAAGTATCCCACACTAACGCCAATGACCACTAATCCTCCCTCTTTCTGTACAGCAGCACCATGGAAAGGTCTCGGGTGTCGAGAACAGGCGTTAGCGCTCAAAACCACGGATGTGGCCGGGCCGCTTCACCACACATCCCCATCACTACACGCTTTTCTCGTTACTATTCTCACGGCTATTCTCCTCATCGGACGGCAGGAGTGCCGAGGACGTTGCGAGACGAGAGGGCGCGGCGTTGGAGCCGCGCCCTTGGTTGTTTAGGCGAACTTTAAGAATCTACCTGCGGCGCGCGGCTCCGTGTAATTGGAGTGCCGGGCGCAAGACTGGATGCATGATCGAGACGTGCGACCGCGCATCTCCCCCGGCCCCGGATGCACTCTGCTGCTCGAATGTCCCCACCCCGATCTGAATGCGATCGGTTTCAAGGAGGAGGAACTGGTTGTTGCTCACGGCATAGAAGTTGAAGCTGACATAGGCGGAATTGTTGGCGATGGTAGTGACTTGGCCGCGGCCAGCGCTGTCGATCGTGGTGGCGTAGGCGCCGATGAAGGACTGGTTTGGGGTGGTAGTGCCCTCATCGTTGATGTCGACAATTCCGGTGAAGCCGGTGCTGGTGGTAGTGAACTGGGCGATGTCGTCTTCTTCGAAATCTCCCTGGCCGTTGTTAAGATCGATCGCGGAAAGATTGAATCCGAAGTTTTCCGAAGCCGGCAGAGTGACACCGGACTGCTGCGCGTAACCGGCGCCGATGGTAACGTTTCCATGATCCGCCTCCAGCATCAGCAGTCCGCCGCTGGAGGGATAGACAACCCAGCTAGTGGCGGGAAAAAAGCTGCCAGCGAGATTGACAAAAACCCTGCCGCCGGTAGGCCCGCTCGCGGCCGCATCGAGGGCGCCCGAGAATTGCAGTTGCGGTGGCACCGAACCGGCGTTATTGACGTCCTCAAGGCCGCTGAAAAAGTTGCCGGTTCCGTCCGAGGTCATCAGGCCACCGTCAGCGACGGGGCCGCTGGTTTCGGTGCCGCCCGCCATGGTGAATACCATTGGGGCATTGGGGATGACAGCGCCGGTCTGGGTGAAGAGATCGCCGGCCAGGAACGCGTAATGGTAGTCGGTTTCGATGAGCTTGAAGTGGGTGGCGTCAATCGGGTAGTAGTCAAAGAGGAGCGGGCCGTAGTTGGAGGTAAGGGTGATTGATCCGGGACCGGTCCCCGAGCCCACAGTTGCGCCGGCGCTGAGGCTCCCTTGGTTGATAGGGACAGCGTTGTCATTGAAGTCCTGGACGCCGGCGGTGGAGGCGCCGTTGGAGCCGAGCGTGAACGCCCCGAGGCTGGCGAAGGGAAAGCCGCCCGCGTCGCTACCGGCAAGACTGAAGGCATAGGGCCCTGCGATCTGAGTCAGACTGGTGATCGGAGTCGTCTGCAAGTCGATGGTGCCGCTGCCCGTGCCATTGCCGTCGAATTCGGTGACCAGCCCGTGCGAGGTCGAGGTCAGGACGAAATCCAGGACAAAGGTTCCGTACGCCGTACTGCTAAGCGAGGCCTGCCCGCGGCCGTCGCTGTTGACATAATAGGAGCCGGTGATCCCTTGAGCGACCGGGGACACCGCAGCGACCCCTATGTCAACCACGTCCATCGTGCCTCCGGTAATGGCGCCTTTTCCGACGGTCACGAGAGTGCCCGCCAGAGCTATGGGGGCTCCGTTGGCATCTACGCCTTGCGACGAAAAAACGTAGGTGCCAGTCAGGCTGCCGATGCTGAAGCCGACGGGGTTGGGCGCGGGCGCACTGCCGCTGGAGCTGCAGCCCGCTATCAAAAGGATGCTCGCGATCATCGCCAGAGCCATGAGCAGGCGTCCGGCACACTGGGTGGAGGCATGGGGATTCATAAGACACTCCTGTCTTTAATTCTTAGGATGCGGCTAACCCGGATTGTAGAGCAAAGTTTCGGTAAAAAAAATTGGCGGGGCACTTCCTCAAGCCTTGGTGGCTTCCCCCCGGCTCCGGGCTGGGGCCAGCAGGTCGGGCTGCTTGCGGTTTTTGGAGGCCTTTTCGGACGCCCAGACCCCCACGCGGTAGGCGAGCAGGATGCTGAGCACGATGCCGTACTCGAAGGGCTTGCGGCGATCGGCCTTCACCAGCCAGGTGTAATGCACCACCGCCAGGATCCCCGTGAGATAGATCAGGCGGTGCAGGCGCTGCCAGTTCTGGCCGCCCAGGCGGCGGATCGACCATGTTGTCGACGTCAGGGCGAGGGGAATCATGAGGACGAAGGCAGAGAAGCCTACGGTGATGAATCGGCGCTTGGCGATGTCTTTCAACATTTCATGGACATCGAAAAACTTATCGAGCCAGATGTAGGTCAGGAAGTGCAGCGTTCCGTAGAAGAATGCGAACAGTCCGATCATGCGGCGGACGCCGATCAGCCAGTATTGGCGGGTGAGGCGGCGAAGAGGCGTGATCGCGAGGGTGGTGAGAACAAAGATCAGCGTCCAGTCGCCGGTAGAGTGCGTGATGACCTCGATGGGATTGGCGCCCAGACCGGCATGAAAAGCCTTCCACAGCAGGCGTCCCAGCGGAATCAAGGCGGCCAGGAAGAGCGCGAGTTTTGTGAGGCGGAGTTTCATTCTGGATTGCCGGAGCTTGTCATCCCGAGCGAAGCGAGGGATCTGCATTTTGCGGCGAACTGCAGATCCCTCGCTTCGCTCGGGATGACAAATCAACTGCAGATCCCTCGCTTCGCTCGGGATGACAAATCATTTAGAGGTGCCGGAGCTTCAAATTACAAATTACAAATTGCCAATTACAATTCCTAGAAGTTTTTCTTCAGGTCCATGCCGGCATAAATGCTCGCCACCTGGTCGTAACCATTGAACATCAGGGTCGGCCGCTTGAGGAATTCACCCAGGCGGCGTTCTTTGGCTTGGCTCCAACGAGGATGGTCGACGTTGGGATTCACATTCGAATAGAAACCGTATTCGTGGGAATTGGCCTGCTGCCAGCTGTTCAAGGGCTGGCCCTCGGTGAAGCGGATGCGGACGATCGACTTGGCGCTTTTGAATCCGTACTTCCATGGAAGTACGATGCGGAGCGGGGCGCCGTCTTGATTCGGGAGCTCCTCGCCGTACATGCCGAAACAGAGCAGGGCGAGCGGATGCATGGCCTCGTCCATGCGGAGACCTTCGACGTACGGCCACTGCAACACGCTGGTGCGCTGGCCCGGCATTTGTTTGGGATCGTACAAGGTGGTGAACTCGACATACTTTGCTTTGGGCAGGGGGTCGGCGCGCTTGATCAGTTCGCTCAGGGAAAATCCGACCCAGGGGACGACAATCGACCAGCCCTCGACACAGCGATGACGGTAGATGCGTTCTTCGGGAGCAGCCATCTTGATGATTGCGTCGACGTCGAGCACCTGCTTTTTCTTGACCTCGCCGTCGATGGTCACCGTCCAGGGACGGGTCCTGAAATTCTTTGCCAGGCCGGCAGGCTCGTATTTGTCGGTGGAGAATTCGTAGAAATTGTTGTAGTTGGTCACATCCTTGTAAGGCGTTTCCTTTTCGGTTGTGCTGAAGGGGCTTTTCTGGAGGCCATCAATCTTAGAGTTGGCGAGGGCGGTGAGCGCGGGCTCAGCAAGATCACGGAAGGCGACACCGGTAACGGCAGCCGCGCCGGCGATGGCTGCGCCGGCGAGGAAGTTGCGCCGGTTCAGATAAGTCGCTTGGGGAGTAATTTCAGAAGACGGAATCGCAGCCGGTTTCCCGATCAGCATGGCTCACCACACATAGTTCACCCCGGTTATTGTTCACCCTATTGAAGTACGTACGGCCGGCAGACTTGGATGGGTCTGGTGCCGAAAGCCCACACTTCATTACCCAGCTACGTATAAGACGAGGGGGACGGGGAAAAAGTTGCAAGCGTTGGAGCGCGGGCTAGACAGATTGCTGGGAAAACTCGGTCTTCGGCGTACAGCCCGTAAAGGGGCATCTCAATTCAAAGAACTTACGGCATCGCTAAAGCGATGCCCTGATACGAAACCGATTTTTTCCGCAAGTTGTAAAGCGCCGGGCTATTTTCGGTCGTCCCTCCGGGACTTGAATCATTTCTTCCGCTTTTCCCAGCGCTGAAGCGCTGGGCTAAGCTCGGACGCCCCTCCGGGGCTAAGCGATGCCCTGATACGAAGCTTGAGGTTTTCGGCAAGCTGTAGAGCCGTAGCCGGCAGCGAGGTCGGAGCCGTAACCGGCAGCGAAGTTAGTTCGAAGCCGATTTCGCGACTGACTTGGGGGCGGACGGCGGTGCGGATCGGGAGCGCAGGACCTCGCGGACTTTCTCGGCGAGACACTGAAGGGTGAAGGGTTTCTGCAGAAACGCGGTGCTGGGACCGAGCGCGCCATGGGTGATGACGGTATCTTCTGTGTAGCCCGAAAGATAGAGCACGCTGATGCCGGGACGCAGCGCGAGCAGCTTCTTTGCCAGTTCGCGCCCGCCGATACCGGGCATGACGACGTCGGTGATAAGGATATCGATGGGTTCTTTGCAGTCCTCGGCGATGCGCAGACCGCACTCGCCATTTTCGGCTTCGAGGACGTGGTAGCCGCGAGAGGCGAGGGTCAGACGCACGAGTTCGCGCACGGATTCCTCGTCTTCCACCAGCAAAACGGTTTCGCAGCCGCCTGCTTCGTTCTGCTGGGACTTGGCCGGGCTCAGCTCTTCGGCGGAATCTTCCACGCGCGGCAGGTAAACGTGGAAAGTTGTGCCCGCTCCGAGCTCACTTTTGGCGAAGACGTATCCATTGCTCTGCTTGACGATGCCGTAGACGGTGGAGAGGCCGAGGCCGGTGCCTTTTCCTTTTTCCTTGGTGGTAAAGAACGGCTCAAAGATGCGGGACTGGGTTTCCTTGTCCATGCCCTGGCCGGTATCGGTAACCGAGACCACGGCATAGCGTCCGGGCTGGATAAAACGGTGTTCGCTGAAGTTTTGGCGCACGGTAACGTCGGAACTCTGCAAAGTGAGCTTGCCGCCTTCGGGCATGGCATCTTTGGCATTGACGACCAGGTTCATGATGACCTGCTCAAGCTGGCTGACGTCGGCGCGAGTGTGACCGGTTTGGGTGGAGAGGCGGGTCACCAATTCGATGTTTTCGCCGATCAAGGGGCGCAGCAGGCGCTCCATGTCCGCGATGACGGTGTTGACGTCGACCACCTTGAGCTCGAGGAGCTGCTTGCGGCTGAAGGCCAGCAACTGGCGGGTGAGGGTGGCGGCGCGGTCGGCTGCCTGCTGGATGGACAGGACTTTCTGGTGCATGGCGCTGCCCTTTTCCAACTGCTCCAGCAACACCTCGGTGTATCCGTTAATCACCATCAGAAGGTTGTTGAAGTCGTGGGCGACGCCGCCGGCGAGGCGGCCGACGGCATCCATTTTCTGCGCCTGGCGAAGCTGCTCTTCGAGCTGACGCCGGTCGGTGATATCTTCGGCGATCAATTCCAATGCTTCCTCGGGTTCATCGGTGATAGTGGCGTCGCAGCCGCTGAGGCGCACGAAGATGACGTTCCCGTCTTTCCGTTTCCACTGCACTTCCACGCCATTCCGGCTTCCGGTTGAGCGATAGTCCTCGGCCAGGCGGTCCCAGTCCTGCGGATTGACGAAGACTTCGCGCCGCGCATTGAGCTGGAGAAGATCTTCGACCGATTCATGCCCGAGCATGGTCATGAGCGCCGGATTCACGTCGAGGAATCTTCCGGCGAGTGTGCAGCGACAAATACCGAAGGCGGCGCTCAAGATGAGAGAACGGGAACGGGCCTCGGAGCGGCGGAGCGCTTCTTCATCGCGCTTGTGCTCGATGGCCGCGGCCAGCTGCTGCGAAACAAATTTCAGAATCTCGCGGTCGCGCTCTCCGAAGCGGGTGTTTTCGCTGTAGTTCTGGACGACCAGGGCTCCAAAGCAGGCCGTGGCGCTCTTCAGGGGAACACCCAGCCAGTCCACCGACGGAGCACCGATCAGTTCCGCTTCGCCGCGCTGCACCAGTTCCTCGAAGACTTCCGGGGTCGCCAGCAGGGGTTCGCCGGTTCGCAGGACGTATTCGGTCAGGCCGCGACCCAGAGGCTTGGGGGCGGGGATAGAGTCCTGTTCATCGACGAAGTAGGGAAAGCGCAACAACTGAGACTGCGGATCGTAGAGCGCGATGTAAAGGTTACGCGCGTTCATCAACTGGCCGACGATGTTGTGAATGGCGGCGAAGAATTGTTGCAGATCTTCGGCCGACTGGCTGCGCGCCGCGATGGCGTACAAAGCCGCATTCAAATCCTCGGCGCGCTTCTGCTCGGTGATGTCGCGGTAGGAGACGTAGGCTCCAAGTCCATGGCCGTTCACCGTCACGCGTGAGGTGGAGAGCAGCACCTCGACCAGTGAGCCATCTTTTCGCTGACGCCGGGTCTCGAGCGTGAGTTTGCTTTCAGTCTTGAGGCTTTCGGCGATCCACGCGGTTTCCGCATAGCGATCGGGCGGCACGATAAGCGCGTCGAGCCGTTTTCCTGCAGCCTCATCCGCGGTAAAGCCGAACAGGCGGGTGAACTCCCCGTTGATACGCAGAATGCGTACGTCCTGGTTGACGATACTGATCGCTTCCGGCGCGTTCTCGATAATCTGTTCGTAGTAGGCTTTCTCCACTGTGAGTGGGACTTCGGCGGCATTGCCGTTGGTGGGCGAATTGGCGGGGGCTGGATCGGTAATCTGAGTGGAGATCGGCGGCGCAATGCGCTCAAGAATGTCCTGTAGCGCCTTCACCCGCGGCAGCTCGGTCGAAGTTCCTGCCGGGACGATTTTCTCACCCATACAGTTCTTTCCCAGTGTGCACCGACGATAGTGAGATGGTAAGCGGGCTGGGTTATCCGCTGATAGTTACCCCAGTAATGAAGGTTAATGGGCCAAATGCGGAAAGACTCGGGAGGCGTTCGCCAACACGAAGCAGATCCTGCCTTTTGGATTGTGCTTCAGTGCGGGCGTGTACTCAACGGCATGAAAGTGCATGTACCAAGGGACGTGAGTGTTCGGGCGAGGAGAGTGGCGGCCGCGCCGTCACACATGGCGCATCTTTTTCAGTAGAGAAGCGGGCAAGCCGGGTCTCTATGGCAAGTCAGATGCCGTTTAGCCAGCTAGCGGCTAAGAGCAACCGCGGAGGCGAAGGCCGGCGCCGCAGTTTCATCTTCCAGTTCTGTTTCTTCCCAGTACGACCGGTCGCGCAAAATGCGCGAGACCAGCGCGGTATGCATGGCGTGGCCGGCGCGGTCGGCCACCACCGAACCCAGGATCTGTTTTCCGATCAAAGCCAGGTCGCCGATCAGGTCGAGAACTTTGTGGCGCACGAACTCGTCGGGAAAACGCAACGGCGGGTTCAGCACTTCGCTGCGGTTCATCACGATCGCATTCTCGGTCGATGCGCCGCGGATCAGTCCCTGCTGCCGCATGGCATCGGCTTCATGCAGGAATCCGAAGGTGCGCGCCGGCGCAACCTCTTTGAGATAACTGCCATTGGTCAGCCGCACGCAGAAGGTCTGCTTGCCGATGAGCGGGTGGGGGAAATTGATCGAATAAGAAACCGAATAGGCGTCTGCCGGATAGACGGCAATGAATTTGTCGCCCTCGCGCAACTCAATATCGCGCACGATTCGGAGATAAGTGCGCGCTTTGCGCTGTTGCCGAATGCCGGCCTTTTGAATCATGTCTACAAAGGGACGGGCGCTGCCATCCAGAATGGGCAACTCCAGATTGTCCAGTTCGACGATGGCGTTGTCGATGCCGACGCCGGTAAACGC
>Ga0187864_10004605_pt1 | contig 10699 bp, 10 predicted proteins | sample June2016WEW_11_4_FD_132985 | JGI IMG/M metagenome (GOLD analysis project Ga0187864, IMG submission 132985) | Peatland microbial communities from SPRUCE experiment site at the Marcell Experimental Forest, Minnesota, USA - June2016WEW_11_40 | ecosystem: Environmental > Terrestrial > Soil >... | reverse complement strand
TGAAGGCGGCGGTTTGCTAAACCGTTATACGGTCAAAAGCCGTATCGGGGGTTCGAATCCCCCTCTCTCCGCCAGTTTCAGTTTTTCAATCACGTCAGCTTGTCCCTGTTCCCGTAGATCTTCTCGATGGCATCGGCGATGTCGTCCATGTCCTGCCGCGTGCCGAGCAACATGTTCTGCGTGAACCACACCGCCTCGCCGCACAACTGATCGTTGCGGGGCAGGACAGTCTCCTGGCGGTATCGGTCCAGCCGCTCTCTGGAAAAGAGCCGCTGATAGCTCTTGGAGTTGAGGGCCTCCTCGATCAGACCGTCCTTGTTGGCCGGACCATATCCGCCCGAGCACGGAATGCCCTCCGCGCCGAGGGCCTCGAGGAATCTCCGGCGGGGCGCCTGGTTGAAGAACTCCTTTTTGTACCGGAACGGATAGAGATGGTACACCGCCCGAGTGGCGCCCGGGTTGAGCTTGCAGGGAACAATGCCCGGGATCTCTTGCAAGCGGGAAGTCAGGTATTGGGCGTTCTGCCCGCGCAACTGGGTATCTTTTTCCAACCGTTTCATCTGCGACATCAAGATCACGGCTTGGAACTCCTGCATGCGAAAGTTGACGCCGCGCACCGGGTTGTTGCCGGGCGGAGAAAAAGAGCCGTGAGGCCGGCCGCAATTGTGGAAGGCGTGACACCGATCCACCAGCGCCTCGTCGTTGCCCACGACTGCCCCGCCTTCGCCGGCGGGCAAATGTTTGGAGTTCTGGAAGCTGAAGCAACCGAGCGTGCCGAGCAGCCCGCATTTCCGGTTCTTATATTCGGCCAGCCAGGCCTGGCAGGCATCCTCGACCACCACCAGGCCATGCCTGCCGGCAACGGCCATAATCGGGTCCATTTCGACCGGCAGGCCCAGGATGTGGACCGGCAGAATGGCCCGGGTCCGCTCGGTAATGCGTTCCTCAAGCCCGGCGGGGTCAATCGTGAAGGTCTCCGGGTCGGTATCGGCAAAGACCGGCAAGGCCTTGAGCATGAAAACCACGTTGTAGCTGGCGACGAAGGTGTAAGGGGAGACAATGACTTCATCGCCGGCCTCAACCCCCAGGGTGTGCAGCGCAGTGATCAGGGCGGTGGTGCCTGAGGCGGTGGCGAGACAACTCCTGGCGCCGAGCAACTCCGCGTAGCGCCTCTCGAACTCCGTCACGCGCGTGCCCTGGCCGCGATACCAATTGCCGCTCCGCAGCACGGCCAGAATCTCATCCTCGGCCGTCCGATCCCAAACGGGCCATGGGGGCCAGCCCTTGGTCCTCACCGGCTGGCCTCCCGAGCAGGCGAGCTTGCCGGCTTTCGGGTTCAAGAGCCCGGCGCCGGCCAAGGGGCTTGCCGCTATCGCCGCCGCCACGCCGGTGGATGTTGTGGCCAGAAATTCCCGCCTGGATACGTTGGTTCTATTGATCATGGCCAATGAGTCTATAGGAAATTGGAGCAACAAAGCAAGGAAAACCCCAGGATCACCCCGGCCGGCCAGGACTGCTCTATCTCTGGCCGCAGAGGGAGACCAAGCGGGCGGCCCTGAAATCCGAAATCCGAAGCCCCGAAACCCGAAGGAAATCCGAAATCCGAAATCCGAAGTCAGCATCGGGTCCCTGATTCGGTACAGTCGCTGCGCGACACGAAAGGGCCTGTGGCCTCAGTATTGAGCGCATTTGGAGCAGCCTTGCCGGCCGGCTTATATTACCGTGTTTTGAGCAGGCTTGTTTTTGCGCGGCGCCCAGGGTATGCAAGGGTGTGAATGATCCTGCCTCGTCCGGCCAGGAACCCCAGGACGTGCCTTACAAGCGCCTGCGCTGGTGGTTCCATCTGCTGGTCATTGGGGCCTACCCGGTGGTTGTCGGAGTGGTGGGGTGGCAGAGGGGCCGGTTCCAGGGTCCGGCCCTGAGGCATGAGCCGTATGGGCTGATGGCTGTCTGCGGCCTTGAACTGCTCATTTTTGGGATTGTGTTTGGCCTGGCCTGGCTGGCTTCACGCGCCTCCCGCCAGAGCTTGCTATTGCCCTGGCGCGGCGGGTTCTGGGTCATTCCGCTGAGCCTCTGCTACTCGATCGCGCTTCGGTTGGCCGTGGCCTTGGCGGCGGCGGCGGTGGCGATGATGCTCCTGGTTTCGCGCCTGGTTTCCATGCAATCGCTTCAACACTTCGTCCTGGCCAATCGGCCCGATGTCCAGGCCCTGGTCGATGTCTCGGCCTTGCGGCAGAATGCCCTCTACTTCTGGCTGACCGTTACCCTGGTCAGCTTTGTTGTGGCCGGTTTGCGCGAGGAGCTTTGGCGCTCCGGCTTTCTGGCGGGGATGCGGGCGCTCTGGCCGCGGCGCTTCGGCTCGCGCCAGGGCCAGCTTGGCGCCGTGGCCTTGGGGGCCGTCGTTTTCGGCCTCGGCCACCTGGCCCAAGGCCCCGTCGCCGTTTTCCCCACCGCCCTGCTCGGTTTCGGCCTCGGCGCCATCATGGTCTTGCATCGCTCGATCTGGCCGGCAGTCCTGGCTCACGGATTGTTCGACGCAACTACCTTCGTGGTCCTGGCGCTCCTGCCCGGGCTGGCAGACCAGATGCCGCATCTGCGCTAAACCGGCCGGCTCATCTGCTCCGCCTCTCCTCCCGGGGGTCTGGCTCCTCGCGGGCATAAGGTTCGGAATGGCGCTCGTGCGCCTGCCAATTCGCGTCGTATTTCCGGGCCAGAACCGGGTCGTTGATGACCAGGAGATTCTCCGCGTTCTTTTCTTCGGCCGCCCTGGTGAAATTGAAGGAGCCGGTGAGGACGAGGTAACCATCGATAATCATGACCTTGTTGTGGGCGATGGCGTGCTGGGCATCGATGAGCGTGGGGACATTGTTGTGGGCCAGGAAATCGGCCTCGGAATACTTTTCCGTCCGCTGGCTCTCGTCCAAAATGACCGCTACGTTCACGCCGCGCCGGCGCGCCTCGACCAGGCTCTGGGCGATGGGCGCCGAAGTGAAACTATAGGCCTGGACCAAAATGCGGTTGGTCGCGTGGTTCAGAGCATTGACCACTGCCTCGGTGGCGCCGCCCTTGGGTGAGAAATAGACCTGAATGCCCTCCGGGATCGAGGTTTGCGGCTCACATCCCGCCAGCGCCAACAACATCAATCCCGTGGCTGCCCAAGCGATTATCTTCATCATAACCAAACCGGCATGACCGTCGCACAAAGCCGGGGGGAATTGCAATCGAACGCTTGCCAGCGGGGCCAAAATCTGCGACGGTTTGGGCATGAACACTGTAACGTCACTCAAGACTGTCAAAGGCAACACCAAGTCGTTGGTTGAAACGGAACTGGCGCGCACGGGCGGACTGCTGCGGCTGGCGCCCAATTGGGTGCCCCGCTCCTTCCTCCAGCCGGGCCTGCGCATCAAGCTGCATCCCGACGACATCTATGCCTACGGCGCCAATCGCGGCGGCATCGACGAGCGCTGGTTCGCTTCCACTACCGAGGCCGCCAACGAGGGCCGCGTGCCCGACGAGGGCCTGAGCTATTGCGTCACCTCCAAGGAACGATTCACCTTGCGCAAGGCCGTCGAAGACTGCGGCCCCGCTCTCGTCGGCAAGGCCATCTGGAAAGAGTACGGCCGCTGGCCGGTCTATTCCAAGTTCTTCGACAATATGGGGCCGATTCCCCACCACATGCACCAGAACGCCGCCCAGGCCAAGCTCGTCGGCCAGGAAGGCAAACCTGAGTCCTACTACTTCCCCCCGCAGCACAATTTCATCGGCGACAACTTCCCCTACACCTTCTTCGGCCTGGAACCCGGCACCACCAAGGCCCAGGTCCGCAAATGCCTGGAAGACTGGAACAAAGGAGACAATGGCATTCTCGACCTCTCGAAGGCCTATCGCCTTAAGCCCGGCACCGGCTGGCTCGTCGGCCCTTGCATCCTCCATGCCCCAGGCTCCCTCTGCACCTACGAACCCCAGTGGGGCAGCGACGTCTTCGGCATGTACCAAAGCATGGTCGAGGGCCGCTACGTTCCCTGGGACCTGCTGGTCAAGGACATGCCCAAAAACAAACACCGCGACCTGGACTTCATCGTGGACCAGATTGATTGGGAAGCCAACGTCGACCCCAACTTCAAGGACAACCACTACCTCGAACCCATTGCCGTCGCCGACACCGCCGACAAGGGCTACATGGACCGCTGGATTGTTTATGGCAAGATCAACGGGCAACAACTCTTCAGCGCCAAAGAACTGACGGTCGAACCCCGCGTCAAGTGCGTCGTCAAAGACAACGGCGCCTGCGGCCTCATCTGCGTTCAGGGCGCCGGCAAGATCAACGGCCAACCCCTCAACAGTCCCAAACTCATCCGCTTCACCGAATTGACGGAGGACGAATACTTCTGCTCCGAGGAGGGCGTCCGCGCCGGCGTGACCTTCGAAAACACCAGCGAAACAGAACCGCTGGTCTGCCTGCGTTACTTCGGCCCGGAGGTCAATCCCGAGGCGCCCCCCGTTGGGGCCTATAAGAAAAACGGCGCTAAGAGAGCGTAGTGGCGAGGAAGGCCGGGCGGCACAGGCCCGCTTCGTGGACCAGGCGCAGGGTCAGGCGCGCGGCCGGCCCCTGCTCGGCCAGGAGTTGGCCGGACCTGGCGCTCAGTGCTCCGGGCGCAGGCGGGTTCGACGCGGACCCGATTCCCGGCGCGTTGAGCGGGCAGCGGCAGGGGTGGGTTTTTGGGATTGAGGGTGCAGAGCTTTTTTTTGAAGGCCGAGGTCTGCGATGGCGCGCTGGACGCTCCGCAGGCTGATCGGGAAATGGGTTTGACGGAGCCTTTGGGCGATGACCTCGGCGGAGGCATCCGGATCCAGGGAGCGGTGGCGCATGACCTCGAGGACGGCCTGTTCGGTGCGTCGGTAATTGGACTTGGGGCCGGTCTTTTGGGAGACAAGGGCCTGCAGGCCGCCCTCCTGGAAGTCATGCAGGAGTTGATAATACCGCTGGCGGCAGCAGCCGTATTGTTGCGCGACGGCTGCGATGCTGCCCTCCAGACACTGGCCTTCCACGAGCATGAGGAAGCGGTGGGCCTGTTGGTCGGTGGGCGCGATGGGCAAGGCGCCCCCAGCGCCGGTCAGTTGGTGAGTCTGGGGGTCGAATTGGAAGGATCTGTTCACGGGGAGAGGGTAGCGGAAAGCGGGGTGGTGTCTAGTAGAATGTGGCAGCCAGGGAAAACAGCCGCATCATTAACCGCAAAGAACCCAGCGCGGCAAAGCCGCAACCAAGCACCTCGGCCATGTTTTTTGAGCCACAGACGGCACAGATGGCACAGATGGGAATTCTCTTCTGTGTAATCTGTGAAATCTGTGGCTCAGAATTCTCCGCAGCCTGCGAGCAAATTGGACTATTGCAGTGCAGAGATCACAAAGAAACGCCTCATTCTTCTTAGGTCTTTGCGTTCTTTGCGTTTTTTGCGGTTAAGTCATCAGGCGCAGGCGGCCATCGCCCGTTCGAGCCGTTGCCACAAATCCTCGCGGTCTTCCAGCCCGACCGAAAGCCGGATCAAATAGCGGGAGACCCCGCACAATTCCGCCCATTCCAGTTCGGTATAGTGGGCCAGCAGAGTGAAGGGGCAAGCCAGGGTGAAAACAGTGCCGAGGCTGGGTCCTTTGCAGACGGCCAGCCGATCATAAATCTCCGGAGCGCGCACCTTGGCATCCCTGGGCAGGAAGGTGATGAGCGCGCCCCAGCCGCCCTTTGGCCGGCGCACCGCTTCGTAGGCCTCGCTGCATTCCCACTTGGGATACCAGACTCGCTCGACCGCCGGATGATTGCGCAGCCGCTCCGCCAGCCAGAGCCCGTTCTCATTGTGTCGCTGCATTCGCTCCGCGAAACTCCGGGCCTGGGCTTCCAGCACCAGGGCGTCCTCGCCCCACAACAGTTCCTCGTGTTGGGCCGCCACGATCGGTTTGAGCTCGGCATAAAGCGGGGCCTTGGGATTGCAGATGAGCGCCCCGCCCATCGCATCGCCGGTGCCGACGATAAACTTCGTCAGGCTGGTGGCGATCAGATCGGCATACCCGCCCAGGTCCACGTTGACGGGCGTGGCCACCACATCGTCGGCCACCAGCGGCACCCGTTGCCGCCTTAGGATAGGGCCGATCCGCCGCAAGTCGACCGAGCCGAGGAGGGGATTGCCTGGAATCTCGCAGAAACAAGCCGCCAGCGGCTCGCCGCGCAACAGCTCCTCGAGCTCATGCTCGACCGTCGCCAGATGATGCAGCAGTATCCCGCCATGCCCGAGCTTCTGCTGCAACTTCAAGGTGTCCACATACGGAAATCCCAACTGCGCCGTCCGCCGCCCGGGCGTCCGGCGCTTGACAACCTCCAAGGCCGCGTACTGGGCAGCCATGCCGGTCGGGGCCAGAAACACGTCCTCTGGCGCGCAATCATAAAGACCCGCCAGTTGCTCCCGCAGAGCGCGGCGAACCGCCAGGTCGTCCGCCCGCGCAGGCCCGCTCCGCCCGGCCAGGCGCGCCTCCGCCTGCCGGCTCGAGACAATCAGCCCCGCGTGCTGCCAAAAGGCCCGCAAGGCCGGTTCGCCAGCCGCAGTGGCCGCCACCCCGAAAGTGGTGTCCTGCTCGCAGACCATTGCCTCTTCGCCGCTGCTGCGCCGGACAAATTCGGCGGCGGCGCTGGCGGCCCGCGCCGAGGGAAAAGGCAGACATGGCCGGCCCTGGCCCAGGCGCCAGGCCAACTCGCCCACCAGGGGATGAATCACAAAACGGGGATAGCCGTTGGCGAGCCGTTGCATCACTTCCGGCCTTTTCTCTTCGTAGCCGACCACGTCTTGCCACCGCGGCAGCGCCATCGAGACGGCATGGGTCGAGCCGGGTATCGGCCGGCCCAGATCTTCGGCCCGCCAGAGGGGGTTCTGGCACAAATCACAGGAACTCATTCGACGAAGAGCTTACACCCGATCTCAGGCCTGCGCGACTTCCTGCGGGCCCTTGCCGCCATTGACCAGGAAGAGCACCGCCATGCGCACGGCCAGGCCGTTGGTCACCTGCTCGAGGATCAGGGAGCGGCTGCAGTCGGCAATCTCGCTGTCGATCTCGACGCCGCGATTGACCGGGCCGGGGTGCATGATCAGGGCCTCGGACTTGGTGCGCGCCAGCCGGGCCTTGTTCAAGCCGAAGAGGCTGGTGTATTCGCCCAGGCTGGGGAACATCGTCTTGCGCTGCCGCTCGTGCTGGATGCGCAAGAGGTTGATGATGTCCGCCTCCCGGATGGCTTCGTCCACGTTGTAGGTGACGCGGCAGCCCATTTGCTCGAAGACACGCGGCACCAGCGTCGAGGGACCGCAGAGGGTCACCTCCGCGCCCAGCTTGGTCAGCGCCCAGATGTCCGAGCGCGCCACCCGGCTATACACCACATCTCCCAGGATGGTGACTTTCAGGCCCTCGATCCGCCCCTTCTTCTCACGGATGGTGAACAGGTCGAGCAGGGCCTGGGTGGGGTGCTCGTGCGCGCCGTCGCCCGCGTTGATGACGCTGGAATTGAGGACGCGCGCCAGAAAATGCGGCGCCCCCGAGGCGCTGTGCCGGATGACGATGAAATCCGCGTTGAGCGCCTCGAGGTTCCGCGCCGTATCTTTGAGCGTCTCGCCCTTCTTGAGCGAGGAGGCCTCGGCCGTGAAATTGATAATGTCCGCAGAAAGGCGCTGTTCGGACAGCTCGAAGCTGATGCGCGTGCGCGTCGAGGGCTCGATAAAAAGGTTGACCACCGTCTTGCCGCGCAGGGCGGGAACTTTCTTGATCGCTCGCGTGCCGACCGCCTTGAAGGCGCGGGCCGTATCCAACACGGTGAAAATCTCCTCAGCCGTCAACGATTCGATGTCGAGCAGATGTTTGCGGTTCCAACTCATGGCGGGCATTCCTCTTCATTTCTTTTCGAGCACGACTTCATCCGGGCTGCCCAACTCGGAGAGGCGCACCTGGACGCTCTCGCTCTGGGCGGTAGGAACGTTTTTCCCGACAAAATCCGCCTTGATGGGCAGCTCGCGATGCCCCCGGTCAACCAGCACCGCCAATTGAATGCGCCTGGGCCGGCCAAAATCGTTGAGCGCATCCATCGCCGCGCGAATGGTGCGCCCGCTATAAAGCACGTCATCCACCAGCACCACCGTCTTGCCGGTCACGTCGAATGGAATCACCGTCGGCTGCATGTCGGGCGCCACGTGCTGGTCCAGGTCGTCCCGGTGCATGCTCACATCGAGTTGGCCGGTGGGAACCGGTTGTCCCCAGATGCCCCGGAGCAACGCGCTCAGACGCTGGGCCAAAGGCGCCCCTCCGCGTTCGATGCCCACCAATACCACCTCGCTCCCGGCCTCGTCGCGCTCGGCGATCTCGTGGGCGATGCGGGTCAGGGCGCGTTGGATTTCCGCCGCCTTCATTATCAGGGTTTCAGCCACGAGAGGATTCAGTGTATCGCCGACTGCCGGCTCTTTCGCCACTTGGAACGATGCTTGACGATCCAGTCCGTTAGCGCCCGATCAAACCCAATGTCGCGGCCGGCCTTTTCGGACTCGAGCCACTTGTGCCTCAAAATCTCCTCGCGTTCCGCTTGAAATTCCCGGTAAAGCGATGAGTTCTTCATCAAGTCACTCGCCGAGAGTTGCTCTTTTGTTTCGTCAGACATATTGGCGCATCCAAGACAAAACTGCTACGCACTCCGAACTTTTTATCCAAACCGCTCCTTGATGACAATCACATTCTGCTGTCAATATAGCACTAAAGAACTTGCTGGACGAGCTTTTCAGCGATTCTCACAAAGGACTGCGCCGGCGCGGCGTCGGGGGCTGAAACCACGACCGGCACGCCGTCGTCTCCGGCCTGTCTAATCTCCGTAAACAAAGGCACCTCACCCAGGAACGAGACATTTTGACGCTTCGCCTCGGCCTGGCCGCCCCCGTGGCCGAAGATCTCCACCCGCTCACCGGTGGAAGTAGTGAAGTAACTCATGTTTTCGACGATTCCCAGGATGGGGACATTGACCTTCTGGAACATGGCGATGCCTTTGCGGACGACGCCCAGGGAGGCCTCCTGCGGGGTCGTAACAATGATACCCCCGTCCAGAGGCACAGTCTGGCAGAGGGAGAGCTGGGCATCCCCCGTGCCGGGCGGCAGATCCACCAGCAGGCAATCGAGGCTGCCCCAATCGACAGCGGTGATGAATTGCTGGATCGTCTTGGTGATCATCGGGCCGCGCCAAATCACAGGCTGGTCACCCTCGATCAGAAACCCGATGCTCATAAGCTTGACGCCGTGATTGGCCGGCGGGACCATTTTCTCGTCCTCGGAGATGGTCGGTTTTTGGTTGATCCCCATCATCAGCGGGATGCTGGGGCCGTAGATATCGCAATCGAGCAAGCCGACTTGGAGGCCCAGACGTTCGAGCGCGCAGGCCAGGTTCACCGAAACCGTCGACTTGCCCACGCCCCCTTTGCCGCTGGCGACCGCGATGACCCGGCGGACGCCCGGCATGCGGTTCTGCTGGGCCCAGGGGCTCGACGGGGCGGCGGCGCCCTGGGCGCCCGGCGGATTGATTTGAACCTGGACCGCCGACACGCCCGGCAGGGCCTTCAAGGCGCCTTCGCAATCGGATTTGATTTGGCTTGCCACCTCCGGCTTGGCCGAGGCCAGGTGCAGCGTGATGCTCACCACGCCGTCTTTGGCGGCCGTTTCCTTGACCAGCCCAAAGGAAACCACGTCCCGGCTATAGCCCGGATACTTGACCGCTTTCAAAGCATTTTTGATCTCGTCTTCCGAAGGCATTTTTGCGTTCATTCCACGTCCTCAATAAACGGCCTTGTCTTGGCCGTGTCAACGCTGCTCACTCAGGCACGGCGAAGATGTCGAAGTGTTCCCAGCGCATCATCTCCTCGAGGCCAAGTTCCGCGCCAGGATAGTCCTCATCGGAATTGAATTTATGCACCCGATAGCCAAGTTGGCGAAGGTCCCGGTAGTAGCCCTCGCGGGGGCCGGCCGGGAGGTGCTGGTAGATTTCCGACTTGATGAAGGGCCGGTTGCTGACCAGGAGTTCCCGGAGGGAAGCCGCAACGCTCCGGTCAAATCCTTCGGTGTCGATTTTGATGTAACGGACCCGGGCCAATTCCTCGGGAAACTCGGTTTTCAAGTAGTTGAGCAGGTTCCTGCCTTGGACCCGCATTTTGAAAAAGTGGGCGTGGCGCCACTGGCTCATGCCCTCGTGCAACCCCCCGTTGCAGTAGCCTGAATCAGAGTATTGAAACTCGAACTCGCCGTCCTGCGGTGTGGCGGCGAACATCAGCGGAAAGATGTTCGTCTTTTTCCGGTTCAGACCCGCATTGGCAATGAGGACCTTGTAGGTGAACGGGTTGGGTTCGAGCGCCAGGACAGCCCCCTTGGGCCCGACCGCCAGCGCGATCGGCAAGGCGGTGTCTCCGGTATGCGCGCCGATGTCAATGGCGGCATCCCCGGGCCCCAGGAATCCGCGCAGGGCATCCACGGCGGCTTGGGAAAACTCCTTCCGCTGCTCCTTGGGATGATGCCACCGCGCGAAGAAGATTTCCCCCTCGCGGGGCAAGACAAAGCAGTCCAGCTCGAACGAGTACTCCTGTGCAGGCGGCCTCAAACCCAGACCGTAGAGAATCTCCTTGAGCTTCATGTCGTTACGAAT
>Ga0187864_10004593_pt1 | contig 10710 bp, 10 predicted proteins | sample June2016WEW_11_4_FD_132985 | JGI IMG/M metagenome (GOLD analysis project Ga0187864, IMG submission 132985) | Peatland microbial communities from SPRUCE experiment site at the Marcell Experimental Forest, Minnesota, USA - June2016WEW_11_40 | ecosystem: Environmental > Terrestrial > Soil >... | reverse complement strand
TCGGCCGAAGAGGCCGAGAGAGACCCACAACGACTCTACTCGCGCTTTGTCTCCCGCTGCCTCGAACTCGGTATTGAGGTGTCATTGGGCGCCAAGGAGTTCTATGGTCGGGCCCGTGAGGCCCAAAGGGAAACCCCATGAGCCCCGCTGAGCGGCTGAAGACTGGCGAGGGCTTCTCCGGGGAGGCCGATCGTCGCAAGAGGCTGGGGCAGTATTTCACCGGCATCAGACTGGCGCGCCTGTTGGCGGCTCTGGCGGGGGCCGATAAAGCTACCTCGATCGTCGACCCGATGGCCGGCAGTGGCGACATGCTGGCTGCCTGCAAGGAGCTTGGAGCTGACTGCGATGCCTTGGGCGCTATCGATATCGATCCGGTTGCCCTGGAAACTTGCACCAGGCGCGTTCCGGAGGCCGTTTGCATCCTGGGTAGCGCCTTCGACCCGGAAGCCTTCTTGCGGCTACCGAGGCGGCAATGGGACCTTGTCATCACCAACCCCCCCTACGTGCGCTACCAAAGCATGGCGCACGGCGCTGGAAAGAGACTCAAACTGCCGAGCGCCATGGAAGTGCGCAATGGTCTGTTGAAGGCCCTAGACAGCCTTCCCGCGCTGGATGACACCGACCGTGCCCTGTTCCGCAAGATGGCCGCCGGCTATTCGGGCTTAGCCGACCTCGCCGTCCCGTCTTGGATCCTCTGCGCCGCGCTCGTTGCGCCCAATGGCTCTTTGGCCCTGGTGGTGCCGGAGTCGTGGCTAAGCCGTGATTACGCAATCGTCGTCCATTACTTGCTTCTGCGCTGGTTCAATATCGAGTTTGTCGTCGAGGATGCCCATGCGGCGTGGTTCAGTGACGCCCAAGTCAAGACCACGCTTCTCGTTGCCCGCCGCGTTCCAAGAAGGGCGAGCGCCGTCGACCGCGACACTGACGAGACCTTTCTCCGTCTGCGGCTTTCCGGCCGGGCCCAAGGTCCCGGCTGCGTGGTCGACCGACTCTACCCTGGGGAGACCCACAAGGAAAGGCGTTTCGCCGAACAGGCCCGCTCCTGGCTCACCTCGGGCTGCGGCCATAAGGGGGAACTGGTGGATGCTGTCCACGTGCCTATCGCCCTGATAGCGGCTAACCTCCTTGGAGCCTGCGACAAGCAGAAATGGTTCTCGGGCATGGCAGACACCCATGCCGGTGGAGCCGCGGCAGCACCCCTGGTTCCCCAGGAACTCGCCGACTGGCTTGCCTCGGGGATCGGAGGCTCTCCGGTGGTGTCATTGGAAGGGATGGGCGCCAGGGTGGGACAAGGGCTGCGCACCGGGGCCAACGCCTTCTTCTACGGCGACGCCCGGGCAGGATCCGACAGAACGGTCGAGCTTGTCCCAAACAGACTCCTGGGACTTGCCGGGGCGAAGGTTCCATCTTCCTGCGCCTGGCCCGTCTTGCGTCGCCAGGCCGAGCTTCCCGAAGGGTATGTAGTGCGGGCCGCCGACCTCAAAGGACGCGCCCTGGCACTTCAAGGGATGGCGCTGTCCGAAGATATCGAGGCAGGGGGCGAAGCAGCGAAAACCGCCTATGCGGTCATACCGGAAGGTCTCGCCTCCTTGGTCCGTACAGCCGCGCGGACCAACTTTGGGACGCAAGACAAGCCGAGGCGGGTTTTTGAACTGACGGCCGTGGAACCCAACGTCCGCAGGGGGAGCAACGACAGAGGAACGCCGCCGAGATTTTGGTATATGCTCCCAGACTTCGCCCCCAGGCACAGACCCGACCTTCTCATGGCCCGAATCAACAACGCCAGTCCGAAGGCTTTCCTCAACGAGGGCCGTACCGCCCTGGTAGATGCGAACTTCTCCACAATTTGGCTGGACGGCACCCCTGCGGCAGACGCCCACGCTTTGTTGGCCCTACTGAACTCGTCGTGGTGCCGCGCCGCATTGGAGCTTTCCGCCGCTGTCATGGGCGGAGGTGCCTTGAAGGTCGAGGCCGCCCACCTGCGCCGCCTGCCTGTCCCAAGGCTGGACGCGAACGATTGGAAAACGCTGTCTGGGCTGGGTCGCAAGCTGGCTTCGGCGAATACGGCAGGCAAGCGCAAGAAGACGTTGGAACGTGTGGACGACGTGGTCGCCTCATTCATGTTAGGACGCCCGGCCTCCAAGGCAGACACGGAAAGATTGAGCGAGCTGATCGAAGCAGGGACAGCCCGAAGAGAAAAACATAGGGAAAAGAACAAGAAAGAGTGAAGAAGAATGAGCACTAAATTCAACGTGCAGGCCGCGCAGACCCACCTTGCCGAGGCGAAAAGGCTTATCGGGGAAGGGAAGGCCGAAGATGTCCTACGGCATAACCTGTCCTCCCGACTCCCGGAGATATTCCCGGACAGGCCATGGTGGGTGGAGTATCACATCCTGGGCACCGAGAAGCACGTCAAGTTCGAAAAGGGCGGCAAGGTCCGCTCCGGATTCGTCGACGCCCTCGTTGGGGCGACCGCCATCGAATACGAGAAGGATTTGTCGAATCCGACGATATTCGACACTGGTCTCGGGCAGGTCAAGGACTACTGTGCCTCTTTGCTCAACGAGGGGGACCTTAAAAAACTGATTGTCGGCGTCTTGTCCGACACGCTCCGCTGGCGCGCTTACCGCATCAAGGAGGTTCGACCCCTGAGCTCTGTCCAAGGAGCGACGAAATACGGCAGGGAACATCTTGACCTCGAGGAAATCGACCAGCAAGACTTTTCAGCTGCTGGAACACGTGAGGCTATGCTGCTCGGTGAGTTCCTGACTAAGCATCTCGGCCGTGAGGGTGCGAGGCGTCTCGATGCCGAGACCCTATCCTTCGACCTTGGTTTCGAGAGTCGCTTCTGCAGACGACACATCGCGGGAATCCGATCGCTGGTCGACAAGGCCTTCGCCAGCAATAAAGACTACGCAGACCTCATCGAAAAGCTCTGGACCGACTTCGTCTCCTATCTCGGAAGCTCCGGCGCGACTGGAGGCTTCGACCGGGAAACCTACGTCGCAGAACTCTACATCATGTCGCTCGCCAAGCTCCTGTGCGCGAACGTCCTTGAAGTGAAGGCGTTGGCAAGCGATGACGGGAAATTGGCTTCCATCCTGGATGGGCAATTCTTCAAGGTGCGCGGACTGGCGAATCTCGTCGAATACGATTACTTCGGCTGGCTCACCGAGAGCCCTCATTTAGATTCTCTGCTTCCCGTCGCCCGCGCCATGCAGGATGACTTGCGCGCCTACGACTTCGTCTCGGCTCCTGCCGAAGACATTTTTGGTGCCTTAATGGCACAACTGGCCAATCGGTCCCAACGTCTCCTGTTGGGGCAGGAATTGACGCCAGCTTGGTTGGCGGAAAAGGTGGTGGGGAAAGTATTTGACGAACTTCCGGGAGACGACGATCCAAGGCTCGTGGACATGTGCTGCGGTTCCGGTGCTATGGTGGTAGAGGCCGTCAAGCTCGCCGCGAAAAGACTAGAGGCGGCGGGCGTCGCCGCAGGTGCCGCCGGCATGAAACGGCTGTCCATGGTCATCACGGGGTTCGACATCGACCCGCTGGCAGTGATACTGGCGAAGGTGGGATGGGTTTTGGCAGCCCGCGCGTGGCTTGCCGGGTTAAGCCCCGGTGAAATCTCCATTCCCGTCTACCACGCCGATTCCCTGTTCGCTGCCACGCCCCTGGCCAAGACGGTGGACGCCGATTCTGGAGCGACCCATTACGAACTCCGCCTCGACGATAAAGTCTTAGGGCTTCCGGGCTTCTTGGTCTCGTCCAAACACAGGGGTTTGTTCGACACCCTGTTGGATCGCGGCTACACCATGGCCATGGCGAGCGCTGACCAGGCTTCATCCACACTGACCGGTGCGGCCGTCGAGACTCTGGTCAGACAGGCCCTGGAAGAAAGTGGAGACAACCTTACGGCGGAAGAGGAAGCCGAGACGCTGGCCTTCTGCAAAGGACTCCTTGACTCCCTCGATGCACTCCAACGCGCTGGGCGCAATGGCATTTGGGTCTTCGTGCTACGCAATAGCTACCGCCCCGGTTTGGTGACCGGTCAGTTCAATGGGCTGGTCTCGAACCCACCCTGGCTCGCACTGAGTAAGGTTGCTGACAACCCCTACAAGGATGCCCTACGGGTTCGGGCGGAAGACTACGGCATCAAACCGGAGGGGTCATCCCACCTGCACATTGAGTTGGCAACCATTTTCCTTCTCCACGCTATCGAGAGATACCTCGCCTCCAACGCCGTCGTTGGTTGTGTCCTTCCGGAGAGCGTACTGAGCGCCCACCACCACAACCCCTTCAGGAAGGCCGATTACCTTGGCGCCAGGAAACCTGTCCCATTCATTGTCAATGAGATTTGGCGTGTGGAGAAGGGCACATTCAAGAACGAGGCCATTGTCCTTTTTGGACATAAGAATATCCCCGCGCCGGCCGGAGCCATCCCCGGCAAGCTGGCTTCACCCGCCGGATTGGCGAATCTCACCTTTCATAGGGTTTCCCAAGGTAGGCGCACCGCATGGGCTGACAAAGCCGCTGCCGGGGCAGGCAAGTACGGTTTCTTCAATCCCGCCGAGTTCAGGGAAGGGGCCGACGTCATGCCCCGGACCCTTGTCTTCCACGGTTGCACCCGCGTGCCTGGCATGGCGTCGAAATGGAACCTCAGGGCCATCGACCGATCCACAGGCGCCCTGCGCTATTTGGTGTCCGGCGCCAAAAAGTACAAGGCGTTTAACCTCACGGCAAACAGCGTCGACGACAAGTTTGTTTTCGACGTCTTGTTGTCCCACCAACTGACCCCTTTCAGCATGGGCGATCCGGCGAAAGGGTTCCTGCCCATTGAGAAGAACGAGGTGGGTCAATGGATCTCTGTCCCGGAGACCAGTCTCGCCGCCTTCGGCGCTGCGACGTTCCAGGCGTTCGATGCGATTTTCAAGGCCATCGGACCGACCTTCACCTCTCAGCAATATTTTGAGAAACTGGACAGCAATCGGCGCAAGCTGTCATCGCAGTCCCTGCCGACCGAAGGATGGCTTGTGTTTATGGGGGCGGGCGGCGACCTCGTGTGCGCCGCCCACAGGGGCGCCCAAACCTATAGGGCCGACAAAACGGTCATAGACCAGACACTTTATTGGGCAGCGGTGCCGACTGAAGACGAGGCCCTTTACCTTATCGGTCTTCTTAACAGCGAGGCAGTCAACCTCGTCATCAAGGAGTTCCAGCCGCGCGGCCAATTCGGGGCGCGGCACGTGCACAAAGTGCCTTTGGGTGCCACACCCCCATTCAACCCCGCCGATGTCGCCCATGCCGATGTGGTGGTCAAGACGAGGAACCTTCTCGCAGACTGGAATGCCTTGAATGCTATGGATCCTGGGATACCCGTATTGCTTAACCCCAATAATTCCAAGCTCCAAATACGAAGAGCGAAGCTGCGGCTGAAGTTGAAAGGCTTGAACAGCTACGCGGATTACGAACTAGCTTGCAAGAGCCTCTACGGGGTATGAGCTGATGATATGAACGAGGACTGCTACCAGGTCATCAAGAAATGGCTCAGCTACTGTGAACGTGATCTCCTGGGCCGCCCCCTGAGCCCGGGCGAAGCCCGGGAAGTCACTCACATGGCCCGCCGCCTGGCCGCCATCGTCTTGATGGAACCGGCCCTGAACGCTAACTACCTGGCAATTAAGCATTCCACCTACCCCTGGCCCGGATAAGCCCATGCTGATAATAACCAGAAAAGAAGATGAAACAGTCTACATCGGGGACAATATCCGAGTAACGGTCGTGAAGGTGCGGGGGAAGCAAGTCCATCTTGGCATCGAAGCCCCGGCAGGAGTCCTGGTATTAAGGGCGGAGGGGAAATCTTCTGGGCAAAAGGGCAAGGGAAGCTAAGGCCATATAAGCCACTACGGCGACGAGGCGGCGCTGAGAGTGAGATTTTGAGGTGGTTAAAGCCTGCCTCACCGCCGAAATGTGGAAGGATTATAAAATCTTCAAGGCGGCGGGGCTGCTCCAAGAGTGGCGCAGGAAGTGGGCGGCTTATTTGCCGAGCTAAATTAGGCGAAACAGTACTTTGTACATATTTTATGATATGTTTCCGGCATGAAACAGCGCGGCGGTTGACAAACCAAATTACTCACGGAGGGATGTATGCAGATTTTTAAAGCATCAGTGCAGTACGGAGACTGGAAAGGCACAGCTGCTGCTGACAATGCCGATCCTCGGGGGATTCACGAACTATTGCGGGAAAAAGGCCTGATGAGCAAAACAGACTTCCTAATTGGAGTACACGTTTATATCGGCGAGATTCATGGAGGGCAAGTAACACCGCCACATATTACGGCACTCCTACTCGAAGGGGTCGATAATTACGAGAGTGCTGAGGCGGCACTCCGTGCAACGCCAGACCCGATCAATTTAAAAGAAGTTAAAATTAAAATCACCCTGAACGAGTTTATAGGGCTTTTTAAGCGCTTCAGCATAGCGATTTCGCCGCGCGGTCTCGATATTACGGGCCGTGAATATTCAACAGGAGCGGAAGGGGAAGAATAAAAATTAGACAGAACATGGTATTTTGTCCAAAAGGGCCGAGACCCCAACGCCGTACGCGCCAAAAAGCGGCGCGTCGCTGAAGTGTGCGTTAGGCAGGTAAATTAGTGCCATTCAGAAAGGAGCACTGCTCACTATGACACTGAATCCACAATCAGAGCTACGAGACGTTTCTGGCATCAGCGATGCTGAGAAAGACTCAATCAAGGCGTTCATGCAGGGCGCGGTCTACTGCTGGGTTAAGAACCGAAAAGATGAGCAGTTCGCGGTTCGAGACCTGATGGGTGGCGAGAATTTCGACTGGAATGGTACGCCGCTACAAGTGCTCTTCGACAAGCACATTGAAGCCGGTAAGGACGAAGAATCGGCAATCAAAGCTGCTGGTATAGACTTAGGATGGATTGTAAAGACAGTTTTGGATGAAGACAGGCGAACATTCGAGGTTGTTAAGGAAGAGTTGGTTAACAAATACCGCTGGGATGGCAACGAACCGTAAATGACAAAGCCGAAACGCCCAATCATTAAACCTTAAAGGCTCCCACAAAGCAGTTGTGAGACATGTTGCCCGTTGCGCGCGCCCCCGAGCATTTAGACAATTTGTATCATTTTGTCTGGTGCCAGACCCCGGAGGCGGTAAAAAGATAACTGGACAAAATCCCACTAATTGTCCATATTTTGAAAAGGCCATCGCACCATGCTTACAGGTGCGGGCCGATCACTATCCCCGGTGAAAAGCCGCGGCCCTGCTGGAACCTCAAGACGACCGTAATTCCGATCCCTATCGCGCGTTCACAATATCCCCGCGACCGCACAGGAACCCCCTGGAGAGGCGATTAATGGGGAGGCAAGGGGGGTTTTCCTTCCGGGAGAGGCGGGACTCTACATTCTCAATTTTATACGACGTGATCCACCGGTAGGGGAGCAGGAGTCCCAGGCCCGGGGTTTGCCTTTCGGGGCCGCAAATCTCAGGGCAGGGGGCGGCCCGCTACAACCAGCAGGTGGCCTGAGCAGAACGCCGAGGCGGTTCGGGGGGCCAGAGTCTACCAGCCTGGAGGTACTGATCCCACCAGGATTAGCACTTACGGGGAAATTTCTGGAGGCAGGGCCGCCTTGCCAACCGAATAAATCCGACAGATGCAATTAATTAGTGCTATAGTGATTTTGTTTAATCTTCACAGAAAAGGAAAAAAAGTATGGTCGATGAAGATCAGGACGGCCGCCCGGTGATCCCCTGTAAGAAAGTGGGGATAGAACTAATTTTTCTGAGTCCCTGTCCTTATTGTGGCCGGAAGCATACTCACGGGGCGGGCAAGCCTCCGTACCCTGCGGGTGTTTGGTTCGCTGGTCATAGAGTGGCCCATTGCCCGCCTGGGGGTGAAATCAAGCGGGGGCGAAAATATGTCAAGGTTCCTCCTGAGGCTGAACGGGGTTACATCCTTAAAGTGGTGGAGTAATGATACAAAGGTACAACCCCGGCCCTTTTACTCCGATACCTCTATAATTGATATTCTGGCAGACGGAATCATGGCTATAAGGGGGTAGGAGTCCCGCGGCGCCCGGGGTTTGCCTTCGGGTGGCAGGGAATCCTCCAGGCAGGGGGCGGCGACGGTGCCCGGTCCATATGACCCTCTGAGAAGCCCAGGATTGAATGGAAAGGCTTGCCTACTTTCTTTGCCCTTGTCCTTTCGCTTAAAACTGGCCCGCTATAAAGGGCAGAAATGGCAAATCAAAGGCACGACGGACTAAGGACATGCCCCCCAAAAATCGGGGCATGAGAAGGCCCAGGAGAGGCGAGGCGGCGCTGAAAGTGGACCTTAGGATCGCCCCCGTAGATTTTGAGGCGGTTCAAGCCTGCCTCACCGCCGAAATGTGGGCGGATTACATGGCTTTTAAGGCCGCGGGACTGCTAAATGAGTGGCACAGGAAGTGGGCGGCCTATCTGCCGAGCTAAATAGACACTTTCTCCCATTCCCCGAGTTCCTCAGGAATACTTAAGGTTGCCGTGTCAATTCCGGATGAAATCGAGGAGGTATGGCCGCCCGCCAGGTCCTCTGCTGCCTGCCACGCATTCTCGTAGCTTCCGAGGCTCTCGTCATCGTATATCGGATGGAAACGACCGTTCTGTTCTCCGATGTAGAAAGGACCGATCCGCGTACGGAACACATAGAGTAGCTTCATCTTCTCTCTCTCCTGCCGAACAATAATTAGATTGACCCGCATAAGATGCAGAGATTCAGTTTCCTGCCCGTATAAGCCGAGATTATGCCGCTGCCTTAGCCACCCTCTCACGAGGTTAACCCCGACAAGTTTCCTCTTTCTGGAATTGTTTCGTGGGAGGAATGATAGCACAAACTCTTAGCTAAAAACTATTGTAAAATATCAAGGCTGGGACCTATCTCTGGGGGGCATCTGCCAGAGCCTTATCTTTATCCCCTGATGTCCCCCTGCTGGGGCCGAGAAACCCAGGTGGGGGCGCCTTTACCTTTTTGCGGGATTTGTGCTATCATGGCGTCGACGAGAGGATTCGGCTTTAAGAACAAAAACTTTGGGGGATTTTTTCGGGGCAAGAGGTCCCAAAACCTTTTTTGACTGTGGTGCCCAAGGTTGCCGCATAATCTCGGATAAGAGGAGAGGGCTATGATCAATCTTTTCAGGAAATGCAGCGGCATTATTGGCATTTTCATCTTACTGATGCTCATCCTTTCCTTAACTGGCTGTGGTGCTGGGAGGACCATGGTGCTGGCCCCCGCCGAAACGCCAGCCAAGTTTCCCTCGGCAGAACTTTATGAGGATAAAGCAACAGTAACTGTACCAGGAGATGTCAGCGCTTCCTTCCAGGCCAAGCTCGCCCAACTTCTCTATGGGCAGGATGGCTTCACTAAGGGTCCGGGCCTCAAAGTCAGGTACCGCTTTATCCAGTTCAACCCTGGTAGCCAGTTTTCTCGCTGGTTCTGGGGGGGCATTGGCAGCGCTGGCAAAGGCACCATGACCGTAGAGGTTAGGTTTCTTGACAGCAGCGACAAAGAGTTAGCAAAGATCCAGTCGGAAGGAGAGATCTCATCAGGGGCTTTCGGCGGATCCTTTGATTTCGCATTACAAAAAACGGCCGAGGAGGTGGCCGAGTTTGCCAAGAGATTTCATTGAGACATGAAAAAACGAGGACACATTACAAAGCGGACCGCTAACTCTGTAGCGATGGCGCCCCCAGAAGCCTCCTCGGTCCTATCTTCGGAAAGATAAATCTACGGCGCTGAGGGCCACTCACAGCCCCGCCACGGCCCGCAAGGGGGACATCCAAGGAAAGGGGGGGTCAGGGGGGCCTGTGAAATGCTTAAATCGCCCCCATGAAGGCCTCGCTACCCTGGTTACATTTTGCTTATAAAATTTTGGGCCGACCCCATACCAAGGGGTGGCTTCTGCTACTTCCCCCTGATTAAAGTCCGGAAAAAGTATTTAGGGAAAAATTTCCGGGCGGATCATTGTCGACAGGGGGGCGTAGGAGTCCCACCTGGGGTTTGCCTTCCCGGGCCGAAAAATCCTCAGGCTACCGGGGGTACTGGTGGGAGGAGGACCGCGGCGAGCGGTTGCTGCATGGTGGACGAGGGGGGTGGGGCCGGTCATGGCCGTGGCTGGCCAAAGGAGACGAACCTATCACCCAGGGCCGTTGACGCTGGGGGTAAGCCTGCGCCCTCGGCGCGATAACCGAGGAAACTTCACCCCCATGGGCGTGGGGACAAGAGGAGGTCAATAAAAGACCGAGAAAGCGGCGGGGCCGTCCACCAAAGAGCACTAGCAGATAGCGAACCACTTTGAATAAATTTCTCGGCCCTTCTCACTTCTCCCTGTCGGTGTTCCTGGCTTCCGTCCGCCTTCCCCGCTTTTCCCACTGGCCCATCAGGATGGCCCGGGTCTCGGCGGCATACTGATCGGAGAGCTCATACTCCCAATGCTGTTTGAGAAAGATGTCTTTTACCTGATTCCGGTAGTTCAGTGGATCAACCATGAGATAAGTGATATAGGGCGCAATAGCTTCATAGAGCTTGGTGGGATTCATGGGCAGGATAGGAGCGATGAATACCCAGGTGGCGATGCCGGCCTCGTGTAACTTGCTCAAGGCACTTAGCCGGGCGCCAATGGGAGGGGCATGAGGCTCCAGCACCTTCC
>Ga0187864_10004592_pt1 | contig 10711 bp, 7 predicted proteins | sample June2016WEW_11_4_FD_132985 | JGI IMG/M metagenome (GOLD analysis project Ga0187864, IMG submission 132985) | Peatland microbial communities from SPRUCE experiment site at the Marcell Experimental Forest, Minnesota, USA - June2016WEW_11_40 | ecosystem: Environmental > Terrestrial > Soil >... | reverse complement strand
TGGCATCAGCCGTCCCTTCGATCCATGCTATGCTTTGGGTGCGGCGCATCCAGGGGAAAGAAGTGTCACGTCGGCGATGAGTTATGTCGCGTGGCCTCCGGTACTACGGGAGAGAAATAGCTGCGGTGATCGCGCTCAAAATGAGCACGGCCAAAAAGCCGCACTGGAGGAGCATTGCGAATATTGTCAAAACCAGCCAGCCCACTCTCCAGCCGTGTCTTACCTGCGAAAGCCAGGCCACAGTCGAGCAGACCAGTAGCGCCGCGAGTGGGATGAGACAAAACAGGGCAACGACAAACCACGCTGGAGGAGCGGGCATTTGCAGTCTGGAGAGGGCTATCACCGCGAGAACGTAACCGGTCGGGCTCAGGAATGCCATGAGCCAAATTGCCGCACTCCACCAGAGTGAGAGATTTCGCAAATATTGTGCAGTCTGTGTGCGCATGGGCCTATTTGGTGAGGTGTGATGACACCGTCATGCGCTCACTTTGTAATACAAAGTGACAACCGTCAACCGAAAAAACTCGGGTTTACAAAGCGCAGGCCTGCCGGGCCGCGCCTCCTCGCGACAAAGAGATTCTCAATTGCCGATTCGCAATCCGAGCCGAACCGACTTTTTGCGATCGCACCAAAACTCGACTTGTTGACGAGGCCTGTTGAAACTCAAGGACTCTGGCGCCGTGGTATTTCACCGGAGGGCTGGGGCCCCTCCGGGGCATGGCCGTGTTATTTCTCGATCCACTCGACAATGGAGATGACGGCATTGGAGCCTTTGCGCAGGTTGGCGGCACGGATGGGGACTTTGCCCTCGGCGGTCTTGTCGGCGCCGATGGGGCACTCGATCCACTTGCCATCCTGGAAGCCGGTGATGGGGCCGAACTCCTGGCCGGCGATGCTCAGTTTCTCCCGGCGTCCGCCTTCAAAATTGTCCGGGTCGATGACGAAGACGCGGACCAGGCCGGCGGCGCCCTTGGGGACGGTGAGCAGGATGGCGGCTTCGTCATCGCCGGCGAGGGCGTGATAGACCGGCAGGGCCCAACCGCTCCAGGCATAGCCTTTTTGAGCGGCGGCCCCGTAGCCGCTCTCGGCATAAATGAGTTCCTTGCCGGGACGGCCGCAGAGGAGGTGGAGTTTGACGCCGCGCTCGCGCAGGTCGGCGCCGGCGGGGAGCTTTTCCTTGTCGGGCCAGAACGGCTCTTCGGGGGCGGGGGCGCGCTGGGCGGCGGGGGGCATCGGAGGGAACGGGGCGTGGGGCTCGAGTTGGTACCAATAGACGGTGGACGAGAACTGGAGGGTGCTGCCGGGCTTGGAGAAATCGCGGCGGAACATCGGGTCTTCATTGACGCCGAAGCCAATGGCCACGCGCAGGGAACGCTCGAAGTTGATGGCGTCCTGGGTGAAGAAGCGGTAGGCGGCGGCGCCCTTGAGGAATTTGAAATAGCCGGTGAGCGGAAAGAGGTTGTCGGTTTCGGGGAACCCCCAACTGAACCCGAAGGAGTCCTCGAGGCCCTGGAACTCGACGGAGGCGGTTTCCTCGCCATCGATGAAGAACTTCTCGTTTTCATCCACCGGGTAGCCGTCGCGGCCGGGGCTGCGGACGGTGACGTTCCAGCCGACGAACTTGCCCTTGCCTTTGGCATCGAGGGCCAGGTAATCCCTCTTGCCGAGGAGCAAGCCCTCCTGCCGCCAACTGGCATGGAAGTAGCCGGTGTCGCGGGCGAGCTTGGTTGCGGCGCGGTAAGTGACGTAGCTGTAGCAGGGCATGATCTTCCAAAGCTCATCGCCTGGCGCAACGGGGCCGTCATAGAGCAATTCGATTATGGCCGCGCGGCGGAACGGCATGGGAAAATAGGCGTTGAAGCCGCGCCGTTTGTTGACCAGGGCGGTGTTGACTTGCTCGCGCAGGCCCGCCGGGTCGCAGAAGAAATCCACCAGCGGCACGTCCACGCTGGGGGAGGTTTCGCCGTCCCAGTACATCCGCAGGAGGAGGTCCCGGTTGAGCTTGAGGGTTTGCGGCATGGCAAAATGGATCATCGTGATCACGGCCGGGCCTTTCAAGTCGGCCACGACGACGCGGTTGGATGAGTTGAACCGGGCGCTCAAGGGGTTTTCGATCCAAAGGGCGTTCTCCGCTTTGGTGCGACCGGGCGTCAGCGTGGCCAGGTCCTCAAGGCCCAGGGTTTGCCCCGGGGCCGGAAGGGCGCTTGCGGCGATGAGCAATCCGGCCAGGCTGATGGGAAAACGGACGGTGGGGAATTGGCGCGCTTTCATAGGAGCATTCAAGCGCAGCTTCGCGCCGTTGGCAATGGTAAAAAGAGAACTTTACAGTTTTGGGCGGGCGCATCCCGGCCTTGTCGGGGGCGGCAGATACGGCCGTGCAAAAACCGTTAAAACGGTTGACCTTCGCTCGTTCAGCACGTAACACCCCGCTGAAGCAGGGTGTTAATGAGATTTGGGAGGAGGCCGGCAAAGCTGGGATGGGCTCGTTTTTGGCGAGAGTTCTGTTTTGACGTTGCGGTTGGCTCCGGGCAAGCTGTGGGCGGCTGGCTTTTGCAGGCCGGCGGGAAATTCGTCTTATGACATCACGCGAACGAGTGCTTGCCGCATTGAACCACGAGGAACCGGACCGCGTTCCCATCGACCTGTCAGGCCATCGCTCGTCGGGCATTGCCGCGATGGCCTACGGGCGGCTGCGGGAATTTCTTGGCCTGCCCAAGCGCCCGATTCGCGTCTATGACCCCGTCCAGCAACTGGCAATCGTCGATGAAGACCTGCTGGAGCGGATGCGGGTGGACACCATCGAGTTGGGCCGCGCTTTCGCCCGCGAGGAGAAGTACTGGGCGGATTGGGTGCTGCCGGACGGCACGCCCTGCCTGATGCCCGCCTGGGCCATGCCCGAGCGCCTGAATGGGGAGTGGGTCTTGCGGGCCAAACCGAGCGGGCGCGTGATCGCGCGCATGCCCGAGGGCGTCTGGTATTTCGAACAGGCCAACTTTCCCTTCCTTGAGCGCGAGGACCTGGGGCGAGTCGAGGCCGAGCTGGCGGAATGCATGTGGTCGGCAATCGCCTCGCCGCCGGGGCCCATTACCGCCGGGCCCGGGGGCGCCGCGCTCCTGAGCGAGGGGGCGCGCCGATTGCGGCAGGAGAGCGACCGCGCCATCCTGGGCCTGTTTGGCGGCAACCTGCTCGAATTGGGCCAGTGGTTTTACCGGAATGACAATTTCTTCATGTTGCTGGCAGGCGAACCGGAGCGGGCGCACCGGTTTCTTGACCGGGTGCTCGAAATCCACCTGCGCAACCTGGACCGTTTTCTGGGGGCGGTGGGAGATTTCATTGACATAATCGTGTTTGGCGACGACCTCGGCATGCAGTCTGGTCCGCAGGTGTCGCCGGCGATGTATCGCGAGTTTTTCAAGCCGCGCGAGCGGCTTATGTGGCAGAGGGTCAAGAAGCAAAAGCCGCGCCTGAAGATCATGCTGCATTGCTGCGGGGGCGTGCGCGAGTTGCTCCCGGACCTTATCGATGCCGGCTTGGACGCCATGAATCCGGTGCAGATCACCTGCCGCGGCATGGAGCCTGAGGGCCTAAAAGCCGATTTCGGGAAACGGTTGACGTTCTGGGGCGGGGGCTGCGACACGCGCGACGTGCTCATCCACGGCACCCCGGCCCAGGTGTGCGACCACGTGCGCCGGCAAATCGAAACCTGGCGCCCCGGCGGCGGCTTTGTCTTCCAGCAGGTCCACAACATCCTGGCCGACGTGCCCCCCGCCAATATCGTGGCCATGTACGACGCGGCGGGCTGAGCCGTAAGGAGCAGCATGGAGGATCGCCAGGCATTGGTGGCGCTGAACCTGATCGAAGGCATCGGCCCGATCCGGGTGCGGATGTTGCTCGAGCATTTCGGGGATGCGCCGGCCGTGCTGGGGGCCTCACGCCAGCAGTTGCTGCAGGTCAGGGGCATCGGCGAGGAGACCGCCGAGGCGGTCGCCAACTGGGAGAAGAGGATTGGCCTGGATGCGGAATTGAAGCGAATCGCGGACTTCGGGTGCCGGGTGGTCGTCCAGCAGGACGAGGAGTATCCCGGACTGCTGCGGCAGATTTACGACCCGCCGCCGGTGCTCTACGTGAAAGGCCAGATGCTGGCCAAGGACAAGAACGCGGTGGCGATGGTGGGGTCGCGGATGACGACGCACTATGGAATAGAAACCGCCCGCAAGCTGGGCTATCAGCTTGCCTACCTGGGCGTGACGGTCGTGAGCGGGGGCGCGCGCGGCATCGACTCGGCCGCGCACCAGGGGGCCTTGGCCGCCAAGGGGCGCACCATCGCGGTCCTGGGGACAGGCATCAACCTGATAACGCCTCCGGAAAACGCGAAGCTCTTCGAGCAAATTGCCGCCAACGGCGCGATCATCACCCAATTTCCCTTCAACCGCCCCGGCGACAAGCAGTCCTTCCCCATCCGCAACCGGATCGTTGCGGGCATGACGCTGGGCACGGTGGTGGTCGAGGCCAACCTGACGAGCGGCGCCCTCATCACGGCCAACTTTGCCAACGAGTACGGCCGCCAGGTTTTCGCCGTGCCCGGCCGCATCGATTCTCCCCGCAGCAAAGGCTGCCACGACCTCATCAAGAAAGGGGCCAAGCTTTGCGAAGGGGTCGAGGACATATTGAGCGAGTTCGAGTATTTGTTTCCCGCCAGCAACAAACCGCCCTCTCCAGCCGAGACGGGCGTTCTGCCGGCGCTGGAACTGAGCGAAAGCGAGCAGAAGGTCTATGACACGTTGAGCCACGAAGAGATCGGCATCGATGATGCGATCCGCAAGAGCGGCCTGCCGGCCTCCGCCGTCTCGGTCGCTCTCCTCAGCCTGGAGATGAAACGGCTAATCCGGCAGTTGCCGGGGAAGATGTTCGTGAGGAACACCTGACCTGGAGGCGTCGCGAACGCACATCCCGCCCAACCTTTCTCGGCCCCATGCCCATCCCGGCTCTTAACCAATGCGGGTTGCTTCCTGTCGGCGTCCATGACTGCACGCTCGCCGAACTGAAAAGCCGGTTCGGATCGTTCCAGATCGAATATGATGAAGCAGTCGCCTTCTTCCAGCAGGTGCGCCACGAGCCTGCTTTGAGGAAAGGCATTTTGAAGCTACGGCTATGATTGAGAACACGGCGCAGCTCCAGCAAGCCCTCGAGCAAATGGGCCGCATGCAACGGATTTTGGACTCTTATCGCACGGACATCCTGCCAAAAAATCCTCGCAACTTCGCCGTTTTTGCCGAGGGACCTCTTGACGAGATCCGGAAGCTGCAGGCCGAAATCTCAGAGTACCTTTCCCAGATGGAACCGGCCCCCGCAACCTGAAGCCCATCGAGCCTCGAAGTCGGCGCTCCTCACGGCGATTGCGCGGGGACATCATTTTTACGCGCGCAAGGCTGTCGAGCGCGCAGTCCGTTTGGGTCGCCTGCCCAAGAGCGTTTTGTAAGGAACCAGTAAAGATCTCTATGTCATGGCCAAGCGTAGCTGCGGAGATTATAGTAGGGGGGTATGCAAGCCGCGTTGGAAAGAAAAGAGTGGACGGACGAGGCGCTCATGGCGTTGCCTCGCGATGGCCAGAAATATGAACTGCTCGGGGGGGAATTGGCGGTGAGCCCGACCGGGTTTCAACACGGCTATATCTCGTCGCGCCTCTTGGCGGCGCTTCTGGCATTCGCGCTCGAGCACCGCTTGGGCGTCGTGGTGGATTCAAGCACCGGCTTCCGGATGAAGAGCGGCGACTGCCTTTCGCCGGACGTTTCGTTCGTGGGCAAGGAGCGCCTGCGCGGGCAGAAGCAGACTTCGACGAAGTTCTTTCAAGGGGCGCCGGACCTGGTGGTGGAGGTTGTCTCACCGGCAGAGAACCAGAGAAAGCTCGAGCAGAGGCTGGCGCAGTATTTCGCAGAGGGGACCCGCGCTGCCTGGGTGGTGAATCCAAAAAAGGGCACGGTATCAGTCTGGGGCTCGCCGGGGCACTCCAAGATCCTGCGCGAAGGCGAGCAGTTGGACGGCGGCCGCTTGCTGCCTGGCTTTAGGTTTCCGATCAAGGAACTCTTCGAGATGCCGGACTTTGATTCTTGAGCCCAGGGCCGCTTGGAAATCCCCTGGGCAATAGACCCCATAGAAGGGTCTCGGAATTGTTGGTAGATTTGCGTCAAATCTATTTGGCGTGACTAACCGATGAATTTTGCGAGCTACGAAGTCGATGGCTTCTACGATGAGATGCTGACGGACCCGACGGCGGCGCGTCCGTGCGCGCAGCACCTGATGCAGAGCATCCAGGCGCTTGCGCCGGGTGAGTTTGAGCGGCGGCAAGCGGCGGCCGAGCGCGCGTTGATGCAGATGGGGATTACCTTCAACGTGTATGGGGAGCAGGCCGGGGTGGAGAAGATTTTCCCATTCGACATTGTTCCGCGAATTGTCTCGGCGGCCGAATGGGGCCGGTTGGAGAAGGGCCTCAAGCAACGCATTCACGCGCTGAACTTGTTCATCGACGATCTTTACCACGAGCAGAAGATCCTCAAAGACGGCGTCGTGCCGCGCGAGATCATCCTGACGGCCAAATCGTATCGCCGGCAGCTCATCGGCTGGGAACCGCCGCGCGGCATCTGGTGCCATATCACGGGCACGGACCTGGTCCGGCACAGCGATGGTGAGTTCTACGTGCTCGAGGACAACCTCCGCTGTCCGTCCGGAGTTTCATACGTGCTGCAGAACCGGCAGGTGATGAAGAGTCTTTTTCCCAAGGTGTTCGCCGCATCCAAGGTGCGGCCGGTCCAAAACTACCCGCTGAAGCTGCGCGACATGCTGGAGTTTCTCGCGCCGGAGGCGGTGGCGACGCCGCATGTGGTGCTGCTGACGCCGGGCAGTTACAACTCCGCGTACTTCGAGCACTCCTTTCTGGCCCAGCAGATGGGCATCGAACTCGTCGAAGGGCGCGACCTGGTCGTGGAGGAGGGCCAGGTGCTGATGCGCACGACGAAGGGGTTTGAGAGGGTGGACGTGATTTACCGGCGGATTGACGACGATTTTCTCGATCCGAAGTGTTTCCGCGCCGATTCGATGCTCGGGGTGCCGGGCCTGATGGAGGCCTACGAGGCCGGCAACGTGGCGCTGGCCAACGCCCCCGGCACCGGCGTCGCCGATGACAAGGTGGTCTATGCCTACGTGCCGCGCATCGTGAAGTACTATTTGGGCGAGGAAATCATCGTGCCGAACGTGCCGACCTACATCTGCGCCGAGGAGAAGGACCTGCGCTACACGCTGGAGAACCTGGACCGGCTCGTGGTCAAAGCGGCCAACGAATCGGGCGGCTACGGGATGCTCGTGGGTCCGCACTCGACCCAAGGGCAACGCGCCGAGTTTGCGGAGAGGGTGAAGGCCGAGCCGCGCAACTACATCGCCCAGCCCACGCTGGCGCTGTCCCGCGTGCCGACGATCTGCGCGGACCATCTGGAAGGCCGGCATGTGGACCTGCGTCCCTACATTCTCTACGGGAAGGAGATTTTCGTCCTGCCCGGCGGCCTCACGCGGGTCGCGCTCAAGAAGGGGTCGCTGGTGGTGAATTCCTCACAGGGCGGCGGCAGCAAAGACACCTGGGTCCTGGCGGATTCGGAGACCGTCGAGCGCGAGGGGAGCAATGGCCACGCCGTGCCGCTCTCGAAAGGAGGGTTGCCCTGATGCTCAGCCGCGTAGCCGATTCGGTCTATTGGATGAGCCGCTACATCGAACGCGCCGAGAACGTGGCGCGGTTTGTGGATGTGAACATCCAGCTCATGCTCGACGCGCCCGAGGGCCAGGACCAGCAGTGGGACCCGCTGGTGGCCATCACGGGCGACCACGAGGAGTTCACCCGCCGCTATGGCGCGGCCACCGAGAGCAGCGTCATCAAGTTCCTCACCTTCGACGGCGACAACCCCAACTCGATCTTCTCCTGCGTGCGCGCCGCGCGGGAAAATGCCAGGAGCGTTCGCGAGATCATCTCCTCCGAGATGTGGCTCCAGTTGAACCGCTTCTACCTGATGGTCAACTCCGCCGCCCAGCAGCGCGGGGGCCTGGACGAACACGAGGGCTTCTACGACGAGGTCAAGCAGGCCAGCCACCTCTTCACCGGCGTCACTGACGCCACGATGACACAGTCCGAGGCGTGGCACTTCAGCCGGCTCGGGCGGATGGTTGAACGCGCCGACAAGACCTCGCGCATCCTTGACGTGAAATACTTCCTCCTGCTCCGCTCGGTCGAGGACGTGGGCACGGCGTTTGACGGCATCCAGTGGATTGCGGTGCTTCGCTCGGCTTCGGCCTTCGAGATGTATCGCAAGCGCCATGGCCGCATTTTGCCGCGCGGGGTCGTGGAATTCCTGATGCTCGACCGGGAGTTTCCGCGCGCGATCCAGTTTTGCCTGATGGCCGCCCGCGATTCACTCCACGCCATCAGCGGCACGCCGCTCGGCACGTTTCGTCATGCGCCCGAGAAATTGCTCGGCCAGCTCTGCTCGGACCTTTCGTTCACCGGGGTGGACGAGGTGATGCAGTACGGCCTGCACGAGTATCTCGACGAATTGCAGACCAAACTCAACCAGGTCGGCCAAGGCATCGTCGAGACGTTCTTCGCGTTCAAGACCCCGCAACCGGGCAAGAAACCAGTGCTCGCCGCCGTGCAATAGGCGGCGGGTTGCCCAATTCAGAAAAATCGAACCCCGAAAGGACCGAAAGGACCATGTCCATCCACGTCGCCCTCCACCACAAGACGCACTACCGCTACGACCGGCCGGTGAGCCTTGGCCCGCAGGTGGTGCGGTTGCGGCCCGCCCCGCATTGCCGCACCCGCATCCTGAGCCACTCGCTGCGCGTGACGCCCGCGAAGCACTTTCTCAACTGGCAGCAGGACCCGCAGTCCAACTACCTGGCCCGCCTCATCTTCCCGGAGCCAACCCGTGAGTTCCTCGTCGAGGTGGACCTCGTGGCCGAGATGGCGGTGTTCAACCCGTTCGACTACTTCCTCGAACCCCAGGCGGAGCGTTTTCCATTCAAGTACGACAAATCCTTGGACCATGAACTGGCGCCCTTCCAGCTCAAAGAGCCGCCCACGCCGCTCCTGGGGAAGTTCCTCGGCGGCGTCAAGCGCGAACTGCTGGGCCGCCCCGGCGCCGCCCCGGAGACCCAGGACCCGCGCCCGGGAACCAATGACTTCCTGGTCGCCCTGAACCAGCGGCTTTGGCGTGACATCAAGTATCTCATTCGACTGGAACCCGGCGTGCAAACACCCGAGGAGACTCTACAAGAAGGCAGCGGTTCATGCCGCGACTCGGCATGGTTGCTTTGCCAGGTGCTGCGCCACCTCGGCCTGGCCGCGCGCTTCGTGAGCGGCTACCTCATCCAGCTCGCGCCGGACGCCAAGTCCCTCGACGGCCCGAGCGGGCCCGAGCGCGATTTCACCGATTTGCACGCCTGGTGTGAGGTCTATCTGCCGGGCGCCGGCTGGGTCGGCCTTGACCCGACCAGCGGTCTGTTCGCCGGGGAGGGTCACATCCCGCTCGCTGCCACGCCTGACCCGCAAAGCGCGGCGCCCATCACCGGCGTTGTGGGGACGTGCGAGTGCGACTTGAGCTTCGACATGAGGGTCGCGCGCATCCACGAATCACCACGCGTGACCAAGCCTTACACCGAAGAGCAGTGGCGCGAGATCGAATCGCTGGGCCGCCGGCTCGACACCGACCTCGCCCGGCAGGATGCGCGCCTGACCATGGGCGGCGAGCCGACCTTCGTGAGCATTGACGACATGGACGGGCCGGAGTGGAGCACGCTCGCCCTCGGTCCGACGAAGCGCCGTTTGGCCGACAATCTCATCAAACGTCTCAAGCGCCGCTTTGCCACCGGCGCGTTGCTCCATTACGGCCAAGGCAAGTGGTATCCGGGTGAATCGCTGCCGCGCTGGGCCTTCGCCTGCTATTGGCGCAAGGACGGACAGCCGGTTTGGGAAAACGAGTCGCTCTTCGCCGACGAGGCGAAAAGCTACGGTTTCGGGGAAAAGCGCGCCGAGGAATTTATCTGCGCGCTGGCTGAGCGCCTGGGCTGCGGCAGCAAGTGGGTCATGCCGGCGTTCGAGGACGCCTGGTATTACCTTTGGAAAGAGCGCCGGCTGCCCATAAACGTGGACCCCTTCAAGTCCAACCTGCGAGAGGAAGAGGAACGCGCCCGGCTGGCAAAGGTCTTCGAGCAGGGCCTCGACAAGACGGTCGGCTTCCTGCTGCCCCTGCGCCGCGGAGAACCGGACGGCGCGCCCTGCTGGATCAGCGGGCCGTGGTTTCTGCGCCCCGAGCGATGCTACCTCATCCCCGGCGATTCGCCGATGGGTTTTCGTCTGCCGCTGGATTCCCTGCCCTGGGCCAGCCCCGGCGACCGTCCTTCAATCATCGAACGCGACCCCCTCGAAGCACGGGCGCCGCTGCCGCCACGCCAGGCCTTCCTGGCGGCCTCCCGGTGGAGCCCTGTCGAGGTCCCCGAGAGTCTGGCCAATCGTCCGGCGGATTTGGGCGGCGCGGCGATCGGCCACGCTGCGCGCCGGGACGGCGCGCGGTCCGGCTTGGCCAATCGTCCGGCGGATTTGGGAACGGCGGCGGATTCTCAGTCGCCGCTGCGCCAGCCGCGCCGTGGCGAATCAGCGGGATGGGTCGCGCGG
>Ga0187864_10004590_pt1 | contig 10716 bp, 8 predicted proteins | sample June2016WEW_11_4_FD_132985 | JGI IMG/M metagenome (GOLD analysis project Ga0187864, IMG submission 132985) | Peatland microbial communities from SPRUCE experiment site at the Marcell Experimental Forest, Minnesota, USA - June2016WEW_11_40 | ecosystem: Environmental > Terrestrial > Soil >... | reverse complement strand
CGGCGAGGCCCATGGAAGCGATACACCCGCAGGATGAACAATCGGGATTCCCGCCGAACTGGCAGGGTGTGATCGGGGTACTGAGGTCCGCAGAAAGACTTGCCGTCGTGGACGCGAATACGCAGTCTTCGGGACTGGCCGGGGGATTGGAAAACTGCCGAATCATCGGCTCCGGCATTTCCAGTTTGGGATAGCGCTTCCGCAGCTCCAGCATTTCGGCTATCACGCGCGCACGCTCGGCGCGAGTAAGCATCTCCGGCAACTGGTCGCCGATTTGCGGAGTGAATAAACTGAACCAGACTCTTTGAATCTCAGGCCGCGGGGTCCAGAAGTCGAGGAACTCCGCGAGATATCCGTCGCGCTTCATCATCTGTCCGGTGATGGTGCAATGGATCGTGACTTTCTGTCCCGCGATGTTTTTCAGAATTCGCTGATAGGTCGCAGGCGCGCGGCGGACATCGTGCTCCGGCTGCAGGCCATCAATCGACACGACGACGGTGATGCGCGGCATGGCCTTCCATTCCGCCGGTATTTCCCGGAACGCGCTCGTCACGATCTGAACATGAATACCGCGCGACACAAGCTGGGGCGCCATCGTTTGTAACTCGCGATAGCGCACCAGCGGGTCGCCTCCCACCAGAGACAGATGTAGTGGCTTCACCTTATCGACGATGCCGAGAACCCGATCCACCAAAGCCTGCCCTTTGAGATCGTTAAGGTCGCGGAGCGTTACGCCGCTGTCGCCCAAATGTGCCGGATCATACGCGTAACATCCGGGACAACGCAGCGGGCATTCCCGCGTGATCTCAAGTGAAAGAGACGGCCGATCGCCGTTGAGTATTTTGCCCCAGGCCTTTATGATTTCTTTTTTTTGCACTCTGCTGGAATTTCCTGAAGATTGATCTTAGCCCATGGATGCCGAATCGGGCAGGATGGTTTCAGAGGAGTTACGATTTACGCGCAGAGCTTTATCACAAAATTTTCGACGACCGTACGGTCGTCCGGTCTCGCACTACGAAGGTCGCGGTCTGTCTCGAAAATTAATTTCAATCCGCGCTCTAATTGTTCTTTCGAAAACTTCCCCGCAGTGACCGAAACCTGCTCGGCGCGAGAGCCCCACATCTGTATGCCGGCACGCTGAAAGTGCCCCTGCACCTGCGACGCCGCCCGCAGATTCGCTTCTTTCGCCACCAGCGCCATGCGGAATTGCGTGGCGAGAAAAGTCAACGCGAGCGGCAGATACTCGCCTTCGCGCACCAGCGCATCGAGCGTCTCCAGGGATCGCGCCCGATCTCTCCGGCCCAGCGCACTCACCAGGGCGAAGATCGTGCTCTGCCGCGCGTCGGGGACGAGCAACGGAAGATCGTTGACGGTGATTGGCTTTCCGTAGAGCGATAGCTTCTCGATCTCGATCGCAATGCGGGACACATCGGCCGCCAACGCTTCGACCAGCGCTTCGGCCGCCGCGGGATCCAGCTTCACATTGGCTGAGCGTGCGATGCGATCCAGTTCTCCACGCGCCTCGTCCACAGTGAAGCGCCGAAATTCCACTATATCGGTAATGGCGCCGTAGAACTTTCGCGCGCGTTCGTTCTTCGTTTTGTCGTCGCCCTCGAAATCCCAGCGCGTGGCCTCGAAGACCAGGGTTACGCCGGGCGTCGGGCTCTTCACGTAAGCTTCGAGAACATCCGCCCCCCCGATTGGACCTCCGACACCTTCCTCATCGTCATCGGATCTCATCGTGCGGGGTATTGCTGCCTCCGCGCCAATCACAAAGATCAGACGCTCGGAGGCGAACAATGACATGGCGCGGGCATCGTCGACGATCGCGGCAAGGGGCGTTTCGGATAGGTCGTACTGCTCGGGCTCCACTCCCGGAGCAGCAGCGATCAAAGCTTCGCGGCACCGTTTGCGGTTGTAGCCTTCCTGCCCGAGGAACAAGCATACGGGCGGAATTTCCTTACGCTTCACGCGCGCAACAAACTGGGCCGGAGTCATGCTTTTCAGAAGCTCACTTTTTCAGAAGCTTTCAAGAATGGCGCTGACGATGGAGTGGCCTACATCGGTGCTGAGCCGCTTAGCCGCCATCTGACTTTCGTCGAAGTATTGTTTTGGGTCGACGCTGATCTCATACCGTTCGCGAAATTCCACATTCGGCCGCTCGAAAAGGACCTTGCCGTTCTTGTCGATCAGTTTGACTTGTATCAGAACCACCATTTGGGCTCCGGTGGCGCCTTTGATCGGATCGGAGACCGTAGCCCCCGAGAACATATTCGCGATCGCGCCGGAAAGCACCGCGTCCGCCCTGGCGGGATCGGCAACCACCGTGTATCGCGTGCGCGTGATGAGTTCGCGGGAGATGGCTTCGGCGATGTAGTCCGAAAGTTTGTATTGCGTGCTGACGTTGTTCCAGGGAAGCACGGCGATGGTATGCACTTCGGCGGGCAGAGCATTGGCGGTGCCTGCCACCTGGTAACCGCAGCCGGTAACTGCTATGGATAAGGCCAGGAGCGTCAGGGCGGAAACGCGCACGCTACGTGGTTCCGTACCGGCGACAAGATCGCCGGCGTTACATCGTTTCATACCGCCTCCCCCGCGATGAGAGCCGCGCTTTCCGCGGCAAGCCGCAGATTGTCCATCGCCGCCCACACCCAGAACGCGCTCGCGTTATTGCGGTCGGGCGTAATCGCGCCGACGGCGATTCCGCTTTGCCCGGCCACCCCGACGTTGTTCGGCGGCTCGAGGTCGCCGGCGCGTACATCGAACATTTCCTGGTTCATCGCGTCTTCTATGTCGGACGCGCCAGGCGCTTCTTCGAATTCAATCCAGAACGAAAAACTGTAGCCGTGAAAAACCGGCGCCTGAATCAAACGCAGCGAAGGCATCGGCACGCCCTCCGTGCGCTCCAGCAGGCTTGCGAGGTGCCGCTCGATCCGGTCCTCGAGTTCATTTAACGGGACCGGCGCTTCGGAGCCCAGCTGCGCAAGCAACGCGTACGCCAGTTGGGTATCGAACACCTTCTTCGGCACCTGCTGAAACGAGAGCAGATTAACGGTCTGCTGTTGTAACTCTTCGATTCCGGCGGTCCCGTATTCGCTGGCCGGCTCAAAAATATGCACCACGCTGCGCGCAATAGGATAATTCGCGTGGAGCCGCTTCAGCACCATCGCGATCGCCGTCGCGGCCGGGTGCGCCACAATCTGCGGACCCGTATGATCCACTTCGTATTCCACGCCTTCGGCTTGTGGAGCGCGAATGCGCGCCGAGGGATCGTGTTCGGCCGCGTACGTCAGATCGATGATAAGGCCCGAGGGATGAGCCTCAAGCGCAGCCTTTGAAGATCCCGCCGAGCCTGCGAGGATCACGACCGCCGCATCTTCCACCGCGTCCGGATCCAGCTTGGCGAGGAACGCGGGACTGCCTCCGATTTCGGTCAACGTGCCCGTTTCTTCTTCCGCACTGGCGACGAGCCGCAATTGCTGACCCAACGCCGTTTCGCCGAGAACGTCGCGCACTTCTTTGCCGAGCAGTGTTTCGCCGCCGACCAACGCGATTGTTTCAGCCAACCTGAGTCTCCGGATTCACTTTGGGAGTGTGCCGCAAATGGCGCCGCAGACTACCGCCCACCCGGATCGCGATGCCGCTGCCGACATAGATGGCCGCAAGGATCACGAGCACCGGTTGGGACCAGTAAACGATTCCGTAAATTACACCGCCCATGACAACCAGAATCAACGGCGTGCGGGGACGAAGCAGGTTGAGGTCCTTGAAACTCCAGTAGCGCCAGGTGCTGATCATCAGGAATGAAAGCAGGGCGAGAAGCGTCAGCCAGAGGATGGCCGGAACGATGTCGGTGATCGGGTAGCTATCGAACGCGTACACCACCGCGGCGATCATACTCGCCGCTGCCGGAATCGGCAGTCCGACAAAATATTTGCGATTCGGAGGGCCGGGATTCCTGGGCTTCGGATTCTTCTGGATGTTGAACCGCGCCAGGCGAGCCGCTCCGCATACCAGAAACAGGAACGCGAAAAACGTGCCCCAGCGGCGGAACTGATCGAGCGCGGGCGCGCTCAGAGAACTGCCCACGAACTGTATGCCCCAGGTATAAGCGAGGATGGCGGGTGCGATTCCGAAGCTGATGATATCGGAGAGGGAATCGAGCTCGCGGCCGAATTCGCTGGTGGTGTTCGTCAGGCGCGCGATGCCTCCATCGAGCCAGTCCATTCCCGCCGCCAGGCCGATGGTTTTTGCGGCAACTTCGAAATCGGCCGCCGCCAGGCTGGGATTGGTGGCGAAATTCATGACGCCGTGGATCGAGCGGAGGATCGACAGAAAGCCCAGAAAAATATTACCCGCCGTAAAGAGGGTCGGCAGCGCATAGGCCGCGCGCGGCGGTCTCTTGCGCGGAACCGCTTCACGCGGCGCTGTCTGTTCTATGTCCTGCAGAGAGCCGCCTCCTCGATGCCGGCCGCGAGTGGCATGGCCAGTTCGACAGCGCCTCCCCGGCGTGCCAGAACGCTTGAACCTGCGCTGACGTGCGATCCCACGGAAACCTCCACCCGCCATTCCGGACCGAAGATGACATCCACGCGCGAGCCGAATTTAATCAGGCCCACGCGCTCGCCGGCCTGCACGGAATCGCCCACCTTTTTCGTACAGACGATGCGGCGTGCGATCAAGCCTGCAATCTGTTTGACCACAACCGTTGTCCCATCCTCCGCGCGGATCGTGATGATATTCTGCTCGTTCTTTGCGGACGCGATGGCGCGGCTCGCGACCAGAAACTCACCGCGCTGGTAAGTGACATCAGTGATTACGCCGGAAATGGGCGACCGATTTACATGGACGTCCAAAATGCTGAGGAAGATACTGATTCGAGTATGCTGGTCAGCCTCCGGGACGACGCACATGACGCGGCCGTCGGCGGGCGAAAGAGCCACCGGACCCACGGGAAGCAGGCGTTCCGGATCGCGGAAAAACCAGGCGCAGAAAGCGCCCAGCAGAAAAAACGGCAGCGCGGACCATGGGCCGACCAGCCAGGAAACCAGCGCCCCCGCCGCGGTAAATGCAAGGGCGTAGTAAATTCCGTCGCGAATCATTCTGCTGGTGTTATTTTATCGTGCGAAAGCCCTCATCAAGAAGGCTTGCCGAAAAGACGTTCGAAAAAGGCCCGTGTTTCCTGCCGGATACGTTTGGAAACGGAACCGAGGCTGCCCTCGTGCAGAGTGGCCGGGGTCCACCGATGCACCAGTTCGGTGAGGACCTCGATCTGTTCCCGGTTGGTGGGGAGCCGGCCTTCGGCATGCCCGGTCGAAATACGCAGACCGTGATCGACCGCACGGTAAAACGTAGCGGCGTCCCGCAGGAGCAGGGCATCCTCGCGATCAAGATGGCCCATCTTTTCGACGATATCGATGCGCTCGGGCGTGTTCAGAACCTTGAAGAAGAACCCGGCGCTTCGCAGCCGCAGGTACATCAGGGCGAAATCGATATCGTAATAACCGCCTGGCGCGGCTTTGAGGGGTGTTCGGGAGCCTTGTTCGCGTTCCAGCCGCGCTCGCATCTGCGCCAGTTCGGTGCGCGAGCGCCCGTTCTGGCCATAGCGACGCCAGTCGATTTCCTGCAGTTCACCCAGAAATTCCGTGGCGCGCTCGACATTCCCGGCGATGGCGCGCGCTTTCATGTACGAGATTCCTTCCCAGGCTTCGGCGTGATTGGCGAAATAATCCTTGTAGGCGCTTTCGGTTTGCACCAGCGCACCTTCGCGCCCGTTGGGCCGTAGCCGCGTATCGATGGTGAAAACAACGCCGTCGCCGGTGTAGGCGCTGATCACGCTGATCATGCGTTCGGCGACGCCGGTCCAGAACAAAATTTCGTGCGCATCGTCGTCGGGGAGAACGAAGACGAGGTCGGCATCCGACGCCAGGTCGAATTCGAGCATTCCGAGCCGGCCGAGCGCCACGACGATCATCTGATTCGTGGGCGCGTACCAGGAGCTCAGCGGGGGAGCGCTCGCGCAAGCCTCGGCGAGTGCAATTTCGTAAGCCGCGGTAACGATCGATTCGGCCAGCTCCGAGGTTCGTTTGAGGGTCTTGAAAACAGGCGCCCGATGATAGACGCTATCGCTTTGAATCCGTACCATCTGGCGGCGGAAGTAGCGTCGCAGGCCATCGGGATCCCGCGGCGCGACGAAGCCGGTGCGCCCCTGCTTTTCACCGCAGGCGGCGCTGACTTCGCTCAGCAATTCGGTATGGCTGACAAGCTGGTCCGCGAAATACTGGCTGTGCTCGAAAACGTCCAGGGTGCACTTTGCCAACTCCGTGTTGTTTTCCAGCATTTCCAGCCATGCCGGATTGGCCACGGCCTTTTCGAGAAAGGATTCGAAGGCGTCGTTGTTCAATGAAGAGGCGATCCGGCTGTTTGCGATCAGTTGCGCGAATGCAGGCGCCCGCACATCGAGGTAGCGGCGCAGATTTCCGGAAGGGAACTCGGCGCGCTCCGAACTGGTTGCGGCTTCTTCCTGAACCGGAGCTGTAGGAGGGGCGAGACGGGAGTGAATCACGCGGTCGTAAAGATCCTGCACGCTGGTGAAATGATGGTCGAGTTCGCGCTCGAGGCTTCCGGCGCTCGGCAGCCAATGCGAACCCTGCGGCATTTTGCGCGCCAGCATATCGAGCTGGTCTTTGGCTTGCGGCAGAGTATGCGTCTGGCGGTCTTCGTCGAACTGCAGCCGGTGCTCGAGGTGCCGCATGAACTGGTAGGCCGAGGCTAGCCGGGCGTATTCGAGGGGCGATAAAAGTTCCTTGTCGCGCAGCCTCGAGAGAGCGAGGAGGGTGCCGCCGTGCCGCACCCAGGGGTCCCGGCCGCCGTGGAGGCGCTGCAGGCATTGCACGAGGAATTCGATATCGCGAATACCGCCTCTGGCAAGCTTCACATCGGCGCCCGTGGGCTTGCCGTGGCGTTGCTTTTCCAGATGTAGTTTTTCATGGATGCGAGCGCGTGTTTCCGAGACCGCTTCCACGGTGCGGAAATCGATGGTCGTTTTGTAGATCAGCGGCTCGACGAAATTGAGCAACTCGCGGCCGGGCCCGGGATCGCCGGCGGCGACCCGCGCCTTGATCAACATCTGGAGCTCCCAGTCGCGTCCCCGGGAGGCGTAATACTGTTTGGCTCCTTCGAGAGAGTGGCAAACTTCTCCGAAGCGCCCATCGGGCCGCAGGCGGAGGTCGACCCTGTAGCACATACCCTCCGGCGTATAGGTGGAGAGCATGTCCGTGATCCGATTGGCTGCGATTTTGAAAAACTCCCCGGAATCCGCAGTACCCCCGGAATAGACGAACATCAGATCGATGTCGGAACTGTAGTTGAGCTCGCGGCCGCCGAGTTTACCCAGCGCCACAATTGAAAACTCGCCGGAAAACTCGCCGTCGCGGGAATGCCCGCCACGCTCGCGGGAAAGCTGCCGGCGGACCGCGCGGCAGGAGGCATTCAGAATGGCATCGGCGAGATTGGAAAGATCTTCCGTAGTTTCAGAGAGATCAGCGAACCGGAGGGCGTCGCGCAGCACGATCCGAAGCAGTTGCCTGCGGCGAAAAAGTGCGAGGTCGACCGGGCGGGGCACGCCGTCGGGCGGCAAGAAGCGGGTGAGGAGATCTTCATATTGCTCGGCGAGAAAGCCGCGATGAAGGTCTCGCGCGAGAGCAATTTCGAGGAGCGATTCCGGATAACGAATCACGGAATCAGCGAGAAAACGGCTGTAAGAGAAAATCGTCAGCGCGTAGCGAAGGGCGGCGGCATCGTCCGTTATTTGCCGTGCAGCGTCAGGCCTCTCCGCGATCAGGCGATTGAGGAAATGGATGGAATCGTCGGGATTGGGTAGCGACGGCAGCAGCGCGGATACGCTTCGGGCCGCAGCCGAAGAAAGTTTTCCGAGATAGATAAGTTCCGGGCGCGCACGAACGGGGTCGCGGAACTGGATCTCATCGAGGAGATTCAGCACTATCACGATTATAGGGGTACCGGAGGATTGCCGGGCAATACCCCCGGTACCAAGAGGAGTACGGACTCTGACGACGATGCCCGATCCTTTAAAATAGCGTTTCATGTCAACACGCGAATTCCAGACGGAAGTCAGCCAGCTTCTGCACCTGATTGTTCACTCTCTCTATTCCCATCCGGAAATTTTTCTGCGCGAGCTGGTCTCGAATGCATCCGATGCGCTCGATAAGCTCAAGTACCTGACTCTGACCGAGGAGCCGTATAAATCGCTGACTTTCGAGCCCAGGATCGACCTGGAGCTGGATGAAGAGCAGCATAAGCTCACGGTCAGCGATACAGGCATCGGGATGAACGATGAGGACCTGGCCAGCCATCTGGGCACCATTGCGCGCTCGGGTACGAAAAACTTTCTATCCAGTTTGTCGGGCGACGCAAAACGCGATTCCAATCTCATCGGACAATTTGGGGTTGGATTCTACAGCGTATTTATGGTCTCGGACCGGGTGGAGGTCGTCTCGAGGAAAGCCGGGGAAGAACGCGCCTGGCGCTGGACAAGCGACGGGAAGTCCGGGTTCGAGATTGAACCCGCGGAGCGCGCGCAGCAGGGCACTACGGTCACTCTCTATCTGAACGAGGACGGAAAAGAGTATTCCAACAGCTGGAAGCTGCGCGAAATTATCAAGAAGTATTCCAACCACATCGCCTTTCCGATCTATCTCACCGCGGATAAGAGCGAGTGGGATGAAGCCGAAAAGAAGTCTGTCAAAAAGCGGGTCACCGAGCAGATCAATTCCGCCAGCGCGATGTGGAAGCGTCCCAAGAGCGAGCTAAAGGACGAAGACTACAAGGAACTCTATAAGACGATCTCGGGGGACTGGGAAGATCCGATGTTCTGGTTCCATACGAAGGCGGAAGGAACGCTGGAATACACCACGCTGTTTTTCGTCCCGTCGAAGGCGCCGATGGATCTCTACCAGGCGAACTATAAGCCCGGCGTGAAGCTTTACGTGAAGCGGATTTTTATTACCGACGACTCGAAGGAACTGCTCCCTACCTGGCTGCGCTTCCTGCGCGGGATCATGGACAGCGAGGATCTGCCGCTCAATGTCAGCCGGGAGATCCTGCAGCAGAATCGCATTCTGAGCACGATCCGGTCGGCAAGCGTGAAGAAGGTGCTTTCCGAATTGAAATCCATCGCGACGGACAAGCCCGAGGAGTACGTGCGTTTCATCGAAGAGTACAACCGGCCTTTAAAAGAAGGGCTCTACAGCGACTTTGCGAATCGGGAAGCGGTGCTGGAGCTGGTGCGGGTGAAATCGACTAAAGCCGACGGTTGGACGAGCTTGGCGGACGTGAAAGCGCGGATGAAGGAAGGCCAGAAGGGCATCTACTTCATTACCGGCGGCCCGGCGGATGTGTTGCGGTCTTCGCCTCTTCTCGAGATCTACAAGAAGAAGGACATTGAAGTACTGATCCTCGACGATGAGTTCGATGAGCTTGTTTTTGGCGGTGTCGACAAGTATCAGGACGTTGAGCTTAAGGCGGTAAACAAGAGCTCGGCGGGCGAAGATTTGAAGGACGAAGCCGATCGGGACAAGAGCGACGATCTTAAGCCATTACTCGATAAGATCAAGAGCGCGCTGGGGGATAAGGTGAAAGATGTGAAGGCGTCCATGCGCCTGGCCGATAGTCCGTCGTGCATCGTCTCGGACGAGGACGAGCCGTCGATGAAGATGCAGCAGATGCTTCGGGCCATGGGCCAGGATCATCAGATTCCGACCCTGAAGCCGACGCTCGAGATCAATCCCGACCATGAAATCGTGAAGAAGCTGCTGGGTTCCACGGACGATAGTCTGGTCAATGACGCGGCATGGCTGCTGTTTGAAGAGGCGCTGCTGATTGAAGGGATTGCGGTGGAGAATCCCGGGGCGTTTGTGCAGAGGTTGAACCGGGTTTTGAGCCGGGCGGTGTGATATATGAAGACAACTGTTGACATCAACGATGAACTCCTGCGAATCGCGAGAAAACGGGCAGCCGATGAACACGTGACGCTCCGGGAGGTCTTCCATCGAGCCCTCAGGCAATACCTTGCCCAGACGCCACGGAAGTTCAAGCTTCGTTGGAAGGTACACAAGGTCGGACAGATTCAGCCCGGAGTGATTCTTGAAAATCGGGACGTGCTTTTCGATCTGATGGAAGGGCATCGTTAAGCGCGCTGGACCCGGACATTTGGTCTGGTTCGACGAAACGCGACTTGCGTCGCATCTCCACGACACGGGGTGATTTTTCCCGGCTGACGTCGCGGCGCGGGGCTGCTAAGCTGTCGTATACAACACCACTGCGGCGCGCCGCATCTCACCCTGCCGTGAGCTTTTGAAGACCAGGTTCGTTCGCCGGGCGGGACGCTTTGATGTGAAGGAGGCTCAGTGGAAAGCACGCATGACGCGGACCTCGTCCGATACATCAATCTGAAGCTGGCCGCGCTCGGACAACCGGCGAGCCAGGGTACGGCAGATGCCGCCTGGAGCGAGATTGCGGGCCCGCTACTGCGGAATTACTACCAGAAAAACCAGCTGCTGGGCAGCCGGCTGTGTCCAGTCGACGCCAGGATCCAGACGTTTCTGGACGCGTATCTCGATGGGTGCGCGCCGCGGCTGCCGTCGCAGACCCTGGTGCTGGATATGCCCGGCCTGGCGCGTGTGATGTCGCTGCCGG
>Ga0187864_10004588_pt1 | contig 10720 bp, 7 predicted proteins | sample June2016WEW_11_4_FD_132985 | JGI IMG/M metagenome (GOLD analysis project Ga0187864, IMG submission 132985) | Peatland microbial communities from SPRUCE experiment site at the Marcell Experimental Forest, Minnesota, USA - June2016WEW_11_40 | ecosystem: Environmental > Terrestrial > Soil >... | reverse complement strand
GTAGAAATCCACATCGAGATGGGCCTTTTCACATTCGACGATCACGCGCAGGTCATGGGCCGCAACACCAGCGATGCGCTTTTGCGATTTGATGAGCTGGACGCTCTCGGCAATGGTCTCGAACTTGCCCTGGTTGATCAGTCCCTCGCAGGCATCGCCGGTCAAATGAATGCCGGTGGCGCCCTGGTCGATGGCCTTTTGGATCTGGGAAAAGCCGCCGCCGCCGTCGGGGCGGGCCTGTGCGAACCACTTGATTTTGCCGCCGCCTTTCCAGTGCGCGAAGATATCCGAGTTGTCGTCCATCACCCAGGTATTGATGGCAGTGAGGCCTTGGCTTTCGCCCAACTCGAGAGTCTCCCGGATTTTGGCGGACGTGTTGTAGTGGCGCATCAGGGTTGAGACGTAAGGCAGGTCCCTGGAGTGCGACCACCCCCCAATGAGGTTGCCGCCCATCATCAGGCGGGAGAACTCCTGGCCGGCTATCTTGCCTTTGGGGAACACTTCGGCCGGAGCCGCCGGCGCGCCGGCCGAATCGGCGGGCGCCTGGACCGTGGAGGTGCTTTGAGCGCCCAGGCCCAACGGAATTGCCGCTGAGGCCAGAAGGGACGATTTTACAAAACCGCGACGAGAGATTTGCTGTGACATGGTGCGAGGCATAGCATGATCCCAAGGCCGTGTCAAGACCCTGAACCGCGCCGGGAAAGAAATCCGAAATCCGAAGGCCCGAAATCCGAAGGAAATCCGAAATCCGAAATCCGAAGGCAGGGATGGCAAAGCTCTCGGGTATTGGCTCTGAAACCAATACTGAGGGCACAGGCGCTTCCGTGCCGCGCAGCCACTGCACCCAATGAGGAGCCGGATGCGCACCTCGGATTTCGGATTTCGGATTTCCTTCGGTTTTCGGCCTTCGGTCTTCGGATTTCGGAAGGGCTGGGCTGCGGGTTTTGCCCTCCGGTTCAGCACCATGACCCCAGGCGGCGGCACCCAACTTCCGGCCTACCCTCCCGTCTTGCTGCTGGCGGCGATGACTTCAGAGAAGATGGCCAGGACTTCGGCGCGGGCCAACGCTCCGACGAGGCGGTTTTCCTTGAGGCTGTTGACCACGGGAATGTTGCGTTGTTCGCTGGCCAGGACGACGGGCAGGATCTCGAGCAGAGGTTGGTTGGGGGTGACACAGGCGGGAGGGGGGCGCATGATATCGTAGGCAATCACGCCGCGCAGTTCGTCGCCGGCGCCCAGGTACTCCTTGAGGTCGTGCAAGGCGACCAGGCCGGCCAACTGGTTGCGCGCGTCCACGACGGGCAGAAAGTTATTCGAGCTGGTGAGGAACCGGTCGGCGATTTCACCCAGGGAGGTGGTCACGCGGACCGGCGGCACCGGGGCGCGCATGATGTCGGCGACGGTCCGTTCGGTGGCGGCCTCGGAGGCGGTGGCGTCCTGGGAGACGCTCAGGCCCTTGCGGCGGAGGGGTTCGGTATAGATGGACTCGGGGTGGAAACGGCGCGCGACCAGGGTCGAGACGACACAGCCCAGCATCAAGGGGGGAATGAGGGAATAATCCAGGGAGATCTCGAAGACCATAATCATCGAGAGCAGAGGAGAACGGGTGGTGGCGGACAACATGCTGCCCATTCCGACCACGGCGAATGCGGCGATGGGCAATCCCCGGGCGGCATGAAACTCGTGCAAGCCCAGGGCCGAGAGGCTTCCCAAGGCGGCGCCCAGGAACAGCGTTGGCGTAAATACCCCTCCCACAGCCCCGGAGCCGACCGTGGCCAGCGTGGCAATGAGCTTGGCCAGAAACAACCCTGCCAAATCCACAATCTCCCCGGCCGGGAAGGCCGAGGCCGTGTATTGGCCGTGGAGGACGCGGTTGGTAATGACGTAACCGTTGCCGCAGACTCCCGGGAACCCTAACGCGATAATCCCCACGGCCAGCCCGCCCAGCGCCAGACGCGCGTAGATCGGGGCCCGCACCCGCTTGAAGAGCTCCTCGGTTTGATCGAGCAGTTTCAAGAATCCCGCCCCCGCGACGCCCGTGACTACGCCCAGGCAGATGAACCAAGGCAATTGCGTTACGCTGGTAAACTGCGTGACGCCAAAGGCCGGGATGCTGTACCAAGGCTCGAGGCCGAAGAAACTCCGGGACACCATCGCCGCCACGACCGAGGCAAAAACCAACGGGGCAAAGAGGCTCATCGAGAAGTTGCCCAGCACAATGAGAGCGGCAAAAACCGCGCCGGAAATCGGCGCGTTGTAAGCCGCCGCAATGCCCGAGGCGGCCCCGCAGCCCACCAGCAAACGCAAGCGGTAGGGAGGCCACTTGGCCAACTGTCCCCACTTGGACGCCAGGGTCGCCGACAACTGCGTAATGCCCCCTTCCCGTCCGATAGAGCCGCCGGAGCCGATGGTGACGAGCGAAGAGAGGAACTTGACGATGCCATTGCGAAAGGGCAACCGCCCGTCGCCGGCCACCACCACTTCCAGGAGATTGGTGGTCCGCTCCGGGCCCGCCAGGCGCAAACCCCAATAGAGCACCAGGCCCGCAAGAGCGCCCCCCAGGGCCGGCGTCAGAATCCGCTGCCAGCCCACCATCATTTCCGCCACTTCCTCCGGGCGGCCCGCCTGGTGGGAAAAGAGGTACTTGACCGACTCGGTCGCGTGATAGAAAAGGAGGTTGACCAGCCCGCCAATGACCCCAACGCCGCCCGCCAGCACCAGGTGAAAGGCCTCCTCGCTGAAGTGGAACTTCTCCCTGACCCTCAGCGCCCGCTGCCAATGGCGTCGGAAAAACCGGTGCATCCGCTCGACGATCGTCACGCTCTGTAGAAACCTCACAAGCCCATGTTATGGCCAATGGGGTTTCTCGCAAACGCAAAATCTTCCACGATCCTGCCCGCAAGCAGATGTTCCTGGATGATGCGCTCCAGGACCGCCGGGCTGCAAGAGTGATACCAGACCGCCTCCGGATAGACCACGGCGATGGGCCCCCGGGCGCAAACACGCAGGCAGTTGGCCTTGGTCCGATACACCGGCCCTTGGGCCCCGGCCAGGTTGAGCTCATTGAGCCGCCGTTTCAGATACTCCCACGATTCCAGGCCCTGCGCTTTGGCCGCGCATTTCGGCTCCGTTTGATCGGCGCACAAAAAGATGTGGTGCCGGTAATGCTCCAGCCCCAGGGCGCCGGCCAACGCTTGCAATTCATTTGCCATGCCTAAATCTCTTCACAGCAAACTAATTCGCAATCCCCAATTTGCAACCCCTCCGCCAGAAACCTGTGGGGCAGCATCAAGATTCCAATGCCTTTCGCTTCGTCCTGCCGAAATTGAATCCAAAATGGGTGCAATTTCGGTGGACGCTGTCGGTCGGCAGCTCCAAAATCGCCGCCTCGAACGCCCTCTTCTCTGCGTTCTTCGCGTCTCTGCGTTTGAATACGCCTTCCGCCAACTGTCCGGCCAAAGCTAAGTTTCTGCGAGTTAGTTCACACGCGGCGACTGGCACCGGCGATTGAAGAGCGGTTCCAAAACGGGGCCTGTTCAGATGGCGGGGGAGCCGAGAAAACGCACAGACGCGAAGAACGCCGAGAGAGATTTATCTTCATCGTTTGCGCCCTTTGCGCCCTTTGCGCCCTTTGCGTGAGGCACTCCACGGTTTGAGGCCCCGCCTTGCTAGCTTAGGAGGATTTATTTGGTTCTGGCTGCGCCAGGTGAGGAAGTCCAGCCGCCTTGCCGGCGCCTTGTCCCGGAGGGACACCTGAGAATAGCCCGATGTGTCAACGTTGGGCTCTGGAGTTTGGACATTTTGCACGCCAACGGCGTGCGGGCGTATCAGCCCAGGGCAACGCCCTGGGAAAACCGTCGCGTAATCCCAACCCGCCCTGCCAGGGCGGGAGCAGTTGCCTCAGTCCCAAAGGTAACGCTCATCGAAGGCCATCTCATAGAGGGATCGCCCAGCCCGCGGCCCATCACACAATGTCCTGGGCTTGCGGGTCCCAGCGGACCGTGCGCTGCTGCCGGCAGGAGGCAATCGCCATCTGGCAGGTAATCGCAGTGCGGAATCCCAGTTCGAAGGGGCAAACCGGTTCTTTGCGGCTCCGCACGCAATCAAAGAAATTCTGGATATGTTGGGGCGTGTAATCCGAGTAACCCCCCTTGGGCTGGCCGCCCTCCCCTGCCCCGCCGGCCCGCGGCTGGCCTTGGGGATAGTAGAGGACCTGGCCGGTGGCATCATGCATGACCGTGCCTTTGGCGCCGAAGAGATAATCGTAGGTCTCGCCGTAAAAGGCGTTGCCGAACATGGAATTCCAGGTGAAGAGGACCTTCTCCCGATGGTTCATCGAGACGGTCATAGTGTCGGGCACCTCCATTTTGGGGGAGCGATAATTGGCCCCGGCCATAGTCACGGTTTCCGGGATGCCCAAGCCGAGCACCTGGTGCCAGAACCCGACCTGGTGGACCATGTTCTCGAACACGTTGCCCCCCGAGTAATCCCAGTAAAACCGCCAGTTCATATAACGCTGCGCGTCGAACGAGCAACTCTTGGCTTCGCCCTGGAAGGCGGGCCAATCCACGTGCGCTTCGTCGCAGTCCGAGGGGATGGGTCTGAGCCACCCGCCGTAGAGGGCATTGCGATAATGATGGGCCTCGATGGCGGTGATCGCGCCCATGCGCTCGGGGGTGGCCAGTTCCTGCACCTGCCGGATGCCCGGCCCGCTGTTCATCTGCATGCCAACCTGGACCACGCGTCCGGTGCCTGCCAGGGCCTTGCGCATGCGCCGGGCGTGCTCGGGGTTGAACGCCATGGTCTTCTCCTGGTACACATCTTTGCCCGCCTGGATGGCCGGCACAAAGTTCAGCGCATGCTGGTGCTGCGGCGTCGCAATTAGGACCGCATCGATTGACTTATCCTCGAGCAACTGCCTGAAATCTCTGAAGGCCTTCGCTGCCGGAGCAATGGCCTTGGCTTGCTCCAGGCGGCGGGTATAGACATCAGCCACCGCCACGGCCTCGACATCGGGACAACTCAGAGCGGCCCGGAAAATCTCCCGGCCGCGGTCGCCCGCGCCGATTAATGCGATGCGGATGCGTTCGTTGGCGCCCAGGATGCGACCCGGAGCGATCAACCCCGAAGCCGCCACCCAGGCGGCGCTACCGATCGTCTGCTGCAAGAATGTCCGGCGATTCCACATAAAATACTCCTCTCAGGTTGTTAGAGCCCGATCCGTAAGCAATCCGGTATCCGAGTGCCGAGCGGCGAGTGTTGAGTGTCGGGGGGCGGCACTTCGTTCCCCCGACACTCGACACTCGCCCCTCGACACTCGACACTCGACACCTGCGTCCGGATAGTTTTGAACTGCGGTCTCACAGAATTCTCGGGTTTAATCCCGCCGCCGACGACGGATCAGCCGGCGGTCGAGTATTTCCGGCACAAGGGCTTGGTTTTTTCGACCAGTTTCGGCACGCCACTCATGGCATCTTCGGCGCCTTCGTATTCGACCGACATGTAGCCCTTGTAGCCGCTGCCGGCGAACATCTGCCAGACGCGATCCAGATCCAGGGGTTGCCTGGGCTCGCCGTAAAAATCGCGGATGTGAGCATGGGTGGCGTAGGGCAGGCAGGCCTGAATCTGCTCATAAGGGTTGTCGCGGAAGTTGCTGATATCGAGGTTGCACCCGGCATAAGGCGAACCGACCCCGCGCAGTATGGCGACCATGTTCGCGGCCTTGGCCGAGAGCCCGGAATGGGTCTCCAGGCCCAGAATCACCCCCTTGGCGGCGGCATATTCGCAGGCCGGCTTCATGGTTTCGACCACCCACTGAATCCCCTGCTCGTGGGTCGCCCCAGCAGGCAGCTTGTCGGCGAAGACGCGCAAATGGGAGGCCCCCAGCAGTTCTGTCGCGTCCACCCATTTCCTGACGGTCCCAATCACTTCCGCGCGTTTGGCGGCCTCGGGCTGGCAGAGGTCGGCGCCTATCGCCAGCCCGGAAAAAGGCATCCCTTGCCGATAGGCGAAACTGCGCAGGCCGGCCAGATACGCCGGTTCGGTGGATTTGAGCCAATAGGTTGTTATGTCCACCCCCAACACGCCAAGCTCCACCGCCTTGACGATGAACTGCTCCATGGTCATTTTCCCCTTGCCCAGGTACGAGCCGTAGGAATAGGCGCAGCATCCGGCAAGGAGCCTGGCGCCTGTCGCCGCCGCCCGTGGCCCTGGCTCATCCTCCGCCCGCAAGCTCAAGGCCAGCGAGCCGACGGACACCATGCCGCTTGTCTTAAGGAAGTCCCGGCGGTGAAGTGGATTATGCATCGGGATAAGTGTCTGCCCGGTCAGACGCCGGAAAACGGTTGATGCTGCGGAACGCGTTCACCCCCGGATGATGCGGGGTCGGGCGCGCAAAAGTCAAGCCTCTGACTGCCGGAGCACGGCGGCGGGTCGGAGCGCCGCCTTCAGGCGGCAGAGGCGCGCAAAAGTCAAGCCCCTAACTGCCGGGACACGGGCGCAAACACGGCTGCTCTAAAAAAAAAGCCGAAATCGGAAGGCCGAAATCCGCATCCGGTCCCTCATTCGGTGCGGTCGCTGCGTGACAGGCAAGCGCCTGTGGCCTCAGTATTGAGCCAATGCCCGAAAGCTTTGCGATCTCGGCCTTTGGATTTCGGATTTCGGATTTCGGATTTCCTTCGGATTTCGGGGCTTCGGGCTTCGGATTTCTTTCGCCCTACGGCTTGACCCTGGAAGGCAGCGGTGTATATCTCACGTCATGAATCAGCCCGGAAACATACTCTCCCCGAAAGGTGAAACCACTGAAAGCGGGCGGTACGCGTGGGAGGTTTTGGCCGGCATCTTGTTCTTGCTGGCGGTGGCCACGGCGGTCCAAGCCGCTGACGTGTCGCCCGAGGAGATGCGGCAGATGCGCCAATGGTTGGCCGGGCATTCCGGGGAAGGGGCCCAGACACCCTTCTCGTTTCTTGTAGATGGCAAGCCTTGGGTCGGCCACGGCGCCACGACCGTCAAACCCGCCGGAGCACATCGGCTCCAACACGAGACGGTTTTTGGAGACCCGCACACGGCTCTCGAGGTTCGATGCGCGATGATCGAGTACGAGGACTGCCCGACGCTGGAATGGACCGTGTATTTCAGAAATACCGGGAGCAATGACACGCCGCTTATTTCAGACGTTCAAGCGCTGGAGATTGCGTTTGAGCGCCAGGCCGGCGGTGAGTTCACCCTGCATCACTGGGCCGGAAGCCAGGCCACGCCGGACGATTACCGGCCGTTCGAGACCCGGCTCGGACCGAAGTCAGAGAAGCGGTTCGCCTCGAGCGGCGGCCGCGGCAGCGACGGCGTGTGGCCCTACTTCAATTTGGATTGGGGCAGCGAGGGTGTTATCGCTGCCGTTGGCTGGCCCGGCCAATGGGCCGCGACGTTTGCCCGCGACGGCCAGGGCGCTCTGCACGTTCGTGCCGGGCAGGAGTTGACCCACTTCCGGCTCAGACCCGGTGAGGAGGCGCGGACACCGCTGATCGCGCTGCAATTCTGGAAGGGAGGCAACTGGGTTCGGGCCCAAAATATCTGGCGGCAATGGATGCGCGAGCACAATGTGCCACGCCTCAACGGCCAACTGCCCGCACCCCTTTTCCCGGCTTCCAGCGCCAACCAGCTCAGCGAGATGCAAAAGGCCAACGAGCAAAACCAGAAGCAGTTCATTGACGGCTACCGGGCGCACGGCATTGGGCTTGATTTCTGGTGGATGGACGCCGGCTGGTACGCCTTTCGGGACGGTTGGTGGAACGTCGGCACCTGGGAGGTGGACCGCAATCGTTTCCCCAACGGACTGCGCGCCGTCAGCGACCATGCCCACCAGAACGGGATCAAGACGCTGCTCTGGTTTGAACCTGAGCGCGTCACGCCCGGCACCTGGCTCTACGAGAATCACAAGGAATGGCTGTTGGGCGCCGACGGACAGCAGAAGCTCCTCGACCTCGGCAATCCTGCCGCTCGCCAGTGGCTCGTGGCGCATCTGGAAAAAGTCATGGCCGATGAAGGCATCGATATCTACCGCCAGGATTTCAACTTCGCGCCGCTGGGCTATTGGCGGGCCAATGACGCGCCCGACCGCCAGGGCCTCACCGAGATCAAACACGTCAGCGGGTATCTTGCCTTTTGGGACGAACTGCGGCGCCGCCATCCCGGCCTGCTGATTGACACTTGCGCCTCGGGCGGCCGCCGCAACGACCTCGAGACTCTGCGGCGCTCGGTGCCTCTGCACAAGAGCGACATGGAGTACCCCAATCTTACCACCAAGCAGACCCAACTCTACGGCATCGCCTTCTGGGTGCCCTATTTCGGAGCGCCCGTTTACCCCGCCGAACGCGTGGACGTCTATGGCTTCCGCAGCGGCATCGCCCCCATGACCGGCGTGGGTTACGATTCGAGGCGTGAAGACCTGGATTACCCCCTGCTGCGCCGCCTGGTTGCGGAATGGCGAACAACCGCCCCAATCCTCCTGCACGGGGACTTTTTTCCTCTAACGTCCTGGAGTGCCGCAAGCGACGCCTGGATGGCTTGGCAATTCGACTGGCCGGCAAACAACCAGGGCGTCGTCCAGGCCTTCCGCCGGCCCGATAGCCCTTATGAGTCGGCCCGGTTCCGGCTGTGCGGGCTCAACGGCGCCGCCAATTATCAACTGGCAGACGCCGGCCAGCAAGCCACAGCCACAATGAGCGGCCGCCAATTGATGGAGACCGGGTTGCTCGTGACGCTCAAAGACCGTCCTTCGGCCGCGCTCATCACCTATTCCAGGCAATAGAGATGCGCCCAAGAAACCGCCGGTAAGGCCCCAGTGACGGCGGAAGTTCCAACCACGGATGAACACCGATGAACGCAGATAAGGCCCAAATCCGTGTTTATCCGCGTCCATCCGTGGTTGAAAATCCAGGCCCCGCCATCACTGACCCATGACAACCGGCGACCCTTTGCTGTTGACACTATGACCGGCCGCACTCCAGGCTTGGCGCCATGAGCATTCAGCCCATACGCCGCGTGTCGAGGTCCGCTGCCCTGGGCCTGATGCTCGCCTCCCGGCTGACTTTGGCATGTCGGTTGCGTTATTAAGCCCATGACCCAAGCTCACAGCCAAGACATGGTTCTGGTTTATGACCTCCGGCGCGACCGTGCCCACCGGGAACGCGCACTGTCGCAGGTACAGGACCAGTGGCAAGCCTACCAACGCGGCGAGTGGCCGGTCCATATTTCAGAAGGGCGCATCAGCCGGTTGTTCTTCTACCCGCACGGGGGCGAGCACATGTTCGAGCTGGACGAAGGAGAGCGGCGCAGCGCCTGGGTTCGGCAGGGGGATGATTCGTGGTACACCGTCGGTTGGCGGGCCAGGGTCGAGCAGGCTATTTTTCACACGCACCAACCGGGCGGCAATGTGCCGGTCGTGACGAGAATTTGGATTGGGAAGGCCGGCAGGCCCTGAACGCTTGCGCTCCCGGAGGCCGGCGGATACACTCCTAAACGCTCGGCTGAAAGAACATGAAACACAACCCGCAGATAAGGCCCACTAAAATGATGGGTGCCGCCGGGATGATTGGCGGGATCATTGGCGTTATCATCGGCGCGACGGTTTGGACGAACACTGAGCCGGCCCCGTAATTCTACGATGTATATTCCGCCCGCCTTCCGAGTCGAGGACGCCCGCAAGCTCGCGGCGTTTATCCAGCGCCGCAGCTTCGCCACACTCATCACTCACGACGGAACCGCCCCGTTTGCCAGCCATCTTCCGATGCTCTTCCGTCCCGACGCTGGCAGCCAGGGCACGCTCGTTTCCCACATGGCCCGCGCCAACCCGCAGTGGCGGCATTTCGCTCCCGGCAGCGAGGCTCTCGTCATTTTTCACGGCCCGCACAGCTACATCTCTCCCTCGTGGTACTCGAGCGCGCCTGCCGTGCCGACCTGGAACTATGCGGCAGTCCACGCCTACGGTATTCCGGCGGTCTTCACCGGACACGAGCGCGTGGTCTCCCTCCTGCGCCAGACCGTCTCGACCTACGAGGCAGCCTTCGAGCGGCCCTGGCCCGGGGACCTCCCCGAGGACTTCCGCGACAATCTCATCCAGGCCATCGTTGCCTTCGAGATTCCCCTCACCCGCATCGAAGGCAAGTTCAAGCTCGGCCAGAACCGGCCGGCCGCAGACATCCAGGGCGTATTCGACGCGCTTTCCCGTTCCGGCGACGCTGACAGCCGCGCTCTCGCCCGGTTGATGCTCACCGAATGCAACGTCCACCAAAGCGCCTAAATAAGGTGGTGGGTTGGGCGGGACTTGAACCCGCGACCAACGGCTTAAAAGGCCGCTGCTCTACCGACTGAGCTACCAACCCGGACCTCGGCTGCACCGGGTCCAAAAGCACTCCGAGCCCGTTTTCCCGCCGATGGTGTTGGCTTTTTCAGTCCCGATGCATAACTCAAAGCCAACGACGGCAAAGGGTACAGGTACTCGCCCGCAAGCGCAAGGGCTGTTCTGCGGGTCGGCTCGGAGTTGGTTGGCAAATCCGCGAAATCAACGCGGCCATTGGTGGCACCGGCTCCGCTTTGGGCGTGTTCCGCCTCCAGCACGATGTGCTGGACCACCATCCCGGCCTCCTGTTCGTCGAGCTCGCCTTCAATGTCGGCGGCGCATCTCCCGGGCAAATCTATCGCTCAGCGGCTGAAAGCCCGCCCT
>Ga0187864_10004586_pt1 | contig 10726 bp, 14 predicted proteins | sample June2016WEW_11_4_FD_132985 | JGI IMG/M metagenome (GOLD analysis project Ga0187864, IMG submission 132985) | Peatland microbial communities from SPRUCE experiment site at the Marcell Experimental Forest, Minnesota, USA - June2016WEW_11_40 | ecosystem: Environmental > Terrestrial > Soil >... | reverse complement strand
TGGGAAAAAAATGACGATAGGACGATGTAGGGGCGTCGAGCACTCCTTCCTGAACTCCTCAAGTTTGTCTTTTTTCTTGCACGGCTCCAATAGAAATGGTAATAGTGATGCAGGCAGGCGTAGGCGCGGGCGGTGTCTAGAAGGTAACGAATGAAACAACGTCCCCACCGCCCCTATGACGGACGCCTGTATCTGGCGGCAAGTCCTTAGCCACGCGAATATATCGAGGCCGCTCCGCTCCTATGTCGGTTTGGGGCTCGCGAAGCTCTTCATGGACCAGGCCATTCCCAGCGTTGGCCTGAGCGGCACACTGCTTGTCATCCGGGCACTGGACCGTCGCGGCGTGCCGCGCGGCGCAAGCATGGCCGCGGTCGTCGTCGATCTCGTGAGCTACTATGCCGCCTACGTTCTGGCTTTGGGCATCGCCCTCGGCATCGTCTGGGTACACGGAGACCTCACACCGTTGATGGCCTTGCCGGGGGGCATCTTCGCGCCCCTGGCAGCAGCCGTTCCTATTGCCCTTCTGTGGGTGAGCCGCGGCCGGACTCTGCCCGGTTGGCTCAAACGGCTGCCTTTCATCAAGCCGGCGCTTCGAGCGCTCGGTGAGGCGACGCCGGTCATCGCTCACGATGTCTCGCTCATCACACAGTGCATGGGCCTCCAACTCACGATCGTCGCGCTCGATGCGGGGACACTCTGGATCATGCTGTGGGCTCTCGGTCTTGAGGTCAACCCCGCGCCGGTCTTTGCGAGTTTCATGCTCTCGACGCTGGCGCGGACGCTTGGAGTGGTCCCTGGGCTTGGGGTTTTCGAGGCCGTCTCCGTGGCCACGCTCAAGCTTATCGGAGTGCAGGTCACCGCCGCCCTCGCGGCGACACTCCTCTTCCGTTTCTTCACCTTCTGGCTGCCTATGGCGCCCGGGCTGATCCTCGCGCGGCGTGAGGCGAAGGCATGACAGCCGTGTTTGCCAACTATATGAAGACGGGGACAAGGAGCGACATCAACACTGGTTATGCGTGGTGATTCGGACGTAAGATTCTCAACAAAATGGTCGCCCTTTATCCACACTTTCAGTAATCTTGAACCGGAACCTGCTTATCCATTTCTATCATTAGCAAGTGAATAGAAGTGCGGACAAAGTAGTGATTCCGGGTGTGCGCCATCAAACGCTGCCTTTCAACTGGCGATGGTTGTTAGTAGAAGCCCATAAGACAATGGATGTCCGTCTTGCCCTTCCCAACGCGGCCGGCGTGCAGTCGAGTCCAATGTTGCTGTCTCACGCAGTCGTCAAACACCCTGTTCCGTCTACAGAGTGCGCATGCTCGTCTTGCTTCCTGCAAGATAGCGATAGAAGAGATACTTGACCCCCTCCGCCGCGAAGAGATAGACCAAAACCATGCCGGCCAGGAGCAGAAAGAACGAGGGAGGAGGCGCCACAAAACCCAGATAGGTGGCGAGCGGGGTCAGGGGCAATAGAACCGCTGCCGCTACGATGAACAAGGGAGCCTACTTCCTGTTACCGGTCCAATCCCTGTAGCAAAAAAGACGATACGCTTATGCACAAAAGCCCTACAAAATAATTGTCGGTTCTGCGACAGACACGTGTGATTGTCTGTTGTATAGTAAACACTGGGATAATAGTATTACGTTCACAATCGAACACCCTAACATTTACGCGCATCTTGTACATCAGTCTTAAGGAACCAGGAGGAATACCATGAAATCGAGTATTAGGGACAAGGCGGAAGGAACGTTTCACGAAGTGAAGGGTAAGGTCAAGGAGGTCTCCGGGAAAATGACCGATAATCCCAAGTTGGAGGCCAAAGGCAAAGCCGAAAAAATAGCCGGCAAAGTGCAGGAAAAGGTCGGTCAGGTAAAGAAGATCCTGGGGAAGTAGTGGGAGCGGCGTATCATGCACCAGGGGAGGCAAACAAGGGCCAAGGTCATTCACAAGACCAAAGGCAAGATCAAGCAAGCTGTAGCCGGCCTGACCGGCAACAAAAGGCTCAAGCGGGAGGGACGAACACAAGGCCAAGTCGAAGGCTAAGGTGAAGGATGCGAAGCGCGCGGTCAACGGAAGAATCCGAAACTGGCACAGATGTTCAACAAAGTAAAGGGAGGGAATTACCATGAGTACCACAACGCTTATTCTTCTCATCGTCGTGTTGTTCCTGGTGTTCGGCGGAGGCGGCGGTTACTATTGGAGGAGACGGTGGTAGGCTTCTGCCGCGGCGCAAAAGAAATGGAAAGAGTTGAAGAGCACCGGGGCAAACAACTGGGAAAAAGCAAAACCAGATCCTGAACCGCAGTGGTCCGCCGAAGGGAGCCGGCAAATTTTTTGTTTTGGGTCAGGTCGATGCCACACCGGAAAGGAAGTGCCGCTAATGGAGGAAACGAGAACCGGGGAAAAGGAGCGGACGGCACAGGCCGATCTTGGCCGGGCTGGGACGGCGGTGAAAGAGGGGGTTGTGCGGAGCCTCAAGGGTCTCAACGAGATCGAAGCCGCTATTGTGAATCTTGTGAGAAATACCGTGGCCGACGCCCTCAAGCTCACTGCCGACGTGACGGGAATGAGCATTAACCTCAGCGCCGAGGTCATCAAGGGGACCATAAAGGCGACCGAAGAGGTGGGCACGGGGCTTGTGCTGAGCACTAAGGGCGTCACCAAGGGAGTGATCATGGGTGTAAGCGATGCGGGGGGCGACGTCGCCACGGTTGCGAACAGAGTGGTGAAGAGTGCTGTCAAAGGCGCCGCTGAGATAGGCGCCGATGTATCCCTTGTGGCGAGGCGTGCCGTCGACGGCGTCATTGAAGCGGGTAAAGAGGTAGGGGCGAACTCGGAGGAGATCGCGAGGGTTGCCGTGGGGGGCGCCATTGAAGCGGCGGCGTCCATAGGTACGACCGCGGTGAGGGCGGCAAAGGAAATCCTCGTAGGTGTCGTGGAAGGCGTGAGGGAGGTGGCATGCGCGGCCTTCCCTGCGAAGGGACCTGCTGCCCCGGAATCCAGGCCGACTCCCGGACAGGCGCCGGAGCCGGACAAGCTCGCCGATGTGCAGGAGAAAGCACAGGAGCGAGATTCTCTTGGCCGGTTCACATAGGGCGGGCAGTGCCCCTATGGATTTTCCGTGCTGAAAGCATGTTTTGGGGAGGGCTTTTCCTGCGGATAGGATATCGAGCAAGCGGCATACATAATGCGTTGTACGCTATATCAGATGTAAAATTAAATATTCAAGGAGGAAGAAGAACATGAAGAAAGTATTGATGTTGGCACTCACCGTATTGATCGGCTTCGCATTTGTCACTGGAGCGTTTGCACAGGCACCCGGAACATCTGAGCAAACAACTACAACGACAACGACAACCCCGGCACCTGAGAAGAAGGAAACTACGACTACAACCACAACAACATGCAAGGTCATGAGGTTCACGGGCAAAGTCACGGCCCTGGATACGGCAGCGAACATGATGACTGTGAAGGGCAAGAAGGGTGATATGACCTTCGACGTTTCAAGCGCTAAAATGAAGGAGAGCGTTAAGGCCGGCAGCAAGGTCACAGTGAAGTACATGGAGAAGGATGGCAAGATGATGGCCTCCTCGGTCACCATGCGCGGAGTTAAGAAGACGAAGACAACCACAACAACAACGGAGACGAAAGAAGAAACTCCTGCTCCCGCGAAGTAAGAGTCGTAGCCACGGCGCAGATAAGGGGGGGGGATTCGTTCCGTCCCCCTTTTTGTTCTGCCATACCAATGCCCTCGAATTGGTTGGTTCTTACCTGTGGTTTTTGGCAGTTTCCTAATAGACCACCAGGAACGTACAAAAAAGGTGAAGATTACCAGCAACTCTTGAACACGTTCGCGGGCCAACCAGGTCAAGCCATGCAAGGCATGTAATCGGCCTTTCGGAATGCCCGGTGATTCTTGCAATGATCGAGACTGGCGATAATACTTACTCATGAGACACTTTGAGTCGAAGGATATCCTATGAGTAAATCGGAACAGATGGGGAAGAACAGGGCACTGGCGAGGATAGAACTCGGGGAATACGGCTCCTGTGAGGTCTGTGGAAAAGGAATCGAGGCGGAGCGCCTTGAGGCAATTCCCCGGACATCTGTCTGCAGCAGACATGCGAGAACAGAATGAAGGGACCAAACAAAATTTCCCGTTCGTGGTACCCGTGCCGAGTATCTGGTTATTGTTTTTTGACTGGTTGACGTGTGACACATCAACTGACATGGAAGGAGAAAAGGGTCGGTGAACATATCAGACTGGTTGGATGAAAAGGAAGCAGAAGGGTTTGATGTATCTCGCATTTTATTGCCTAATGACCTGTCTTATGACGAAGCCCCGGACGAAACAATTTTTTTCGAGGAGATTAAACCTTGCGGAATCTTCTGCACGGGCAATCATCCGTTTTCTACTGTCGAGCGCTTTGGACATTGGTATTATTGTAAAGGTCAGGACAAGGAAGCCGGCCTTCACTCTTCTGGAATGGAGTGGAGGTTGTTTACTAAGGATAGAGACCTCGCTGTCAAAACAGCTAAATCACACATAAAATGGCGGAAACAATAGATTTGTTGGCTTTTTGGACAACTCTCACATTGCATGCATTCAACGACGCCAAAGGCACAAAAGAAGAGGAGGGAAGAGAAAATGCTATACAGTGCACAAGATCTGAGAGGCTATGCCATCGGCGCAACGGATGGCGACATTGGAAAGTTGGATGATTTCTATTTCGATGACGAATACTGGACCATCCGATATCTGGTGGCCGAAACCGGTAATTGGCTTATGAACCGAAAGGTGCTTATTTCACCTTTCGCGCTCGGCGAGGTGGATTTATCAAGGGAGCGGCTCAATGTGACGCTGACAAAGAAGCAAGTGGAGGAGAGCCCCAGCATTGATACTGACCAGCCGGTTTCCCGGCAGCACGAGGCATCATTCCTCGACTTCTACAGTTACCCGTATTATTGGGATGGCCCTTTTCTGTGGGGACCCATGGCCTACCCCCGGTTTTCAGACGCCGATCGAAGGAGAGATGAAAAAGCACGCGCGAAGCGCGAAGAAGAGAACGATTTGCATCTGCGCAGCGCCAATAACGTGACCGGCTATCATATCGAGGCTACTGATGGCGACATCGGTCATGTCGAAGACTTTATCGTTGACGGGGAGACATGGGAGATTCGCTATATGGTGGTGGCTACGCAGAATTGGTGGCCGGGCAAGAAGGTGCTCATTGCGCCGCAATGGATCGGCCGGGTGAGCTGGAGCGATTCCAAGGTATACGTGGACCTATCCCAGGAGACGATCAAGAATGGACCCGAGTATCATCCGGAAGCCCTCAACCGGAAGTACGAGGAGGAGCTTCACGATCACTACAAACGGGCGAAGTATTGGGAGCTTTGAGTTGACGACTAACCTGGATATAGGTGCTTATCAGCAATCGTCACACCATCCGTGAGGGTGGGAAGGAGAGCAACGGGCCTTTGCGCACGAGGCCGCCGAGCCGCCAATAGAAGAATCCGAAACTGACACAGATGTTCAACAAAGTAAGGGGAGGGAATTACCATGAGTACTACGACGCTCATCATCCATGCGATGCAGAGTGTCATCGGCACCTCTCTTCTTTCGCGCTTTTAGTCCGTAATGCTCACTTTCCCAAATCTCAGCTCATGCATTAGTAGTAGGTGTTATCGTGTATCTGTAATGATCAATGGTAGTTACGGAGTACACCTACCAATGGCTGAGTTGAGTGGATAGTCCGAAACAAGGATTACCACAAGAAAGAGCCGGACTCCGCCGGTTTCACGTCTGTCGCGATCATCAAACAGTTTAATTAGTTTTTTCCTGCGCAACCCATTGCATTTATTGGCCGTTTTCGATATCACTCCTCTTAGGATTTTTCTGACTCTGAACGATTCTACTTCACTCGGCGGCTCAAGAACTTCTAAAGAGATTAAGTGGAATAGGAGGTGCGCTACCGGATATGGTCAGTTACAAAACGTGTTTTTCATTCTTTCAATAACATCATCCACGGATCCCCTGAAGGGACCAGGGGATTCCATCTTGATCGATGTGAGGGCTACGGCGAACCGGAGCGAGTCTTCGACAGAATGATCCAGCCTGCGTGCCAGGTACGATCCCATAACAGTGTCGCCGCGACCCATCCTGCCCCGGGTACTCCTGTTGGTAAATTTCACGAACGCAGTCTTCCCCTTGTTGCGAGCCAGCGCACCTTCCGAGCAAGTTATTATAGTCTCTGAACATCCCCACTCTTCCAGTATGTCGGCTTGGTCCTGTAGAACGCCGGTACCCGTCAAGGTTTGTCCTTCCACGGCATCAAGCTTTACGAAATCGGCCATGTTCACGATTTCTTTTTTCTCCGGAACGTCTTCAAGGTGGACGGCCCCCGTCTTATCGTCCGCCTGGAGCACGAAGTTCTGCATATCCACCGACAAACGGAATCCGCGTGTCTTCAGCGCCCGCATCAAGTCCAGGTGAAGCTCGCGGAAGCCAAAGCAGCAGAGGTGGATCAGGCACGGCGGTTCAAAAGGGGGTATGTCGCCAATAGCAAAATGTCCTCCGTTCTTTATGACAAAGCCCTGTCTCTGATCGACATTTGCGGTCGGGAAAACGACACGGTATTGCCGGGCCTCTCCGGGCTGCACGAAAAGATCGACACCGGCAGTTCTCAGTGATTCGAGGAGGTATCCTTCGCTCTCGGAAATTCTCGTCACCGCGGCAATCCTTTTTCCCAGACAGGAGGCTGCTATTGGAGCAAAGGGCACCGGGGTGCCCGGTTCCACGAAAGGAGGTCCCTCGAAAGGAACAATGCTGCCCATACCTATCTGACCGATAAATACTATATCGTAGTGATTCATCTCCGGCCCTCCTTTATATGTGTCCCTTGCCAGCCCACTGCTGACACACCTCCAATCGCTTTGCTCCTCGAGGACGCCCCGATAATAGTGTTATTGATTACCACAAATATTCTCGTGATGGAAGGACTTTATGAAAATATCTATTGCAGGAAGAAGGGGAGTATCTCGTCATCACGGCATCCCGCAGGTCAATGGCTCCATCTGCGTTCTTTACTTCGGGGACGGCTTGGTCGCGGTGAATTTGACGCTCGCCACCTTCCCTTCGACAAGAGACAGATCCTCCTTGGCAGGTGGAGGGGTGAACTCTTCACCCGGACAACAAGCCATGGCAGCCAATTCCTCCCCCTTCAGAGGATAGCGGGCGACAACCCGAATCTCGACAAAACCCGCTCTTCCGACCGTCTGCCGGTACTCTTCTTCAAGAACGGCACCTCCCAGACATCCCGCCCAGGTGGCCTGGAAGCGCATCCGTAGCTCGGGGGCGATACTCTCGGTGAGCACCACATCCGAGATAGCTATCCGTCCACCGGGTCGCAGGATGCGAAAGGCTTCCTTGTACACGGCGTCCTTGTCGGGGCATAGGTTGATGACGCAATTCGAGAGCAGGACATCCGCGAAAGCGTCGGGAAGCTGTGTCCTCTCCATGTCTGCGACTAGCAGCTCAATGTTCCTATCCTGTAGGTTCGCCTCGGCCACCGCCTGGTGAGCCCGCCGGATCATCGCTTCTGCGAAATCGATGCCTGTCACTCTTCCATGGGATCCAACCTTGTCAGCAGCCAGTATGACATCTATCCCCCCGCCACAGCCGAAGTCCACAGCCACGTCACCCGGCTGAATATCCGCGAAGCCGGAAGGATTGCCGCAACCGCGAGAAAGGTTGAGGGCGATTTCCGGCACCATTTTCAGTTCTTCCTCGCTATAAAGCCCCATTTGTGCTGCGAAGCCGGAACCGGCCTCTTTCTTGCTCGGTCAACCGCACTCCTTCTTACCGCCTATCGACGCGAACGCACCGTACCGCGTCTTGATCACCTGTTGCATTTCAGCCTTTTCCATGACCTCACCTCCACTAGTTCATAGGCAATATCTATTTCTTCTCTGCTGGTCGTTCCTGTCAATCGAGTCTCCCCCACAGAGGGCAAACCGCCTATAGAGTATCATAAGGTAGCACATCGAGAAAAAGCAAGGCACGGGTGAGCTTACAAGGACAAAGAGGGCTAACGATTGACACCTGTAATGGCGCATGGTGGAAAGGAATCTAAAAAACTCGATTACAGGAAGTTCGACTCTTGCCTTCCCTCCTCTCCACACCTCCCATATTACATCATGAGGCCCCGAAAACCATACCAGGAGGTGTCTATGGCATTACGAGAGGGAATAGAGCTTTTCAGAGACCATCAGAAGAACAGTGCGAAGGAGAAGACCCGGGAGAGCTATGGCCACCTGTTCCGAAACATGGAGGCCCTGCTCGGCGACGCTGCCCTTGCCGACATATCTTCTCAGGATCTCTACCAGTTCCTGCTTCTTCTGACAGAAGGACGGGCCAGAACGACTGCGCGTCTACGCTACGCCCAGTTGAAGTCCTTCTTTAACTTTATGATCGAAAGGACCCACGCCTCTATGACCAACCCGTGTAACGACCCCCTTCTCTCGAAGACGTTCCTGGCTCCCAGAATGAAGCAACGGGAGATTATCGGCAGAGAAGTGATCGATGAAATCATCTACCGCTGCAGAAAGGCGAGGGACAGGCTCATCCTGGAACTCCAGGCACGCTGCGGCATGAGGATAGGCGAAGTGCTGGGATTACGGGCATCGGATGTGAACGGGCGAAGGCTGACGATACGGCGCCCGAAGTCAGGCCGGGATGAGGAAAGCGCATTTATGCCTGAAACTGTGGCCGGAAGGAGGTAGGATGTCCCTACCTGACCTCTATCGAGCTTATCGCTCGATCCCCTTTCTTGCCTCCACACCCGTCTGGTAGTAATGCTTGACCTCTTTCATCTCGGTGACGAGATCAGCCCTTTCAAGGATTTCCGGCGGCGCGTATCTGCCCGTAAAGATCACCTCGACACCTGCTGGTTTGACGCTTATAGTCTCAAGCATTTCCTTTATTGTAATGAGGTGGAAGAAATGGGCTGTGGTGATCTCGTCGAAAACGACAATATCGTATTTGCCCGAAAGCATTGCCTGTCTGGCCTTTTCGATGCCGTCCTTTGCCATCCGTATGTCATCATCCTCAGGCACTTCTTTGACGTGGGTAAGGGTTTTTTTTCCGTACTGTTCAATAGTGACCAAGGGCGCCAGTGTTTTGCAGGACTTCAGTTCCCCATACGTCTGCCCCTTCATGAACTGGCCGATGTAGGTTGTTAGGCCGTGGCCCATGGCGCGAAAGGCAATACCGAGAGCGGCTGTTGTTTTCCCTTTTCCGTTCCCGGTGTAAACCTGGAAATAGCCTTTTGTCAGACGCTTTTGATTACCGCTCATGACATCTCCTACTCACGTCCTTTAGCGTGGATCTCAGTAAGCAGATGGTCCCATCAAATTCAACAAATGCTTCCTGAGTTCCCTTGACATGTTTTTCAGGTCCTCCACCTTATTGTCTGCCAATACGGCCATTGCGGCGGCGCTCGCCTGCTGTAAGTCCGCCAAGCTTTTTTGCACGAGCTGGACGCCTTTCCGAGTAATCCGTACATTCACCAACCGTCGGTCCGCGCTTTCCCGCTCCCGTTCAACCAGTGTGTCTTTCTCAAGAACGTCAAGAGCTCTAGTAATCGCGTGTTTAGAACGGTAGACGCGCCGGCTGATGTTTGTCGGCGTCATGCTTCCGCCAGATCCAACGAGCAAATAGAGTATATTGAGTCTGGTTAAATCCTGTCCGTACTTCCGCATCTTCAGGTCGAGGTATTTGCTGATGACGTTGGCCGCATACACAAGCAATATAAGACCATTCAGCCTTACGACCTCCGATGCTCCGTTGATCTCCTTTGAGAGGTTCTCGATGGCTTCTTCGTGACTGGCCCTCGCCTTTTGTTTTCTTGCTGTTGCCGCTGTGGTTGCCAAAGCGAATACCTCCTTTCGAAACAAATGTTGTTTTTGACGCGTACCATGCCGCGTTGTTCTGCTTCACGGAAACCGATGCCACTTAAGCTGTTGCAGGACGCGCCACGCAAATCGAGCTAATTGCAAAGGTTACAGTTGAGTGTAGGTCATTTTCAATTTCTTGTCAATGTGTTTCCTCACCCAGGTTAGTCGGCCTTTGCATAAGAATCACAGGTAGAGAGCTTCGTGAGTGGCTGACGAGGGGTCTAAGGGCAGGGCAGGGAATTGTTCTTACGGTTGTGTCAGTAAAAGTTCCACATAGATATATAACACTTATTTCCGTAGTAGAAACGGTAGATTGACGAATAGACAGCCAATTCAGATGGCAGTAGTTTATCTGCAACAGAGTCTCCACGGCTAGCTAGAGCGCAGAGGGAAGTCACAGAGTCCCAACGGCGGTAGCGTAGAGACAGGGCCGGAAATCAACTGGCCGCTGAATAATAGCACCCGCGGCAGGAGTCGTGAAACGTGAGCAGTGAGCAGCGAGCCGAAAAGTCCCAGGGCCCGCTATTTATCCCCTTCGGCCCATTGAAGAGCGTATCTGAGTAACTGTGATGTACTCTTGAGGTTCAGCTTTTCCTTGATATGTTCTTCGTACGTGTCGATGGTTTTCTTGCTGGACGCACCTAGGTCGCGGTAGGAACGCCGGTTGCCCGGCGTCCCCCGCACAGACCCGTACGTGCGGCTCTTCCGCATACGGTTCTTGCTTCAGGTAGTGACGCTGAAGCGCACGAGAGGATAAGGATGGCA
>Ga0187864_10004585_pt1 | contig 10730 bp, 13 predicted proteins | sample June2016WEW_11_4_FD_132985 | JGI IMG/M metagenome (GOLD analysis project Ga0187864, IMG submission 132985) | Peatland microbial communities from SPRUCE experiment site at the Marcell Experimental Forest, Minnesota, USA - June2016WEW_11_40 | ecosystem: Environmental > Terrestrial > Soil >... | reverse complement strand
ATGGTCGTCGAGTGACCGCCTCGGAGGTTGCCTGCCTATTGCCGCGAGGGTGGCGAGGACGGCACGCGATGCCCAGGATCAGAGGACAAGAAAAGCGGCAGTGGGCCAGTTTGAGCGTTACGTCCGATAATTTCCCAGACTGTGGGTAAACGCTACACGTTGGCGCGGTTACTGGCCCATGATGGGCCGTTGCCTCCTTACTCGAGTGGGTGCAAGGCACTTCCGCGGCAAAACCGTTATAAGGCCAAGTGGATTGCCATGGCGCGGGCTGTCTGTGTCGCCCCGCTGGGGTGACTCGACCACCTGTAGCTTCCACTGCTGTATGCCTGGTTTTGATTTCCTCGATCACGTTTTTTCTCCTCTTCTGCCCCCTTTCTCGCGGGGCACTCAAAGCGAGTGGGACCTGCTCGCCAGGCGGAGGGCTGCTTTTTGCGGGGGAGCCAAGAAACTTGTGCCTTGAAGCACTGTTTGTTTCGGCAGATTTATTCGTGGGGGGGACCGCAACCCACAGGGACGGCGAAGCCGGAAGCCGAGCCTGCGTCCGCAAGGCGCACAGGTATTCGTCCGCCTGCTGTGCCCCCGAAAAGAAGGGGCGTCAGAAAAGGGAAGTGATCGAAGAAATCAAGCTCGACAGTAGGGAAATGAAGAGCCGGTTCCCCCGAGACCCAGGGGCTAACAGACTTTAGCGTTTGGGGCTGCTGTTAGCGCGCGTACGTGCCGGGAGAAGAATGCTGCAAACGGTCCTATGCACACACGAGTGATGGGTTTTATGCGCGGTCACTCTCTGTGTTAATATCCTCTGTGGTGGGTATTTACTTGACTCCGGTAGCCGCCACCTGTTGTGTTTCGATAGTAGTTAACACTTCATCGTCCCTGTCTTTCGAATCTTCATCTTCGATAAGGTTCATTGTTTGCGGACAAAACTGAGAAGAGAAGATGACTCCGCGTCCGCCGGAGTCAAACTCGACTATGATGCCGCTGTCTATCCCATCGCCAAAAATCATGCAGAACGCTTCAAAAAGCGTTATCCTGTTTCCGCAATGGGAACAACGTCTTTCATTGTGAATCTGTCTTGCCATCTCGCGCCTCTTTTGTTGATTGGTCATACACAAACCTCCAAGGAGAATATTACATGACGGATGTAACCGAGCACGTCTCGCGCACTGAAGACAAGGGGACCCTGATCATCACTGGACATGATCCGATTGATGTATTTTACGAAATTGAAATAGAGCAAACAATTGTTAAGCGTCCTAACATAAGAAGCGTTCCCGGCAATCATGGTATCGCTGGCATAATTTGGATAGCCCCTGAAACCTTGCTCTCCCTGGGCATTCAATTTCCAATCAATGCCATTCTGCGGCAGAGCACAGGAGTTCGATGGGCCATCCGCCTTAATTCGGACGGAAGCTTTATTGCGGATATTGCCCTTTAGCTTTCCGCCTTTGTTAACCAGTTTCATAACACTGACCCTTCTTCGATTTCCGGACATTTCTGAAACCACTATATATTGTGGCTACCGGAGTCAAATAAATACCCACCTCCTCTGTTAATAACCTACCGCAACCGAACCTTGGGGTGTAGAATTGCGGATCGTAGTGACATCTTGAGTGGAGACCGCTGGAAGAAAACGATTTTCGATGGGGAGGAAGCTCTGTGTCCAATCCTCAGAAGGCCCCAACCGACGACCTTTCGCAGGTTCCAGCGCTGGCACGTTCACCGTTTGAGAGTGTGATCTGCTGCCAGGAGCAACTGTACCTCGGCGGGTGGGAAGTGCATGCCTTGCTGAGCGACCTCAGCGAGAAGATTCTCTCGATAGACGATAATCCCGCGGCCGTACTCGAAGCCGTCGCAATACTGCGCGTTTTGCGTGAAGAGCACGACCCTTCAATCGTCGACCGCTTGTTCGACGTAATCGACGAATACCTGAACAATCCACTAGATATATGGACTACGGATGCTGGCATCACAGTTATCCTCGAAATCCTGGATATCATCGTTGCATTCAAGCGGCCCAACGATATCGGGCCGCTATTAAGAATGATGAGTTGGGACATTTTCCAGATCCCGAGTCACATTCTGCTATTGGTGCGTCGCTATGGATGGCGAGAATTGTGGGACGCCATCGTCGGAGTGTTTGACCTGCGCGATGAGTATGACCAATTCATCCGTGCCCAACACGCGTTGACTGGAAGGATGTTGGAAGACGCGCGGCCCGGCGATCCTATCGCCCCCGAGTCAATCAGGATGGAATTGGCTGCACTGCGGGTCACGGCATCTGCTGCGACGAAACCCGTCCTCTATGTGGAAGGCAAGACCGACAGGATCATCTTGGAAACTGCCTATCGCAAGCTCTTTCCGGATAAGGATGCAACCTTTCTCATTCGAGAGTGCGATGTGTCGCCCAATTCACTTGGCGGCACAGGAGGTGCTGGCACCCTCGCCCGACTCATCGGGAGTACACGGCCAGACAGCGCGCATTCAGCACTCGCGTTGTTCGATCGTGACAAGGAAGGCAGAGACGCCTACAAGCACCTGCCATCGTACTTTATGGATCGACCGGAGCCAAACTATCAGCCAGGGAGGATCGCTCAAGGTGGGCGCGCTGCCGCGCTTCTACTCCCGATTCCGCCGGGGCGGGAGAAGTATGCTGAGTTACTTAATCTTCCCATCGAATTCCTGTTCGAAGATGCCGCCCTAGAAAGGAAAACGGCATCGGGGAGCGGTTTGGAGTTCCGGTATCCACAACTAGAGACTCGCGTGAAGCGACATGGCAGCCCTGTGGTACAGGTCACTACCAGCACGCTACCAGAAACGCGTGAGATCGTCGCAGGCAAAATGACGTTTGCGGAGGAGATCGTCCCTACTCTACCGGTCGAGTTTTTCGGCGCCTTCCAAAGCCTCTTCTGGCACGTACAAGACATGCTAGTAGTCGAACTGGGCTCCAGCAAGTCGGCTGACTAGCTGACGGAAGGGCCTGACGGGTGTTCTGCAAGCTTGTTTCTGCTGCAGATACGATGCAAGAGCATACGTACGTCGAGGAGCATCTGACGAATCGCCCTACAGTGCGCAAGTAGATATTGAGGCTGTTCGGATTTCAGTTATGAGCAAGCTTGGTGGCGCTGAACAGTTTCAGCGGCTTTCTGCAGATGAACAAGCGTGTTACCTCGCCATTAATCGTGAAATGGTGCGGCTCGCGCGCGACCATGCTGTCCCCATCATATTCGCTCCCCCGCTAAGCATCGGCGGGAGAATAAACGGTGCGAGTGGATGTGTGATTCAACTTGCGAGGGGCACTTTTGTCGTTACCGCGTCTCACGTTGTGTTGGGATACGAGCAACGGCTGGAGAGAGGCGAGATTCTCAATTGGCAGGTTGGCAATCTTCCGCCGTTCGACCCGTTGGCCCGAATCGTTTGGAGGGACAAGGAGAATGATATTGTTCTCCTCGGGATCAGCAGGGAAGAGGCGAGCAACATCGGACCGTGCCTCATTTCGGCGCCCCCGACGTGGCCGCCTCCCGTTCCGAAGGCGGGACAGTTGGTCTTGGTAGGCGGATACCCGAAATCGCTGCGTGAGGAAGCTCTCGCTCCGGGCTGGATTGGTTCAGGTCCCTACTCAGCCATCTTTCGAGTGACGCTCGCAGAAGATTGTAAGTTCAAGTGTGCTATCGAGCGAAGAGATTTGATCAGCTTCGAGGGGCCACTTCCAGCGTCCGGCATCGACATGGGAGGCCTCAGCGGCGGGCCTGTACTACTCGTTGACATTTTGAGTTACCCGGTCGTGGGGATCGTGACGGGTCGTTGCAACATGGGCATCGCCGACTTGGAGATCATCGAGATTGCATCGCTCGCGTGCATACGCCTATGACAAACATCACAGTGCTCGGCCGGCGCAGAGCGAGCCTGCCCAATGTGTTCAGGAATCGTGGATTCAGGATTACGGAACTGATGTGCCGCGCTATCTCCTTGCGACTCCTTCCATCGCTGCTGCCGCAGATGGTGAAACGGGTTTGAAAAGCATTTCATTCGCCTGGCAATACTTCCGCACTTCGGCGACCCATGTTTCATACCAGAACCAGGTGCCCTCTACTTGCACTCCAAACTGATACTTTGGGTTCTTTGCATCCCCATTCTTCCAAAGGTCCGTATGCTGCTTCATTCCGAACCGTACGAACCCTTCGGCCCTCATCTGCTTGACGATGCTTCCCGGCCGATACTTGACCTTCTCGGTTTCCTTGAGGAATACCTTATTGATTTCCGCCGACATCTCAGTGCCCGCAGGCACGAATTGGACGACCTTGTCTGCGGCAGTTTTACTGCCTGTTGTCTTCCGGACGAAGGCAACCCGATACGAGAACCTCAGCGATCACCCAAAACCGGCCATTGATGGTCACCTGAAAACCGGCCAACGGAGACACTCTCCGGGACATTGACTCGGGGCACGAGGCGGTAACCTCGTAGCCATGGCCAATGTCTTGAAGGACGAAAAGAAACAACAAGTCTTAGTTTTGGGACGCCTCGGCTGGGCGCTGCGCCGGATCGAGCAAGCTACCGGTGTGCGTCGCGAGACAGCGAGTAACTATTTGAAAGCGGCGGGGATCCCAGTTAGACCAGCAGGTGGCTGGGGGCGACGGTCGGCTCTACCGGGGTCGACAACGTTGACCCCCGATGCGGGCGCAGCACCGCCTGCCGAGCGAGGGATGGCAGCTGATGCCTGCCCATCAAAACCGGTCAGCGAAGGTGCCGCTGACTTGGCTGCCTCAAATCCGGCCAATGGGGTGACCACCGACTTTGGCGTGGAAAAACCAGCCCCTCGGGCGTCCACGGAGGCGTCCCCCGATCTCAACCCACAACAACTTACCCCGGAAGCAACCCGCGAACCGCAGAAAGCAAGGCCAGACGGCGAGGCGCTGCCTCCCAGCCGGAGTCTCTCGCCCAGTACTTGCGAACCCTACCGCGAACTGATCGAACTCGGCCTGGCTCGCGGGCGCAACGCCACGGCGATCTGGCAGGACCTGGTCTCGCAGTCGGGTTTCACCAGCAGCTATCAAAGCGTCAAGCGTTTCATCCGCCGACTGCGGGGAACGCAGGCACCGGAAGCCCACCCCGTGATCGTGACCGCACCCGGTGAAGAAGCGCAAGTCGATTACGGCTTGGGGCCCATGGTGCGCGATCTCCAGAGCGGCAAGTATCGGCGTGTGCGGCTCTTCGTGCTGACCCTCGGGTACAGTCGCAAGGCCGTTCGTCTGCTGGTATTCCGCTCCAACTCGCGCACTTGGGCGGAGCTGCACGAGAAGGCTTTCCGCCGACTCGGCGGCGCCGTGCGGGTGGTTGTGCTCGACAATTTGCGCGAGGGCGTGCTGGTCCCTGACGTCTACGATCCCACTCTCAATCCCCTCTACCGCGACGTCCTTGCCCACTACGGTGCCACCGCCCTGCCTGGCAGGGTGCAGCATCCCGATCGCAAAGGGAAAGTGGAAGCCGGTATCGGTCACACCCAGAGAACCCCGTTGAAAGGTCTACGCTTTGAGAGCCTGGAAGAAGCACAGACCTATCTGGACCGTTGGGAAAAGCACTGGGCTGACACCCGCATCCACGGCACCACCAAGCGCCAAGTGGCGGCCATGTTCGCGGAGGAAAAACCGGCTCTGTTGCCTCTGCCGCTGGAACCCTTCCGTTACTACCAGTATGGCCAGCGCACCGTGCACCTGGACGGCTGCGTCGAGGTGGAAGCCGCCTACTACGGGGCTCCGCCCGGCTGGATTGGGCGAGTGGTGAACGTGCAGTGGGATGAGCTCTACGTGCGCCTCCTCGATCCCCACAACGGCCAACTCCTGCGCGAGCATGTCCGCCAGAAACGAGGCCGGTATCGAGTCAAGCCAGAGGATTACCCCAAGCGGACGCCGCTCGGCACGATGCAGTTGCTGGCGCGAGCGGCACGCGCCGGAACTAACATCGGCACCTTCTGCCAAGCCATCCATCGCGAACAAGGAGAACTGAGCGTGCGCCGCATTCTGGGCGTGCTGGCCCTGGCCAAGAAGTTCGGCTTGCCCGCTGTCGAAGAAGCCTGCACGGCAGCCCTGGAACTGAAAGTTCACGAATATCGTTTTGTACGCCGCTACCTGGAGCGGCGCCCTCAAACGCCTCTCACCCTGCAGCAAGTCGATCCGCTCATCCGCGAGTTGGTGCAGTACCGTGATCTCATCCAACAGCGCTTGCGGGAGCAAGAGCAACAGCAGACTTTGCTGTTCGAATCAGTCCCGCCGGCAACGCCAGCAACTTCCCAGGAGGTGCACGAGTGAGCGTGCGGAGACGAAGTTTAGAAGATTGTGAACGCTGGAAGGGAGCGGTGAAGCTAGACCTCTGGGGGCTTTGCCCCCAGACCCCCAGGATTTATCGCCTTGCTGCCAAGATTGGTCTGGACTGGGGGAGCGAGCTGGACTCGCTCCCGACCCATCTCGGCCCCGGGGTCGGCGCTCAGGTCGCATCCCTGCGTTGCCCTATCCTCCGCCCCGGCCATCGGAGAGTTTAGCTCAATTCTGAGAGAGGAGACACAATGAATCTGGTCGAACTCAATCGTGCTTTACGACAGTTACGCCTGGGAGGCATGGCGGCAGTGTTGGAAACCCGCCTGCTTCAGGCCCAGGCCGAATCTATGGCGCCCTTGGACCTGATCTCCTGTCTGGTCGCCGACGAACTCGGCCGCCGCGCCGACCGCATGCTGGAGCGCCGCCGCAATCAGGCCCAGTTCCGCGATCCGCTCAAGACCCTCGACAACTTCGACTTCGCCTTTAACAAAAAGATGAATCGCAGCTTAGTCTTTGAGCTGGCCAGTGGTGCCTTTATCGGCCGGCACGAGGACGCCTTGTTTTTAGGTCCGCCCGGGACCGGCAAGAGCCATCTGGCCCAAGCGATTGGTCAGGCTGTTATTCAGCAGGGGTATCGCGTCTTCTACCGCGAAACTCACGCCCTGCTGGAGGAACTCGCCGAAGCGACCCTCGACGGCACCCGCAAAGAATGTTTGGAGTCCCTGGTGACGGTGCCGCTGCTCATCATTGATGATTTCGGTATGCGCAAGCTGCCCTTGACCGCCGCCGAAGAACTGCTCGAACTAATTATGCGCCGCTACGAACGCGCCAGCACGCTGGTGACTTCGAATCGACCGGTGGAGGACTGGGGTAAGTTACTGGGCGATGCCGCCGCGGTCAGCGCGATGCTTGACCGCCTCCTTCATCACGGACATCTGCTGAAATGCGGGCCCCGAAGCTGGCGAACTAAAACGGGCTTGCCAGAAGGGGAGCAGGCAGGTTAAAACAACTTAGTCCCGGACGCCATCCGTTGGCCGGTTTTGACCCGTCCACCGTTGGCCGGTTTTGAGGTGACCACCGAGGCTTTTGGGTCACTAATTCTGGAGGCGCAAGAGGAGAAGGACTCGTCCATTCCCACCTCGAATGTGCGTGGCGCACAAAGTCCAAGAATCTACGCCGATGGAAGGATCATCTTCACTCTTAAGGCGCCTGACGCCAAGAGCGTTCAAGTGGCAGGCGGCGAGGGGCTAGGCAAAGGCCCTTTTCCCATGACCCAGGGCGCCGACGGGGTGTGGAGCGTGACCATCCCGCCCGCCGTTCCCGGATTTCACTACTACTGGTTTATATTGGATGCGGTGGCGGTGAATGATCCCGGGAGCGAGACGCACTACGGGTACAACAAGGAGACCAGCGGCATCGAAGTTCCCGAAGCTGGGGTGGATTTTTACAATGTCAAGGATGTTCCGCATGGCGATGTACGCATCAAGCGGTACTTCTCGCGAACCACGGGAGCGTGGCAGCGGGTCTTCATATACACGCCGCCCGGGTATGACGAACCCTCCACGACCAGATATCCGGTGCTCATTCTCCAGCACGGGGCGGGGGAGAATGAAACGGCATGGACCAAGCAAGGTCAAGCCGACATTATTCTGGACAATCTGCTTGCGGAAGGCAGTACCAAGCCCATGATTGTTGTTATGGATTGCGGCTATGCGAGCAAAGCGGGGAAGCCCCAAGTTGTGATTGGACCAGGTGCCTCGCCCCAGGACTTCCAGGAGGAATTCCGTGCATTCGAGGAAGTGGTGATCAATGATGTCCTTCCCTTCATTGACGCAACATACAGGACGATCCCGGACAAAGAACATAGAGCGATGGCTGGCGCGTCGATGGGGGGTATCCAGACACTTTTTATTACCCTTCATCATCTGGACAAGTTTGCTAACATAGGGTCGTTCTGTGGTCCCTTTTTGCCCGGAATTAATACGGGCACGCCGGCGGCGGGGGCCGGACAACCACCTCAGTTTGACACCAAGACAGCCTATGAAGGCGCGTTTGCCAATGCTGCGGCCTTCAACAAGCAGGTGAAGCTACTCTGGCTGGGAGCAGGAACGGAGGAAAAGCAAATCCACCACGGGATCAAGGTTGCCGTCGACGCCTTGAAAGTGTCGGGTGTGCAGGTGGTGTTCTTCGAATCGCAGGGAACAGGGCACGAATGGCAGACGTTCCGCCGCGATCTCCGCAATTTTGCGCCAAGTCTATTTCGCTGATTAGCGGCCGGCCAAGACTTGCGCGAGGCTTGGGCTTACTCGAGATTGACCGGGGGACCACGAGTTTAGATGCCACGGGAACCTCTCAGGCGGAGGAAGGTGTGAAAAAACCCTCTTTTGGTGAGGCATCGTTGAGGCACCCTTATGGTGGTGCCAGAGCGGCCACAAGGGCAACGCCTGGAAAGGGATTCTTTCACATGTTCGGGCGGGGAGGGCGGCAATGGATTTTCCGCTGAGTTATTGTCCAGAAGGATGGCTACGACTGGAGCGTTTGCGGAGCCTATACACGGAGCGTCCGCAAGACCGGATTTTTGCCAGAATGGCCGTGCCGAGCAAAATCAGGATGCGATTCGCCGAGAAATATCCCCCCGGCTCTACATCATGCCCGGACTTGGAGGAGCGGCTTGTCTTCTGGGACGAGTTTCTGTCGGAGCGCGCCTCCGTCAACGACGATTCCATCCCCTCCGTTTATCTGAGCGAGATGGACCAGGGATTGTACGGGGGCATCGTAGGTGGCAATGTTCAATTCTTGGCCCGTCCCGAGGTCGGCTGGATTTCCTCGATGGTCCCGCCCATTCTCCAGGATTGGTCCGGATTCCAGAAGCTCAGCATCAATCGCGAGAATGTTTGGTATCAATACTACATGCGTGCTCTCGACTTGTTCTCTCGGGGAGGTGCAGGCAAGTTCGGGACCAGTCATCTCATCCTGGTAAACGGCTTGAATTTTGTATTCGAGTTATTTGGCGCCACCCGCACTTATCTGGAGATACTAGATAATCCGGAGAAAGTGCGCGAGGCCATGGATTTTGCCTTCGAGCTGAATCTGGAGGTGCAGAGAGCCTTCTTCGAGCATATCCCGCTGCTCGAAGGAGGCACGTGCAGCAACATGGGCGAGTGGATCCCGGGCCGCATCGTGTCGGAGAGCGTGGATCCCTTTCATATGACCTCGGTGGATTACTTTGAATGCTGGGGCCGCGAAGCAGTGGAAAAGATCCTGGGAAGGTTCGATGGCGGAGTACTCCATATCCACGCCAACGGGCGCCATTTGCTCGCTGCCGTGTCTACCATCGAAGGGCTGAAGGTCCTTTATCTCCTGAATGATCTGCATTACCCGAGCGCCTTTTCGGTGCTCCCTCAGCTCAAAAAACGTATCGGAAATATACCCGTTGTGGTGAGTGCCGAGTACGCGGAGTTCGTCGAAGCCCTCGACGCTCACCGGCTGCTTGGCGGAATCCTGTACAAGGTGCGGAATGTTCCCGACGTCGACACCGTCCGCCGGGTGATGGACCGCGTCCGTGAATACCGAGTGTAAACGTGTATCTTGAGGGGTGAGGCTTTTCCTGCGCAGGTAACGGGACTAGGTTTTTGACCGCATGAAAAGATTCTATAAGCGTTTCCTTTTGGCGAGGTTTGAGCCTATACTGGGGCATGTCGCGACGCCCTATCGAGGTCCAGGTATCCCCAGAGGATCAGAAAGAACTTCGCCAGGTCTTGCGCGCGGGTATTCAGCAGGTCCGAGTCGTGCTGCGAGCCTTGGCGCTGGAGCAGTTGGCACTCGGCTTAACCGCGCCGGCGGTGGCCAGCATCGTTCATTTGACCCCGCAAGCCGTACGGCGGATCGGCCACCGGTACCGGCCCCGCCGAGCCCGGAGTGGTTGCAGCCCCCTACGGCACACCAAGCGGAAAGACATTGTGGCAGTAGATCCAGCTGTTGCCTGCCACCAGCCGCTCCGCAAGGCGGTTTGCGCGGTCCAGGTCGCAACTCCAGACGCTATTGGCGAGCCCGTAGTTCAGGCGGTTAACTAGCGGTACGGCTTCGTCTTCGCTCTTGAACGTCATAAGGTATGCAACCGGCCCAAAAATCTCTTCGCGCGCGAAGACATTGTCAGGACCGCCAGCGACCAGCGCCGGTTTCACGTAGTGCCCGCGCGGGTGCACGGCTGCGGTTCTCAGTTTATGCAAATCATTGAGTTTTCCTTAGAACTCAATTCGAGACACTTTTCAAGTCGATCTACCTTCGAACAACACTTTAAACCGGAATTTCCATTTTCGGCTCCGATTCAGGGCCAATGTATACCCGTCCCTGCCCCGCGTCAATCCTCACTTGGCTCGTTCGGCATGGCAGGCTCCCCCATGCTGTGTATGGAGTACCTTT
>Ga0187864_10004584_pt1 | contig 10731 bp, 9 predicted proteins | sample June2016WEW_11_4_FD_132985 | JGI IMG/M metagenome (GOLD analysis project Ga0187864, IMG submission 132985) | Peatland microbial communities from SPRUCE experiment site at the Marcell Experimental Forest, Minnesota, USA - June2016WEW_11_40 | ecosystem: Environmental > Terrestrial > Soil >... | reverse complement strand
CCTGCGCGAGGCTCTTGCTGTCGGGCGCGCAGGTGTGCAGCCGGGTGAGGGTGAAGGGAACGTTGTATTGGCGGAGGTTGTTGCAGACCGACATTTTGCCGCAGAAACTGTCGCGCCGGTCCCTGATGGTCATGATTTTCGGATCGTCGTTGAAGGCGTGGACGAGCACCGGCACATGCAGGCCGGACCAGCGGATGGAGTTGGCCACGGCGCGTTCGTCGCCGAAGTTCGGCAGCGTGACGAGGATGCCGTCAATCTTGCCGGCGTTTTGTTTGAACAGATCGGCGCACTTTTGCGCGTCCTCCACGGATTCGACCGCGCCAAATTTGGTTGCGTTCGTCGGCAGCTTGACCACGCCGATGCCGTTTTTTTCGAGTGTGGCCAGGATTTCCTTGCGTCCGGTATCGCAGAGGTGGGCCGGAAAGAAACCGCGATTGCCGATGACAATGCCGAGTTTGATCATAGATGATACAGTCTGTGCGTGTCGAATGTTTTAACGAGACTACGAACTTGCCGGGGTTAAGGCAATACTTTCCCCAAAACGAAGAAGCGCATCATCGTTTTGCGATGATGCGCCTGCTTCGCCGGCAAAGAATGTTTTTTACTCTGCTTTGATCAGTTTCAACCGGCGGTTCGTCACGGCCGATACACCGAGCGGTAGAACCGGGAGAACAATTAAAAGCCGGTGAGTCTTCAATCGGTTCGACTTCGTGATTGTGACCCACACATTCGCGATTATTTGACAGAAAGCAGGATTTTTTTATCCCCCAAACCCACCAGTTGCCACGGAGGAACCGATTCCGGGTTGATGAAGTTCAACCGGTTGCCGGGTTGGAATTATTCCCGTTGAGCGTTTGCTTTGGCAATGGCAACCGCACTGTCACTGGTCGCAGGTGCGCTGGTGCGTGAATCGGCGCGGGCCACGACCTCCTCGTTCACCAGGATTGCCGCCCGCAATTGCGGCGCATTCCGAACCGGCTCCGAATACACCGGCGAGGCGGCAGAGGGCTTGGTGCCGTCCGTGGTGTAATGGATTTTATAGTCCGGCACCCGGGTCCCATCGGGTGCCGCCGCCTAACGTCCAGAACTCAGCCACGCCGGGCCGGTGATGTCAACCGCGAAAGCGGAACGGAAGCAGCCAACCGGCGTTGGCTCCGGCGCGGGCGTCAACCGGACAAAACCGGACTGACTAACCTAACCGCTCTGGCTCGGTTAAAATTAGCTTGACACCCACCACCAGCAGACTTAAAAAACCAAACGTCACACGGGAAGTTTCAAAAACGAATGTAAAAAACAAAACCCAAAACCATATTGCGTAGCTTTGGCTACGGTTCAGCTAGAAAACCGCGAATTTTCACCCAGGACCGACCAAGCACACGCCCATCGGGCGCGGCTTGGCGTGCTTCTGGGTAAGGCGCTTCGCGGTGCCTCTAGCTGGGGTGCGTTGAGTTCGCGCCCCTTCAATTCCGTAACGGGGTTTCGCGGGAGAAAGGGAAAATGAAATCGAACAGAGGCAACTTCGGTAGTTTGGCAATCATCGGCGGACTCATCGTATCACTGCATTTTCTTCACGCGCAAGGAACCGGATCGGGGCTGGCGACGCCAGCCGGGACGGCAGGCAGAAACGGAATGTTGCCGGCTTTGAATTTCCCCTCCAACACGCTCTGACTGTCCGTTGCGAGCATGAGCAACGGTTGGGTGAATCTTATCCTGCACGGGACAACACCGGGCATGAATTACGTCCTGTTGTCCAAGCAAACCCTTGCCGGTCTGAATTGGAGCAATGTCGGGGCGATGACTGGGGCGGCGAATCAGGACTGGACGGCGGTGAGCGTGCCGGTGGGTGCTCAAAGCAGTTGTTTCTTCCAGGCGCAGTCGGCGGCGGGGCAGACAACCAGCACCATTTTATGGCTGGAATGCCTGACCGTGTCCAACAACGTCGTCAACGGGCTGATTCATAATTCCTCGCCGCTGGTTCCCTACGCCTTGTCCTCCATGCAATCGTTACTCTGGCCGGCATGGAACGCGGAAGCCACGTTCTATGGTTCGGGCTTCACCAATTTCACGGCCTTCAGCGTGCCAAGGCTGGGGCGGAATATGTTGTTCTTGCGGGCGAGATCAAACTTTGCGCCGCGCATCATTGGGGCCGGGGTCTCGCACAATGTCGTCATCAGACGGGATGGCACGGTGTGGGCCTGGGGAGCTAATGGCAACGGTGAATTGGGCAATGGCCGATGGACCAACACCAACACGCCGGTACGGGTGACAGGACTTTCCAACATCGTCGCCCTGGTCGCGCCCCCGGATAACTCTTTCACATTGGCCTTGGATGCCGGTGGCAAAGTCTGGAGTTGGGGAGCGAATGGGAGCGGTCAATTGGGGCGAGGCGATGAGCTTTACGCGGATGAAAACACCGCCGTACTGGTGCCGGGTTTGAGCAACATCGTGGCGATAGCCGGTGGGGTTGGTGATGCGGTTGCCCTGAAAAGTGATGGCACAGTTTGGGCATGGGGAGACAATAGCATAGGACAACTTGGCGACAATTATGCCGAAAATTCGCGGGATTATGCCGCGCCGGTGCCGGGACTAACCAACGCCATCGGCATTGCGACGGGCGGCTATCACGATTTTGCTCTTTGCGCTGATGGCATGGTTTGGGGCTGGGGTTACAATGAGGGCGGCGAACTGGGCTTGGGCAATGCCGACGACCAGCCAGTGCCGGTTTTAGTGAGCACGCTCACCAATGTCGTGGCTTTGAGTGGCGGGATTTTTCATTCCATCGCGTTGCTCTCGAACGGCAGCGTCCAGGCTTGGGGTCCGAATTACCTTGGCGAAATCGGCAACATTAGTTCTTTAACGCCCGTCACCGTTTCGGGCTTGAGCAACATCATCGCCATCGCCAGTGGCGGATTCCACAACCTTTTTCTGGACACGAATGGGACATTGTTTCTTTGGGGAAACGGTTCTTGGTATCAAATGGGTAATAGCAGTAGAACCAATGTTCCTATGCCTTTTGCGCTGACCAGCGTTTCCAATGTGACGGCCATTGCGGGCGGCGAAACCAGTTCCATGATTTCGACCGCCGATGGAAGCCTTTACGTGTGGGGAAGCTCCGGCTCCGGGCAGCAATCCCTGCCATTTCTGGTGGATTTGTATGCCAACTATTCCAGCGATGGCAGCGGTTTGCCGGATTGGTGGGAAATTCAGTATTTTGGCCACCTTGGGCTTGATCCAAATGCCGACCCCGCCGGCGACGGATGGACGTTGCTTCAAGATTTCCAAAACGGTTTGAACCCGACCAATTTTTACACGCCGCCCACGCCCAGCGGTTTGATTGCAACTCAAAACACAAACCAAGCCGGCATTACGCTGACTTGGAATGCGGCCTCTCCGTCGCCGGTGAATTACATTATCTACCGGGACGATTTTGATTCGAGCACTTTGAGTTATGTCTTTCAACAAATCGGCGAAGTGTCTAGCAACGTCACGACCTTCGTTGACAATGGAGCAGTTGCCGGTGGCGATGCCAACTCGGTTTATGAAATCGAGGCCGTTTATCCCGGTGGTTCCTCCCCGCCAAGCGCCCAAGCGTATATCAATTCCACGGCACCGGCCACGCTCAATTACTATCTCCCGATGACAGCGCAAATGGTGCGCAACTCGACCGGCCACTGGCAACTGATGTTTTCAGGCATTCCGACCAATGTAGTTGCGGTGCAGTTGTATATTGGGCTTTACGGCTACGAATGGGACTTTGAATGGGGTGTTGATAATAATGCTGCTGACTGGTTCGACAATCAAGAATTGGTGGATACCATCCCTGTCAGCAGCCTGACCAACGGTTTTTTTGTCATCCCGGATTCAATAACCACCAATGAGATTGGAGACAATCAGATAGGAAGACTGGTTGGCGTGCAAGCCGTTGGACCAGATGAGAGAGTTGGCGCGATGTCCTTTGCTGGTTTCCTGCCTTACGATGCGCCAGGCTTTGTGGATGGCCAGCAACACCTGAAACAAAATCTGCTGTTTGAACTTCGCGGAGCAACCATCAGCCACCCCATCGGCCTTGAAGAACATAATGTTTGGTTTGATCCGTTTTTTACAGACATTGGTATTCCAGCCGATACCAACTACGTCGAGAGCAGTGTTTTCCACTATGGTTTGATGTTCAAGGCATATAACAATTTCATCGTCAGCTACGTTGAAATGGACGACCTTTGGCCGTTCACCGTGAATTATGATTTGCATAATCGTCTTTACGATCCGACTTACACCGGGCCATCGTCCTTTGTCTGGCAAACCAATCTGGTGACTATCCCCGCATCGGCCATCCTTGGCATTAGTGATCCATATTGGATTTCACAGGGCTTGGGCAATCTTGCCGATGTCGCCGCCTACACGAACAGCGGCAATTTTTACCTGCAAAACGGCGTGAACAATTTATTTGGACTCGCGTTCGCGACGGCATTGGTAGATACACCCGGTTATCATTACTACCCTTATTCGGGACAGCCTGGCGGCGGGTCATTGACCACACTTGCTACGGGAAGTTCGGTGTCTGAAGCCAATGTAAGCACGTTTTACAGCCAGACTGCCGACCCAAGTTTGGAGATTGTTGGTTATTATTTCGCGCCGGTGAACACGCCCGGAACGGCCTTGCCGGGCGATAACACGCCCTTCGAGCCGTATCCCTTGCCAATGCTCACAGGCTTTGCCGCGACCAATCAAACCGGCCTGATGATTGCATCAGTCGGCCAGCCCATTGTGATCGGCGCGTGGGCGAAGTATTCCATTCAAGGCAGCAGTCCAACTAAATACGCCTATCTCGGCCAGTATTTCTTCACCAACGCTTTCATGGTGAACGCCAATGGAAACATCACCAGCACCAACACCGGCATCGTCTCGCCCTACGGGGAATTCTTCCCGACCGAGCCGGGACCAGTGGCACTGATCACGATGCCGGACATTGACACCGGCCAACAAGCCACCGGCATTGTTCAGATCATTTCGCTGGCACTAGATGCCAACCACGACGGCACCATTGACACCACGTTCAATGGGCCGGACTTTGTTTCGGCCAACCACCCCTATCGCTTCTGGACTGACCAGAATTTTGACCGGCTTACCACTGATGCAGACGATGGCGTTCAATACGACGATGATGTGTCAAGCACCAGTTCGGATGCCAACTGCCCTTACACCGGCGTTTCCACACCCGATTGCAACTATCTGGACGGCTCCGGGCATCGCGTCATCCCTTGCGCCCGCGACCTGCAAGACTTCACCCGGCTCTGGATTTGCGGCATCACGTCCAACTTGCTGGCGGCGTTACCGGCGGACAGCACCGTCACGTTGAATTGGGGCGACGTTGGAAACCCGAACCCGAATAATCCAACGATTGACTTTTTTGCTGCTGCTGATGCGGACGGCGGCATCGGGTATCTAACCAATGCCAGCACTGCGAATTCGCAAGTTGATTCATTGTATTGCCCTTACATTGGACGGATTGGGCCAGGCACTAACCTTCAACTCAATGCCAGCCGATTTGTCAACAACTGGGCGGGAAATCATTTCATCTGGTGCGGCGTTGCACCGGGCAACGGGCAGTTGACCTTGACCATCACGGATGGCAACGGCAACACGCTGGCGCAAACCTCAACTTACATTCAACTGGTGGACATCAAGCAGATGTATGAGCGGTGGACGGTGGGCGAAGACCCGAACACCGCCCCGACCAACACGGCACAGATTGCCACCAACGATTTACCCAGCGGTGTGATATGGCCATTCCAATACGCCAATCCGGGTAACGCGAACACGCCTTACATTCTTTACGTCCACGGCTGGAACATGGAAACGTGGGAAAAAGACCGCTTTGCCGAATCTGCTTTCAAGCGGCTTTATTGGCGGGGCTATCAAGGACGGTTTGGCGTTTTTCGTTGGCCGACAGGTTACGGTTTTACTGGCAGCTATTGGCAAGCGTTGACTGACCCGCGTAACTTTGACAACAGTGAATTTACAGCTTGGCAATCAGCGGTGGGACTGCGGAACAAGCTGAATGATTTGAACGCGCAATATCCCGGCCATGTTTATATGCTGGCCCACAGTATGGGCAACATCGTGACCGGAGAAGCCTTGCGTCTGGCTGGAAGCAATCAGCTTGTAAACACCTACGTTGCGAGCCAAGCGGCGCTTCCGGCGCACGATTACGATGCAACTGTTACCACGCCCTACCTGCTGCAATTTACATATACCTATCCCACCGAACCGCTCCACACGTTGCTGGGAAATCGTAATTACGGCCCGGACACGCCCGACATTTATGGGAACTGGCTGACCACCAATGCCGCTGCCGTTGGTCGGCGCATCAGCTTCTACAACCAAAACGATTTTGCGTTGGCAGCGCCGCGTTGGGGCTTCGATCAAATCACAAAGCCAGACAACTTGTTCAATGGTGACTACGTTTACGGTGGCAGCCCGAATGATCCTGCGCCGTGGAATCATTTTGGATTCGCTACAATTTCAGGAACGAACTTTTTCGATATTGTAAATAGTGTCGCCGACCGTTACCGGGTCATGGCCTACGCCGCCGAATCGCGTTCAACCGCTTTGGGCGCAACGCCAATAACAACATTCGATGCAAGCGTTGACCTGACCAGCCCAGATAATCACATTTGGCCGACAGATACATCCGGCCATGATTACGGAGATCACTTCTGGCACAGCGCCGAGTTCCGGGGTGACTATTGGCAGGAGTGGAACTATTAACTATTGGAACACACTGTTGTTCTCTTCACAATTTGGTTTTAACATCAGCAATCCATGAAAATCCAGCGTTCAATTTTTTGGTTTGTCGCCATCGTGGCGGCGTTGATTATGCTAGTCCTCTGGTTCGGGAAAAAGCAGCCGGTGACATCCTCGGCTGAAACGAACGCTACGCCGCCGCTGGCCACCACACCGGGCCAGCCGGTGAGCGCGCCTGTCCACACAAATACGCCACCGGCACAGGTTGCCGCGAACGCTTTGGCGCCTAGGCCGAACAAGGGCGAACAAATCAAGGAAGGACTGGCCACGTTGAACGACGTGCCAATCGCGTTTTACGGCAGATTGGAAGACCAGTTTGGGAGTCCGGTTGTCGGCGCGCAAATCGCGGCCAGCATCAGGATTTACAACGGTGTTCAATCCACCGTCGAACGATCTTCCGTCACCAGTGACGCAAATGGATTTTTTCAGGTGAAAGGCGGCAAAGGCGAGAGTTTGGGCATCATGCCCAAGAAGGAAGGTTATGTTTTGGCCACGACCAGCACCTATTTCAAATACTCGTATATGTATGCTGACCATTTTACCCCCGACCCGAACAATCCAACAGTCATCAAAATGTGGAAGTTGCACGGCGCGGAACCACTTGTCGGGATTAATCAGAACTACAAGCTCCATTACGCCAACACGCCCATCAATTTTGATTTGCTAACGGGTAAAATCGTTCCTGCTGGTGGTGACCTTAAAATCACAGTGAACCGACCTGCTGGTAATGTGTCGGAACACAATCCTCAAGACTGGGGTTTTGCGATTGAAGTTATCAATGGAGGTTTGATGGAAACTTCTTCAAAGGAATCAGCAATTTCTTTTGTAGCGCCTGAAAATGGTTATGAGCAGAGCGACACTTTATCTGCATCAAGCAATCGCCACGGAGTTGATGTCATTCAACAGAATTTCTTTGTTCAAAGTCGCAACGGACAAGTGTATAGCAAACTCGCCATTGCATTTCGTATTAACGACACGCCGGACGGGTTTATGTATATCACGTTCAGCGGCGTGGCCAACACGAACGGTTCGCGTAACTGGGAGGCGACCGTGCCGCAATGAGAATTTTCCGCGCACGGGTCGGGTATTGGCGTTGGCCGAAGGCATCGCTTGGACGGCGTTTGCGATGAAGCTGGCTCAATGGCAGCCGGTTGAGCCAGCAGGACAGCCGTTCCGGTTTGGCAGCCCTCTACCACGCATTTTCCCTTGCCGTCTGGCGCACAACTGCAAACCTTTTCGCTGTGCAATCGCTAACACCGCCAGACTCGTACCACCTTGAGGCTGCCCAAGGCTGGCTTGAACTCGGCAACCATCTTGAGGCGAACGAGGAACTTGAAAAGATTTCTCCGGCGCTGCGTATTCATCCCGACAACTCGCCCCCGACCGACCGGATGCTTGGATTCACCGGTCCTTTGCCCTGCATGAATTGAAGCGCACCCAGGAAGCGTTCGATCACCTGCTGCCCGTGGCGGACAGGTTTCCCAAGGTGTGGACGATACTGTACAACCTCGCGTGCTACTGCGCCCAACTGGGGCGACTGGACGAATGTCAAGAGTGGTTCAAAAAGGCTATGGCGATTGACGAGCACACCGTCAAGCGGGCCGGCATTGATGATCCCGACCTGAAACCACTGTGGGACAGCATGAGCACCACGGTTTGGAAACACACCGCTTAGCCTCAGCCTTATCCCTCACGGCGCAACAGTGGCACGGTAAAACCGCTGGCCAAGCAACCACCCCTCACCGCTCGCACGGGTTGGTAGCGGCTGTTAGACGGCCAAAACACAGTTTGTCGTTATGTTTCACTTGCTGGTGGCTTGTTATCGGTCTTTCCCATAAGGAAACCAGCAATAGTGCCCAGCAAACCCATCATCGGAGCTATCTGGTTCTGAGAGTAACCCGCAACAATAAGGAAAAGGCCCGCAATCACCACAAGAGAAATGCCTGTGATACGGATGGAATTCGTTCCCCAACCCTTCTTGAGCCGTAGCATGACTGCAACCTCCAACAAGATAATGAAGGCCCCGAACAACAAAACGCCCCAACTAAGACGTATCTCGGGAGAACTCACATCAGAATCGGTTGCTTGGGAGACATAATTGCTCACTGCGTTTGTCGGGTGCAGTTGATCTGGCGAAAGCCCAAAGTTCGCACCATACAAAGAACCCAACTGAGCCATCAAGAAAAGAATAACAAAGATGGCTGGCAATCGAAGTGACATCGTTTTCATAATGACGAGAACTGAGACACGCAGGACGTGTGATGTCAACCGCAAAAGCGGAACTGAAACAGCCAACCGGCGTTGGCTCCGGCGTGGGCGTCAACCGGACAAAACCGGACTGACTAACCTAACCGCGCTGATGAATTACTTTGTGAATAACTTTTCTGCAATTCCCCCTTTTTCCTACCGTAGTTGTTATCGTTAACCAGAAAAAAACTGGGTGAAAAAGGTTGGGTTAAAGCCTTCGAGCACGCCTCTGACTGCTCCGTTTATTATTAAATGAATTATGTCAGACCAGAATAAAAAATCCGAAGTGTGGGATGCTCTTGTTGCTTTGTTTGTTCTGTTTGCCGTGGCAACCGTCGCCGTGTTTGTTCTGTTTGGCAAAGCGATTGCGTTTTACTGGGTTTTCATCGAACTCGTGTCGTTGGTCATCGTTGGCGTGGCAGTGATAGCATATTTGCTTGTCGAATTTTGGAATTGGATGACAAGGAATAAACGACGGAAAATCAAATAAAAAGATGGACGCCCGGCCCGGACTTTCATCTGGGCGAGCAAGGCGCGGGCTTCGTTCGCGCGGTCCACGAACCGCGCCCGATGCACGCCCGCGCCGGGACAGAAGATTAGGCGCGCCAGTAAATTTTCAGGGAAAAGTTGGTGAATGAAGTGAAATTGTTGATTCCACCCCCCGCGTTGTTCGGGTAACAGCAAATGCTTCCTGCGCTGCCATTATAGTGTAAGTAAATTTTCGTAGTATCGGCCTGATACGAAAAGACCAGTGCTACATCATTTCCATCGAAAATTTCTTCCATCGAAATTTCCTGCCCAGCGGGTATGCCTGTCCCAGTGTCGTTAGCTGTGCAAAGTAAAACGGCACGGATAAAAGAAGGCGTGGCGGATAAACCGTGCGCGAAATTAGCACTCAACGGCGTGCCGTCTGTCAGCGGATACGTTGCTGATTGAGCAATCGGGGTTATGCCGTTGGCAATCTGGCAGAGCAAGTAGTTTGGTGATCGCGGCTTGATAACCCGGCGGGATGCCACATTCGAGACAAGCGGCACCGGAAACCGGTGAATTGCAACCCGACATGCTCCGGACGCGCCATGACACTAAGATCGAAATTGGTGGTTGCCCCGCTTTTAATCGCCGTCTGTTGGCTGAAATCCGTCAGGACTTCCCCGGGGACTTCATAGCAACAATAATCCAGTCCGTTCACCAGATTGCTGGTCCCGCCCGTCGCGTCCGCTTGCATCCGGAATAACCTGGTGTCGGGAATTTTCCGCCGGGGCAGGCCCGGCCCTTCGTAATCCACCTCCAGCCCGTATTTTTCAACGCCGTTGAACCAATCCACACGGATGGGATGCCGGCCGGCCTTCAGATAAACCGCTCCGGATTTCTCGGCCATTCCATGGATGCCATTGTTGTCCACCACCGACCCCTTGGCACCGAGCCTGAAGCCGGCCCCTCTTCTGGCGATGATGCCGTTGCCCTCCACGCGCACCCGTTGTCCCGGTTGGACCGGCTGGCCGGCCAGGTCCATTTCCAATTCCGCCGCCCCGGATTCATCCTTCAAAACGAACCGTCCCTGTGCCTGGTTCACCCACCAGACGGTTCCTTCCAGACAGATGGCATGGCTGACTTCGGAGTCCGCTGAACTCAGGCGGGAAATTTGCAGCACATTGGTCACGTCGAAGGCCGGCGGGTTGG
>Ga0187864_10004581_pt1 | contig 10739 bp, 20 predicted proteins | sample June2016WEW_11_4_FD_132985 | JGI IMG/M metagenome (GOLD analysis project Ga0187864, IMG submission 132985) | Peatland microbial communities from SPRUCE experiment site at the Marcell Experimental Forest, Minnesota, USA - June2016WEW_11_40 | ecosystem: Environmental > Terrestrial > Soil >... | reverse complement strand
TCGGCGACGGGTGGCTGCCCTATCGTCGGCCGACGAAGAGTCAGTCAGTCAAGCTTCGAGACGTTCTCGCGCGTGCGCGACTGCCCGAAGACCGCCGGCAGATCCGCGAAATAATGGTGGGGATCGTCGACTACATGCGCGGTGCTACCTCACGCGTCCCGCACGTTCTCACGCCTCCGCCCCGCCGTCGGAAGACGGCCGCGTCTCAGCAGAGAGCCGCCTCATAGATATTCCGCTTTTGAACCGAAAAAAGGACCTCCCAGATGGCACCACATCACATCGCCTCGAACGCGCCCCTCCTCGATAACGCGGAGCAAAATATCGGCAACGCAACCACTTTGTACCCTCAAAGTGGATTGCCGACGGTCATTCCGCAGACCAATCCGCCGCGCGTTCTCAATTTGTGCGGCAGCTCGAAGCGAGGCCAGTCGACGACCGTCGTGTTCGCCGTCTCGCGCATCTTGCAGGGGGAACAGAACCCGACCCCCGGCCTCCCCGGCCCCGTGACGGGGATCATCGAGTTCGGCAACGGGGCGCAGTTCACGACGGTCGAGGTCGATTTGCAGGTCGGACCCTTCGCTGGAAATCTGAACGCGAGCTCGTCGGCGCTTCAGCCGCGAGACGGGCTCACGGTCTGCTCGGTGCCGGCTGGTGCCCTGCGGGCTTACGCTCGCTACGACAACTTGTTGCTCGAGCCGCTGCTGGGCACGACCCCGCCGATGTCCCTAGCCGCGTGGCTCGTGGCAACCGATCCAACTCATTATTCCAGTCTGCCGATCGTTGGTCCCGGCGGGCCGGTCGCGTGTGAAGGCGCTCCCGCTCCTGTGCCGCCGGAGCCGGTGCTCGTCAAAGCAATCGCGAACTACTTTGGCAAGCCGCGCAGCAAGACCTGGAAAACGATGAACTTGTTCATCCAGCCCGAGATCAATGCCGGGGCCAAATCGATCTTGGTCGGTGCTGAGACTCCTTCACTCGTGGCCGGTTTCAAGAATTACTGTTTCTGGAGCCTGCCGGCTTTCACGAGGTCGGTCAAGGTCTTGCGCTTTCCCGACGCGAGCCCGCTCGACGTGCTCCTGCACGACGGCGTCCGTCCCGTCGATTATATCGAGATCGCCCCCAACGCGACGGCCCCCGAGATCGAGGTCGTCGGCAACGAGAACATCATCGGCATCACTTCGCTCACCGGAAACCATGGCAATGGTCCGGTCACGCTCCTCAAGGTGGTGTGCGAGCTCGGGATCTGACCATGCTTTCCGACCGCGACACATTGACCGAGGTACACGAGCTTCCGTGCCATGGCTCGTGCGCCTCGGCCGAGGTCGTCTTTGGACGTGATGACGGTCGCGGTCCGCGCTGCCGGTACTCCTGGTGCCGGCAGCGCATCTATTTCGCTGGAGGCGCGCGATGAATGCTCCCCTGGATTTGTCCGATCTGAACTTACCCGAGCTGCTCGTTTCCTGCCCGCGCGAGGCCTTGTCGCTCAACTCCCCGCTTGCCTGCGAAACGTGTCCGTCGAGGGCCAGGCCGGCGCGAGCGCGGCCGTCGTCAGCGTCAACGCCGGGTGTTCCCCGCAACAGCAGCTCCGCAACGGTTCACTGTTATCGGCTCGGCGGCGACGGCCTGCACGGGCCACGAGCAGCCATCCCACACACACTTGACCGGCATGTCCCTGGTCAGGGCGCCGCTCTCGAGCAGGGCGTTGACGGCGTCCACGAATTCACCGACCGTCCTTATCACCGCGCCGCCTCCCGCTTGGCCAGGACCGCCTCGCGCCGCGTCCGGAACGGACCCGCGTGCGGGTGGTCGAGGTGGTAACCGTGGGGAGTCGGCCAGGCCTCCTGCAGGTACCAGCCCGGCTCGAGCGCGCTGCTGACCCTACCGGCCCTGCTCACGGCGACGTGACGGCGGCGACCGCCGTACGAGAGGCTGATCGTAGAGCGGAAGCTCATGACCGCAGAGCGTACACCAAAATAATTGACGAGTATTGAAAATTATGCGAGCGTGCCGCCCGTGCCCGCCAAGAAGCTGCTCCTGCAGACCCACGTCTCGGCGACGGTGTTCCGCAAGTTCGACGCCCTGGCCCGGGCCGCCGGCAACACCCACGCCGGCTACCTGCGCCACCTGATAGAGCTGCACACCCGCGCGCTGCGCAGCCCCCGCCTGGCCAGGGCCCTGGGCAGGTGTCGCGCCACGCCGGAGCTGGAGCCGTGACTCGACGCGAAGCCGCCGAGAAGGTGGCCAAGCTGCGCCGGCTGGCGGACGACCCCCGCACCCCCGCCGCGGAGGCACAGAACGCCCGCGGCACGGCCGATAAGATCGCCCGGGAGCACATACTCGGCGAGCAGGACCTCGCGACGGGCAGGATGTGCGCCGCCTTCGACGACCTGGTAGGCGAGCTGGAGAAGGCCGTGCAGCAGAGGTCGGGCAAGATACCCACGGGGATGTTCGGGGCCGGGCAGGCCATAAAGACCGCCCTGGACGGCATACGGAAGATGGAAGACGTGGACAAGGCCACGCGCCTGCGGCAGCTGACCGGGATAGTGCGCACGGCTGCGCTGTTCGTGGGCGACCACCCGGTGGTGGCCGAGGTCAAGGCAGTCCTCGACACGGTGCTGAAAAACCACGACCTGATGCTATGAATGAAGAATGCAAGCGCTGGTTCAGCGCCGCCGTCCTAGGCTGCGCGACAATTCAAGAACGGAGAACGAACAGAGATGAGCACCCCTCAAGCACCCACCCCGGGAGACGTGACCCTGACCCGCGAGGAGCAGGCCTTCTTCATAAAGTCCTTCTGGGAGGCGAGCATGGCCCCGGACTGGACCAACGACCCCCTCATAGAGCTGGGCAAGGCGGTGGGCGCCAAGATCCCCCTGCAGCGCCTCACGACGCGCCAGCTGGATACCCTCTGGCCCTTCCTGCTGCAGGTGGCCCAGAAGCTCGGGGACCTGGTGCTGGAGCAGGCGGGCCGACCGAAGGACGTCCCGCTGTCGAAGGAGGACACGGCTTTCTTCATGAGGTCGTACTACGAGGCGATCTCGGCCCCCTCGTGGAAGCGTAGCGACATAATCTCCTTCGGGACTGCCGTCCGCGACAAGGTCCCCCTCGCGAAGCTCGGCGACGGCGAGCTGAAGACGTTCATGCCCTACCTGCAGGTGATCGCGCAGAAGCTCGGCGGCCTCGTGATCAAGCAGGCCGAGGCGAGCCGGCCCGCCCCCGCGCAGCCGACCGCTCCCCCCGCTCCCGCCGCGCCCAAACCAGCCGCGACTCCCCAACCGACCCCGCCCGCCGCTCCCAAACCAGCAGCAACTCCCCAGCCGGCCCCTCCCGCCACTCCCAGACCAGCCGCGACACCCCAGCCGGCCCCGCCCGCCGAGCCCAGACCAACTGCGGCCCCCCAGCCGCCCACGTCCACCATCGCGCCGAGCCCACCAGAGCCGGTGCCCGGACCAACCGGCCCCCTGGGACCCTCGGGAGCCAAGTAAACCGGACGACGTCCACAGAGGAGATAGGAGAAGCACGATGTCAGACAGATCCAACATCATCAGCATCCCCGTTGACTCGAGCGGCCTCTTCCGGCCCGACGAGACGAAGCCCGTGCGGGGAGGAGGGACGCGCCTCGTACCCCTGGTCCCCATCGACAACGCGGGCAACACCCTCCCCTGCATCTGGCGGTCGCGCGAGATCGTGGAGATCACCAAGGCCGACGGGAGCAAGGGGCGCGGGAACCACTGCCTCCTGCTCGCCAACCGGAACCCCCCGCTGGTCCTGCCGGCTGACGTAGACCTGGACGCCTGGCCGACTTTCGGCGAAGGTCCCGTAGAGTGGTAAGGAGATACCGATGCGCGTAGGAGCCCTGTTCGACGAGATCATCTCAGCCAAGAACCTGCTCGACCTCTTCACGGGCGTGGAGAACCGAGATCAGCTCATCTCCCGCCTCGAGAGGCTGAAGCACCGAGGCACCGACGAGCTGATGCATTGCATAGAAGAGCACCGGGCCTCGAACACCGCCCTGCTCGACGACCAGCTCGAGATGTCGGCCTCCATGCCCACGGAGGAAGACACCGGGTTCCCGGACCTCGACGCGGCAGACGGCGAAACGGAGACCGAGCCGGGGATGGACGCGCTCGACCGCGAGCTCGACGAGATCGGCAGGTCCCTGCAGCCGCCCGGGCGGGCGCTGCCCGAGGCCCAGGACGACGTCGACCAGGAGCTGGCAGATCTCGAAGACGCCGCGGTCCCGGAGCCTCCCGCGCAGCTGCTGGAGCCCCCGATACCGCCGGCCGTGCCTCCCGCGGAGGTGTTCGTCGTCCCGCCGGGGAGCACGATCACCCCGCCGGCGGCGCCTGCTCCCGAAAAACCAAATTCATAAAAAATTCCCGAGGTTGGAAGATGCGTCGCCGGCCGGAAATCCGGCCGGCAAAAAATGCTTGTCAGGGGGTGCGAGCGTGCTAGACTTTATCCACAGGTGGTATCATGTCGGCCGCGCTCGCACTCAACTGCAGGGAGCTGGAGAAGGACCCGAGTCCGGCGGCGGACCTCTCTGTCGAGTGCTTCGCGTGCGACCCCGACAACCCGCGGAGCGTACCGCGCGGCGCGTGCCGGTCGTGCAACGGCACGGGGCGCGCGAAGGTGGCGATAGCCTCCGTGGTAGAGGAGATCAAGAGCTCCCGCCTGGAGCTCCTGGTCGGCGACAAGAACAAGCACCGCCGCAGCGACGACGACTTCTAGGTATCTGTAAAGATTGGTCTATCCACCAATCGTCGCCGCCTACCTCCCGCGGCGTCCTGCCCCGGTTCCCTAGAGAATGCTTTTTCTACTTGCGGGAACCAGGTGTCAGGATATAAAATCTGTCTTGGAGGTTCACGATGCCGATGCTTGAAAATCACGACCGCAAGAACAGCTCTACCGATTCCCAGAAGTGCGCCAGCAAGGGGTGCGACCGCCGGCGGATCGACGGCAGCGACTTCTGCCTGTGCTGCCTGACCGCGCGCAAGGGGAAGCCCGCCTCGCGCACCACGTGCGACAACCTGCTGGCGATCCGGGACCCGAGCGGGATCTGACCGTGCCGCCCGGGTTGCGACAGATCACCATCGACGGGAGGGCCGCCCTGTGCCTGGGCGACTCCCCCGTGGCCGCCGTGCGCGACCCGGCACAGCCGTCCGCCTGGTACATCGTGGTCATAGGATCGACTCGCGTGCTGGGGTGGACGCGCGGCAGCCGAGCCGAGGTGCGAGAGAAGCTGATCCAGACCGAGCGTGAGCTGCGCTCACCCACAGGAGACCCGTCATGATAGCCGACGTCCCACCGAACGGGTGGCTGCTCTACTCTCCGACTATCGGCGAGCACGTGATCGTGAGTCCCGACCTCGAGTCTCTGGCCACCGCCACGGCGCTGATCGTCGAACGCTCCCGGGCCAAATACCCCGACGCTCCTATCTACTGCTGGGAGCTGGGACGCCGGATGGAAATCAGCCTGAGATCAACGATCATTCGCCTGGAGCCGATCATGCAAGAACCGGGCGTCCAAGAACCACACACCCAGCATTGTCAGGCGAGACGTGGAGCGGACAGCGCGCAGTGCTGCCTCCCCGCCGACCACGCCGGGCCGCACATGTAGCGGAGCCTAGACCGTGAGCGAGCGTCAGAAAGTCATCGTCTACTTCAACTCGTGGGCCGGCCAGACCGCGGTGACCGCGGAGCTGGTCGGCTCTACGCCGAGGCGCTACCGCGTGCGCTGGCTCGAGCCGACCTCCAGGAGACCCAAAGGGAGCGTGAGCCTCGTGCCCAAGGGAGCCGTCATGCCGATGTTCGGAGAAAAACTACCATGGTGAACGACTTCGAGTGGTCTCCCGACCAGCAGAAAGCCCTCAGCTCCGTGCACCAGTGGATGAGCCGCCGGGACAAGCCCTACTACCTCCTGGCGGGCTACGCGGGCACCGGGAAGTCCACCCTCGCGCGCTACTTCGCCGAGTCGAGCGAGAGGGTCCTGTACGCCGCCTACACCGGCAAGGCCGCGCACGTCCTGAGATCGAACGGGATCGACAACGCGTGCACGATCCACCACCTGATATACAAGCCGCAGGACAAGAGCGACCTCGGGCTGCGCGAGCTGCGCAGGGAGAGGGACGCGCTCGCGCGCGAGGTGCCCCCGCCCGAGAAGAAGCTGGCCAAGCTCGACAAGAAGATAGCACTCGAGCTGGCCAACCTGCGCCGCCCCGACTTCTTCCTCAACACCGAGAGCGAGCTCGAGGACGCTGACCTGCTCATCATCGACGAGTACAGCATGGTCGACGAGCAGACCGGCCGCGACCTCCTCTCCTTCGGGTGCCCCATACTAGCACTGGGCGACCCGGGCCAGCTCCCGCCCGTCCAGGGCAGGCAGTTTTTCCGCGAGAAGCCCGACACCATGATGACGCGCATCCTGCGCCAGGCGGAGGCGAACCCGATCATCATGATGTCGCTGAGCGTACGCGAAGGTCGGACGCTGGGACCGGGCAAATACGGAGAGAGCCGGGTGCTCCGCCGAGCGCACCTCAGCGCCGACGAGGTGGGGAAGATGATGGGCGAAAGCGACCAGGTGCTGGTGGGACTCAACCGGACCCGCAAGCAGCTCAACCAGGCGATCCGCAAGATGAAGGGGTTCACCGACCCCCTGCCCCAGAAGGGAGACAAGCTGGTCTGCCTGCGGAACAACCACAACGAGGGGTTGCTCAACGGGCAGACCTGGACGGTGACGCACGCCCGGCACAAGGCCTTCCTGACCCTCCACCTCGAGAACGAGGACGGGGACAAGATCACGTGCCTCGCCCACCCCGACCACTTCCTCGACCAGGACGACGCGCTCGACCCCGGCGCCAGGAAGAGGGCCAACGAGTTCGACTTCGGCTACGCCATGACAGTCCACAAGTGTGTGCACCCAAACACACTCGTAGAAAGCGACCAGGGCCTCTTACCAATTCGGTTGTTGAAAAAGAACGGCCATACGGCTGCCCTGGATGGAAAACAAGAACGCTACGAAAACTTGTTCTGCAATCCAGCAGGAAAAGCTCTGCAGATCGTTTGTGAAGACGGATATTCAGTAACAGTCACGCCCGAACACCAAACAGAAGTCATCCGGAAGGGACTACCAGAGCTGATACCCTCAACCGCGGTGAAGACGGGCGATTGGATGAGAGTACGGCTCGGAGTCTCGATCGAGCCTACGAAAAGGGTCCGACTACCTGCGACTCCCGAAGGGGACGTCCGGTGCAATGAGGTGACCATCCCGACCGTTGTCAACAACGACCTCGCCGAGTTCCTGGGACTGATGGTTGCCGACGGCACTCTCTTCAAGCGCGGCGTGCGATTGTTGAAGCGACATCGAGACGTCGCGCTTCGCTTTGGAGAGCTACTGTCCAAACTGTTCAAAATAAAACCTCATCCTGTAACAACACTTGGAGCAACCGGCTTCGAGGCTTGCTCCTCCATCTTGTCAGCATGGCTGACTGATATAGGAGGACTACGGCCCCGACATAAATATATCCCAGAATGCATCCTCCGATCGAGTTCAGCCATTCACGCATTCTTCTTGCGTGGTCTGTTCGAAGACGGCGGAGCTAACGTAAAGAAAAAGGTGTGTGACCACATCCAGTTCGTCACCAAGTACGAAGACCTGGCGAAGCAAGCACAAGTCATGTTGCTCCGACTTGGCATCATCTCGTCTACTGTACTGCGCAACGGACTCTGGAACCTCTACATCTACGGCTCCCAGGCAGGTCTGTTCCGAGAACGCGTAGGCTTCATCTCTCAGTTCAAACAGAGACGCTTGCGGAATTGTCGAACAAACACTTCACGTTATCGTGTTCCACTGTTCGAAGCACTGATCGACGAGCTCTTCGCGCGCTCTCGCGCTCCCCTAGATCGACAAAATGTTCGACATGCTAGATACACGAGCCGTGCGAAACTAGAAAAACTAAGAGACAGCATCCCAGATCTGGCCCCTGTCATTGATGAACTGCTGAGCTGGCACTGGGTCAGAGTCAAGAAGATCCTAGCTACGAAATGCAAGAGCATGTGCATGACCGTGACCCCGAGTCATCGGTTCCTGCAAAATGGCTTCCCCCACGGAAATTCACAAGGATCTCAGTGGGACAACGTCGTGCTCGTGAACGAGTGGACCGGAAGCAACCGCCAGCAGTGGCTCTACACCGGCATCACCCGGGCCGCCAAGTCCATCACCATCCTGCAGTGACGAGGAGCCTTGATGGCCGACGACAAGATAAGAAAAAATCCGGAAGATCTGCGCCCGCCGCTGCTCCCAGTGCGGGCTGCGGAACGTAGACCACATCTACGTCCACTGCTGCCCCGACCGGAACGCGGTATCCAGCATCATCATAGACCACCACGACGACCTCGATTTCGAGAAGCTGCAGAGGTTGTCCATAGCCTTCGGGACGCGCAAGATCAACCTGTCATGCGACCTCGGGTGCGAGAGCGACCGTGGCCACGACCCCTGCATCTCTATCCTGAACCCGCAGACGCGATTCGACATCGACTCCTGAGTAGGAGATCCCCATGAGATCGAAGAAACCCCACGCGGCGTGCCCGTTCTGCGGCTCCACCAGGACGTTCTCCCGGCTGACGTACGACCCGGACGGTAAGTGGCACGTCGTCGTGTGCGAGCAGTGCTGCGCCGAGGGTCCGCGCGCGGAGACAGCTGCACGGTCCTGGCGCCTCTGGAACGGCCAACCTATCTCCCAGGACCGCGAGAAGCGACGCCGATCCTCCCTCGGGTGTCCTTTCTGTAAACGCAAGACCGAGCACTGGATCCAAGCGACCTGCTTCCCATCCGCGCGCCGATCCGCGCGCACGTCCCGGAAGACCGCAACCTCCTCGAGGAGCAAGACTTGAGCTCGCCCGCCTACCAGTCCCTGACCACGATCGCCGAGTGCTACCGAGAAGCCCTCAGCCTCCTGGCGATCTTCTACTGGCTCGGCTACAAGACCGAAGACACGCGGATATCCATCGAGAACGACCGCATGATGGGGGTCGACCTCGTGCCCGCGAAGCTGTGCTTCCTCACCGGGAAGGTCCCCGACGCGGACTGGGACCCCGACGACGGCAAGGTGCTCGAGAAGATCACCTCCCGGTGGGAACCGTACGTGACCGCCTTCAACGCCCTCATCCCAGCCGAGCAGAAGAAGTTCGTGGAAGCCTCGAGAACGTACGCGCTACGCGACGAACTACGAGACTGCCTACTGCGAAACAACGTGATGGTGCCCGCCTGGGCTGACGCCTGAGACCTCTCCTAGGTCAGCGACCTTTCGCAGCTCGTATCGCGCGAGCTCGGATCTTCTCCTTGTCGCCGCTGAGAAGAACGACGTCAGTAACATAGCCGCTCTTGGCTTTTTTCTTGGCCAGTCGGGAGGCCTCAGCATGATCGTAGGCCAGCACGGGGAAAGCCAACTTTCCACCATCCGCCCTGACACCTCGTATTTGCCATTTTCGTTGAACTCTAGCTATGGAAGTGCTCATGTTGTTTGGCCTTTCTGTTGTTATACGCACCTGAGATGACCTCCCGCCGCGCGAGCACCCAGGCCTCCTTACCATCGTCGTACCTGACCTGGTCACCGACGGCGAGCCAAGCGAGCGTGTTGCGCACGACGCAACCGGAATAACCGCGCTCCCTGCCCCAGGCCACCACCTCGTCTATCGTGACCCTCCGCCTCTCCCTCATCCACTCCAGGAGAGGACCCGCCTTAGCGACCCAGTACCCGACGGCTCCGCAGGACGGCACCGAGGCCATGATCTGACGCGGAGCCACCACCGCCCTCACCAGGGCCAGCCTGGCGAGTCGCGCCTCGGAGCGCCCGCGAGGCGCCGCGACGTCGGTCTTTCCCTCCACGGCGGGCGATCATGCGCGTCGAGCTGCCAGGTGTCAAGAACCGGGCCGGCTGACTCGCCGAGCAATATCGACCAGCAGCTGGTGAAAAATCCGGAACTTGACCGCCGACCGCTCCGGACGTAGCCTAGGAGCCACGATGCCGCTCGCAGCGCGCCTCGCGACCGAGGTCGGGACGAGGGCCTACCTGCGCCTCTACTGGGGCCAGGACGAGTGCCCACGCTGCCTGGGGCATGACAACCGGGGGTACCACGACGCCAAGGTCGTAATCGGAGAGACCACGGAGCTGAAGGCCTGGCACCACATGGGAGAGCCGGCCGACCACGAGGGCGACCCGCGCTGGCCCGCGAGGTGCGACCACTGCGGAGCGGCTGCTCCTCCCAACGCGGTGAGACAGGTGTTCCGCGAGCGACTCTACGACACGCCGTCCGGCGAGCTGGAGCCCGGGTGCCTCTACTGGGCCACCTGGCACCACGGGTCGGAGGGCCAGTGCATCGACGGCTGGACCAACTGCCCGGGCGTGCACCTGATGGCGGTGCTGCCGAACGGCAGGCGCTGGGACATCGACTCGAGGGCCGCGAACTGCGCGCTGCCGAAAGACACGACCCACCGGTGCTGGGTGCGGACCGGCGAGCTCCCCAAGATCACCGTGGGGAAGGTCGGAGGTCCTACGTGCACCGCGGGGGCCGGGTCGATCGTGGCCGGCGACTACCACGGGATGCTGCAGAACGGGATCTTTACCTGAAGCCGAAACAGCTGAGATCGCCTACTTGCGATCCTTGGACGTCCGTAGCTTGTAGATGTGGGCAGCCACGTCACCACCCTTCGGGCCCTTCCAGTAAGGAGGAATCCAGATCCTT
>Ga0187864_10004577_pt1 | contig 10743 bp, 7 predicted proteins | sample June2016WEW_11_4_FD_132985 | JGI IMG/M metagenome (GOLD analysis project Ga0187864, IMG submission 132985) | Peatland microbial communities from SPRUCE experiment site at the Marcell Experimental Forest, Minnesota, USA - June2016WEW_11_40 | ecosystem: Environmental > Terrestrial > Soil >... | reverse complement strand
CGCAAACTCACCGCGCTCGATGGCGCGGAACACGAGGACATTGGTGAGCGCCTTCGTGGTGGAGAAGAGGCTGAAGACGGAACCCTTGGTGACCGGCCGCTTGTCCTTCAAATTCGCATGGCCGACCGCCTCATGGAGGCCGATCACGCCGTGCCGGGCCACGAGGATTACAGCGCCGTAGTAACGGCCGCGTGCTACATCATCCTCGATGACCGATTTCAGGTGGTGAAGCCTGTCTCTCTCTAAGCCGTGTTGATCAGTTCCCATGTGGCGCCTCCCTGGGCTGGTGGTGCAGCTGGCTTCGCGCTGCGTGGCCGGCCGGACCGCTTGTGTGCGTCGGAAAAGTCTTTGTTGCTTACACCGGGCGGGGTTCTCATGGACACGCGGGCGCCATTATATAGACGAGCCCATAGCTGTCAACCCGAGCTAGACCTTGGTAGAAGCTCCTAGAGAACTCGCCACAGTTTCACGAGGACGCTTCACGCTTGACAACCTGTTCCACCAAGTAGTAAATCCTCTCCCATCAACCCGCGCTGGGGCGGCGCGCATCCCCGGGCTATAGTTCCAAACAGATTGGGCATCGGAGTATTTCGCGTGGCAAGTCTTCGGATTGTGTCGACCGACGTCGTTCCTCCACGGGAGAGGTTTTCCTTTTGGAGCGACACGATACAAACGTGGGAGCAATTCGCCAAGTCGCGCTTCGTGCTACCGCGCGGACGTGCTTTTCGCGGGTCTCTCGAGTGTGGGGATCTGGGGAATCTACAGCTTTGCAAACTGAAGGTTGACGCCCACAGTGTCGACCGTCCACAACAGAGAGCGTGGGAGAAATACACGCGCAATCTGGCGGTTGTATTTCAGGTGAAAGGCCACTCCTACCTCGAGAAGGACGGCACGCGAATTTCGCTGTCCCCCGGGGAGTGGAGTATCAGCAGCATGCGGTCGTGGTCGAAACTGGTGTTCGTTCCCAACAGGGTCGAACAACTGCTGCTGATGCTTCCTGATGCGCAGCTTCAAGGGTTCCAAGTCCACGAGAACCTGCGGGCGCGCTCCTTTTCCAGCAGGAAGGGACTCGGGAAACTGATCTACCAGCTTCTGGATACAACTCTTGCGGAACTTCCCAACCTGTCCGAAACCTCGAAGCGCAGTGTGGCTGCAACGATCCATGAACTCTTGAACTACTCGGTTTTGGAGTATGCGGGCGATCATCCGTCGGTATCTTTTAAGGAGGCGCTGTACTCGCGGGCGTGCGCATACGTCATGCAGAACGTTCGCGATCCCGGCTTGAATATCCAGCAGATTGCCGGCGCATTGCGCTGTAGCAAGCGATACCTACATATGGTCTTTGCGAACAAAGGAACCACGATCGGCGATCTGATCTGGAAGGCGAGGCTCGAAGGCAGCCGAAGCGATCTGCAAAATCCGGCGCTGGCCGGCCGGTCGATTACGGATATCGCATTCTCTTGGGGCTTCAACAACTACACGCATTTCAGCCGCAAGTTCAAGGATGAGTTTGACATGTCGCCGCGAAATGCTCGCGCGGAAAGCAATCAACTCCCCGCGCAGCCTTGTTCTCTATAAGAAAACCTATTTTGCACCCACAGCAAAGTTTGGAGCAGCCAGAGGATTAGACTGCGCCCCAATGTGATATGGATCACAAGGGGTTTGAAGGCTGTCGCACATTAGTTTTCCTTCCTGACAAACGAGCTGATTGTGATGGGGGACACATGAAATCTAAATCGGCATTCGCGCTTTTCCTCTTCCTTGCTGCGACGGTGGTGTGGGCGCAGGCCATTTCCACGTCTCAGATCAGGGGCACGATCCAGGATACCAGCGGCGCGGCCGTTGCCGGCGCTCAAATCAAGCTGACGCAAACGGCCACGGGGACCGTGCGAACCACGACCAGCGGGACAGACGGAAGCTACTCGCTGCCCGAGTTGCCTGTTGGACCATATCAGCTCGAAGTCAAGAAGGAAGGCTTCACCAAGTACCTGCAAACCGGCATCGTGCTCGAGGTCGGCGTCAACCCGACTATCGATGTGAGCTTGAAGGTTGGGGCGGTGACCGAAGAAGTTCAGGTCAACGCGGAAGCGCAGATGGTGGAAACGCAGAACACCGGCGTCGGAGAGGTGATCGCTCCGCAGGAAGTGCAGGACTTGCCGCTGAATGGACGCCAGCTCACAGACCTGCTGTATCTCTCCGGCGGCGTCGCACAGGGCAGAACCTTCCGGGCATCGTACCCTTCGGTAACATCGCCCTCAATCGCAGGCGGCGCGCAGGGCAGCGTGGCCTATTGGCTGGACGGCGGTACGCACAACGATCCGCTGAGCAATCAGAATCTTCCGCTTCCCTTTCCGGACACCATCGAGGAGTTCAAAGTAGAAACCAGCTCGCTGCCCGCGCAATATGGTACGCATCCGTCGGGCTCGGTCAACGTAGTGACGAAGTCCGGCACGAACGCGTTTCACGGCGATGCATTTGAGTACATCCGGAACTTCATGTTCGACTCCCGGAACACGGCGTTTGCCGCTGCCTCGCCGCTGGATTATCCGGGTCAGACGCCTGCGCAAGCGACGGCTTCTGCGCTCGCTGCGGCGTTCCGCGATCCCCTGAAGCGAAACCAGTTTGGCGGCACGATCGGCGGACCGGTCAAGAAAGACAAGCTCTTTTTCTTTGCCGGCTGGCAGGAGACCATCCAGCGATCCAGTTATCCGGCGACTCCCGTGTCCCTTCCAACGGCTGCAATGCTGGCCGGCGACTTCACCCAATACAACACTCTGTGCGACCACGGACTGCTCTCCCTCGGGGCCCCTGGTTCACCGTACGTTGGCGACAAAACTAATCCCGCGAACTTCAGCCCCATCATTATGGCGCTAGAGAGCCACCTGCCAGTGCCGACGAATCCCTGCGGCACGTATAACTTCCCGAATCCAGCCAATTACACCGAAAATCAGGGGCTTGCGAGAATTGACTATCATCAGAGTGATAAGAACACGATCTTTGGACGCTACTTCATCACGAATTTGTTGGCGCCGCCGGGCGCGCCCAACCTGCCGGCCAGCCAGGGCGGCCTTCTGATTGCGGCCATTGACGGTCAATTCGACCGCGTCCAGACCCTCACTCTCGGCGATACGTACCTGTTCGGCTCGAACATGGTCAACAGCGTTCGAGTGACCGGCAATCGCAGCTACAACCTTACCGTTCAGAACTCGACGCTCAATCTTCCTGGTCTGTTTGCGGAGGCGGGCGTGCCGGCAAATCAGATCGGCAATATCTACCAATTGGGCACTCCCAGCGCTCCTAAGTTTCCAACGTATATGCCGAATTTCCAAACGGGTGCCGGGCTTTTCGGTTTGTTCAACTCGACCCCATCGATCCAGCCGTATGACACGCTCGAGTTTTCCGACGATCTGTCGCTGACACGCGGGGCCCACCAGCTCTCGTTCGGCGTGGAGTTTATCAACCTGAGGGCCTTCGCCACCAACTATCTGCTGAACCAGGGCTCGTTCACGTTTGACGGCTCGCGCACTTCAAGCGGGCCCCCTGGCTCGCAGGTATCCCTCTCCGACTATCTGCTAGGCTGGACAAACAACGGTGCCGGCTTCTCGCAGGACGCTCCAATCCCTTCCATCCAGCACCAGAATATCTTCGCGCTCTACGCGCAAGATGCTTGGAAAATCACGCGACGCGTGACGGTCACCGCCGGGCTTCGCTGGGATCCATTTTTCGGACATACCGATCCGAAAGGCCACGTTGTCAGTATCTCGCTCCCAGACCTGTTTGCGAACATCCACAGCACCAAGTTTCCCACCGCGCCAGCCGGCTACCTTTTTAGCGGCGATCCAGGCGGGCCCAGCGGTAACAAATTGTCGAAGAACGCGCTGGACAAATGGAGCCCGCGCATCGGGATCGCTTGGGATCCAATGGGCGACGGCCGGATGTCAATTCGCGCAGGGTTCGGCATATTTTATGACTTCCCGAATTTCTCCTATGACCAGTTCGGATTCGAAGAGCCTTACGGTGGCGCTGTTAATAACCCCGCCTACGGTTGTACGACGAACTGTATTAGCGACCCCTGGGGAACCCTCCCCGGGGCGGCGAATCCTTTCACCTTCACTGACCAACAGGGTGTCACGCACACTGGCGCAGACCCCTTCCCGCAGTTTGTCGGGACGGGCCCCACGAAGGCCGCGTACATTCAGGGAGCATTGGTGTTTAGCTATCCCCAGAATGTTAAGCCAACCTACGTCATGCAATACAACCTCAGCTTGGAAAGGCAGGTTGGCAAGAGCTGGCTGCTCTCGGCAACCTACCTGGGGAATCAGCAACGTCATCTGTGGGGAAACAACGAAGCAAATCCAGGAATGCAGGGACCGGCGGGATCGTGCGCTTACCCGCTTCCTTCTGGGGCCGTCTGCGCGGCCGGGCCGTGCCCTGGGTTCCTTCCTCCGTTCGTGTGTTCCACTTTCCCGGGCCTGCCGGGCAACCCTGGCTTTTTCACTTTGAACGAGAATCGCTTGTTCAAACAATTCAGCAAGTTCGTTGGTGGAGTGGACACACAAGGGGGATCTTTGTACGGCGAAACGCTTCTGTTGGAGGAGGGAGGGACGGGAAACTACAACGGCCTGCTCCTCTCGGCACAACACCGCTTCGCCAATCACTTCACTTCGACCACGAATTACACATGGTCCCACTGCATCTCGGACAACTACACCACTACACTTGGCTTCTTCCTCGCAGCGGAGGCGGTGCCTTACGACCGGCGTGCGGATCGCGGCAATTGCCCGAACGCCGACACGCACAACGTGTTTAACCAATCACTGGTGGCGGAGACTCCCAAGTTTTCAAATCATATCGAACAGATCCTAGCCGGCAACTGGAGATTTTCCGTCTCTGCCGTCGTGCAATCCGGCACAGACTTGTCTTCCCCGATCAACATCCTCGATTTTTCGGGGACTGGGAATGGGTTGACGCAGCGTCCCAACTTGGTAAAAGGGGCGGACCCGTATTGCCAACCGAAGGGGCGAACCTGCTGGCTCAATCCCGCTTCCTTTACTACGCCAGCTCCTTACACTCTCGGAAATCTTGGCAATAACAGCCTGTTTGGCCCGGGGTCGATCATCGTCAACACGGCGCTGTCGAGGCTTTTCCAAATTCGCGAAAGCCAACAGGTCGAATTTCGCTGGGAGGTTTTCAACATGCCGAATCACGCGAATCTATACCCGGCGCAGAACGCGGTAGTTGCACCGACTTTCGGCCAGCCCACTCCGGGGTCGACCACGGGCCTGGGGGCCTTGGCCCAGACGACCAACGATCCTCGAGTCATGCAGTTCGCGCTAAAGTACAGCTTCTAGCCAGGCGTCGCCGATTTCGGCAGGCCGTTGAGGAGGCGCCAACCACGCTTTTGCAGGCAAAGATGTGCCCGCCCTAGAAGGGCACCAGGAATTCCCTTGGCGACGCAGCGGACCTGCCTTCTACAAAACTAGTGGCGGCGCGGCGCGACATCGAGCCGCACAGCGATGCCCTCAAGGTTCGGGTGTACTACGGGGTAGTATTTCATGACCAGCGGATCGTGCCCCGGGACGATGTGTTCCGGCGAGTCTGCCAGCCGGTAGAGTAGGTCGAACCCTTCCAGCATTTCCGCAACGCTGTAAACAACGGGGAAGGGGCGTCGCTGTTCAAAATTCGCATATAGATGTGAGGCATCCGAGGCGACGACAACCCACCCGCGCCGCGTCCAGACCCGCGCAACCTGGAGGCCGGCGGAATGACCACCAACCCGGTGCAGGCTCAGCCCCGCCACAAGCTCGGCGTCACCATCGTGGAATACCGCTTTGTCGGAATAGATGTGCCGCAACAGCAACTGAACGTTCTCGAGGTCGAAAGGCCCTCGAAGCGTCTCGTGGCACATGCTTCGGCCGGTCGCATACGCCATGTCGCGGTCTTGCAAATGGAATCGCGCGCGCGGAAAGCGATCGAGGTTGCCCGCATGGTCGTAATGGAGATGGGTCAGGATGACGTCGGTCACCTGATCGGGATTCATTTCGAGCAGCCTCAGCGCTTCTACGGGACAACGAAGCCAGTCGCGCCGTCGCCGCGTGGCGGCCTCTTTGGCAAACCCGGTATCGACAACAAAACTGCAGTCACTTCTGCGCAAAACCCACACAAAGTAGTCCAGGTCAGAAGCAAACTCGTGAGGATCCGCGAGTAGGAAATTCTCACCGGGATGCCGGTTGCCGAGATGCGCATAGCGAATGGCAAAAACCTCAAAAGGTTCCATCTGCACGAATGCCTCGCGAGCCACTCTTTCAGCGGCCTAGAATGACGCATTGCCAAGCTGGACGTCAATTGTTAGGCGCGCCGTCGTAGGGCATAATGCGGCGTCAGTTCGCAGCGCTAAGTAGGGATGGAGGGAAGACGAATGGCGCAGCAGAGCGTCGGCTTTGTGGGAGTGGGGAAAATGGGCAGCCGCATGGTGCGCCGATTGATCGAAGCTGGCCACCGGCTCACCATTCACGACACCAGCGAAGCTGCGGTGGCGCCGCTCGTGCAGCTTGGTGCCGCTCGCGCCGACTCGCCCGCAGCGGTCGGATCGGCTGCCGAAATCGTGTTTGCGAGTGTGCCGACGCCGCCAATCGTCCAGGCCGTCGCTCTTGGCCCGGGCGGCGTCGTCGAGGGAAGTCGCGTCAAGGTATTCATCGACGTGTCGACGACGGGCGCGACCGTCGCGAAGCGAGTGGCGGAAGGCCTCGCGGCCAAGGGGATCACGGCCGTCGACGCGCCCGTCAGCGGCGGCATAACGGGAGCGGAAAAAGGGACGCTCGCGGTGATGGTATCGTGCCCCGAAAAAACATTCGGGATAGTGAAACCCATCCTCGAGGTCATCGGGAAGCTCTTTTACGTCGGGACGCAGCCCGGCCAGGGACAGACGATGAAGTTGCTCAATAATCTCCTGTCGGCGACTGCCATGGCGATCACGTCGGAGGCCGTGGTGATGGGCGTCAAGGCGGGGCTCGATCCGACGCAAATGATCGATATCTTCAATGCGGGTACGGCTCGGAATAGCGCCACCCAAGATAAGATGAAGCAACACGTCATTTCGCGGAAATTCAGTTACGGGTTCGAGATCGGGCTGTTGAACAAGGATATTCGACTGTGTATGGGAGAAGCGGACGCGCTCGGTGTGCCGATGGTCGTAGGAAGCGCCGTCAGACAGCTTCTTTCGATTGCGACGGCAAGTGAAGGGCTCGACGCCGATATGACCGCGCTGACGAAGACGGTCGAGGAATGGGCGGGCGTGCGCGTCGAGCAGAAGTGAGGGATTGGGCTGCGCATATCCAATCCCAGTCAACCGCTTTGAATATTCTCGACTCGAGGAGAGGAACAAACATGGATAAGAAAACATTCGATCGCGGGCGCGAAATCCGAAGTTCCGTGCTCGGCAAAGAGTTCGTCGATAGTGCGTTCAATACCGCGGATGATTTCAATCGTCCCTTGCAGGAGCTTGTCACCGAGTATTGCTGGGGCGCGATTTGGGGGCGTGAGGAACTTCCTCGCAAAACCCGCAGCATGCTCAATCTCGCGATGATCAGCGCGCTGAATCGGCCTCACGAGTTGAAGGCGCACATCAAGGGCGCGCTGGTGAACGGCGTGACTCCGGTGGAGATACGGGAGGTCTTGCTACAGGTGGCGATTTACTGCGGCGTGCCCGCGGCCGTCGATTCCTTCCGAATCGCGCGGGAAGTGTTCGCGGAGCAGAAAGAGAAAGCGCCCAAGTCGTAGGGGGCGGGCAGGGTTGCTCGGGCCTTCGAGAAAGCGGTCACAATGAAGAAACACTCCATGCTGATCGGCGGACAATGGGTCGAGCCACACTCTGGAATCTGGTTCGAATCGGTGAATCCGTTCACGGCTGCACCCTGGGCGCTCATCCCTCGCGGAACGAAAGAGGACGTGGACCGCGCCGTGGCAGCGGCCAAGTCGGCCTTTTGCGGCAACGATTGGCGCAAACTTACCGCCACTGCTCGCGGCGATCTCCTCCGCCGTTTGGGCGACCTCGTGGCCGCGGAAGCCGACAAGCTTGCCGAGATCGAGACGACGGACAACGGGAAGCTGATCGCCGAGATGCGCGGCCAGTTGAAGTACATCCCGCAGTGGTACCACTATTTCGGCGGCCTCGCGGACAAAATCGAAGGCCGCGTGATTCCGATCGACAAGCCGGGAGTCTTCAACTTCACGCGTGAAGAGCCGCTGGGCGTTGTCGCCGCAATCACGCCCTGGAACTCGCCACTGCTGCTGGCGGCGTGGAAGCTGGCGCCGGCGCTGGCGGCTGGGAACACGGTCGTCTGGAAGCCGTCGGAATTCTCCTCCGTTTCGGCGCTCGCATTCGGGGAACTATTCGAGCGCGCCGGTTTCCCGCCCGGCGTGGTTAACATTGTGACCGGATACGGCAACGAGGTCGGCGAGCCTTTGATCACGCATCGGGACGTCGCAAAGATCGCGTTCACGGGCGGCGACCGCACGGGCGAGCACGTCTATCAACTGGCGGCGCGCGGCATCAAGCGGATCACCCTCGAGCTCGGAGGGAAGTCCGCGAACATCGTGTTCGACGATGCCGATCTGGACGAGGCGGTGAAGGGTGTTGTTTCGGGAATTTTCGCGGCGACCGGCCAGACTTGCATCGCAGGCTCGCGCGCCCTGATTCATCGCCCGATCCACGAGAAATTTGTCGACCGCCTCCTGGCGCTCGCCAAAACGGCACGCATGGGCAACCCGCTCGATTCGGCCACGCAGGTCGGGCCGATCACGACTCGACCGCAATACGACAAAGTCCTCGACTATATTCGAATCGCGAAGGAGGAAGGCGCGGTCTGCCGCCTGGGCGGTGGGCCGGCGCAACGCCCGGAGTGCGGCTCGGGATGGTTCGTCGAGCCGACGATCTTCACCGGCGTTCAGCCCGCAATGCGAATCGCTCAGGAAGAAGTGTTCGGTCCGATTCTTTCGATCATCCCCTTTGATAATGAGGACGAAGCCGTTCGCATCGCGAATGGCACGGTCTACGGTCTCGCCGCCGGAGTCTGGACGACCAGCATCCGCCGCGCTCTGACCATGGCCGAGCGACTGGAGGCTGGAACCGTCTGGGTAAACACGTACCGCGCGGTCAGCTACATGTCCCCGTTCGGCGGCTACAAGCGGTCGGGCATAGGACGGGAAAGCGGGGCGGAGGCGATCCGCGAGTACCTGCAAACGAAAAGCGTCTGGATCGATATCGCGGGTAACGCTCCGAATCCGTTCGTGATGCGGTAAGGCCACGAGACTCACGCGGCAGACGTGCCTGCGCGAATTTCACCCCCACGGCCGATCCACCACCAGAGCGTGGTGCCCAGGATTGGGATCAAGCTCAACGAAACGAAAGTCGCGCCATACCAGTGGTGGTCGAACCAGCGTCCATAAATCGGCAGCAGGATCGCAACGACCGCGGACCATGCGCCGGAGCCGATTCCGGCTACCATGCCGGTTTCTTCGCGCGGATAGGCGCGCGCGCTCAGGTGCAATGACACGACGATAAAGCCAACCGCGACAAACATCGCCCAGGAAAAGAATGCCAGCGCGGCCGGCCACGATCCCGCTTTTGTCACGAGCGACGGCACCAGGGCAAACGCCGTGAGCAGCACGTACAAACGCACCGGCCGCGGCTCCTCGCGCACATAACGATCCGCCACCCAGCCCCAGACGTAATAGCCGAGTTCCCAGCACACTGCGGGAATCCAGAGAATCTTGCCGAGTTGGGCCTGAGTCAGGCCATGCACGCGGCTCAAGTAGAGAGGGCAGAGATAGAGAGTCGGACCGAGGGCAGCTCCCCCCAGTCCCATGCCAGCTACGAGCAGCCAGAAGCGGCGCTCCATCATGTTCGGCCATGGGACCATTCGCTGCTTCCGCTTCACCGGCCGCAGCAGCGGTGGTCGAGCGACGAGCCACCAAACGGCCAGCCACGCCGCTCCCATGGCGCCCGTGGCCAGAAATGCCGCGCGCCATCCCCATCGCAGCGCGATCGGCGTAATAACGAGCGGCGCGAAAACAGACCCCAGAGATGCGCCGCTATAGGAGATCCCCATCCCGCGCGATTGCCGGTTGAGAGGCAAAGATTCCGCGGCGGTTCGGAGACCGCCCGGAAACGTGGCGCCTTCGCCAAAGCCGAGTAGCGCGCGAGCCGCTGCAAAGCCGAGAAAGCCTCCCACCCACGCATGCGATGCGCTTGCGAACGTCCAGATCCCGACCGCCGCAAGCATGCCGATGCGGAGCCCCACGTAGTCCAGGAGCGAGCCCCACAATGGGTTCGCAATCATGTAAACGATGGAAAATACCGAGACCGCGTCCGCGTAGGACGCTGCGCTCAAGCCCGTGTCCTGGAGAATCATTGGGGAAATGACGGCAAGCGCCTGGCGATCGATGTAAGAGAGCAAGGAGCACGTCATCATCACCGCGACGGGCACCCACATGCGCCAGCCGACGGCAAAGCGATTCGCATCGTCGGTCGATGGCAGCGTCGCTGTGGGTACACCGCTGGACACTCGACGGTCCTCGTTTCGAGCAGCGGGAGTGTATCACGCGCGCTTTGCGTCGAGCGGAAGCATGGTAATGTGCCCGGTGGCGCACAGGATTCCTGGCGAATCGCTTGGGGTTTGCAGACGTGGATATTGCTGAACTGCGGAGATGGGTCGGAAAGACCGAGACCTTGTCGGATCAAAT
>Ga0187864_10004573_pt1 | contig 10751 bp, 7 predicted proteins | sample June2016WEW_11_4_FD_132985 | JGI IMG/M metagenome (GOLD analysis project Ga0187864, IMG submission 132985) | Peatland microbial communities from SPRUCE experiment site at the Marcell Experimental Forest, Minnesota, USA - June2016WEW_11_40 | ecosystem: Environmental > Terrestrial > Soil >... | reverse complement strand
TCCTCAAGAGACAAGCCCAAGTTCTACCTGACCACGCCGATCTACTACGCGAATTCGCGTCCCCACGTCGGGTCGGCGTACACGACGATCGTGTGCGACGTGATCGCGCGGTACAAGAGGATGTGCGGATACGATGTCGCATACCTCACCGGGACGGACGAGCACGGCGTGAATATCGAGCGCGCCGCGGAAAAGCTGGGAATCACGCCGGCGGAACTGGTCGATCGTAACCAGAAAATCTTTCGCGAGCTGTGGAAACTGCTCGGCATCCAGTACACGCACTTCATCCGCACGACTTCGAACGAGCATGCGCGCGCCGTCCAGACGCTGGTGCGCCGGACGCTGAAGCACTCGCCAAATGCGATCTACAAGGCGAAGTACGAAGGCCGCTACTGCATCTACGACAATCTATACGTGAGCGACTCGCCCGACCCGGCAAATTGCCAGATTTGTGGGCGGCCCGCAGAGCTGATTTCCGAGGAGAACTACTTTTTCCGGCTTTCGGCCTACCAGGACAAATTACTCGAGCTGTACCGCGACCAGCCGCAATTCGTTCAGCCTGATTTCCGGCTGAACGAGGTGAGGAGTTTTGTCGAAGCCGGACTGAGGGACGTTTCGATCAGCCGGAAATCGATCAAATGGGGCATTCCGTGGCCGGGTGATCCCGAGCACGTCTTTTATGTGTGGTACGACGCGCTGACGAGCTACATGAGCGGGATCGGGTACGGCGAAGGCGACAAAGGTAGCGCCGAATTTCAGAAATACTGGCCCGCCGACCTGCACATGATCGGCAAAGAGATCATTCGCTTTCACGCGGTCTATTGGCCGGCGTTCCTGATGGCGGCGGAACTGCCGTTGCCGAAGCAGATTTTCGCGCACGGATGGCTGCTCTTCGAGCAGGAGAAGATGAGTAAGTCGAAGGGCAACGTCGCGTATCCCGAGCCGATCGTGAAGGTGCTGCGTAACGATGCACTGCGGTATTACTTGTTGCGTGAGACCGTTTTCGGGCAGGACGGCAATTTCTCGCGCGAGGCGCTGCTGACCCGCTACGAAGCGGATTTGGTAAACGGGCTCGGGAATCTAGCGAGCCGCGTTCTTGCGATGATCGAAAGCTACTTCGAGAGCCACGTTCCAGAACCGACTTCGGACACGGCTATTCCCGGGTTCGTGTCCGGCCCGATGCAGGCCATCGTGCGCGAGCATTACGATGCCTATCGATTTTCGGCTGCCGTTCAGGAAATCTGGCGCCTCATTTCGTTGGTGGATGCATACCTAGTCGAAGAGAAACCCTGGAAGATCGCGAGCGACCCGACCTACAGGGGCAGGCTTCGAGAAGTTCTCTACACCGCCGCCGAGGCCCTGCGAATCATCACAGCCCTGGCGCATCCCGTCCTGCCCGAGGCGACGCAAGAAATATGGCGGCATCTCGGCCAGCCGGGAAGGCTCGAAGACTACCGGCTCGATCAATTGGTCTGGGGAGGACTGAGGCCCGGGACTCGGATTGTGAAGCCAGAGGCAGTGTTTCCGCGTATGGACTACAAAGAGACCTACGAAAGGATTGAGGCGATGGAAAACGAGATACGGAATCCCGGGAGTACGCAGCCTGCGGCGACACCGACGAATGCGGTGCCCGCGACGGGGGCGGCTGCCGCACCAGCGAGCGCGCCTGCGAGCGCCCCTTCAAACCCAAAGATCACGATCGACGATTTTGCGAAGGTCGAGCTGCGCGTGGGGGTCGTGAAGTCGGCGGAGCGAATCCAGGGCGCGGACAAGTTGCTCAAGATACTGGTGGACATTGGCGACGAGGTTCGCCAGGTGCTTGCGGGAATCGCGCTCGCGTACGCGCCAGAGGAACTGGTCGGGCGCAAGGTCGTGGTCGTCACGAACCTCGCGCCGCGAAAGATGCGCGGCCTGGAATCGAACGGGATGCTGCTCGCGGCGTCGGCCGGCGCAGACGGCAAGCCGGTGCTGTGCACCTTCGCCGAAGATATTCCCCCGGGCGCGAAGGTGAAATGACGATCCGACGAGGATCGTCATCCCGAGCTCATCCGCCGCGGCGGATGAGCGAGGGATCTCTCCTGCCCTCGCGAAAGTTGCCGGAGCAAGAAAACTTGCTGCGAGAGAGACAGCGCATAGGCAGGCGCTGCGCGCCGTCTTGATTATGTCGCGGCTAAAGCCGCGACCCACAAAACATCGCGAAGGTCACACTTGCTGATCATCGACTCACACGCGCACCTGGAGTTCTCGCAGTTTGACGAAGACCGCGCGGCGATGCTCGAGCGGGCCCGCGCGGCGGGTGTCGAGACGTTGCTGGCGATCGGCAGCGGGACGAGTCCGGCCGAGCGGCTCGACTCCGCAATTCCGTTCGCCGAGCAGCACGACTGGATCTACGCGACGGTCGGCATCCATCCGCACGATGCGAATGCGGCGACCGAAGAGCACTTCGCGCGCCTCGACGAACTCGCCCGGCACCCGCGAGTGATCGGCTGGGGCGAGATGGGCCTCGATTACCACTACGATCATTCACCGCGCGACGTGCAGCAGAAAGTGTTCCGGCGGCAGCTCGGGCAGGCACGCGCCGCGAAGCTGCCGATCATCATTCACTGCCGCGACGCGTGGGACGATTGCCTCGCGATCCTCGAAGAGGAGTGGCGCGCATCCGGCATCGGCGGAATCTTTCACTGTTTCACGGGCATGGTTGCGGAAGCGCGGCGCGGGCTCGAGATGGGCTTTCTCATTTCGTTCGCCGGGAACGTGACCTATCCGAAAATGCAGCATTTGCGGGACGTGGCGCGGGAATTGCCGATCGAGAACATCCTTACGGAGACCGATTCGCCGTTCCTGCCGCCCCAAAGCCGCCGTGGCAAGCGCAACGAGCCGGCGTTTGTGGTAGAGGTAGCGCAAGCCTTGGGGAATGTGAGAAACTTAGCGCCCGAACAGGTCGCGGCCACCACGGCGGCGAACTTTCGGCGCTTCTTCAGGATTGGCGCCCCAGACACTCGGGGGCCGGCCTAGACAAGGGCTAGGTAAGCAAACGGATGGCATTCGCTGTCCAAGTCGCAAAAGGCATCAAGGGCATTTTCGACCTCGTGCGAGACGACCTCGCGCTGGTCGAACAGGAGATCGCCGCGCAGAGCCACGGGGCGATCGAGCCCGTGCGCGAGATTTCAAGCTATCTGCGCGAGGGCGGCGGCAAGCGGCTGCGTCCGGCGCTGCTGCTGCTGAGCGCGGGAGCGTCCGGCTACCGCGGAGAGAGCGCGATACGCCTGGGCGCGGTGGTGGAGATGATTCACAGCGCCACGCTGGTCCACGACGACGTGATCGACGGCGCCGAGACTCGCCGCGGGCGGCCGAGCACGAACGCGCGCTGGGGAAACCACATGAGCGTGCTGGCGGGCGACTGGCTGTACATGCAGTCGTTCGAGATGGCGCTGCGCGAGCGAAATTTCGCGGTCCTCGACATCCTGATCGACCTCACGCAGAACATGGTCGAGGGCGAACTGCTGCAACTGACGCGCCTCGGGCGGATCGATCTGACCGAGGCCGAAGCCACCGATCTTGCCTACCGCAAGACCGCGTGCCTGTTCAGCGGATGCGCGCGGCTGGGGGCCGTGCTGGGGCGGCAGCCGAAACTCGTCGAAGAAGCGATGGCGGAATATGGGCGCAACGCGGGGCTCGCGTTCCAGCTCGTGGACGATCTGCTCGATTTCACCGCGTCGATCGAAAAACTGGGTAAGCCGGTATTGAGCGACCTGAAGGAAGGGAAGGTTACGCTGCCGCTGATCTTTGCCCTTGAAAATGGGGCTCTTGAAAACGGGGCGCTCGAAAACGGCCACGGAAACGGGGGCACCCCGCCCGAAGGGCGCAAGCTGATCGCGCGAGTGCTCGAGGAGCGAGGTTTCCTAAGCGTCCGGCCGGAGCAGATCGCGAAGCTGGTGCGGGAAACCGGAGCGCTGGACCGCGCCTCGAATCTCGCGCGCAACTACGTCAATCGCGCCAAGGCATGTCTCGAGGAACTGCCCGACAGCGAATACCGTCGCGCGCTGCTCGCCGTCCCGGACTTCATCCTCGAACGCGAAAACTGACTTTCAGTTCGCGCGTCCGGCTGCCGCGCTTTTCGAGGCATCTGCGCGAGCCAGCGCAGCCGAACTCCGCCCGCTTTCCTGCTGCAAGACGGCCGTCGCATCCGCGAGAAGATCGTCCGGCCTCCACTGGTTGTCCGCGTACCACTTGTAGACCGTGCCTTCGGGTGAGATCACGGTCGTGCTCAGCGAATGAACGATCTGCCCGCCGTCCGGAGTGAAGTCGAGTCCGAAGAAGTCCGCTATTTCTTTCAGATCCTTTTCCGGCGCGACGCTGAATTGCCAGCGGTCGAAGGGAATGGCGCCCGCTGTCTCGCGGAACGTCTCGCCGTAGGCCCGCAAAACCTGCGGAGTGTCGTGCTCGGGATCGAAGCTAATCGTCAGCAGGCGGACTTTAGAGGCGAGAGACGGATCCTTGCGCGTCGCGGCGTAAACCTGCGCGAAATTCCGGGAGACGAGCGGGCAAAAATCGGGGAAAGGGCATCGCGTATACACGAAGGTGACGAGCAGCACGTGGCCCCGAAATGAAGCGAGATGGATCTGTTTCCCGTCCTGATTGATGAGCGCGAAATCGGGAACTTTCTCGCCGGGTCGCGGCTCGTGTTGGCTGCTCGGCGAAGTTCCCTTCCCTCCGCTCCCCTTTTTCGTCACGACGATATTCTCGAGATAGGCGCCGTCGCTCGCGACAACGACGTCCGCAGTGATCTCGTCTCCGGCGCCGAGCGGCGCGAGGATGCGGACGTCGCGCACGGGGTAGGCCATCGTCATGGCGTCCATAAATCCGGGGATCGCCTGGTGGTCCACAATGAGAGCCTGACCTTTCGTATCGACGGAAATCACTTTGCCTACGAGATGATAGCGCTTGACGTTTTCTTCCTGCTGCGACTTCTTGCACGCCGCCGGGACAAAGGCAACGACAGCGAGGAGAAGCGCGAGAGCGGCACGCGCCAGACGGCCTTCACGATTCACGTTGTGTTGCATAGTTCGAATCACCTTTCTATGAGTTCTCTTCGCCGCATTGTACGCGAGCGAATCCGAAATCAATAATGAAACCGGTAGCGAAACTCAATGTAAATCTCGCGCGGATCGTTAAAGTGAAATCCGCCGAAGGTCAGACTATTGTCGATCAGCAAGTGCCGATTGCCCACGTTGAGAGCGGTCACGGAAATCGAATACTTTTCCCGAAACTCTTTGCCGAGCGACAGATCGACACTCGCGTGCCCCGGCAGGTAATTCGGCGGAGGATCCCCGTTCGAGAATCCGGAACCGTAATACACATTCGACGAGACGAACGCCTGCCAGGGCAGATTCGTAGTGAAGCCGACGTTCAGCGTGTTGCGCTGGTCGTGGTCGAGCGCCGAGAAGCCGGGCGACGGCGCCAGGCCGACGATCAGCCCGCCGGTGAAAGCGCCTTGGGCCTGCGCGATCTGGTTCGAGTAGGCGAGATGCACCTGCCCCTGTTTCCAAATGCGAGGAGAACGGAGCGTCACCTCCGTGCCGCGAATCCGCGACCCTGCCACGGTGACGGGGATGAAAATGTCTGATTCTCCGATGTTGTTGTGATCGAGGAAGTTCACGCCGCGAGTTTCGAAATTGTCGATGTCCAAGGCCCAACCGCGAATCGGGATCGTGACGCCGAACTGGTGCTCTTCGTCGCGCTCGCCGCGCAAAGCCGCGAACGAAGTTGGGTTTCCGGGCGTCGATATAGTGCTGAGATAACTGAGCAGCGGACCCGAGATGGTGACGAGCGGCGGCGGCTGGTAATAGCGGCCCCAAAAGGTGCGGAATACCCAGTTTACGTGCGGAATTTTGAGAGTACCACCGACGTGCGGGTACGTCGTGTTCTCGGTGACGTTCGCTGAGAAATGCGTGGCCCGGACGCCGGCCATCAGCGTGAGCCACGACGTGACAGTGAATTTGTCGCTAAGGTAGACGGCCTCCTCCGACCCGTGGACGATATCTGTTTCGCCGATTGGAGGGTTGCCGCTTCCATCGTTGAAGACCAAGCCAAAAAACTCGTTGTCACTTGCCCCGAAAGCATAGATTCCGGCTTGCACGTCGTTCTTCGGCAGGTGAAAACCAAGAACGGCCTGGCCGCCGCCATAGTCCGATGTGCGGCGGTCCGTGGTAGCCACCGGCGTGTCGGTGAGTGGGCTGTTATAGTTTGCGCTGTTGCGATGATAGAAGGGAGAGACGGTCAGAACTGCGTCGGGGTTGAAGGTATGGACCCAGGAGAAGATCAGGAAGCCGTCTGATTCCAACTGGCTGTCGCGAAGTCCGCTGGTATTGAACTGCCGGTTCTCGGCGTCGTTTGGGTTTGGATCGTACGGGATCTGGTAGTAATCGCGGCGCAGTTGCGCGTCGAAGCGGAGCTGGTCTTTCTGATCCAAGTTGTACAGAAGAGACGTGAACCCGCCGTAGCCGTTCTCGGCGTCGTGGAAGACTTGCCCGATCGGCGTTTCGAGGCCAAGATTGCTGCGATTTCCGTTAAGGCTGGTGTAGTAGGCGAACCGCTGGGTGTGGCTTCCGAAGTTGAGCTGGTCGTTTGTCTGATAATAGTTTCCGAACGTCGTCACAAGTTCGGCTTCATTATTCCGTTCAAACCCCGATCGAGGGAGGATGTTGAATTCGCCGTAGGTGCGGTCGCCATATTCGGCGTTGTAGCTGCCGCGCAGAATTTCGACGTAGTCGATATCCTTGGGATCAAACTGAGGGGCAAGATTGGTCGCGATGTTTGTGTTCGGGATCGGAACACCATCGATGAGCCAAGTGGTCTGGTGGCCGCCGCGCATGTGCAGCATGTCGTGGGTGAGGTATGCGGCCGGCGTGTAATCGGTGATCATCGCGAGGCTGTTGGTCAAGTCAGCCCCCGGAGTCCGCGCGATGTCAGCACGATCGACGAGCGTCGTCGGCGTTACAGATTCCAGGGTCGCGCTTTCCGCTTCCGCGTTCACGACCGCTGTCTGGCTCACGGGAGCGAGCGCGAGCTGCAGATGGAGAATCGAGGAAGTGTCCGAAGCGAGAGTAAAACTCTGCTCCAATTGGCTGAAGCCGGGCGCTTTTGCGGTGACGACGTAATCGCCGAGAGGCACCACTGCAAAAGCGAATTCGCCGTCGGAATTCGTTTGCGTTTCCCGGGACCAGTCCGAGTTCGCTGATTTCAATTTCACCGTAGCGCCCGCGACCGGCCGGTGCTGCGGGTCGTGCACGATCCCACGCACCGTGCCGAAAACAGTCGCTCGCGCCGCAAGGACCGCAAAAAGCAGCAATGCGGCGACACCTACACTAAGCCATACCGTCCGCATGTAATGACCCTCCTCTTCCGTTCGGCCGTTTCACGATGCCGAAAGCACTAGCCCATAGGCGAGCGTAGCCGGCCGAAACGCCCTTCGCGATGCAGTCAGACCCAAGTTAGTCGGCTTCAGGGACAAATACCCCTAGAGCTGAACTAGCGATTGATGAAAAGAGATCCTTCTGCGGACAAAAGGCGTCCGCCTCAGGATGACGATCCTGGTCGGATCGTCAGCTTCGCGGAGGTTGAAACGGCGCCGAGAGGAAACCGGTACTGGTGGATTGCGTCTGATGCACGACAATCTGTCGCGCTGCGTCAGGCGGCGGAAGCGCCGCGAACGACAGCGGCGCCGTGGGAGCCATCAGCGTGTTCAAACCATAGTCGGGTGGATGATGCTTCGCGTTCATAGTACAAGTCTGTTTCTGCCCGGTGGCCTGACCGCACAACATCCTACCCTGCTGATGCTGGGCCCTCGACGAAAGCGATTTTTGCACGAGAGAGCACATGCAATCGCATGCCGTCTCGCAGTCCGCGCGGGCGAGCAGCGCAAGCGGCGTTGCCAAGAGGGCGACGATGACGAAGATGGCGTGAACGCGTCGCATTGCCAACACTCTACCACAGTGGCGTTTTATCTCGCCATTGCGTCCGAACGGATCGAATCGCACGGCTACGTTCGCCGTTTGCGTTGGACAAAGCTTCGCGGTAGGCTCGAGCCATCGTGCTGCCATTCAAGCTCGTCTACGACGACCGCTACGATCTGAACCTTGGCTCGCACGTTTTTCCATCGCAGAAGTATCGCCTGATCCACGAGCGGCTCCTGGCAGATCACCTGGCCGCGCCGGAGGATTTCCTTGCGCCCGAGCCAGCCACGGACGAAGACATCCTGCGCGTTCATTCGCAGGATTACGTCTACAAACTCAAGACGGGCACGCTGAGCCACACTGAAATTCTGCGGATGGAAGTTCCCTACTCAAGAAAGCTGGTGGAAGCCTGCTGGCTCGCGGCAGGCGGATCGATTCTCGCGGGACGCCGCGCTCTCGCGGACGGCTGGGCCGCCAACATCGGCGGCGGGTTCCATCATGCCTGTCCCGATCACGGTGAGGGCTTCTGCGTGATCCACGACGTCGCCATCGCGATCCGGCGCCTTCAGTTCGACGGCGCGATCGAGCGGGCGATGGTGGTGGACACGGACGTTCATCAAGGCAACGGGACGGCTGAGATTTTCGGAGGCGACGGAGACGTCTTCACGCTCTCGATCCATCAGGAGAACAATTACCCGTTTCCGAAGCCGCGTTCGACCATCGACATCGATTTGCCCGACGGCATCGGCGATGACGACTACCTCGCCATTCTCGAAAAGCATTTGCACCATGCTTTTCACGATTTCTCACCGCAGATCATCTTCTACGTCGCCGGAGCCGATCCCTACCGCGAGGACCAATTGGGCGGGCTGAAACTATCGGTGGAAGGACTGCGACGCCGCGATGCACTCGTTTTCGACTACGCGCTCCGCAACGGCGCGCCGGTCGCGATTACGCTGGCCGGAGGCTACGCGCGAAACCTGGCCGACACGGTAAGCATTCACATCAACACGATTCTCGCCGCGCGCGACGCCGCGCAGCGGGATTCGAGCCGCACAAGATCGCAGGCCCGCTGAAAGCTGTCCGTCTGCTCAACGTTACTGAGATGTGCCGAGCGCGTTCTGGATTGCGGAAGTGAGCGACGCGGAAAACCCTTCGGGCGCGAATTCGCCGACGCGGTAGACGATTTCCCCGTCGCGGCCCAAGATCAGCACCGTCGGCAGGGTGTCGACTTTCATGAAATCGTCGAGCCCGTCGGCGTAGATTACCGGTACAGCCAGCTTCTCTCGCGCCACGAACGGCGCGACTTGCGTCTCATCGTCGTCCGTGTTGACGGAAAGAAAAGCGACATTCGAATTCCCGGCGTAGTTCCCCGCCACTCGGGTGAAGAGCGGCTCAAGCGCCCGGCACGGCCCGCACCAGGTGGCCCAAAAGCTCAACACTACGACTTTTCCCTTTAGCGGCGCGAGCGGCAGCGGTGTTCCGTCGAGGCGCCTCACGACGAATGCGAAGAAATCCTTGGCGTCCTTATTCCGCGCCGCAGCGTCCGGAACAGAGCTGGTGGGCACCTGAGAGGTGCGGTCGTACGCCGCGAGAATGGCGTCGCCAAGACCTTGCTCGCTGCCGTGGACCCGCCGCCAGACATTGCCCAGCTTCCGGCGGACATCGCGCCGGTCCACCGCGCCCGCCGGACCACTTTCGGGGAGCGCGAAGGCTCGCGTGTATTCCTCAATTGCGGTCTTGGGATCGTTTCGCATCTCTGCGATTTCGCCCAATTTCTCCGCCGCGAGGGCGTTCGGATGGATGGAATCGCTCAGCTGAAGATCTTTCGCCGCGGCGTCGTAGCCGTGCTGGGAATTCTCGATTCGGCCTCGCGCGTAGTAGAGAGCGGCGCGAAGCTGCTTCTGGCCGCCTTCGAAATCCGCGAGCGATTCTTCGGCCGGCTTGTCATCCGGGGTCGCCTTTTCGACCCGGTCCAGCACGCGGGTGACGTAACCGGCAGCACGCGTAAGGCTCGCGTCGTCTCCCTTCTTTTCGAGCAAACTCACGGCGAGAAGCATCATCTGCGAGTCTTCGGGACGGATCGCAATCAGACGCTCCGCGTAGGCGAGGGCACAGGCATCGTTGCGGATCTGCTGGCAGGCCTCGACGAGCGCGCGATAGATACTCGGGCGCCGCGGGGCATCGGGAAACCGCGCCAGATAGTCCGTCAGATTCCGGACCAGGGCGGCGCTGTCGTTTCCCGCATCCGCGAGGGCCTTTTGCAGCTCCGCCTCGGCCTCCGCCTCCTTCTTGGCGGCGTCCGGGGCAGCCTTCGATGCGGGCGCAGTCGGCTTGGAGTCTTGCGCCGCCGCGGCCAAGGCCGAGCCGAGGAACACAAGGGCAAGAAAAGCGGCGAAAGGAAATCGCATCAGACGCCCATTCTATCGCGGGAATCGCGCGGTGCTGCGGACTCGTTCGCGGAGCCGGATTCTAGCGCAGAGAGACGCCACCCGAGGCTGTTTCAATCTCGACGCGGGCTTTGCCGTCTCCGATCCGTCCCTGATACTCGTGCCTCCCGGACGACTCCTCGGAAACGGAGGGAATCCCAACATCGATGTTGCCAGAGCCAGTGTGCGCGTAGAGGCGAAAGCTGGCGTCGTGGGGAACCCGCAAGCTTACGCCGCCCGAGGCAGCATGGAGGTCCCAAAAGTTTGTCGCACCGGGATTGCCGTCCACGCGGATTTCGCCGGAGCCCGTGCGCAACCGCAAGTCGGCCGTGGCATCCCTGACGTCGATGCCGCCGCTGCCGGCCTG
>Ga0187864_10004569_pt1 | contig 10766 bp, 4 predicted proteins | sample June2016WEW_11_4_FD_132985 | JGI IMG/M metagenome (GOLD analysis project Ga0187864, IMG submission 132985) | Peatland microbial communities from SPRUCE experiment site at the Marcell Experimental Forest, Minnesota, USA - June2016WEW_11_40 | ecosystem: Environmental > Terrestrial > Soil >... | reverse complement strand
TCTTGAACCTCGCTGATACCTTCCATAGGTAACACTCCTTTCGGTCCCTTCCGGGAACCCGAGCTCTGAAGTGTTACCCTATTTCCTTAAGAATTCCTGCTCATGATCTGGTCGTTAGCCCAAACAAAGTCTGGGCCCCGAGGGTCGCCTCGACCATCGTCAGCGCCAGCGCGAGTACCGCCAGCGCTTAAAGGCTCGCGTGACAGATCAATCTTCCCTGCGTAGCTCTCCCTGTGTGAATCTGACCGTGCGTCCAACTCCTGCGCTGGTGGAGACTCCTGCGGGGGTGGAATTTCGGCCTTCCTCCAAAGAAGCAATCCGCGCCGGCTGGGTCGTCTGTCAGATCTGCGGCCGCCGGGGGCGCTGGGTCAATCCTTTTCCGAGGTGAAGCATGATTTCCGATGAACAAGTCGCTCAGATCCGTCACCTGTTTCACGCCGAGCATTGGAAAATCGGCACCATTGCGGCCGAACTGCACAGCAGAAAAAGAAGGCCGAAACGTAGAAGGCACTTTCACCGATCATTAATCGCAGTTTCAGTTCTTGTCCCAAGAAGGTGGCTGCAAAGTAGGCTTCCGCGGCCACCCGCGCCGCCAAGTTCTGCAAACGCTGGTCGCTTAAAACTCGAAGAAAAGTCCTGACATGGTGTCGGCATCCGCCGGGGATGGGAAAGGCAGAGCCAGGAGTCATCCGCCAATAAGAATGGCGGAAGGAGCCAGAATGAAGAGGATCTGCTTTCTGCTGATCTAAGGAACGGGGATGGGGATGGGTATCCAGGTCGTATTACGCATTCGAAACTCCTTATACGCCCTTTCGTACTCCTTGTTATCCGGCTTGAGCGTGTAGGCTATACGATACTCGTTGAAGGCTCCAGCCGGGTCGCCCGCTGACTCCAAATGGAGTCCAAGGTTGAAATGAGCCACGTCATTATTGGGCATCAAGCGTACCGCTTCCCGAAATTCTGCGATCACGTTCTCCCAGTGCTTTCCGACCATCTTCTCCACATCTTTCTTATTGATGTTGCGCGCTTTCTCGCGTCTTGACCAATAAGGATAATACGCAAGCGCAACGCCCAGAGCGTAATGCGCGGGGCCAGAGTTGGGGTTCAAGCGCAACGCCTCGCGTAACTCCGAGATCTCGCCGGTCAAATCCTCCTTGTTTGCGAGCGCCATCGCGAGGTGGTAATGCGGGCTGTAATCATTGGGGTTCAAGCGCAGCGCCTCACGGAATTCCGCGATCGCACCATCCTTGTCGCCCTTGTTGTAGAGCGCGACGCCCAGGTTGTCGTGCGCCACGGCAGAGTCCGGGGCTGTATCCTGACCAAGAACAGGTATGCACCCCACAAAGATTAGCACGGACAACACTAAGACGAGTCGTTTCATCACGATTCTCTTTTCACCCTTTCCATCCTGCCGCGCCGGGCGCGCCGGGGCCGGGACCCGTTGGCCGGCGTGGCGCACGGCCCGGCTACCCGCATCGCGCTGCGTGAATCGCATATTCCTAGAACGAACTCCAGGTCAGTGCCCAGCTCGCATGGGTGACGCTTAGGTATGCATTCACCGGGTTCAGAGCGGGAAGGACATATTGCTCAAAAGAATTCATCCCATTCTCAGCCGTCCAGACGGTGGTGGTCCAGGTGTTGACAGGCTGGATACTGGGATCCAGGCTGTTGCTGATGATACGTCCGTCGCTGCTCATGTGCATCGCACCTGCATCGTTATAGGTAGTAAGGGTCGCCCCATTCGGGAAAGCGATCTCAAATCCTCCGCCGTCCTGGGTGGAGACATTCTCGGGCGGCACAGGAAGGATCACAGTGCCGGAGGCCGCACAGCCGAGTTGGCAGCCAAAGAACGGACTGGACGCCGAAGCATATGTAACCTGGTATACTGCCAGCCCCTCCACCGGCGGCGCCATTTGCTGGAGTGTCACGGTCAGCGAAAAACCCGCAGCGCCATAAATCGGAGGGCCATTTGGCTTGCTTGGGTCGGGATAGTTATATTGGAAACTGAACTGTCCCATGTAAGTGATCCCACTGGTGGCCGACCCAAAGGGCGTGATTGGCTGTAGGGTGACATTGAGTGTGCTTCCTCCCGAGGTTTGCTGGATGTTCTGGGTGGCGGGGAGATAGCCCTGGGCTCCGACCCGCGTCACGTAACTATCCACCGGAAGCGGAAGGGTCGCCTGTCCCGCCGGATTGGTGGGCGCGAGCAACCCTAACCCTAACAGGGCGTTGGCGCCGATGATCTCCGTCGCAGCCTCCCCGCCCGCGTTCACTTGCAAAGGCGGAGCGTTAGTAAAGATGTTGGTAATCCCGTTGGGGTAGACCGGGCAGGGTATTTCCAATTGCGGGATGGGACCGATGGGGGAGCTAAGGGTGCCCGTAATCGTGTACACGACGACGCCCGTTGCGCCCATTTGTTGGTAGACGAAAGCAGTACCTTCATTACCAATCTCATTGACGAGTGACACTCCTTCCAATGCCTCCAGTGTGGATGCCACATACGCCGCGGGGAGCGGCCCGAGGACAGAAGTCGCGCCAAGTCCCAATACTCCCATGAGCCCCTTAGCGCTGGCCATCTGCGTCAACATCTCACCTCCAAACTGAGCGATGGGAATGGTACTACTGGCTGTGATTGAGACGTTGGCCCCGGCCAACCCACCTAAACTTTGCGCTCCTAGCGACACGAGGTTGGCAAGATCTTGGCAAAGGAATGTCGAGGTGGGAGCGCCCGAAAGGTTATTCGTCGCAACATATTCTCTGACGGCGTTGAGCATCGATCCGCTGCCAATCCGCGCGGGGACGGCGACGGGCGCCGGTACCTCCGTCGCCGCGGTTTCAGATCCGGATGGGGAAGTCACATCGCCAGTCGCCGATGGGGCCACAAGAATGATGGCCTGGAAAGGATATTGCTGGGACGGATCCGAGATGAAGGCGATGGCCCTCCCTGGTCGCGTGGGGTCCACGGCTACACCTACGGCCAGCGTGGAGGAGATAGGCGCATTCCCTGTGTCTTCATCAAAGACCTGGAGGGGAAAAGTGAAGCCTCCGGAACAAACCGTAGCATTCCCGTTGACGTCCGTCATGGCAGCCGCGGGGGATTGGCAGGCTGGATTGATGAGTACTGATGCGCTGTTGGAAACTGCGGAACCGACCACGCTCGCGGCCGTCACGGCGATGGTATTAGGGGACGGAACCGTGGCGGGCGCAGTGTAGAACCCAGTGCTGGAGATTGTTCCAACGGTGGAATTGCCTCCCCCGATGCCGTTCACGCTCCAGTTTACCGCACTATTCGTCGTGCCCGTTACCGACGCTGAAAACTGAAGAGTATCGCCGGTTTGCGCTGTGGCGGAAGGAGGCGAAACCGCCACCGCAACGCTGGCGCTCGTAATCGCCACTGATGCCGAGCCGGACTGTGTTGTGTCGGCGACGCTGGTGGCGGTTACGGTCACGGGGTTCGGGCTGGGGACGGTGCTGGGGGCGGTGTAGAGACCGCTGCTCGAACTTGTGCCGACGGTCGAGTTCCCGCCCTGAACGCTGTTCACGCTCCAATTTACCGCCGAGCTGTAACTTCCCGTTCCTGTAACCGTCGCCGTACATTGCGAAGTCTGCCCGGTCGCGACCGACGCGGGATTACAAGAGACCGAAACTGAGGTGATGGTCGTCGTCGACGTCGTGACGGTCACCGTGGTGTTGCCGCTCTTGCTGGTATCCTGGACCGACGTAGCGGTCACGGTCACCGTACCGACCGCGGCGGGTGCGGTAAACATCCCTGAAGAATTGATCGTTCCCGCGCTCGCGGACCATGTGACAGCCGAGTTGTAGCTCCCCGTTCCCGAGACCGTAGCCGTGCATGGCGAAGTCTGCCCGGGCCCGACCGAGGTGGGATTGCAGGAAACCGAAACTGAGGTGATAGTCGTCGCGGTGGCCGGTTCGTACAATTCGGCACCGGCTAAGAACCCGCCGGAGCCGCCCCCGCCCGCAATTAACACCATGCCGTTGTTCACCAGCGTCGCCGTGTGATTCCAGCGCGCGGTATTCAGGCTGCCGGTAGGGGTGAAGGTCGCGGCCGTGGGATCGTACAGCTCCGCACTGGCTAGGAAACCGCCAGAGCCACCGCCGCCCGCCATCAGCACCGTGCCGTCGTTCAGCAGCGTCGCCGTGTGCGCCTCGCGTGCGGTGTTCAGGCTGCCGGTGGGGGTGAAGGTCGCGGCCGTGGGATCGTACAGCTCCGCACTGGCTAGGAAACCGCTGGAGCCACCGCCCGCCACCAGCACCATGCCGTTGTTCAGCAGCGTCGCCGTGTGTTGTTGACGCGCGGTGTTCAGGCTACCGGTGGGGGTGAAGGTCGCGGCCGTGGGATCGTACAGCTCCGCACTGGCTAGGAGACCGCTGGAGTCCATGCCGCCTGCCATCAGCACCATGCCGTTGTTCAGCAACGTGGCCGTGTGATACCAGCGCGCGGTGTTCAGGCCGCCGGTGGGGGTGAAGGTCCCGGTCGCGGGATTGTACAGCTCGGCACTGGTGGAGGAGCCGCTGGGGACAATGCCGCCTGCCACCAGCACCATGCCGTTGTTCAGCAACGTCGCCGTGTGCGCCTCGCGCGCGTTGTTCAGGCTGCCGGTGGGGGTGAAGATCCCGGTCGTGGGATTGTACAGCTCGGCACTGGTGGAGGAGCCGGTGGAGACAAGGCCGCCCGCAATCAGCACCATGCCGTTATTCAGCAGCGTCGCCGTGTGGGCGAAGCGCGCGCTGTTCAGGCTGCCAGTCAGGGTGAAGGTCCCGGTGCCGGGATTATAAAGCTCCGCACTGGCTAAGAAAGCGCTGGAGCCAGTGCCGCCCGCAATCAGCACCATGCCGTTGTTCAGCAGCGTCGCCGTGTGTTGTTGACGCGCGGTGTTCAAACTGCCGGTCAAGACAAAGCCCGGGGTAACGTTCAGGGTCGTCGAGCCCATGACCGAACCCAAGGCCGCCTCAATCGTCGCTTGCCCCAGCCCGACGGCACTCGCCAGCCCCGTCGTGCTAATCGTCGCCACAGCCGAGGCCGATGAACTCCACGTTGCTGTGCTCGTCAGGTTCTGCGTGCTCCCGTCGCTGTAAGTTCCCGTGGCCGTGAACTGCTGTGTAGTCCCCACAGCAATCGAAGCATTGGCCGGTGTCACGGCAATCGACACCAGCGCCGGAGTCGTCACCGTCAGCGTGGTGTTGCCGCGCTTGCTCGTATCCTGGACAGATGTAGCGGTCACGGTAACCGTACCGGTCGTGGCGGGTGCGGTAAACGACCCTGAAGAATTGATTGTCCCCGCGCTCGCGGACCACGTGACGGACGAGCTGTAGCTTCCCGTTCCTGTAACCGTCGCCGCGCATTGCGAAGTTGCTCCCGCCTGCACGGAGGTGGGATTACAAGAGACCGAAACCGAAGTGATGGTCGGTGGCGGCGTCGTGACGGTCATCGTGGTGTTGGCGGTCTTGCTGGTGTCCTGGACCGACGTAGCAGTCACGGTCACCGTACCGACCGTGGCGGGTGCGGTAAACATCCCTGAAGAATTGATCGTCCCCGCGCTCGCGGACCATGTGACAGCCGAGTTGTAGCTCCCCGTTCCCGAGACCGTAGCCGTGCATTGCGAAGTCTGCCCGGTCTGTACGGAGGCGCCATTACAGGAGACTGAAACTGAGGTGATAGTGGGCGCCGGCGGCGGGGGCGCGCTCGAGCCGCCTCCTCCGCCACAAGCGGACTGGAAAACAGAGGTTATCAATACGAAAACGAACGTCGCGTAGAGAAGTGGAAAAGAAATGAGGTTGGGAAGGCGCTTGCGCAGAAGCATGAGAAGCTTTCCATAGGCAGCTCGGGCTGTCTTGATCCGCCGGCTCGAGCGCGGGTAGGCTACGGACTTCAAAGCGATCCTCGCCCGTCTTGTTTGACAAGGCAAGAGCACTTAAGTACCGGCACGGAGATATCGTCTTTTGTCCGTTGTTTCATGAATGTTCAGTTCGCCAACGGGCGAACTCGGGGCGGGAACTGAGCCGTGACGCCCAGCTTCGAGTGTCTTGGGGACGCATGATCTCACGCGGGGCCATAATGCGGCCTTCACCTGCCGCTACTTCGACAACAGCCGGCAAACCTTCCAGCCATGGTGGTGCCGGCACGGCCCCCAGCCAGGTCAGCCCCGGGGAGCGCTCGCATCGCAGGCGGGGTGTGTCAAGGGTGGGGAGTTGGTGGCGGAGGGCGACGATCCTCTGTTCGATGGAAGCAGGGGTGCGGCGGGACTGGCGGCGCGGGGCTCGCGCCTGCTCGATCAGGCCCGAGGGAACGCGTTGTTGATAGGGGCGGATCCATTTGAGCAGGGTGGGGACGGTGGTGGAGAACTTACGCGCTGTGGGCTTGATGCCGCGCAGGCGCGCCGACTCGACCAACCGAAGCCGATGGTTGTATGCGCTTCACATTTCCTGTACCAGATCGAATGGCTTTCCACTTTGCCCAATTCTCTGTGCGACGTTGGGGTCAATTCGTGGCCCCTCAATTTGTACTTACCTTCTTGAGGATATTGCGTATTATTGCCCGCCTTACTGAAACGTGAAATTTCGCGGGTTTGGTGGGGTTGCATCCTCCTTTTCAGCGCACTGTTTGTAGACATGGCTTTTGAGACAGTACGTTGTTGAATACCATTGTGTTATTCCGCTAGGCGACTCATTCTCTTGAAACTGCAGGTAAATGGTAATGCGCTGCCAGTCCGGCGAGATCTCCAAATCTGCATCGTCTGGGTTGTCCGGGGAGCAACCCAGGTCCTGGGTGAACCCAAGGGCGGGGGAAATCTCCCCAGCAGGGGAGATGGCAAACATGTAGAGGCTCGCCACAGGGGCCGAGCCGCACTGCCCTGACCCAAACTGGCTTACAGTTGATGCAGAAGGCCCGGAGCGGACGAGCGACCAGCCATCAGGCAGCGGCTTCGTATCGAAGCTCTCTTCGTCAATAGCGAAGTTGCCCTTCTTCACGACAGCCCCCTTGCGCCAGACAAGCTTCGGACCGCAAATCCAGGCTCCATCCTGCAACTGTCTCCAAAAGTGGCGGTGTTCCACGAACTCCGGCGAAACCATGCCCGGATCGTACATGCCCCCCTGGACTGGATTGTCGGCGATGTAATCCGCCGCCACGATGACAAGCTTGTCTGGAGCCAGAGCCGGGGCCGGAAAAAACCAAGCGGGGTACTTTCGGCCGTAAATGTCGTCTTCTTCCAGAGGGCACTCGCAGGGAGAAAGGGCAAACTTCAGGGGTGCACCGAGCTGCACATGATTGAAGGTTGTAGGATCTCCCCACTTGCGTGTAGCAGAGGTGCTGGAATACGCACCCATCTTCCTGCCCTCCGGCGCCGGGCTGAAGACGTCCACCATCAGCCAGAGATCGCGCAGATCGAGTTGCCGGGCTGGTGGAAAGGCCGTATAGGGAATGAAAACATAGAATTCGTATCCGGTGTGCTTGCCCCCCCCTTCGTGTTGGGAGTGGCCAGCGTCCCCGCCTGGACTTGCTCTGTTCCTTTCGGTTGCAGCGCGGCTGGCAGGAACTCCTTGAACAGGTCGGCGCTCAGGTCGTCATAGGCTGAGCGAGCATAAACCTCATCCACATGATTTTTCGCAATGAGCCATTGCCGCACAAACAACCGCCGGAACCTCGACCGATAATGAACTTGCTCGTTGTACCACTGTTCGCACTGTGCTGCGTCCGTCACGCCCGGTCCGCCGGAGATTTCCGGTTTGCTGCAGTCATCGCGGCTCTTCAGTTCTATCGTGCCGAACTGATTGCCCCAGCCAATGGGCGGCATCGGCACATCCGTGGCAGCCGCCAACCAGACCTCGATATGATCCTTGGCCAGCATATCCCGGTTTTGTTGGGGCCAATTAGGCTTTCCGCCGTCCACCTGCCCCCAGATATGAAGGCCATTCTTATCCGACCGCAGCCAGATCCCGCCCCGGCGCGCTTCCGGCGTCTTAGGGATGAGCGGAAGGGAGGGAGGCTGGGCACTATACGGATTACTGATGAATCCGTCAAATACTGTGGCCCCTGATAAGTCGCCTTCTGGGATTGTGACTACTTCCGGCGTCTGGGCGCCGCCTGAGCCGGCCGCCAAGATCACCAGAAAGCAAACCGTCGTTCCTCGCATATTCAGAAGACGCATACGGCATGCAACCCCTTGATAATTTGCCCAATGAAGAGCTGGGGGAAGCAAAAAGGACCGACGTGACAGTCTTAAGTTCCTCCTCAACGGATATATCTATCTACCCGGTGAGTGTCGCAGATACCTGCACGAAATCGACGTTCTCGCTGGGGCGAAACCCGGTGCCGGATCTCAAGAGCTGTCACATTCCCCGTTGTCTTCGGGCCTAACGGACGCCCCAGCGGCGAAGCTCCGGGTAAAGCCGCTGATATAGTATAGGGGTCGAACCACGCGGTCAATTGATCGTATCGCGCAATTTAGAGTGTTACCCGCTATGGCGACGGGTAACCATATGAGTCAGGCTTCCCTCGATGACGCATAAAACAGGGGTTTAGGACGAATTTGCGGCTCAAGATGCGCACACCGTTGAGTTCGCCCTTCTTCAGCATCATTTGGCAGAACCGATAGTAATCTTCCGCCGACGAGCAAAGACCGCCACCTCCGGCCGGTCGTGATTTCGGGGCCAGCTTGGCCAAGCCAAGGTCCAGGACCTTCGCCTGGCAACGTGCCGTGACAAAGATGTTCGCAGGCTTGATGTCCCGATGGACGATGCCCTTGGCGTGCCCGGCGTCGAGAGCGTCGGCGATCTGGATGGCCAGGAACCTGTGGCGGCGTTTGGTTCTGCCCCAGAGGGTCGACGCCTAGTCCTTGACCAGCTTGCAACAGCGGCTGGTAAAGACGGGCGGCCGATTGCTGAAACACCCCCGCTACTACTGGTTACCAATGGATGAGAGCCATCTGACGCAGCAGCTATTCGGGGCCATGCTGCGACGGATTGAATTTCTGCCCCTGCCAGCGGGGTAGAGCCCACTACCGGCAGGAGAAAACCTGGTGAACAAGCACGGCCAACGTGTCCGAGAAATCGCGGGGAAACAGGTCAAGGATGGCGGCTGACCTCATCCCGAACCCGAACCGCCGGCTGCCAGATGGCGCGATGGAGCCTGGAGTGAAAATCGTTGTTTGCAAACGAGCCGGTGGCTGTATACGGTCCTCTCTCGGCAGGCCAAAATGGAAATATGCTTGAATCCCACGCGACATGAATCCCACGCGAGGTAGCAATTCGCGTCGCAGGGGCGTACAATCTCCCCATTGATTTTTCTCAATCCATGGCAGCCTTGCGAGGTGCCTATGAGACCCCGAAAAACGCTGACCATTTTCTTGCTGGCGATGGGGCTGGTCTTTGCCCTGTCTGCCTGGGCGCAACAGAATCCTTTGACGCAGGACCAAGTACAGGGCCTGGTGCGGTCCGGGCTGGGGGATGATTCGGGCGCCAAGCTGATCGAGCAGCGCGGGATTGATTTCACGCCGTCGGAGGATTTTCTCCAAAGCCTCAAGGCCGGAGGCGCGAGCGAGGCATTTCTTAAGGCCCTACGCCTGAACCTCAATAATGACTGGGCGCACGTGGACCTCGGAGTTGCCCTTGGAAACAAGGGCGACTGGGATGGAGAGATCGCCGAAGAACGTGCGGCCCTGCGCTTGAACCCGAAGAATGACATGGCGCACGTGGACCTCGGCGTTGCGCTTGGAGGCAAGGGCGACTGGGATGGCGCGATCGCGGAAGAACGCGCGGCGCTACGCTTGAACCCGAAGAATGACATGGCGCACGTGGACCTCGGCGTTGCGCTTGGAGGCAAGGCCGACTGGGATGGCGCGATCGCGGAAGAACGCGCGGCGCTACGCTTGAACCCCAATAATGGCGGGGCGCACAACTATCTCGGCAACGCGCTCTATACAAAGGGCGATTTGGATGGTGCGATCAAGGAATACCGTGAAGCGCTGAGCTTAGACCCGAAGATTGACAAGGCGCATTACAACCTCGGCACCGCGCTTGGAGACGAGGGCGACTGGGATGGAGAGATCGCCGAAGAACGCGAGGCCCTGCGCCTGAATCCGAATTATGCCAAGGCCCACTTCACCCTCGGCGCCGCACTTGGAGACAAGGGCGACTGGGATGGAGAGATCGCCGAAGAACGCGAGGCCCTGCGCTTGAACCTGAAGAATGGCCTGGCGCACTTCGTCCTCGGCGTCGGACTGGAGAAGAATGGTGACCGACAGGGTGCTCTCGAAGAATACCGCGCGGCCTACACGTTTAACCCCACGAACGCCACCTATCGGCAGAATTACCAACGCCTGAGAGCCTTGCCGGAAGCGAATCGGCCGGCAGGAATTGGGGCGACCCGCACCAGCCCGCCCGCGGAAGCAACCACCCCTCGAGCGAGCGTCAGTGCACCAACAACGTTCGCGAGTTACAAAATTGAAGTCCATCCCGGCGAGCCGGAGGATGAAGATAATTCGTCTTCATGGACACCGGCCGAAGTGTGCGCGGTGTCAACCGCCTCGAAGCTGTGCTACACCCCACCGCCAGGCCCAAGAGGCATAGGCTACGGTTACGACCCGGTCGCGAAAAAGGTGAGCCTGCGCGAACCGGACGATGCACTGCTGTTCCTGCCGTCAGAATTCACAGGCACCGCTTCGGCGAATACTTTGCTGGCCTTGCTGCAAATCAGGAACGGACATTTAGTGAATATTCTGCCCCTAACTACCCTCTCCGTGCTCAGC
>Ga0187864_10004566_pt1 | contig 10770 bp, 5 predicted proteins | sample June2016WEW_11_4_FD_132985 | JGI IMG/M metagenome (GOLD analysis project Ga0187864, IMG submission 132985) | Peatland microbial communities from SPRUCE experiment site at the Marcell Experimental Forest, Minnesota, USA - June2016WEW_11_40 | ecosystem: Environmental > Terrestrial > Soil >... | reverse complement strand
GAGGATAAGCACTTCTTTGCACCAGGAGCAGGGGCAAATCTTTGAGATTCACGATTCGGGGATCGGTATTCTGGAAGAAGACAAAGGCCGCATCTTCGACCCTTTCTTTACGCGAAAACCTGAAGGGACTGGAATGGGTCTCAGTATATCAAGGCTGATAATCGAAAAACACGGTGCTCTTATTGAACTGGATTCCACTCCGGGAGAAGGGACCACTTTCCGGCTGATTTTCCCCGTGAGGACCAATCCGCTTCCCGCGGTTGCGGACCAGCCGCCGGAGCCTTCAGCCGAGATGGTTCAGAGGCTGGAGACGAAAAAGAAAAAAAAGAAAAAATAGATTTGGTTCCGGCAAGGCCTCCCGCGCCCGCCCAACGCGCATGATAGACCATCGGTCGGCCTTCGCGCTACGCGGCGGACCTTCCGCCTAGAGGCGGTAAATTGAATGACCAGCTTCCGGCTAAAGCCGGTAAGCGGAATGACCAGATTATTATCGCACAGGGCTGTTTATAAGTATATCATACGAGGGTTATCTGGTCGGCCTGGAGTTTCTGGTTTTTTTGCCAATGGACCTGCATACCCGAAAAATAGCTGTGTTGTAATAAATAGCAGAAAACAAATATATTTTAGACATTTTAGGTATAAAAAATACCCATTTTTTACTACCTAATATCCCCCTTACATTTTTACCTTTGTCTAATTAGTGTAGCCATTGGTAGTACTAGGTTCTGTGGCATTTGAAATGAAGCACTGGACTTTTCCAATTTGGGTCCTATATATAGAAGACTTGAGTAGATAGTTTTTGTAGATTCTGACGAATCTGGAAAACTCGAGAAGCAGATGCGTGCAGCTTTGATCCTTATTCTCATTTTTATCTTATTATTACCCAGCCCGGGTTTTGGGGTCCCCATCGAATCGGTTCCTGAGCCGGACATGCACGCAGGCGATTCAGTTACCGCAGCTACCGCACCGAGTCCACCGTCGCCCAAAATCCCCGATTCACAAGTTGAGATGTTTATAAGGGACGGAACAGACACCCGATTCGAGTTGTTCTTCCTGGACGTTAGATACGGGTATGACCTTGTGGATTTCGAGATCTATAAGGCATGGTGTCTGGCGGAGAATAGGCCGATCCGCAGGAACGCAATTCATAAGGTCAGACTTTACAACTGCTATGATCCTAATCTTCCCCCTGAATTCAGGGGCATGGAATGGAACCAGATTAACTATATCGTCAATCATAAAAAGGGCTCCAAAGAAGTCATCCAGCAGGCAATCTGGTATTTCGCAAATAGTGAGAATCAGACGAAACTGAGCGTGGAAGCAACCCAACTTGTCGAAGAGGCGAACCTGAAAGGCAAAGATTACATACCGGCAGAAGGTGATCTCATAGCCATCATTTGTCAGAATGAGGGGAACAAACAGCCGGTGTTTTTAGAATACATAATCCCAGCAGCCGTCGTTATCACGGAAGCTCCAGTTATTGGCGCCCCGCCGGTAATCCCGCCGGCAGCGGGCTTTTACATCCCTCCCTGGCTTGCCCTTATTCCTTTGATCCCTATTATCCCGTTTATCATCCCGCCAGGACCTACTCCGCCGCCTCCTCCCTCTCCACCGGTCCCTGAGCCTTCCAGCTTGCTTCTGTTGGCAAGCGGAATGGCTGGCATCCTGATATCCCGGACAGTCCGAAAACGTATCAAAAAACCTTACCGCCTGCTGCAAAAAGGTGGTCTTGGTTTGTAGTGCTTCTAATCTTTGTTTATGCGGCCCCCATAGTATTGTCTGTACCAGGCTATGAAACTCGTTATCCCTTGGCGCAGGGGAGTCCGGGGGCGGAAGCCGAAATCGCGGGCAATGTCCTGAGTATCCGCACAGGTCGTCTGTACATCGCCGGGCTGCATGGGAAGAAATTCTTTTTGGGCCTTCATTTGAAGGCAATCCTCAATTACCGATACAAATTCGAGAAGCTGGACGGGCTTGTTGTTTCCTATATTATAGATCCTGTACGGAGCGAAACTGGTGCCGGGGTCCGGCCTGAGTCCATCCCACTTGGGGTCTGCAACAGGAGGATGACCAATGAGCCGCAGTATTGCTTCGACAGCATCGTCAACATAGGTAAAATCGCGGCTCATTAGGCCGCTGTTAAATATCTTGATCGGTTCCCCTGCCAGTATTGCGCGAGTAAAAAGAAAAAGAGCCATGTCCGGACGTCCCCACGGACCGTAAACGGTAAAAAAGCGCAGGCCTGTAGAGGGAATTCCATAGAGGTGGGCGTACGTGTGGGCCATCAGCTCGTTTGCTTTCTTGGTAGCCGCGTAAAGGGAGACCGGGTGGTCCACGCTATCGTGTACGGAGAAGGGGATTTTTTCGTTTGCGCCATAGACGGAACTCGATGAGGCAAAGATCAGATGCTTAACTCCACTGTGCCTGCAACACTCGAGCACGTTTGAAAAGCCGTCGATGTTGCTTTGAATATAAGCGCGCGGATTGATCAGCGAATAGCGAACTCCAGCCTGAGCAGCCATGTGCACCACTATCTCGAACGAATACTTTTTAACAAGCTCTTCAATCGAAGAATGGGCCTCCAGGTCAAGTTTGAAAAACTTAAATCCGGGATATTGAAGAAGTAAAGAGAGCCGGTCTTGCTTAAGCCTTACATCATAATAGTCGTTGATATTGTCCAGACCCGTTACAATCCATCCCGCTTCAAGCATCTTCAAGGCTATATGAAAACCGATGAAACCGGCCGCGCCTGTCACCAGAATGGGTTTCCTGAAATCCATTGAAATCAGCCCTCGCATTCTGTCATTGCAGAACCTGGAAATAGAAGAATTGCTTATTTTATGCCACCGAAGGGTCAGACAAACTGCCCTTCCCGCGCCCGAGCCAAACATGAGGGTCTTTGAGTCGCAGCGGAAGCACGACAGTATCCCCAGGCCCCCGAGGGATACCGGGAAGGAACCCTGCGCTAAAATCGGCAACTTATAATTGTGCCTCGACCGGTCAACGAATGCAAGGATTACCCGGCGGGCGCCTGATTGATTCCGATCGTTATCGGAACTTCTGTGTGCAGGTAATCGCTATTACCGAAGTGTAATTTCAAAGGGGACGTAACTCAGAATTAAGCCTTCCCACCCGAGATTTGAGCATTCAAACCGAGGTTCCCATTCTACTCAAACGCTGCTGCATAACACTTGGGGAGATCATCCCGGAGTGGATGAGCAGCCTGGCATCGTATTTGCTCATACCCGAGGTAGCGGTAGAAATTTGCACCACTCCACAAAAGGCAAACTGCGTGAAAGCGCAGGACGCAAAGTCACTGGCCTAAGTCCCGGGACACCGGGATATGGTCGCAGAACCGCTGGGCGGATGCAGCACCTCCACAGGACGCTGAATTTGCCGGCAGCAGACCTTTGGAGGTCAAAATGCATAGACTCTTTAGATACCCACTCAAGGGCCTGGTAGTTTCGCTCTTTGTCCTTTTTTGTTTCTCTCCCGATGCCTCTGCCCAGCAGGCCCAGTTGGCCTGGAATCCGGACGCAAGTCAGGTTGCGGGCTACGAGGTGTATTATGGTCTATCGTCCGGGAACTACACCGCCAACTCAGACGTCGGCAACACCACGACCGCTACGCTGCAAAATCTGTCTTCTCCGACCTACTACATTGCCGTTACCGCCTACGACAGCAACAACAACCAGAGCGGCTTCTCGCCGGAACTGGTCATTAATTTAATGACTGCGTCCGCCGGGGCAGGCGGAACGATAGCGCCGAGCGGCAGTTTTTTCCAGAGCCAGGGCGCAAGCCAAACCTTTACCATCACACCTTCTGGCGGCTACCAGATAGCCGATGTGCAGGTTGACGGTCAGTCCGCAGGACCCGTCAGCACTTATACGCTAACCGGGATCACGGCCCCCCATACCATCTCCGCCACTTTCGCGGCTACGGGAACCAACTATATCATTACAGCAACGGCAGGCTCAAACGGTTCCATCTCCCCTTCGGGTGCTCTCACGGCAAACTGCGGTGCAAGCCAAACCTTTACCATCACCCCCAACACCGGCTGTCAGGTGGCCGGTGTCACGGTGGACGGCACTGCTTTGAGTAATCCCGTGACCACTTATACGTTCAACAACGTCACGGCAAATCATTCCATTTCCGCAACCTTCGTCCTCAATACCTTCACAATTACATCCGCTGCAGGCGCAAACGGCTCCATCTCGCCCTCGCCCTCTGCCACGGTAAGCTACGGTGCAAGCCAAACCTTTACGATCACCCCCGACACCAGCCACCGGGTGGCCGGTGTACAGGTGGATGGAGTCCCGGTTGGCGCAGTCACTACCTATACGTTTTCCAATGCCATCGCGAACCATACCATTGCGGCCACTTTTGCGCCAATCATCACCTACACCATATCGGCAACTGCGCTGGGCAGTGGATCGATTTCCCCATCCGGAAAGGTGAGTGTCGTTTCGGGAACAAACCGGACGTTCACGATAACCCCGTCCGCCAATTACGAAATCTCGGGAGTCAAAGTCGACGGGAAATCAATTGGCGCGGTTTCCAGCTACACCTTCACGGATACAGCGGCTAACCATACCATTGTTGCTACTTTTGCGCTCATCAGATACAGCATACGGGCATCCTTCGAGGGTGGCGGATTGATTTCCCCATCAGGGACGCTGATTCTATCTGCAGGAGCAAAACAGGCGTTCACCATAACCCCGGCCGCCCGTTACCAACTTGCATATGTGCTGGTGGACGGGGAAGAAATCGGTGCGGTTTCCATCGGGGGCTCAAGCGGTTTGGTTCCCAGCGGGAAATCAACACGCGCGGTAAGCTACGTATTTACGAATGTGACCGGTAATCACACAATTCAGGCCATGTTCGCCAAGGTCCCTCCGCCGGTTGCGGACGCCGGACCGGACCAGGTCGTGACAGGCGGCTCTATAGTGACGCTGAATGGCTCTAATTCGACCGACACTGGCAGTGGAATAGCTTATTACAAATGGACTCAGGTGTCAGGACCTCCGGTAAAACTATCAAAGCCCTCGGCCCCTGTATGTACTTTTACGGCCACTAACACTACGAGTGGAAAGGTGCTTGCTTTTAATCTGGCGGTCACCAATCAAGCAGGTGTTACAGGAAGCGATTGCTGCCTGGTAAACGTGAGTGCAGCCGGTAAAGCTCCATCAGCTCATGCCTGCGCCGATCAGATTGTTACTGCCTATACCAATGTCACCCTGGATGGATCGGGATCAACTGAGCCGGATGGCACAATCGCTTCATATAGCTGGGTTCAAATTAATGGGCCCAGCGTTGAAATTCTTAATGCCAATACGGCCTATGCTTCATTTGTAGCTCCGGATGTCGGCCCTCCGGGCGCTTCCCTGGTTTTCCAACTGCAAGTGACCGATCAATTCGGATTGACAATGAGAGATCAGAGTATAGTAAACGTAGTAAACGCGGACCCGCCGCCCTTTGCCAACGCAGGTCCCGACCAGACTGCCGCAGCGATGTCGTCTGTCACGCTCGATGGCCCCGGTTCGTATGATCCAGTGAACTCGACCGATTCTTATCGATGGAAACAAATCAGCGGGGTACCGGTTACTCTTTCCGATCCTACGGCACTGACCCCGGTTTTTACCGCACCGGCCGGTTCGGGCGCTCAAAGCGCCGACCTCTTATTTATGCTCACCGTTACGGACGCTAATGACCAACTGAGCTCTACAGCCAAATGTGTTGTAACGGTTACAGCTAACTAGTGTCCATGCTGAACCCCCGGTTTGATATTTGCCTGATGAGAGCAAATACTCCGATATACGGAACGTAAGAGTTGTGTAAAATATATTTACATTCCGATGGACAGATTACGCCGCCCGGTATCGCTGTTTCGGCCAGTGGGGGTTCAACAGACACTGTCGCTGGAATGGCTTCTTATATGCGTCGGAAATCTTTACGAATGCGAAAATGTTAACCAGTGCGGTTTTGCGGTATTATTGTGAATTGTCACTGTCGGAATAGTTTACACTCAGGGTTAGCGGCATGGCTCGTCAGATCAAGAAGATAATACGTGAAATCAAGTACTTATCATCATATCAAATGTAAATGCACGTAAATTGCATGGTGCAGTGTCCCAACCCGATTTTTCCTATCCTTATATGTGTCGGAAATATTTACAAATGCGAAAATGTTAACCAGTGCGGTTTTGCGGCATTATTGTGAACTGTAACTGTCGGAAAAGTTTACATTCAGGGTCAGCCGCATCCCCGGTCAGATCGAGAAGATAATACAGAAAATCAAGTACTTATCATCATATCAAATGCAAATGCACGTAAATTGCATAGTGCAGTTTAAAAGAACTCATGGAGGCTCATTGGGGAGGCAAACTGGCCTGCGTTAATCGCAGGGTATTGGCGCCGGTCAGTGAGCAGCCGAAATGATTTGTTGGAAAATGCCCACTTCAGCCTTGCAATTTGGGAATACGTCATCGTGTAGGGGGGCTATCGGGTCCCATCACTCGATCATCTTGAGATCGGCTCTGCGACAGGGCCGAAGGGGTTTTTCCGACCCTGATTTCCGGATCATGAAGGTGAATGACGCAGCTCCTGTTCTGAGCGCAGAAGGTGATGTACGCCAAACTCTTCAGTACCAGGATCGGATGAATAACATCCCGTATCCGTAATTTATTTTCTTCACATGGGTATATCTTCTACCCACTTTGTCCGCTCCAGTGGACGGGTGCAGCACCTCCACAGAACGTTGAATTTGCCGGCAGCAGACCTTTAGAGGGCAAAATGGATAGACTCTTTGGATACCTGCTTAAAAGCCTGGTAGTTTCGCTCTTTTTGCTTTTTTGTTTCTCTCCCGATGCCTCTGCCCAGCAGGTCCATGTGGCCTGGGATCCGAGCGCAAGTCAGGTTGCGGGCTACGATGTGTATTATGGTCTATCGTCCAGGAACTACACCGCCTACTCAGACGTCGGCAGTTCCACGGCCGCTACGCTGCAAAATCTGTCTTCGCCGACCTACTATGTTGCCGTCACCGCTTACGACAGCAACAACAACCTGAGCGGCTTCTCGCCGGAACTGGTCATTAATTTAATTACTGCGTCCGCCGGAGCAGGCGGAACGATAGCGCCGAGCGGCAGTTTTTTCCAGAGCCAGGGCGCAAGCCAAACCTTTACCATCACACCTTCTGCCGGCTACCATATAGCCGATGTGCAGGTTGACGGTCAGTCCGCAGGACCCGTTGGCACTTATACGTTAACCGGGATCACGGGCCCGCATACCATCTCCGCCACTTTTGGGGTTACAGGTCCCAACTATACCATTACAGCAAAGGCAGGCTCAAACGGTTCCATCTCCCCTTCGGGTGCTGTCACGGTAAACTGCGGTGCAAGCCAACCCTTTACGATCACCCCCAACACCGGCTACCGGGTGGCCGGTGTACAGGTGGATGGAGTCCCGGTTGGGCCAGTCACCGCATATACGTTTTCCAATGTCACCGCCAACCATACCATTGCGGCCACTTTTGCGCCAATCCCCACCTACACCATATCGGCAACTGTGCAGGGCAGCGGATCTATTTCCCCATCCGGAAAGGTGAGCGTCGTTTCAGGAACAAACCGGACGTTCACGATAACCCCGTCCGCCAATTACAAAATCTCGGGAGTCAAAGTCGACGGGAAATCAATTGGCGCGGTTTCCAGCTACACCTTCACGAATACAGCGGCTAACCATACCATTGTTGCTACTTTTGCGCTTATCAAATACAGCATACGGACATCCTTCGAGGGTGGCGGATTGATTTCCCCATCAGGGACGCTGAGTGTATCTTCAGGAGCAAAGCAGGCGTTCACCATAACCCCGGCCGGCAATTACCAACTTGCATATGTGCTGGTCGACGGGGAAGCAATCAGTGCGGTTTCCATCGGGGGCTCAAACGGTTTGATTCCCAGCGGGAAATCAACACGCGCGGTAAGCTACATTTTTACGAATGTGACCTGTAATCACACAATCCAAGCCGTCTTCACCAAAATTGCTCCGGCAGTTGCGGACGCCGGACCGGACCAGGTCGTAGCAAGCTGCTCTACAGTGACACTGAATGGTTCTAATTCGACCGATACTGTGAGTGGAATAGCTTCTTACGAATGGACTCAGGTGTCAGGGCCTCCGGTAAAACTATCAAAGCCTTCGGCCCCTGTATGTACTTTTACGGCCCCTAAAAGTACGAGTGGAAAGGTGCTTGCGTTTAATCTGGCGGTCACAAATCTGGCAGGTATTAGAGGAAACGCTTCCTGCCTGGTAAACGTGAGTGGGGCAGATAAAGCTCTCTCAGCAAATGCCGGCGCCGATCAGATTGTTACTCCCTATACCAATGTCACCCTGGATGGATCGGGATCATCTGACCCGGATGCCACAATCGCTTCATATAGCTGGGTTCAAATTAATGGGCCCAGCGTTGAAGTTCTTAATGCCAATACGGCCCATGCTTCATTTGTGGCTCCGGATGTCGGCACTCCGGGCGCTTCCCTGGTTTTCCAACTGCAAGTGACCGATCAGTTCGGATTGACAATGAGAGATCAGTGCAGAGTAAACGTAGTAAACGCGGGTCAACCGCCCTTTGCCAACGCAGGCCCCAACCAGACTGCCGCAGCGATGTCGTCTGTCACGCTCGATGGCTCCGGTTCGTGTGATCCAGTGAATTCGACCGATTCTTATCGATGGAAACAGATCAGCGGGGTACCGGTTACTCTTTCCGATCCTACGGCACTGACCCCGGTTTTTACCGCACCGGCCGGTTCGGGCGCTCAAAGCGCCGACCTATTATTCATGCTCACCGTTACGGACGCTAACGACCAACTGAGCTCTACAGCCAAATGTCTTGTAACAGTTACGCCTAAATAGTGTCCATGCTGAAACCCCGGTTTGATATTTGCCTGATGAGAGCAAATACTCCGATATACGGAACGTAACAGTTGTGTAAAATATATTTACATTCCGATGGACAGATTACGCCGGCCGGTATCGCTGTTTCGGCCAGTGGGGGTTCAACAGACACCGTTGCTGGAATGGCTTCTTATATGCGTCGGAAATCTTTACGAATGCGAAAATGTTAACCAGTGTGGTTTTGCGCTATTATTGTGAATTCTCACTGTCGGAATAGTTTACACTCAGGGTTAGCGGCATGGCTGGTCAGATCACGAAGATAATACAGGAAATCAAGTACTTATCATCATATCAAATGGAAATGCACGTAAATTGCATGGTGCAGTATTGCTACCCGATTTTTTCCGTGCCGCGACTCTGGCAGGGTGATCGGCCAACCGTTTGATCAGTCTTGATTGAGAGAATGTCCTAATGGGTTTGGACCACAGAAAACATAAACGATTCAAAGCTGAAAACGACATTTTCGCGGTGTTTGTAGCGCCGAACGAACCGATCATTGTGGGCAGAATCTTGGATTTAAGTCTGGGCGGGGTTGGTGTTAAGTATGTTGCGACCGAGAAACTGAGAACTGGGCCGACCAGTATCAATGTGTTCGGCATGAGTTCACATCACATCGAGCGCATACAGTCCAGGGTGATCTATGATATGGCAATGGCTGAAGAATCATGGAGCATTCCCGCGGTGAGGCGTTGCGGGGTCAAATTCGGCCAACTTGGCTTAGAAGGTGAAACCAAATTGAAAGAATTCATGGAGGCTCATTTGGGAGGCAAACAGGCCTGCGATAATCACAATGGGTATTGGCGCCGGTCAGTGAGCAGCCGAAACGATCTGTTTGAAAATGCCCACTTCAGCCTTTTGATTTGGGAATACGTCATCGTATAAGGAGGCTATCGGGTCCCATCACTCGATCATCTTGAGATCGGCTCTGCGACAGGGCCGAAGAGGTTTCTCCGACCGTGATTTCCGGATCATGAAGGTGAGCGACGCAGCTCCTGTGCTGGGCGCAGAAGGAGATGTACGCCAACTATTCAGAATCAGGATCGGATGAATAACATCCCGAATCTGTTGTTTATTTTCCTTGTATGGGTATATTGTCTACCCACTTTGTCCCCTCCAAAATCCTACTTTACAGACATAGTTTAACCCGCTAAGTTATGCTTCATCTATTTGGGCCAATTCTACGCTGGGCAAAGCTCTGGGAAAGATGTGGCTGGTTGGAAACTTACGGTTCATGTCGATTTTTCCTCATGACTTTCAACAAATTTAACGATTTATTTCATTGACTGGTTTGTAACGGAGTTGGCGGAGCTTTGGCAGGGTGTTGAAATTTGAGTCAGACTTACCCCGGTTCAAGATATCAAACGAGCGGATAATGACCAAAAATGTGTTCTCATTTTCTTTATTTTTGCTCACATTTTTTATGTCTGTATTGTCTTGTCATGCATATTCGGCAACAATTGTCGATGTTCGCGCAGGAGACTTGCTTGTGATTAGCGCCGAGGGGCAGGCGCAAACTGTCAGGTTGTATGGAGTCATGTGCCCGGTGCATGGCCAGCCGTACCATGATAAAGCGCGTTTGCTTGTAAATCACTTAACACTTCAGAGAAATGCTGAAATCACCCCGTTGTTTAACGATGAGGAGGGTGTCAGCAATGTTTTGGTAAGGATTCAAGGCGTTAAGGATTACCTTAACGGCCAACTGGTTGGCTACGGAATGGCGTGGGTCAAGCCGGTCCAATGCAAGTCCAGATTGTGCGATGAGTGGAGAAAGCTTGAGGAACTGGCCCGAAAGAACCTGGTCGGACTTTGGTCTGAGCCATACGCT
>Ga0187864_10004564_pt1 | contig 10773 bp, 11 predicted proteins | sample June2016WEW_11_4_FD_132985 | JGI IMG/M metagenome (GOLD analysis project Ga0187864, IMG submission 132985) | Peatland microbial communities from SPRUCE experiment site at the Marcell Experimental Forest, Minnesota, USA - June2016WEW_11_40 | ecosystem: Environmental > Terrestrial > Soil >... | reverse complement strand
TTCGGGGTCGCGGGTCAGGTTGCCCGCGAGGATGACTTTGTTGAAACTTGCCATAGGTCCAGTGGTATAGGCGGTTTCAGGCGGGTTTGGGCGCAGGGGAGTTCGTGAATAAGACCCTGAAGACTTCGGTGTTCATCGCGAACCGATGTTTCAGTTGGTCGAGAATCGCGGGTTGGGCCTCGAAGATGATGTTCACGTAGAAGCCAGCGGAGTGCTTCTTGTTGGCCACCCGGCTGAAGCTGCGCTTCTCCATCTTCTGGACCGTTTCGACTTTGCCGCCCAGGGAGGTGATTTCAGCCGAGATCTTGTCGATCGAGTCCTTGATCCCTTCTTCTTTGCCTGAGGTTTCCAGTATAAACAGACCTTCGTATCGTTTCACTGCTCTTTTCTTTCGTTGGGCGGCTCCCCATCCGGCGGGACGCCGTTAAACTTGTTCATTGCCTTTTGTATGCCGGCGTCCACCCAGCATTCCGCCGCGTCGGACGCCATGTTTATCACTTTATCCACCAGGGCCTGCTCCGTCGAATGAAATCGGCCAAGCACGTGGCCCGTGATTTCGCGGGCGCCGTCCTGGCGGCCGATTCCGATGCGCAGGCGGGCATAATCTCGAGCGCCCAAGTGCTGCTCGATGGATTCCAGGCCGTGATGGCCGCCACTGCCGCCGCCCGGTTTGAGCCGCAACGCGCCTAGCGGCAGGTCCGCATCGTCCACCACCATCAGCAACTGCGGCAGCGGCACGCGGTAGTAGCTCTGCACCGCAGCCACCGCCTCGCCGCTGGCATTCATGTAGGTCTGCGGCTTGCAGACCAGCACCCGGCGTCCAGCCCGCTCGCTCCGCGCCAGGCAGGCGTTGAACTTCTTCTGGTAAGTCCAAACCGACCGCCACCGCTCGGCCAGACGGTCGGCCACCTGAAATCCGGCATTGTGCCGGGTCCGGGCATATTCGGCGCCGGGATTGCCCAAGCCCACAATGAGATACAAGTCCTCCATAGGCCGGGCCAGGCCGGCAACCCGGGCCAGACCGGGCCGCCGCCCAAACTATTTCTTCTTTCCAGCCGCGGCGGGAGCAGCGCCTTTCTCGGTGCCCTTGTCGGGGGCCCTGGCGCCAGCCTCGGCCCCTTTGAGCGGGGCTTTCTCGGCCCCTTTGGGGGCGCCCTTTTCGGCCCCCTTGGCTGCCCCCTTTTCGGCGCCTTTGGCAGGGGCGGCACCCTCTTCGCCCTCTTCTTTTTTCTCTTTGATCATTTCCACCTCGCCCGGGGCGGCAACGGCCTCTGCCGCCTCGGCGGCTTCCTCTTCCTCGGTGCGCGGCGCGGCGACGGCGATGACGGCCATCTGTTTGTCGCCGACCAACTCGACTCCAGTGGGGGCTTTAATCTCGCCGAGGTGGATGACCTCGCCCATCTTGAGATGGGAGACATCCACGGTAATGACTTCGGGCAAGTCCTTGGGCAGGCCGCGGGCGCGGACGCTGAACAGGACGTGTTCAAGGACGCCGCCGCCCGTCTTGACACCTTCGGCTTCGCCGGCAGTCTCGACGGGGACGCTGATGGTGACTTTTTCGTTTTCGGCCACCTCGTGGAAGTCCACGTGCAAGACCTTGCCGGAGAGGGGATGGTGCTGGATTTCTTGCACCAGGGCCAGGCGTTTGGGCCGGGCGTCATCCTTGACCTCGAGGTCCACCAGGAGGTTTTCAGAGACCGAGTGGTGGATGAGGTCTTCCATTTCCCTGGCCTTGACTTCGAGGTTCTGGGGTTTGGCCTGGCGGCCGTAGATGACGGCCGGCACGCGTCCTTCGGTACGGAGTTTTTTGGCCCCGGCGCGCCTGCCCAGCAGCCTGGGGAATGCGTTCAGTGATACAGATTTCATGGTTGTTAAATCGTCTCGGGCCTCGCCCCACCGGGCGGGCCGCCATGCCGGCGCCCCTCAACTGGTGCGCCAACCTTTAAACTCGAACAGCGAAGTGACCGACGAATTGCTGTGAATTCGTTTGATAGCTTCGCCCAAAAGCCCCGCCACGGACAACGTGGTTATCTTCACGCCGCTAATGGCGGGGCGTAGGACGGTATCAGTTGTAATCAATTCGTCAATAGCCGATTTTCGCAACCGTTCGATTCCGATGGTGTTGAGGATGGCGTGGGAGACACAGGCCTGGATCCTGCGGGCGCCTTTGCGCCTGAGCCATTCGGCTGCGGAGGTCAGCGTGCCCGCGGTTTCGGTCAAGTCATCCACCAGCAGGGTGTTCTTGCCCCGGACTTCCCCGATGACGGCCATGGATTCGACCTCGCTGGCGTTGCGTCGCCGTTTGGCGACGATGGCCAGGCCGGCCCCCAGGACCTGGGAATAGGCGTAGGCCATCTTGAGCCCGCCCACGTCGGGACTGACGACGACGAGTTGGCCCATTTGCTTCTTTTTCAAATACTGATACATCACCGGGGAGGCGTAGAGATGATCGACCGGGATGTCAAAAAACCCCTGAATCTGCTGGGCGTGGAGGTCCATGGTGAGCACCCGGTTGGCCCCGGCCGCCACCACGAGGTTGGCCACCAGCTTTGCCGTGATGGGGACGCGCGGCTGGTCCTTCCGGTCCTGGCGCGCATACCCGTAAAAGGGCATCACCGCCGTGATCCGCGCGGCGCTGGCCCGTCGCAACGCATCCATCATGATGAACATCTCCATCAAATGATGGTTTGTGGGCGGACTGGTGGACTGAATCAGGAACACGTCCTCGCCACGGACGTTCTCTTCGATCTTGACGAACGTCTCGCCGTCCGGAAACGGCTTGACCGTCGACTTCCCCAGTTCAATCCCGATATAGGCGCAGATGGCCTCGGCCAGGGGCCGATTGGAGGTGCCGCTAAAAATCTTCACGCTTTGTTGGTTTTGCCGGGGTCTAAGGCGGGGGACACTTTACCACCCGGCGGCCGGCGCGCAAGCGGAAAGTGGCCCCGAAAAACGCCTGGATCATTATTGAATATGGCGGGCGGCATTTGTAGGATCACGTTTTAGCTGTAGCGAGAACATTATGAACCTGGATGAAGCCCAACGGAAAAAAGTGGCGGAGTGGATTAAGCAAGGACTCAAGCTGTCCGAGATTCAGAATTGCCTGGCCTCCGAGCTGGGCCTGAGCCTCACCTATATGGACGTGCGATTGCTGGTGGATGACTTGAAGCTGGTGCCCAAGGATGCCGAACCGGCCAAAACGCCCGGCGGCGTCCTGGGGCCATCCGGCGCTGCCGCCCCTGCCGCTCCGGGCCGCAGGCCATTGGCCGGCTCTCCCGGGGCCGCCGCCCCCAAGCCCCGCCCCGGCGGAGTCTCGGTCTCCGTGGACCAACTTGCGCGCCCCGGCGCCATGGTCAGCGGGAAGGTCACGTTTTCCGACGGCAACTCCGCCGATTGGTATTTCGACCAATCGGGCCGGCTCGGCCTGGTTCCGCAGCAACCCGCCTATCGTCCTCCGCCCGCAGACCTGCAGCAGTTCCAAAGCGCCCTGGACGCCGAATTGAACAAGCTGGGCTTCTAATCAAGATCCAGGTTGACTCTGGCGGTGGGTTTGCTAAAAGCCAAGGGTGTCCGTTCAAAGAACGAACGTAAAATTGTGTCGGAAATATGAACCAGAATAGGCTTTTCGTGGGCAACTTGTCCTACCAGACAATGGAAAATGACCTGCAAGATTATTTCTCTCAGGCGGGAGTCGTTACCTCGGTCAATCTCATGCTGGACAAGGTCACGGGCAAGTCGCGGGGTTTTGCCTTTGTCGAATTTGCCAGTCCGGAAGAGGCCAACAAGGCCGTCGAGCAGTTCCATAACCAGGAGTTCCAAGGCCGTACGCTGACCGTCAACGTGGCGCGGCCGCGCCAAGAACGGGCGCCCCGTTGGAGCGGCAGCGCCGGCGCCGGCGCCCACGACAGCCAATGAACTGAGAAACCGTTGGAAACGGTTTCCACTCACCCTTGCCCGTTTTTCGCCGCGCTGAAGCGGCGGTGTTAATGAGAGCGGGCCGGCAGGTTGCCAGAGTCGTTGAAGCTGGGGTTACGTGCCGGACGAGCGAATGTCACCCGTGTTAATCCCGATTCGGAATCGGGACTGCGGTATCCGCCGCCCTCGGCAGGGCCGGGACGGGCCCCGCCCCCTCGCCCCTCGCCCCTCGACATTCGCCCCGGGGTTCTGAATCCCGGCAGCCGAATGAGTTTGACACCCGGGCGGGTAAACCGTAACGTGGACGAAAATTAACGTTATGGCTGAGAATATCCCCCACGCTCCGGGTGGCGCCGTTCCCCCGAAGAAAGAAACCGGCAAGGTCCAACCCAAGAAGGAGACCGTTCGGATCAATTTGCCGCCCAAGCCCTCGGCTGCCCCGACGATCAAACTGCCCACCTTGCCGCCGGGCGGGCCGGCGGGCGGTTCGCCCGGGGCTCCGGCCCCGGCGGCTCCGGTGGCTGCCACAAACGCTCACGCCGCACCGCCGGCCCCGCGCGCCGTCGCCGCGCCGGCCGCACCTGGCGCCTCACGGCCGATGCCCGTTGCCGCAGCGGCTCCGCGCCCGGTCGCCTCTCCCATTGCCGTCCGCTCGATCAGCACGGTGGACAAGGTCCTCGCCATTGCTGCGGCCATTGTCGCCCTGGCTGCCGTGGGCAGCACGGTCTATATTTGGATGTTGGAATTGCCGGGGTCCGGCCCAGGCGCCACCCCGGAAAAGGCCGCGGTGAGCACGGCTCACGTTGCAATGTTGGACCGTGCCCGGTAGCGGAGACCTGGCCGGCGGTTCCAAAAGTCGAAGGCACTGCCTTCACAACAGAGGATGCATTGGTTATGGCAGCTCCCAATATTATCACATTGACGCAGGAAACGTTTGCAAAGGAAGTGACCGAGTCGCCCGGGCCGATCCTGGTTGACTTCTGGGCCGAGTGGTGCGGGCCCTGCAAGATGCTCGCCCCGATCCTCGATGAATTGGCCGCCGAATACGAGGGCCGGGTCCGCTTCGGCAAAGTGAACATCGATGAACATGGGCCTTTGGCTGCGCAGTTCAACATCCAGTCCATCCCGACCTTGCTCCTCTTCGACGAGGGCCAGGTCGCCGAGCAACTCGTTGGCCTGCGCAGCAAGAAAGACCTCAAGACCCGGCTGGATCGCGTGGCCGGGTAAGGCATGGTCCGCGATGCCGCTCATCGTCACGCCCGCACAGTTCTCGAGGCGCGCTGCGTTCTACCAGCAACTCGCCTCGCTGACCGCCGCCGGGCTGGGTCTCATCGCGGCCCTCAATCAGCTCGAGCGGACACCCCCTGCCCGCTCCTACCTGGAGCCGATCCGAGCGATCCTGCGAGAGTTGGCCGGCGGTTCCACCCTCACGGAGTCCCTGCGGCGGCTCGACTCGCGGTGGTTGCCGGAGTTTGACATTGCGCTGCTCCAGGCGGGCGAGCAGAGCGGCCGCCTGGATGCTTGCTTTCGCCTGCTGGCCGGTTATTACGAAGACCGGGCCCGGATCGCGCGCCAACTCATCGCCGATCTGGCTTACCCTGCCTTTCTGTTTCATTTCGCGGTTTTTCTCCTTCCTTTCTCCCAGTTTTTCCTGTCGGGCAACTGGGTCAAGTATTTGTGCCAGACCCTCGGGGTGCTGCTCCCCATCTATGCGGTCATTGCGCTGGTCGTTTATGCGGCTCAAGGCCGGCATGGCGAGCGCTGGCGGGCGCTGGTCGAGCGGTGCCTGCGCCCGGTGCCTTTCCTGGGCGCCGCCCGGCGCGACCTGGCCCTGGGCCGATTGGCCGCCGCGCTGGAGGCGCTGCTTAACGCCGGAGTCACCGTGATCGAGGCCTGGGAATTGGCGGGCGCGGCCAGCGGTTCGCCCGCGCTACGGCGCGCCGTGCTGGCCTGGCGGCCCCAGGTGGATGGCGGCCGGACTCCCGCCGAGGTCGTTTGCGCCTCGCGAGAGTTTCCGGAGCTCTTTGCCAACCAGTACGCAACCGGAGAAATCAGCGGCCAGTTGGATGACACCCTCGGGCGGCTGCACGGCTACTACCAGGAAGAAGGTTCTCGCAAGCTCCATGCCCTGGCCCGCTGGTTCCCGCGGGCCGTTTACCTCGTGATCGTGTTGCTCATTGCTTTCTACGTGGTCCGGTCCTGGATCGCCTACTTCCAGCAAATCCAGAACGTCTTAGGCCTGGCGCTACCAGGGGCGGTGATGGGTCAGTAATGGCGGGACTTGGATTTTCTTGACCACGGATGGACACGGATAAACACGGATTTGGGCCTTGTCTGTGTTTGTCCGTGCCCATCGGTGGTTGGAACTTCCGCCGTCACTGGGGCCTTACGCGTTACTTTCGGCTTGCGCCCTGCAGGGTTGACGGTTAGTGGTTAGGGGAGTGATATGCCAAAGGCCATACACGACGAGTTTTCGGCGCTCCCCGTTTCGCGGCAGCGGAAATACCAACTGCGGATGCGGCGGGACGGGCGATGCAGCATCTGCGGGGACAAAGAGGCCAGTGGAGGGTATTGCCTCAAACACATGCTGGCCCAACGAGAAGGGCACCGGAGGCGCAATGGGAGCCATTACAGGATTAACAGCAAGAGCTACCGCTTGCAGAAGCGCTCGCGCAGCGCCATTGAACCGAGGGCGCGGTAAAACACAATTTTCACGGATGGGAGAGGTATCATCCCGGATGGCGCAGAGGCGCATTCCGCTATCGCGGGGGTTTCCGATAGACGCGCTCCAAGCCCGAGTCTTTCAAAACGCTTTCACCACCTGAGGGCCCCAAGCAGCGGTTGCCCAGCCCCGGGATGCCTGGCAAATTGTCACCTGTTTGTCACCGCATTTGGGCTTTATCCCCGGAGGGAAGTCGTAGAGTATCCGTGTATGAAGCGAATGACGGTTGTCTTGCGGGCCTGGGCGCCTGCCGCGCTTGCCTTGGCGGCTGCAGCGCGCATGATTGCGGCTGATGTCCAGCCGATCCGCCAACCCGGTGAAGAGGTGAACGGTCCCGAGGTTCGCCTGAGGCCGGGGCTCAAGCCGAACCAAAACCTCCTGTTCAATGGTTGGGGTGTCACCCCCGCCGGGGAGCAGGTGCCGGTGAGCGACCTGGCCCTCAAGCTGGTCGTTTCGCCCGACAAGAAGCGGCTTGTGGGCGTTCATGGCGGGTTCACCAGGCATGGCGTCACACTCATAGATATTGCCAATCGCAAGGAGGCCCAGTTCCTTCCACTGGCTGAGACCTGGAACGGCCTGGCATTCAGCGGCGACGGCAAACAGTTTTTTGTCTCCGGCGGCGACTCGGGCAAGCTCCACGTCTTCAAGTATGCCAATGGCCAGGCGAGCCTGGACCGCTCCGTGGCGCCCTCCTCCTCCTCCTCCGGGACGGAGGTGTTCCTGGCTGGACTGGCCGTGAATCCCAACACGGGCAAGCTCTATGCCTGCAACGAGGGCAACCATGAGATCTGGGTGCTCGACCCGGATTCCCTGGCGCTGCAAAGGACCATCCCAGTGGGCCTGCACCCTCATACCTGCCTCTTCGGCGCGGACCATCGGCACTTGTACGTCAGCGATTGGGGCAGCGGCGCCGTGAGCGTGGTAGATACGGAAACGGGGCGCCGGGTCCGGGAAATCAACGTCGGGCTGCGGCCCACGGATATGGCCCTCGCACCGGATGGCCGGCTCTTCGTAGCTTGCGGGGGCGACAACACGGTGCATGTCATCCAGACTCGCCGCTTGGAAACCGCAGGACCGGGCGCCAGCCCCAGCCGGCGTCTCCCCGAGGGGACGCGTGAAATTATCTCCACCTCCCTCTACCCGGAATCGCCTGAAGGCAGCACGCCCGATGGGGTTGCCGTCTCCCCGGACGGGCGCACCCTCTTCGTCGCCAACGCGGACAACAACTGCGTGATGGTGGTGGATATCTCAAACTCCATTTCCGAGGAGACCGCCCGCAACGGCGAATCGGTCTCGGTCGTGGAAGGCTTCATCCCCGTCGGTTGGTATCCTACGGCGGTCGCCGTGAGCCCCGACAACAAGACCTTGTTTGTCGCCAACGGCAAGGGCCTGGCCTCCCGGGCGAACGTTCCGTCCACCACTGGGAACCCGACGAAACTGCACAAACCACCGCCTTTCGACTACATCGGCCGCACCTTCGCCGGGGCCGTCTCGTTCATCGACCGTCCGCAGGCGGCCGGGATGGCCGCCTACACGGCGCAGGTGCGGCGTAATTCCTCCTACACGCCCGGCCAATTCCATCGCGCCCCCATCCAAAGCGATTCTGTCATCCCGGACAAGGTCGGCGAGCCTTGCCCCATCAAGTACGTCCTCTACATCATCAAAGAAAACCGCACCTACGACCAGGTCCTCGGCGACTTTCGCGATGCCAAAGGCCAGCCTGCCGGCAATGGCGACCCGAACCTGGCGATCTACGGCGAAAACGTGACCCCCAACCATCATCAAATCGCCCGCGATTACGTTCTGCTGGACAACCTTTACTGCAACGGCGAGGTCAGCGTGGACGGCCATAGCTGGTGCGACGCCGCAATCGCCACCGATTATAACCAACGCTCGTGGATCCTCTCCTACTCCGGTCACGGCAAAATCCCCGGCAACGACCAAATGGAGACGCCCGCCGCCGGATACCTTTGGGATCTGTGCAAACGCCACGGCGTTAGCTTCAAAAACTATGGAGAAGGGGCGATGCGTGTGCCCTCCGCCAATCGCGGGCGTTGGGACCGAGGCCGTGACATGGACCGCGTCGGATCCTGGGTTGCAGACCTCCGAAAGGCCGAACAGACCGGCGGTGTCCTGCCTCAGTTCACGATCATGTCGCTGGGAGAAAACCATACCCAAGGCACCAGGCCCGGCGCTTTCACCCCGGATGCCTGCGTCGCCAGCAATGACCTCGGCCTGGGCCGCATCGTTGAGGCCGCCACCCACAGCCCTTTCTGGAAGGAGATGGCCATCTTCGTCATCGAAGACGATGCGCAAAATGGCCCGGACCACGTGGATGCCCACCGGACGGTCGGCCTGGTGATCAGCCCCTATTGCAAGCACGGCGTCGTGGACAGCACCCTCTACACCACCGCCAGCATGGTTCGCACGATCGAACTTATCCTCGGCCTTCCTCCCCTCACCCAATACGACGCCGGGGCCACGCCGATGTTCAACTGCTTCGGCAAGACCGCCGAGGTCCTGCCATTCACCCCCCTGACTCCCCGCGTGGACCTCTTGGCCAGGAACACCGCCAAATCTCCAGGGGCCAAGGCCTCCGCCCGCATGAACTTCCGCGGCTACGACCTCGCGCCGGAAGACGCCTTGAACCGGGTCCTGTGGGCCGCCGCAAAGGGCCCGGATGTTCCCTATCCCACCCCCATCCACCGCGCGCTCTTCACCTCGGCGCCGTAGCCAAAACCCTGTGCCTGGCGTGGTGTCCCTGGTCCCGAAAACTTCGATTCCGAACCTTTGTCGCATCCCTCGTCGCCGACTTCGTCGAAAAATGGCCAACCCGATCCCGATTCGGAATCGGGACGACAAAGGTTGCGAAATTGAAAAGCAGTCCAAGAGCAACTCCTGCTCCGGACGGGGACTTCAGATTGTCCTCACCAACTGGCTCCTGGGAAAGCGCACCTTGGGGGCCGAGGCGTATTTATCGCCCGGGCTGCGGTAGCCCAAGGCGCAGGCCACGACAGACGCAAGGCCTTGCCCGGCGAGCCCGAGAACCGCGTCAAACTCGGCCGGGACAAAGCCTTCCATGGGGCAGGCATCCACGCCCAGCACGGCCGCGCACGTGAGCAGGCTGCCCAGCGCGATATAGGCCTGGCGCGTGGACCAGTGCGGCGCCAGCGGTTTAAAACCCTCGCTCAAGAGCGTGCCCGTCATCATGCCCCGATAGCCGGCGAGCGACCCGACTGGCATTCCGCGCACATTGGCCGTGTGGCTCAGAAACGCGTCAATCTCCGCTTCTGTTATCTCCGTGCGCGCGGCAAACACCACGAAATGCGACGCCTCGACGACCTGGCGCTGGCCCCACGCATGCGGCAGCAGCCTCTCTCGCACGGCGCTATCCTTGACCACCAGGAAACGATACGGCTGCAAGCCGAACGAAGAAGGCGCCAGGACCAGGCACTCCTCCAGGACGGCCCAGAGGTCGGCGGGGATCTTGCGAGCGGGATCGAAGGACTTGGTGGCATAGCGCCACCGCAACGACTCCAACAACTGCCTGCTTGAAAGGGTGTCTTGGCTCATGAGTTCATTGGGTTGAGGGTTCATTCAATCATCAATTTGCCCCCGAGTGTAACGTCATTTCATGCCCTCGTCCAGAGGCCGAGCGGGCCGGAGGCGCCCTAACCTGGACATTTCACCAGCCAGCCGCGAATCTCATTAACACCGCCGCTTCAGCGCGGTGTACACAGGCGGCCAGCCGTCCCAGCCGTTTTAATCCCGACGCTTCGGGACACTCCCAGCCAAACCGTTGAAACGGTTGCAGCGCCCCGGGTGCCTTTTTACACCGGGCTGAAGCCACGGTGTTAATGAAACGGCGTGGATTATCGTAAAGGGCTCCCACTCCTTTCTTGACCAGAGTTGGGTTGCAACACAACATATCGAACCAAGCGGATTCTTGCTGACTTCGGAAGATGAACACGACAAAGGCAAAAACGAGTCTAAGGGTGATGACCGCGTCGTTGCGGCAAGTGCGCTTGAGTCAGCCGAGAGTTACGTTGCGCGAGGCCCAGGCCCAGGCGGTCCGTCTGATGGAGGCAGCACGACGTTCTCCGGCGCGTTCAGGGCACTGCTCGAGTAGGCTGAGC
>Ga0187864_10004561_pt1 | contig 10781 bp, 8 predicted proteins | sample June2016WEW_11_4_FD_132985 | JGI IMG/M metagenome (GOLD analysis project Ga0187864, IMG submission 132985) | Peatland microbial communities from SPRUCE experiment site at the Marcell Experimental Forest, Minnesota, USA - June2016WEW_11_40 | ecosystem: Environmental > Terrestrial > Soil >... | reverse complement strand
CTTCATACTTCGTCCGTCGTATCGATCAGCAGCTCCCTGAGCTCTGCGCGAAGGCCAGAATCCGCGGCGTGGCGCGAGACCACATTGCGCGCCTCTTCAATCGATACCGAACGGCGCCGGCGAAGCGGTACGAGCTCGGCCACCGGACGACGGTCAACCGTGACCGTGACCCGTTCACCACCCTCGACCCGGCGCAGCACCTCGCTGACGGTGTTGCGCAACTCCCGTACGGACACCGAACTAGCCATGAATGGAAGTGTAGCACATGTAGCCACACTTCAGAGCAGTGGACCTCACGCGCGGAAGCGCTCAGGAAGCCTACGACTCACACCGTCCCCACCGGTCCCTCAGCCAGCGCGCACCGTCCAAGTCCGACACGACTCCTGCCCTCATCGGCGACGTCAACACCGAACAGCTCCGACGAACCAACTCTTGGGCCGCCTCATCCACGAGTATCGACTCATCGCCTGAGCTGGGCGGATGTGTTCTTGGCACCCACACGACCAGGCGCTGTCTCGCCGTGTGCCTTCTGTCTTCAGCGGGTTTCTCCCTCGTGTTCTAGAAGTTGTTTGCTAGTTTTGTAAAACTAGAGTAATATGACAAAATCGTCGCCGACCACATGTGGCCTCGAGTTACAGCAGCAAGGCGGCGGCCCAAGTGATGGGCCGAGCTGGAACTCTTCAGCAACCGTTGCGAGGACGGAGGAGGAACCTCATGTTTAGGTCATTCAGTGAAGTATCGCCGCGCCAGAACGCGGATAGGCGCGTGTCGATCCGGTTGGGAGCGATCCTGATCGCCGTTCTTGGTGTGCTCATAGGCCCGCTCGCGTTAGCCGCCTCGGCCACAGTCTCTCCACATGCGACGTCACCCGTCATGGGCTCCTACCTCACAGTGACGCCCTTCCGTATCACCGACACCCGGCCGAACTCCGGCCAGCCGAACGCGGGTAAGTACCTGACCGCCAACTCCACGCTGAATGTCCAGGTCACAAGGGTGGGTACTGCGTCCGTACCCGCTGGAACTGCGGCCGTGGTGCTCAACGTGACCGCGGTCGACCCTACGGCCTCCGGGTTCCTGACCGTCTTCCCCGCCGGGATCACGATGCCGACCGTCTCCAATCTCAACTTCGCACCCGGCGAGACAGTGGCGAACCTGGTGACGGTGCCGCTGAGTTCTTCTGGCACGGTGTCGATCTACAACCACGCCGGTGACACGAACATCGTGGTCGACGTGGAGGGCTACTACACCAGCACTCCGTTGGCCAACGGCAGCGGTCTGTACAACTCGCTCTCCCCCGTGCGTGCTCTTGGCACCCTGGCGGCTGGTAGCGCGATAGGGCCGAACACGAGTCAAGCTGTCACAGTGACGGGGACCGCTACCGCCGTCCCTGCCAACGCGACCGCCGTTGTCGTCAACGCGACTGCTGCCCGAGGGACGAAGACGAGCTTTCTCACCGTCTACCCGGCAGGGGTGACCATGCCGACCGCATCGAACGTCAACTTCGTGACTGACCAGGTCGTCGCGAACCGGGCGACGGTCGGAGTCGGCACCTATGGTCGGATAGAGGTCTACAACCACACCGGCACGGTGCAGGTTGACATCGACGTGGACGGCTACTACACGGGTACGGGGGGCACCGGCTCAGCTTTCGTGCCGATCACCCCGGTCCGCCTCACTGACACTCGTGTGCCCACCAACGGGACACCGAGCTCCGCGAACACCTCGGAGGAGTTCAACCTCTCCACCACCGTAAGCGGGATCCCGACGAGTGCTGCTGCCGTGGCGACCAACGTCACGGTCGTCCCGAGCGGCGCTTCGGGTTATCTCACCGTCTATCCGGAGTCCGACACCACGGTGCCGGTTGCATCTGATGTGAACTGGGCCGCCAGCGGGTCCCAAGCTGTGCCCAACTTCACGGTCGCAGACACGGCCGGTACTGGCAACGTGGAGGTCTACAACAGCCACGGTGCGACGATCAACATCCTGATCGACGCTTTCGGGTACTTCGAGCGACAACTCCCCACGAGCACCGCCGTCTCGGAGTCAGCGACCAGCGTCACCTACGGCCATGAGTCGGCGACGGTCTTTTCCGTCGCCGTCACGACCCAATATGGCGAGACGGTGCCTAACGGCGAGACGGCGACGGTGACAGTCGCTTCCGTCACCTGCAGTGTCGTGCTGAAGACCGGCAAGGGGACTTGCACGATCGCCAACACCGCGCTGGCCGTGGGCTCGTACCCGGTGTCGGCCACCTATGGCGGTGACGCCAACCTGAATGGCTCCAGCGGCTCGAGCCGCTCGAAACTGACCGTCTACAAGGACACCACGAGCGCCACGATCTCGGAGTCACCCTCCAGCGTCACCTACGGCCATGAGTCGGCGTCGGTCTTCTCGGTCACCGTCACGACCCACTATGGCGAGGCAGTGCCTAACGGCGAAACGGTGACGGTGCCTGTCGGTTCTGTCCACTGCACTGTGGTGCTGACGAGCGGCAAAGGGACTTGCACGATCGCCAACACCGCGCTGGCCGTGGGCTCGTACTCGGTGTCGGCCACCTATGGCGGTGACGCCAACCTGAGTGGCTCCAGCGGCTCGAGCCTCTCGAAACTGACCGTATAAGACAGGCCGTCGCACGGACGCCGCCGACGATCGCTCCCCGAGGCTCGGAGCAGACTGGGCCTCGGGGAGAATCATCCACATCCCACGAACAGGCCGCTCGAGGGCACGCTCGTCAGGGCTCCGACGAACCACCCGGCGGCGAGCAGAACGAAGCCGGCGGTGACGGCAACCGAACGATGTGAGATCGAGCAAGGGCTGCCGACCCGGGCTGCGGGTCAACCGACCTTCCCGCATGGAAAAGCCGACGAGCAGCGCCAACCCGGCGAGTATCGAAAGAGGGCGCCGGGTCACTCCATCCGTCCTGGCCGGCCTCGATCAGGCCGTAGGTGACCACCACGAGCCCGGCGGCCGAGCCGGCTATCCCGCCCGACGAGATCCAAGCCCGGGCGCTCCGGTGCACGGGACTTCGGCAGCAGGACGACGACGGCCGACAAGCCGACCACGACGACTGGCAGGTTTATCAGAAACACCCAGCCCCACCAGTAGTTCGTGAGCAGCCAACCACCCAGGATAGGGCCGGTTGGGAAGGCCACGAAGTTGACCCCAGCCCAGATGGCGACGGCCTTCGGTCGCTCCTCCTTGGTGAAGAGAGACCGTGAGGGCAGAGATCGACATGACGATCACCCCTGCCCCGCCGAGTCCGATACGGACGCGGGCGGTCATGAACTCGCCCACCGACGTCGAAAACGCACATGCCGCCGAGCGGACCCCCAAAGAGCGCCAGAGAGATGAGAAGGACCTTCTTGTCGCCGTAGCGGTCTCCCAGAAGACCGGCCGGGAGCATCGCGGCGGTCAGCACGAGGAAGTAACCCCGAGGAGAACTACTGGAGGTCGGACTCCGAGGCGTGCAGCGCCTTGGACAGAGTGGGTAGGGCCACGCTGAGCACGGTGCCGTCGACACCTACCGCCAAGATCGCCAGGCTCACGGCGCCCAGTGCCCACCACATTCGATTTCCGAGCACCGTGACAGTTGCCGACAGATCCTCGAGCACGTCGATGGGTGAAGAAGTCTGTCGAGAGTCGTCATGGCGTTGCTCCTCTAGCTGAGGAGGCGTCGAGTCCGCACGGGGCGACGAACCGTGTGCGGTCGTCCTGCCCAAACCAGGCGTCTCATGAACCAAAACTGCCAAGCCAGCGCTGCCGCCTTCTGCGAGGACTAATCAGGTGCTTTGACGCCTTGTTGAAGCTCACCATGAGCTTTGTTATCGACGAGCACAGCCAGCAACTCACCGATCGTCTGGTCTCGGACGACGCCCTGTCCCAAAGGCGCGTGAGCCTGGATCCGGTATCGATTGCGGCGGCCGTCCTTGTCCTTTAGGACATATCCGCCTGCGATCAAGTCGGTGACGATGCCGAAGACGCTGCGCTCGGTGATGCCCAGGGTCGTGGCGATATCCCGAAGACGCACACCGGGATCGCCCGCGATGCAGACGAGGACCCGGGCGTGATTGGTGAGAAAGCTCCATTCGCCCATGGGATCAGTCTAACATATTCTGGAACTACATTGCTAGTTTATAAAAACTAGAGTATAGTTCCAGATATCCAAGAAGAGTCGTCGCCGACCGCATCTGTCTTTCCTGCCGCGGCGACGTCCCGGCGCTCCCCCGCCTACTCGCGGGTCGTAGCACAGCAAGGCAATACTCAGCTCACGAGCGCGACGACTGCCTCCGGCGGCAGTGGGCGAGCAAACAGGAAGCCCTGACCTTGGTCGCAGTCCAGCCCGACGAGCGTGTCGAGCTGCTGGCTAGTTTCGATGCCCTCGCCGACCACGGTCGTGCCGAGCGTGTGGGACATCGCCATCACTGCAGCGACGATCTCGCGGTCGCGAGGGCTCCGACCGATCTGCGCCACGAAGCTCCGGTCGATCTTCAAGATGTCCACCTTCAGTCGCTGCAGGTGCGCAAGCGATGAATAGCCGGTTCCGAAGTCGTCGAGGGCGAGGCGCACACCGAGCTTTGGCAGGGCCGACAGTGTGTCTTGGACGTCGCCGAACTCACCGACAAGCGCGGTCTCGGTTATCTCCAGGCAGAGCAGCACCGGGTTGATGCTGTGGCGGTGGATCGCCTCGGCAACACGCCCGGCGAACTCGGGATCCGACAGCTCGGCGCCTGACACGTTGACGGCCATGGTGAAATCGCGAGGCCAGCCGTCGAGGCACGTCCACTCGGCGAGTTGACGGCAGGCCTCGTTCAAGACGAACGAGTCGATCCTGCCGATCAGCCCTTGTTTCTCGGCGAAAGGAACGAAATCGTCGGGCAGCACGACACCGCGCTCGGGATGGCGCCAGCGCACTAGCGCTTCGACGCCGACCAACGACTGGTCGTTCAGGGAGAAGAGTGGCTGGTAAAGAAGGAACAGCTCCCCACCCTCGATAGCGCGGCTCAGCTCGACCTCGAGGAAGCTCGGCCCGGTCGGGATGCGATGGGCAGAGTCGTAGACCCGATAGCGGTTCCGCCCTGTTTCCTTCACCCCGTACATCGCCTCGTCGGCGTCGCGGATCATCTGCTCGGGCTCGGTGAGGCGATCGCGGGTGACCGCGATTCCGACGCTGCAGGTAATGGAAAGGTCGCGCCCATCCTCCAGGAAGGGAGCGCGGATCCCCCGGACGATCCGATCGCCGATGAGACCGACGTCATCGTCATCGCGCAAAGCCCCGCACAGCACCACGAACTCGTCGCCGCCGAGGCGGGCGATGGTGTCGGCATTCCGGGAGAGTTGCGAAAGCCGGCGACCGACCTCCGCGAGCACCTGATCTCCGGCGTCGTGACCGAACGAGTCGTTGATCACTTTGAAGTGGTCCAAGTCGACGTACAGGACCGCAAGCCGACCCGGCTGCCGTTCCAGGGCGGCAAGAGCCTGCGACAGCCGGTCCATCAGGGCGACCCGGTTCGCCAGACCGGTCACCGGGTCGTGCAGGACACGGTAAGCCAGGGCGTTCTCCGCCTTGACTTGCGCAGTGACGTCGCGGGAGATGCCGCAGGTACCGATGATCTGCCCGCGGTCATCGCTAAGCGGCATCTTCGTGGTCGAGACCCAGGGACCGGTTGAGTCTTGGGTCTCCTGCTCCAACTTCCCCACCAGCGGCTCGCCGGTGCGGATGATCTGTTGCTCGTCTTCAAAGGCGGCAGCAGCGTGTGCCTCGCTGAAAAAGTCGAAGTCCGTCTTCCCGATTACCTCTTCCACGGTACAGCCAGGGGCTGCCGCGGCGATCCAGCCTGCGCTGACCATGAGGAACCGGCTATGCAGGTCCTTGAAGTAGATGCGCTCCGCGGTGCTGTTCAGCAGGCTGTCCATGCAGGTGCACTTGAGTTCGCGCAGCGGTTCGTTCTCTTGCGATGGCTGCGAATGCCGCTCCCTCTTGATCGTCGCAACTCCTGCTCAGAGATCGATGATTACTATCGACCGACTCGTCGAGAACACCTAGCGCGAGGTTACTGGCTTGACCGCGTTGGGGCGGGATTATCACTCCAAAGTCACCCCGTGGACCGCCATGGCCACATCGGCGCGACGCGTCTAACTAAGCGGTCAGGTGGCGCCGCTCGTGTTGAAGCGACACGCCGCCCGGGCCGGGCTCGACCCCGGGGAGGTGGCAGGTCATTCGCTGCGGGCCGGCGCGGCGCACAGCGGCCGACCACGAAAACGCTCTGCTCCCGGTTCGCCCCCGCGCGGAAAGGCAGTTGACCGCGATGCTCGGGCGCGACGACGCGGAAGGGGGGCCCACGTTCGCCCACGTGGCGGCGTCGGGAACGGGCGGTAGGGGTTTTGCAGATCCGACTCGTCAGGACGGCGTGGTTTCAGTTGGCGACGCCTCGAGGTTCCAGACGCTCCTCACAGCGAGAATGGCGACAATCGTCACGATTTCCAGCACAGCCGAGAACACAAGTAACTCGCGGATCCCGATCGCGCCCGCAAGCGGCGCAGCGATCGCCAGTCCGATCGGGTAGGCGAGCAATGATCCAAACCAGTCGTAGGCAGACACGCGAGAGAGCAACTCCTCGGGCGCTATCTCCGGCTCAACCGTTGTTATGGATGGGACATCTCATGACGAGGGTACTGACCAGAAGAGCTCGCACAGTGTCATCTCAGGTCCTGAAACGCTCTCATCGGTGCAGCATTCCTCTTCCCGGCGCCGCCAGATGCCACGTTGGGTTTGCGATACTTCTCGGAAGACCAACCAAGGATGAACTGCCATGAAACTGACGCTGCATGACAGCTGGCGGCTCGCTGTCGGTGCCACTCTCGCCTGCGGGGCGATTCTGCTCCCCACGGCTGCCCTGGCTGCCCCGGGTGCCCCGGTCACCGTGCCGCGGTGCGCGGCCGCTTCGCTCGTGGTCTGGGCTGGGCCGGCCCAGGGGGCCGCTGGATCTGTCGCCGACGAATTCGGATTCACCAACCACTCCGCCAGCACCTGTTCGCTCTACGGGTACCCGCTCGTCCAGATGCTCAACAAGTCCGGGAAGAACCTGTCGACGTCTGACCAGAAGGCTCCGGGGGCCTTCAGCATCCACGAGAAGACGGTCGTTCTGGCACCGGGCAAGACGGCGTACTTCGGCGTCGTGTACGCCAGCCAGACCGGCTACGCAAACTTGGCTTGCCCAACGTCGGCTGCCTTGAAGTTCACTCCGCCGCAGGACACCGGAACAGTCACGCTGCACGGATCTCACGCGCAGATCACGCCCTACGGTGGCACGACCCAGCACCTGAAGTGCGGGATCGTCCACGTCACGCCGGTCACGGCCAAGCGTTTCCAGTAGCGCTGGCCCGCGCGGATTGGCGAAGGGCACCTGCTTCATCGACCCGGCGGCTCGAAAGCGTGCGAAGGCGGAGTGGGACAAGGCCAATCCCGGCGCGGTCTACGACCCGGAGCTGTTCCGGCGGGAGATCCTGCCGAGGCTCGCGGCCGTGAAGCTCTCCGAGATCGCCGAGGCGGCCGGCTGCTCGAAGGCGTCCGCGTCGGACATCCGACGGGGGAAGCGGACGCCGCACGTTTCGGCGTGGAAGGCGCTGGCCGAGCTGATAGGTGTGCGCATCGAATCTGACACTCGCCAGAAAAGGCGCTTACCGAGGGAGGCCGAAGCTTCCGCCTGCGGTCCTGGCGGCGAGCTGATCGTGCTACGTCATCGTCTCTTAGCCTGGACTGGATACTCTCAGCCCTCGGCACCTCTTCGGGCCATGCTGTGTGCTTGCTTGGCGAAATACATAGCGGCGTCGGCTCTTTGGTTTCCGCATCGGTCCCATCTCGAGGAGACACCGCAAGTCGCGCTCATGTCGATGATGATCGCCCTGGCACCGATGACCATCGGGTCCTTTAGACCGTCGGTCACGCGTCCGGCCACCCTCCGGCCCTCCTCTTCGGAGGCGCCTGGGAGCACGATCGCGAACTCGTCGCCCCCAAGCCTGGCGATCGAATCGCCGTCTCGAGTGACCACGACCAGTCGCCGGGCCACTTCTCGAAGTACCTCATCACCTGCCGCGTGGCCGAAAGTGTCGTTGATGTCCTTGAACTGGTCGAGATCGAGCACCAGTACGACAAGTTCCTCATCCCTGCGCCGGGTTCTCTTGAGCGCGTGATCGAGGCGATCGCGGAAGAACACACGATTGGGCAGGTCAGTGAGCGCGTCGTACATAGCTAGATGCTGTAGGCGCCTTTCTGCATCGTCACGTGCCGCTTCGGCAACCTTCTGGTCCGTGATGTCGCGCACGAGGAGGCAGACGGTCCGGGAAGCCGAATCTACGATCGGGGCAAGCTGGCCTTGGAACCACCGAGCACCTGCCGGAACGTCCAAGCGGTACTCCAACAGTTCCGGGCGACCCGTCTCGAGCACACGACCGACAGCCCGGGTCACGTGCCGACCGACTTGGGATGACATTCAGTGGGGCCGGTGGGTGAGCTCTCCCGAGTTCCACTCTAGGAGCTGACGGCACACGGATACGTAAGAGAAAGATACGTAGAAGAAATCAGTACAGTGCTGACGAATTTCGTACATAGATGCCTCAAGAACTCGAGAACTCCTGTCGAAACAACTCATCGCCGCGTTCTGTGGCGGAACGCGTGGAGGACTGGAAGCGAGGCTCATGATGTCCCTGCAAACACGAGGCGCACGACCTTCGCGCCGCTTCAGCGCGCCAAACGGCAAGGCCCGTCTCCCATGGTCGCGCAGGCTGAGGGTGATCACCGCTCTAGGCGGAGCGCTGCTCGCAGGAGGTGCGGCCTTCGCGGCGACGAACTGGGCCGTCGGGCTCAGCGCCGGCTCGAGCGGTGAGGCCCAGTCTGCGACGGTGTCCAACTTGACCATCACCGCCGTCGCCTCTCCGTCAGCTACCAACCTGTTGTACCCGGGCGGGAACGGTGACGTCGTCATGACGATCACCAACCCGAACCCGTACCCCGTCACGATCACAGCCGTGAACCTGCCAACCAACACGACCTATGCGACCGGGTACACGACGAGCGCCCTCACGACGACGCAGACGGGCTGCCTTGCCACCACTCCGAACGACGTCCTCTGGAACTACTCGACTGCTACGAGTGGCACCTCGCACACGCTTACATCGGCGCTCACCGTGGCGGCATCCGGCACGCTGACGGTCACGATGACCAACGACGCGAGCATGACCGCGGCCGTTCCTGCTGCGTGTGAGGCGACGTACTTCTCGATGCCGTCGTTGACCGGTGTCACAGCGACAGGTGGTGCTGCGACCGCCACGACCAGTCCGGCCACCGACAGCTGGACAAGCTGATTCTATTGGTGTAAGCGATCAGGGAGCCCTGACGCGAATGAGCCGTCAAGAACGCCTATTCTGGGTTCGTTGGCTCGCATGGACCAGGGTCAGAGTGTGGCTAAGCCGAGGTTTCGGACGATCGCGTTGATCGTGGTTGGCTCAGTACTTGGCATGACGGGCATTGCCGGTGCGACCAACTGGGTGGTTAACCTCACCTCGGGTACGCATTCCGCGCAGGCCCAGTCGACTGTGATCAACCCTCCAACAGGGGGCAGTGCCACGAGTCCTACGTCAACCACCCTCTTGATCAGCTGGACTGCGCCGAGCAGCGGTGCTCCTGCCTTGGGCTACACGGTCACTCGCAACGGCTTGCCGGTCCCAAGCGGAAGCGGGTGTTACGGCACGATTAGTTCTACATCGTGCACCGATAGTGGTCTCGCGGCCAGCACCACGTACACCTACACCGTGACCGCTGTCACGGGCAGCAACTGGACGAGCAGTGTGAGTTCATCGTTCCAGGGAACCACCAATGCAGCCTCCAAACCCGGCGACCCTCAGTTCGTCAACTTTTCGACGTATGAAGATCCTTACAGCTATAACGTCACTCTGAGTGTACCGACAGACGTCTCGGCTGGCGATCTGCTCATCGCGGTTCTCTATACTGGCAACCCCACCGGTTACCCTGGCGACCCAACTACGGTGGTGATGCCCGCTGGCTGGACCACGCTCTCCAACGCGACGAGTCCCGCGGCGGAACCTTTTGGCGCTATCCTCACCGCCTATCACGTCGCGACTTCGAGCGAAGCGGCGAGTTACACCTTCAGCTCCACGAACTTCAACAATGTCACCGCCCTGATGCTGGTCTATGCCAACTCCGACGGCACGACACCAGTGATTGACCAAAGCACCTGGAACTCCACGATGACCAGCAGCGAGCTGACGCCTTCGACTTCTAACGACACGCTGATCACCATCTTCGGAGACTACAATGGGGCTTTGATGTCCGTCGCGAGTCCCGCCGTGGGCGCCGCTTTTGTGGGGGACGGCGTCTATGCCTCGACCTTCGCCGCAGACGAGTACCTCACCAGCGCCGCGCCCGTCCCAGTGATAACTCCTTCCGGTAATTCGGGTCAAGGCGTATCGGTGACGATCCTCCTCAAGTACTGACCTGAATCCGAGGGTCGCGGTCGTTGGCGGAACGGCCTAACACGCCGTCCGCTGGCGCCATCTCTCCCGACTCGGCTGTGAACACTGGCGACTTGGTCGTCAGTCTCTCTCCGGAACCTTGTCAAGCAACGCGGCCAGGGGTCGCGGAGGGGTTGCGGTAGGGACCGCCCTTCCGGGCGGCCCCCCGCACAGATCCCAGCGTGCGCAACTAACGCACTGGGCTCCTGCCTCGGGTGTTGGCGTCGAAGCGCACCGAGGGGAACGGGTGCTGT
>Ga0187864_10004557_pt1 | contig 10789 bp, 9 predicted proteins | sample June2016WEW_11_4_FD_132985 | JGI IMG/M metagenome (GOLD analysis project Ga0187864, IMG submission 132985) | Peatland microbial communities from SPRUCE experiment site at the Marcell Experimental Forest, Minnesota, USA - June2016WEW_11_40 | ecosystem: Environmental > Terrestrial > Soil >... | reverse complement strand
TTTGGTCCGTCGGCGTACGCGTTCGCGGATTTTCTCGCCTCCGCGCGGCAGGGTCTGTGGCAGGTTTTGCCTCTCGGCCCGCTCGGTTACGGAAACTCGCCCTATTCCTCCACTTCGGCCTTTGCCGGGAATCCGCTGCTGATCAGCCTGGACCGGCTCGCCGATCGCGGTTGGATTGATCGCGCTCGGGTCGACGCCCTAGCCGTCGGCGTCGAGCCCGTGGATTACCCGTCGGTTTTCCACCAGAAGCTGCCCTTGCTGTTTGCAGCGGCGCACAATTTCGTGCGCTCGGCTGCACCGAACGCGCGCTCGCGTTACGAGAGCTTCTGCCGCCAAAACCAGTGGTGGCTCGATGACTTCGTTCTCTTCGATGGTTTGCGCGCGCGTTTCCGGCTGGAAAGCTGGAACGGCTGGCCCCACGGACTGGCTCATCGCGATCCGGTGGCGATCGAAAAGGCGCGTGAGGAAATGCTCGACGATCTCGATCTCCGCCGCGCCGTGCAGTTTTTTTTCTTCGAACAGTGGCAGGCGCTTCGAGCCTACTGCGCGCAACATTCGATTCGCTTGGTGGGCGACATCGCGATCTTCGTAAATTTCGACAGCGCCGATGTCTGGACCCATCCCGACCTGTTTCGCCTGAACGCCAAACTCGATCCCGAAGTCGTCGCCGGCGTGCCCCCGGATTTTTTCAGCAAAGACGGCCAGCGCTGGGGCAATCCTCTTTATCGCTGGGACGTGATGCAGGAGCAGGGATATTCCTGGTGGATCGACCGGATGCGCTGGCTCACGCACAATTTTGACTACATCCGCCTCGATCACTTCCGCGGTTTTTCGCAGTTCTGGGAGATTCCGGCGAGCGAACCGACCGCGATTCATGGCCGCTGGGTCGATGGTCCGAAAGACGATTTATTCGTGAAGCTGCGCGAGGCTCTGGGCGGTCTCCCGTTTTTTGCCGAGGATCTCGGATACATCACGCCCGACGTGCATGCCCTCCGCGATCGCCTCAAGATTCCTGGCATGGCCGTGATGCAATTTGGTTTTGGCGATACCGGCGCGCACGCCCATCTGCCGCACACTTTCACAACCGAGAAGGTCGTTTACACCGGCACGCACGACAACGACACGCTGCTCGGCTGGTGGGCATCGGGTGCAACGGAATACGAACGCCGGCAAGCGCGAGCGTATCTGGGCCGATGCGAAGACGGCATCAACTGGGCGATGATTCGCGCCGCCTCCGATTCCGTGGCCAGCCTCTGTGTGGTGCCGATGCAGGATGCGCTGGGGCTGGGAAGCGATGCCCGCATGAATGTGCCCAGCCGCGAACTGGGGAACTGGCGCTGGCGTTTTAACGCTGATTCGTTGCGCCCGGAGCTGGCGGAAAAACTTGCCGCGCTCGCCGAAATCTCCGACCGGCTTCCGCAGCCGTTAGCGGCGGCCGCCAGCGAAGAATGGGCGGCCTGAGTAGTGTATTCTCGCTTGCGAAGCAACAAGCGCCTGGTCTCAGGTTTTCCTGAGACCTTGGACCTGAGACCTTGGACCTGAGGCCTTGTTTCTTTTATGGAGTACGACGCCGTGACCGAGCCCGTCGAGCCCATCATTCGCGCCCAGGCTGTCGAAAAGTTCTACGAGCAGCCGGATGGGAATCGCATTGAAGTTATTGCGCCCGTCGATCTCGACGTAGAGCCGGGCAAAATTATTACCCTGCTCGGTCCCTCCGGCTGCGGCAAGTCCACGCTGCTGCGGATTCTGACCGGACTCAGCAAGCCTTCGTCGGGTGCGGTCCTGTGGCATGGGCAACCCATCTCTGCGCAGAACGCGGGCGTAGCCATTGTCTTCCAGAGCTTTGCTTTGTTTCCCTGGCTGACCGTGCTCGACAACGTCGAAGCGCCGCTCGAAGCTCGCGGAGTTCCGGCCATGGAGCGCCACAAACGTGCCTTGCGCATTCTGGACACCGTCGGCCTCGATGGCTTCGAGAGCGCCTACCCGAAGGAGCTTTCGGGCGGCATGAAACAGCGCGTCGGTTTCGCGCGCGCCCTGGTGGTGGAGCCCGAAGTCCTGTTCATGGATGAACCCTTTTCCGCGCTCGACGTGCTCACGGCGGAAAACCTGCGCAACGAATTGCTCGAGTTGTGGCTTAGCAAGAAGATGCCGACGAGCGCCATTTTTATCGTTACGCACAATATCGAAGAAGCGGTGCTGCTGGCGGATCGCGTGATTGTGCTGGCAAGAAATCCGGCATGGGTACGCGCCGATTTTCCCATCGAACTCGCTCACCCCCGCGATCGCAAATCGCCGCGCTTTGTCGAACTGGTGGACTACATCTACAAGATCATGACGCAGCCCCAACTCGCGGTGGCGGTGCCCGACGCTGCCGCAGCCGTGCAAAAGCCCACTCGTCAGAAATACCAGATGATTCCGCACGCGCGCGTCGGGGGCATCGCCGGCCTGCTCGAACTGCTGCAGGACCGCGGCGGGATGGAATATCTTCATCGTCTCGCCGAAGTCCTCATCATGGACGCCGAAGACCTGCTCCCGATCATCGAGGCTTCGGTTCTGCTCGGCTTCGCCACACTGAAAGAAGGCGATGTCCAAATCACCGCCGAGGGCGCTCGTTTCGCGGAAGCCGACATCCTCACCCGCAAAATTCTTTTCCGCCAGGCTGCTCTTAAGCACATCATGATCCTGCAGCAGATCGACAGCATCCTGCACGCCAAGGCGGATCACTCCATTCCCGAGGAGTTTTTCTACGACATCCTCGACGAGCACTTCAGTCAGGATGAAGTGGAGCGGCAATTCGATACGGCCATGAACTGGGGCCGCTACGCTGAGATTTTCGACTTCGATCGCGAATCGCACCGGCTGATCCTCGCTGAGCCCGTCGGAGAGCCGCATCCGCCGACCACCCCGGTGAAGTCGTGAAACGTCCGCAACGAATCGCGTTCCGGCCACTGGTTCGCATCTGGTCGGTGTTGCCCCGTGCGAGCGTGGCGGGCCTGCCCGACCTCATCATGTTTTCCGGCGGCTTGGCGCTCTTCTATGGCGTCATTCAAGTCGGACGCAACTGGCTCGGCCCCTTCAAACCGCAGGTTGAGATCGGCCGCAGCCTCGGCGACCTGCCGGTCTATGTCGGATACTCACTGCTGCGCATCGCTCTGGCTTATGTGTTGAGCCTGCTCTTCGCCGTTACCTACGGATATATCGCCGCCTACCGTCCGCGCGCCGAACGTTTCATGATTCCGCTGCTCGACGTTCTGCAATCAATTCCGGTGTTGAGCTTCCTTCCGGGCGTGATGCTCGCCATGGCCGCGCTTTTTCCGGGACGTCAACTGGGCGTCGAGTTGGGTGCGGTTCTGCTCATTTTTACCGGACAGGTCTGGAATATGGCCTTCAGCTTTTATGCATCGCTGAAAAGTATTCCGCGCGAGATGCGGGAAGCGGCCACGATCTACCGCTTCAACTGGTGGCAGCGCTTCCTTCAGATTGAACTGCCCTTCGCGACCATCGGTCTGGTATGGAATTCCATGATGTCAGTCGCCGGGGCTTGGTTCTTTCTGATGGCCTGCGAGCAATTTGGCAACTTCCGCCTGCCCGGCCTCGGCTCGTATCTCCAGGCCGCTGCCGACAGCGGCGACACACGCTCCATTCTCCTCGGCATTCTCACTATGGTCGCGGTGATTGTGCTGATTGACCAGTTCGTGTGGCGCCCCGTGATCGCCTGGGCTGAAAAATTCAAAATGGAGCAAGTCGAAAGCGCGAGCGCCCCAACTTCCTGGGTGCTCGATTTTCTTCGGCGTTCCCGTGGCGTCGCGCTCTTCCGTAAGCGGGCAGTTCGTCCTCTCCGCGAACAAATAATTCACTACTTTGGCCGCCACGAGGTTCGCGCCGAATCTGCAGGCGAGAACCAAGCGGCTTTGTGGCTCTGGCGAGTCGTGGGAACAGCAGCTCTCGCTGCGATCGGCTACGCCGTGGTGCAGGTCGTCATGATCTTGACCGGCCTGCACGGCTCCGATTTCCGCCAGATCGGCATCGGCCTTTTTGCAACCTGGCTGCGCGTGAATGTCACGCTTGTGCTGGGCGCCCTTTGGACCATCCCGGCCGGTGTCGCCATCGGATTTAACCCGCGCCTGGCGCGCATCGCTCAACCGCTGGCGCAGATTGCCGCTTCGGTTCCGGCCACGGCGGTATTTCCGGTTGTACTGCTGGTTCTGATTCGCCTGGGCGGAGGTCTGGGATTCGGCTCGATCGTTCTGCTGCTGCTCGGCACGCAGTGGTACATTCTGTTCAACGTGATCGCCGGCGCCATGGCCATTCCCACCGATTTGAAAGAGGCTGCCAGCGTTTTCGGCATCCGCGGCTGGGAGCGCTGGCGGAAACTGATCCTGCCCGGAATCTTTCCTTTTCTCGTTACCGGCATGATCACGGCCTCAGGAGGCGCGTGGAACGTCAGCATCGTCGCCGAATATGCCCATCTCAAAGGCCAGGTCTATTCAACCGTGGGCATCGGCGCCATGATTTCCGCGGCCACCGACGCCAAGAATTTCAATCTGCTGCTCGCCAGCACGGTTGCCTTGGCCGCCGTGGTAGTTACTACCAACCGCCTGCTCTGGCGGCGGCTTTATCGTCTTGCCGAGACGCGCTTCAAACTTGAAGGCTGAGTGGCCCGCTCGAATTGACCAAAGACCGCCTTTGCTAAATCCGCCAGCCTGTTGAACAATGAATAGTTGACGTGGCCGCAGCGGCTGATTCCGCTGACCCGCCAGAGAAAAACGCAAGGAGCCTTCATGCCTGCAACTGGAGAACTTATCCGCCTGATGAATTACATCGACGACATCGCCACCACCCTGCGCCGCATCAGCGCCAGCATTCCTGCGATGACCAAGGAGGAGTGCGCCCGCCTGGCCGAATACATCCACAAGTCCGAGCCCAGCTATGAGAGCGTGCTTGCGCACCTCGACCAGGCGGGCAAATAGTGGCTGAAGTCCGCACGATTGCCGTGATCGGCGCCGGCATCATCGGCCGAGGCATCGCGCACGCTGCCACTCTCGGAGGCTATCGCACGATTCTCGAAGATCTTTTTCCGAACGCGCTGCGCAAGGCGGAGACGGAAATCCGCGCCAGTCTCGACCAAGCCGTCAAACTTGGCCAGGTTAACGCTAGCGACGCCGAGGCAGCCTTTTCCCGGCTGGAGTGTGCCGGTTCGGTCGACGAAGCCGCGCGCGAGGCCGATCTTGTCATCGAAGCGGTTCCCGACGAAATGGAATCGAAACTCGAAATCTTCATCATGCTCGACAAGTTCTGCCGCCCCGCCACGATTCTTGCCGCGAATACTTGCTCGCTCAGCGTGACGGAGATCGCAAGCGCTACCTATCGCGCCAAGCAGTGTGTCGGCATGCGCTTTTTCAATCCCGTGCACACGATGAAAGTGCTCGAAATAGTGCGCGCGCTCGAAACCGATGACGACACGCTGGCCGCCGTTGTCGAAGTCGGCAAGCGCATGGGCAAGGACGTTGTAGTGATCAAAGAGGCGGGCGGCGTTAGTGCCAGCCGCATCAACGCTTGAGGATCGGGAGTCACAAGATAACTCCTCAAAGGCTCAAAAAACCGCTGGTTTGTTTCACTTTGCTGGCTGTTAACTCTGAAGGTATTAACCCGTAAATACTCGTTCATGCGAAAGCTTGGACAGAGCACTCTGGAGAATTAGGGTGTGCGCACACCCACACATTCGCAAAGGACGCGAATGAGTGGGGCACCCGGCTTCTCTGCCTGAGTACAATGAACCCGTGCCAGACTCCAACTCCCTGCAGAAAGTTCTCGATCACTTGCAGCTCTACGATCATCCGCTGCTTGCCTTTTCCGCGCGCGAGAACAACGGGGTTATCGAAGTGCTGATCGATCTGAAGAACTCGACCGTTCCGGTTCACACCTACGTGCTTCCGATTCATCCCCGCGACCTCGATCATCCCCAGTTCGCCTGGCATCTTCAGCGCCAGCTCTATGACGGCCTGCACGACTATTTCATCGAAATGTTTACCCGCACTCCGCAGGATCGCGCTGTCCCGCGCAGCCGGATGCCTGGCGGAGAGGGAAGCCAGGGAAGCTGACGCATTGTCCCTCCGCGAACAAATCGAACAGGAGATTCGTCAGCGCGGGCCCATCCCGTTTTCGCGCTACATGCAGATTTGCCTCTACGATCCTTCCCATGGTTACTATTCCGCCAACGCCGAACAGTTTGGCAAAGCGGGAGACTTCTATACCTCGAGCGACGTTCACGCTGTTTTCGGACGCCTGCTGGCGCGGCAGTTTGACGAGATATGGCAAGCGCTTGACCGCCCTCCTGAAATCGAAATCCTCGAACTCGGCCCCGGCCGCGGCCTGTTTGCCCGCGACGTGCTCGATTGGTCCGACAAGAAATTTCCCGGCTTCTTCGCCTCCCTCACTTACACCTTGCAGGAATCGTCGCCCGCGCTGCGGACCAAACTGCAAACTACACTCGAGAAACACCTCGCGGGCGGCAAAGCGGCGATCTCCGCGGAATCAGCAGCGGAGGACATTCATCGCAGCCTCCCATGCGAGGCGCCGCTGATCGTCTTCGCCAACGAATTCTTTGACGCTCTGCCGGTCGAGATTCTCAGCGCACACGGTAAACTCCACATCGCGCTCGAAAACAATCGCCTGCACGAAACCTGGCTCCCGCCGCACGCCGAAGAACTGGAATTCCTCGACCGCTACGGCGTCCATCCTGAACCCGGCGAGCGCATGGAAGTGCCCATCCTCGCGCAGAATTGGGTCCGGCAAATCGCGAGCTCCATCGCACGCAGCCGGCTGCTCGTCGTTGTCATTGACTACGGTTACACGCGCAACGAACAGCTTTCGGGTCGCCACCGCGGCACGCTCATGGCATATCGCCATCACTCCGCCAGCCCCGACCCTTATCAGGCTCCCGGCGAGCAAGACCTCACCGCCCACGTGAATTTCACTGCGCTCGCCGCTGCGAGCGAGCAAGCCGGTATGCGCTGCGAAAAGCTCCTCACGCAATCGCAATTCCTGATGGGCATTGGGGAGAAGAATCAGTTTGCCGACGCCTTCGAAGATTGCCGCGTCCCGCACGAAAGAGCGAAAGTGGCCCTCCAGCTGAAACATCTGGTCACGCCGGAAGGTATGGGGGAGAATTTTCGAGTGATGATCGCCAGCCGGGGGATAGATCCCAAGAAAGTGGCTGCCCTGAGCGGCCTGAGCTTCGGAAGCATCGCTTAGCTGTCAGCTCTCAGCTCTTAGTCAATCGCTGGTTTGCCGGGCACCGAAACGTTATACTTAGCGGAATTTCTGGAGGGTCGTTGTGAAGCGCTTACTTTTTGTTGTTGGTCTGGTCTTCGTGTTTAGCTGGACTTGTATTGCTCAGCCAAACGCCGACGATTCTCCGGCTACGAAGGCGGATGTCGAACGCTATTTTCAAATCGCCAAGTCCAACGACATGATGAAGAAATTGATGGCGACGATGGAGCAGAGTATGCACCAGTTGGTGCACGAGCAATATCTGAAGCACAAAGACGAACTGCCAGCCGATTACGATTTAAAGATGACCGCGAAAATGGACGAAATGTATGAAAATATGCCGATCGATGAAATAATTCAGGCCATGGTTCCGGCCTATCAAAAGCACTTCACCAAAGGTGACATCGACAATCTCGTGGCGTTCTATTCCTCGCCCACCGGAGCGAAACTATTGCGAGAGTTGCCCTCAATAACGGCAGAGTCGATGCAAGATGCGATGCCGATCATCCTCAAGTATTCGGACGGCGTCAAACAAACGCTGCTGAAGGAGACCGACGTCATGATCGCCCATGCTAAGAAGCAGTCAAATGCCAATGCTCCCACCACTCACAATTAGCCTTTGAGCCGCCGGGTACACGAAAGGGCGGGTTACCAAAGGGTGCACCATTTTCGTTGCATTTAACATTCCTGAAATATCTTTGCAGTAAACTACGAAAAGATGAGCTCGCCTCGCGTCTCTCGCTTTGCTTTGCCTTTGCAGGTCGCTGCCGTCTGTTACCGGCGGGTGAATTCGCATGCCGAGTTTCTGTTGGTGAATACCAATGGCGGCGGCAAGTGGACGTTTCCCAAGGGAGCCCCCGAACCTCGCCTCTCGCATAGCCAGGCTGCGGAACGCGAAGCCAAAGAAGAAGCGGGCGCGAGCGGCATCATCGAGCCCCGCCATTTCCATATCTACATTCACTCGAAGGGTGTCTTCTGGCAGGCGGGTGGCGTGCAGGAATACGTGGTCAAAGCTTTTTTGATGGACGTCCGCCAAACTCGCCCTCCCGAGGAAGACTTCCGCAATCCCACCTGGTTCGATGCAGAAAAAGCGCGCCTTATCCTGGCCAAAGGCCGCGAAGTCAAATACGCCCACGAACTCCAGACCGTGATCGACCGCGCGCTGGAGCACCTCGGTGTAGCGCGCATGGCGGCCGCCGGCCGCTAGCGCTTGTGTGGGGACGGGCGTCCCGCCCGTCCAACGGAGCGAAGCCGAAGGGTCCAATCGGACCCAGCCGGTATTCTCAGCTGGACTTCAAGCCAGCGGCCAGCGCCAGTTTCGCTTGCCGCGCGTCGAAGGTCCAAAACTGCCTGGCTTTCAGTTCCAGGGCCGCAGCAACATGCAGTGTGTCGAGAGTTCGAACCCCCAGCCGCGCCGCGTGACGGAGAGCCAGTTGCGCACAAACTTCGAATGCTTGATCGGGTAGGGGCGCATCTCTCCATAGATTCTGGGCGCGATGCTCCTGGAATCGCTGCAACAGTCGGTCAGCCTCGCTGCGCGAAATCGCCTTGCGGAAGACGTGTTGTTCGATGGCGTGCGTCCACTCGGCCACATGCAGCGGCGTCATCCATAAGGATGGCCGCGAACTGAGCCGACGCTCGACTTCCGATGTGTGCCGATCAGGGAGATAGAGGGATACAAAAAAAGACGTGTCAGCATAGATGGCCACCGGGGTGGACGATGAGACGGTCGTCAATGGAGCCTCAATAGCGGCCGCGTTCTTCAATCACCACATCGGCTCCGGGCAAAATGCGGTCGCCAAAAATTTCCTTGCGCGAGGCCGCGAAATCGGGCCAAGCGCCGGGCTGAGGAGGCGTCCCTTCGGGAACAATGCGGGCAATCACCTCGTCGCGCTCCCGGAGTTCCACAGTCTTGCCGGCACGCAGCCAAGCCTTCAGCCGCTTGGTGTCCCGAAGCTGGCGAATGTTTACGCTGAGCATAATGAAATGGTGTCACAATTTGTGACACATTGTCAAGCGTGCTTTCACTGAGAGCTGACAACTGACAGATGACAGCTGACACCAGCTTCCGTACCGTATATTTAAAATAGAGACACCCATGATCCAACTCTCCGGCGCTGGCAAGCGCTACGGTCACAAGCTCTTGTTCGAGAATGCCGACTGGCTGATCACACCAGAATCCCGTATCGGTCTGGTCGGAGCGAACGGCACCGGTAAATCCACCGTCATGAAGATTCTTGCCGGGAGCGAGTCGCTCGACTACGGCACCATCTCGCGCGCCAAGGGCATTTCTACCGGATACCTTCCCCAGGACGGCCTTACCTTGACCGGCCGCCCGATTTTCGCTGAGTGCATGTCTGTGTTTGCCGAGCTCGACGCCATCGAGAGAGAAATGGAGTCGCTCACTCGCAGCATGTCGGAGCTCGACCACGCGGGCCCGGAGTACTCCGCCGTTGCCGACCGTTACCAGAGGCTCGAACACGAATTCGTGGCCCGCCACGGCTACACGCTCGAAGCCCAGGTGGGGCAGGTTCTGACCGGCCTTGGCTTCCACCGTGACGACTGGACCCGTCGGACCGAAGAATTTTCGGGGGGCTGGCAGATGCGCATTGCACTCGCAAAACTTCTGCTGCAGAAGCCCAATTTGCTGCTGCTCGACGAGCCGACCAATCACCTCGATCTCGAAGCGCGCAACTGGCTTGAGGAGTACCTGACCGCCTATCCCTACGCTTTCGTCCTCATTTCGCACGATCGCTACTTCCTTGACATCACCGTCAAACGGATCGTGGAAATCTGGAACAAGCAGATGCACTTCTACGCCGGCAACTACGATCAATACCTCGCCGCGAAAACCATGCGCAAGGAGCAGCTCGAATCCGCCTACAAGACGCAGCACGACCGCATCGAGCAGCTCGAAGTCTTCATCAATCGATTTCGCTACACGGCGACCAAGGCCAAGCAGGTGCAGAGCCGCATTAAAGAGCTCGAAAAAATGGAGCGGATCGAAATTCCGGAAGAAGAGAAGACCGTCCACTTCTCCTTCCCGCAGCCCAAGACAAGCGGGCGTATCGTCGCCGAATTCGCGAACGTGGCCAAAAGTTACGGTGATCGCGGGATTAATGAACACAAGGTCTTTGAGAGCGTAAATTTCATGATCGAGCGCGGCGAGCGCATCGCGCTGGTCGGAGTCAACGGGGCAGGGAAGTCCACCCTGATTAAACTGCTGACCGGTCAAGAGCCGCTCACTGCCGGCGAATACAAGCTGGGCCACAACGTCGAACCCGACTATTTCGCGCAGGATCAATACAAAGAACTCGATCCGGAAGCTCGCATCCTCGATGACCTCGGCGAACTCTCGCCCGCCTCCACGCAAACCCAGTTGCGCAGCCTGCTTGGCTGTTTTCTTTTCTCGGGCGACGATGTCTTTAAGCGCATCGGCGTTCTCTCCGGAGGCGAGCGCAATCGCTACGCGCTGCTCAAAATGCTGCTGCACCCCGCCAACTTCCTGCTGCTCGAT
>Ga0187864_10004556_pt1 | contig 10790 bp, 6 predicted proteins | sample June2016WEW_11_4_FD_132985 | JGI IMG/M metagenome (GOLD analysis project Ga0187864, IMG submission 132985) | Peatland microbial communities from SPRUCE experiment site at the Marcell Experimental Forest, Minnesota, USA - June2016WEW_11_40 | ecosystem: Environmental > Terrestrial > Soil >... | reverse complement strand
CGTGACAAACCACCACCACATGCTGCCTCGCATACCGGACACGCAAAGTATCCAGCACCGAGCCCGCGCGCAGCCGGACGCCTTCCTGGCTTTCACCGCCTTCCGGTGTCCACATCCAGGCTTTGAACGGATCGTACCGGGAGTCGACGGACATCTGCTCTCCCATCCGCTCATAGGGATGGCCTTTGAGGCAACCGAAATCGCGTTCGTGGATTCCCGCGATCACTTCCGTTTTGAGATTGAGCGAGCGTGCGATGATTTCGCTGGTCTCCCTGGCGCGTAAAAAGCCGCTCGAGAGCAGGACAGCGGGGCGGAACTCGCGAGCGAGGCGAAGAGCAAGTTGATGTGCCTGCACACGCCCGGTGTCCGTCAGCGGAATTTCATCCGACTCAGCGAAGCGCCTCAGGCGATTGGCTTCCGTCTCGCCGTGTCGGACCAGAATGATTTTGCCGCCGTGCTCGTACCTCATGCTTTCAGATATACCGCTGAAAGTCAGAAGTCAGTCGCCCAGGGCTCCCTGTCCGATTGCAGGACTAGTCCATCGGGCAAGGGACCGTAGCGATTCTTCCGCGTCTGTGAGGTTCGAGGTCGACGCAAGCAATCGTCCAGCTTCGTCGGCCGAAAGAGGCGGGCCCAGCAGAAATCCCTGCAGCAGATCGCATCCGATCGACGTCAGGCCGGCCAACTGCTCGGGCGTTTCGACACCTTCGGCGATAACTTCGAAACCCAGTTTGTGAGCCAGGTCGACAATTGCCCGAATAACCACCAACCCGTCCGCCTTATCGCCAATCCGTTCGGTGAAGGAGCGGTCGATCTTGATGTAATCGAGCGGCAGCAACTGGAGCGAGTTCAACGTCGAATACCCGGTGCCGAAATCGTCGAGTGCGATGTTGATACCGAGCGCCCTCAGTTGCTCCATTTGCGACCGCGACTGATCCCACGTACGCATCATTGCGGTTTCCGTTATCTCCAGGCTCAGGGCATCGGGGTCAAGCCCCGTGCGCAGAAGGATCGCCTTCACGCCATCGGCGAAATCGGATTTCATCAGCTGAAGAGTGGAGACGTTCACGCTGACGCGAAGGCCCATGTGTCCGGATGCCCGCCAGCTTACCATCTGGGCGCACGCTTCACGCAGAACCCAGGCTCCCACGCGGGCGATTAAACCTGTGTCCTCGGCAATGGGGATGAATTGACCCGGAGGGATCGGTCCGTAGTGCGGATGTTCCATGCGAACGAGCGCTTCCAATGCGGCGAGTCTGCCGTCGGGGGTGGTCAGAGGCTGATAGTAGACGCGGAAATACCCCATATCCAGGGCTTCGCGGATCAATCCCGCCATTTCGGCCGAGCGAAAATCGATCCGGTTCACATCGGCGTCGAAAATCGCGTATTCGTCTTTGTTCTGCGCCTTGCATCGGTACATTGCCATGTCGGCAAGACGCTCCAGAGTGGCAGTATCCTCACCATGTTCCGGAAACAGACTGATCCCGATACTGGCCGACCCGGAAAGTTCGAATGTCTGGATGTAGTAAGGCTCGCGCAATTCATCCAGAATCTTTTGCGCGATGAACTCCGCTTCCGCGCGCGCTACAAGGCCGGGCATCAGGATGGCAAACTCGTCTCCACCCATCCGCGCGAGCGTGTCCTGTTTACGGGCAACTCGTTTCAAGCGCGAACTCACTTCTTGCAGAAAAAGGTCTCCAACGACATGACCCAGCGTGTCGTTGATGGGCTTGAACCGATCCAGATCCAGCAGGATCATCGCGATCTGCGAGTTGTCGGCGCGCGCATCTGCGATAGCCTGCTGGAAAGTGAGTTCAAATACAGCCCGGTTCGCAAGGCCGGTCAGAAGATCGTGGCGGCTCTGGAATTCGATTCTTTTATGATGGGCCCACGCTATCCGCGCAAGAACCAGGATCGTGAAAATGGCGAGATCCGCCGCGATAAGAAAGTCTCTTTGGAAGTACCAGGGAAGGTGCGCCGAAAGCCCATTGGGGTCGGCGGAGTACAGGGGGATCAGGCCGAGACCGGCTCCCGATACTCGGTCAGCCCAGGAGGAAGTTGCAGGTGCTGGTAACGCAAATGCGAGGGATAGAATTAACGTCAACCATCCCGGTCTCGACCGGGGCTGCGGTTTGCACATTCCATCACCATTTGATGAAAGTATGACAAATGGTGTGGATTCAGTACATATTCTCTTTCGTTAAATGCCAAAAAATGTACAAATAGATGCTGGAGATTAGAAATTCCAAGTTCAATAAAAAAGGATTTATTGCAGCGCGTCCGCGGTGATCGCCGTTTCCGCTTTCAGATTCAGATAGCGTTGACGGGCTTCCTGAATGGCTTTACGTGCCTCACGCGGTCCGCCCCAACCTTCCATCGTCGTCACTTTACCTTCGAGTTCCTTGTAGATCGAAAAGAAATGTTCGATCTCGCGGCGGACGTGCGCAAAGATCTGATCCATCGTATGAATCTGGTCATAACGAGGATTCCTGTTCGGGACGGCAAGAATTTTCTGATCCTTCTCGTCGCTGTCGACCATGTTAAGCACGCCCACGGGACGAATCTCGATCATCACGCCGGGATAGCTCGGTTGTTGCACCAGCACCAGCACGTCCAGCGGATCGTTGTCGTCAGCCAGCGTGCCGGGGATGAAACCGTAATCGCCGGGGTAATGCAGGGGGGAGTAAAGGGCCCGGTCCAGGCGGAACACGCCCAGATTCCCGTCGTATTCGTACTTGTTCGCCGAGTTTTGCGGAATTTCGACAATCATCCGCACGATCTCCGGCGAGTCCGGCCCGGGATCGATATCATAGAGGCGATTCATGATTCAGGTTAACATGCAGAGGATACTCCACCGACTGCAGAACAAGTCCTTTGGCCGGCGCTGTAGGCCCTGCTTTGCCCTCGCAATCGCCGGAAAAACGGGCCGCGATAGCCGGGGCATTTAAATTCCCGCGGCCGGTTTCGATCAACGTCCCGACGATGTTCCGCACCATATGTTTGAGGAAACCACTCCCGCGGACCGTATAGATCAGCGCGTCCCCGGAACGAACCAGTTCGGAGCGAAAGATGCGGCGAACCCGGGATTTTTCCTCTTCATCCCTGTTGTCTGAAGCGGCAAAGGCCGTGAAATCATGCTCGCCTTCGAAGATCCGGGCACCCTCGATCATTGCGCCTTCATCGAGCGGGTACGGATGGTGGTGCACGTACCGCCACTGGAACGGCGGGCAGACCGGCGCGCGGAATAAGGTGTACTGGTATGTCTTGGCAATCGCGTCGAATCGGGGATGAAAACCGGCCACGGTCTCGGCAGCGTCGAGAATTCGAATCGCCGGAGGCAGCAAGCGGTTGACCGCACGTTGCAGATTAGCCACCGGGATAGGATTCGCAATGGTAAAAGCCGCGACCTGCGCGAGCGCGTGGACGCCGGCGTCGGTACGTCCGGAACCAGCCACATGAACAGGCTTGCCTTCCATAGCCCCGATGATCTCTTCGAGCGCACCCTGGATCGTAGGGAGACCGGGCTGCACCTGCCATCCGTGGAACTCGGTGCCATCGTAAGCCAGGGTGATGCGGATGCGGCGTTGAGAGGTTATGGGCACGGGACACCACAGGCTGAAGCCTGTGCCACCTAAACTGGTCTCGATCCCGGCTTGGTCACAGGCTCACCTTTAAGACACAAGGGGCATTGCGCGGGTTCAAATACGGGGACGGTCAAAGTTTCCAGCGCCACGCGCGGTATCCCGAGATCCGCCGCGCCGCCGCTGCGGTCGATGATGGAACCGGCGGCGACCGGCAACGCCCCGGCTGCACATACGATTTCGATCACTTCTTTTGTGCTGCCGCCGGTCGTAATCACGTCTTCGACTACGAAAACCCGCTCACCGGGCGTGAGCGTGAATCCGCGGCGCAGGGACATTCGCCGGTCGGCGTCGCGTTCCGTGAAAAGGAACCGGACACCAAGCGCCCGCGCGACTTCGTGTCCGATAATCAAGCCGCCAAGAGCGGGGGAAATCACCAGATCGGGAGCCTCTCCGGAAACCAAATCAAGAAGCGCCGTGGCAAGACTTTTGCCGAGACGTTCGGCGTGTTGCGGATGCTGCAGCACCAACGCGGACTGCAGGTATCCGGAGCTATGAAGTCCGCTCGTAAGCCGGAAGTGGCCCTGCAGATAAGCGCCTGTTTGTATAAAAAGGTCGAGAACGCGGTCCGGTTGCGGCGTCACAAACGGCTACTATACCATTGGGAATTAACGTCCAGAGCAATAAACACACGCGAACCGAATCCCACTCGCCGGCGTATTCTTCTGCTGGGAGAAGTCCAATCCTTATTATGAATGCGACATTATGAATGCGATCTACCGTGCCCCAGTCCTGCTGCTCGCTTTCGGCTGCGCAGCCCTTTTGCCCGCGCAGACTGCAGTCAGAATCGATCCGGCTAAAGGCGGCCTTGGCTGGTTGACTCACCCGTATCAGGCCAGATACGTTCCAGGGGTCAACCTCAGTAATTCGCCGCGCTTCGACTCGTTGATCCGCGCCGGCAACCTTTACCTTTCGGCGCAGGATGTGATCGCGCTCGCGCTCGAGAACAACATCGACATCGAAGTGCAGCGTTATGGGCCGCTGCTGGCCCGCGAAGTGCTGCGGCGCGCCGAGGCAGGCAGCCTGCTGCGAAATGTCGGCCAGTCCGTTGTGCCCGGGCCCACCAGCGTCAGCCTGAGCGGCGTCAGCGTCAACACCAACGGCGCTCCTGTCAATGGTGGCGGCAGCGGCGTGAGCGCGGGAGGCGGCATCGTCACCCAGTTGGGACCGGCCATTCCTTCGTTGGATCCAACCATCCTCGGATACGCGAACTTTCAACATGCCACGTCACCGCAAAGCCTGACGTCGCTCGTCGGCACGAATGAACTGATTACGAACGCCCGAACCTTCACGCTCCAGTATTCGCAAAACTGGTCGACAGGCCTCTCGGCCGTGGCCACATTCGCCAGCACTTATAACAGGGTCAATAGCGCCGCCTACACTCTGAATCCGTTCACAAACGGCGATCTCGACCTTGTTGTCACGCAGAATCTGCTGAACGGTTTTGGCCGGGCCGTGAACGCCCGCAACATCCGCGTGCAGAAGAACAACATCAAGGCTACGGATCTGCAGTTCAAGCAGCAGGTGATCACAACTGTCACGTCCGCCCTGAATCTCTACTGGGATCTGGTGAGCTTCGATCAGGACCTGAAAGCGAAAGAGCAGGAGGTGGCTACCGCGCAGCAGCTTTTACAGAACAACCAGGAACAGGTGCGAATCGGCACCCTGGCGGAGATCGAAATCACCCGCGCGCAATCTCAACTCTACGCGGCCAAGCAGGATCTGGTGATCTCACAGACCAATCGCCTGCAACAGGAAACGGTCCTGAAAAATGCTCTGAGCCGGACGGGCGTCGCTACTTCAGACCTTGCCGACGTGCGCGTCATCCCGGTGGATACTTTTACGATTCCTCCCGAAGATGAGAAGCGGCCGGTAAACGATCTGGTCGCGGATGCGCTGAAGAATCGCGTAGAAGTCCTGCAGGCGGACATCAATCTGGAAAGCAAAAAGATGGATCTCGTCGGCATCAGGAGTTCCTTGAAGCCGACGCTACAGGTTTTCGCCGAATTGACCAATAATGGGCTCAGCGGGCAGGGAAACGTGCCCGGTTTCACCGGTGACTATGCAACTCTGCTGGCACAGATCTTCCGCCGCGACTTTCCGAATTACTCGGCTGGCATCTCGATGAACATTCCGCTCCGTAACCGCGCGGCTCAATCGGATTACGCCACGAGCCTCATTGGAATCCGCCAGGACGAATTGAATCTCCAGAAACAGATCAATCAGGTCCGCGTGGACGTGCAGAATGCCGTGATCGGACTGCAGCAGGCGCGCGTGCGTTACGATGCGGCGGTCGAAGCACGTAAGCTTTCGCAGCAGACGTTCGACGCGGATAAGAAGAAATACGACCTCGGCGCCGGGACACCCTATCAAGTGGTACAGGACCAGCGCGATCTCGCCGGGGCCCAAAGCTCGGAGGCCCAGGCGATGGCGAATTACAGCCACGCTCAAATCGCCTTCGACGAGGCTCTCGGGCGAACGCTCGAAGTAAATCACGTCTCAATGGATGAAGCTATTTCGGGACGCGTCAGCTCTATATCCGGCAATGCTGCGTCAACCATCCCGCAGGGGGTGAATCCGTGAGGAACCTTTGGTCCGCTCCGATTGTTTTCGTACTCTGCTGCATTGTGCCGGCGGGGGCGCAGGAAACCGGCATCGAGCCGGTTCGCCCTTCGGCGCCGATCCTGTGGCGGCCTTACCTCCCGGTCAGGGTTCCACCGGCCCGTCTCGTCAATTCCGACCGGCTGAAGATCCTGATCCAGGCAGGCAAGCTCTATCTCACCGCGCACGACGCCATCGCGCTTGCGCTCGAAAACAATATCGACATAGAAATTGCGCGTTACACTCCGAGCCTGATGGCCTGGAATCTGGAGCGCTCCCAGGCGGGCGGAGCTTTGCCCGGCGTTCCGAGCGGCGCATCCCAATCGGCGTCCGTGGCCAACGGTCAGGGCGTGCTCGGCAGCCAGCAGGCGGCCGGCGTAAGCCTACCGGGATCGCGCGGCGGTTCCACGGGCACGACCAACGCTACGGTTTCCCAGGTAGGCCCCGTGACGCCCGTGTTCGATCCGTCCATTCAGGAAAGCGATGCCTTTAGTCACCGCAGTAATCCGCAGGCGAATACTATCCTGAGTCAAACCCGGAATCTGGTACAGGGTGCGCGCACATATTCGGGGACTTATCAGGAGGGCTTTCTTACCGGCGGCTCAGTCACAGTGAACTACAGCGACCACTATCTCAACGAAAACGCGCCTCTCGACGTGTTGAATCCTTCGGTTGCACCCGCTCTTTCGTTCAGCGTGCAGCAGAATCTTCTGCAAGGACTGGGAACCGCGCTCAATTCCCGAAACATCAGGGTAGCGAAGATCAATCTGCAGCTGTCGGATCTGAACTTCAAGACACAAGTTTCCGGCACGGTGGTGAACGTCCTCAATACCTACTATTCGCTGGTTGCCGGGTACGACGATCTCAAGGCCAAACAGGACGCCCTCGACACGGCGCGGAAGTTCCTCGATGAAAGCAAGAGACGCCTCGAACTGGGCGCACTCTCGCAGCTTGACGTCACAACCGCGGAAAATCAGGTTGCCGTCAGCCGGCTGGCGCTTATCAATTCGCAGGCTGCCTTACAGCAGCAACAACTGCAGCTCAAGAATCTGATCAGCCGGACCGGACCTGGTGAGTCTCTCATTGCGAACGTCGAGATCGTTCCCGTGGATCGTCTGGTGATTCCGGCCAGTGACGATATTCCCCCCGTCAAAGACCTGGTGCAAAAAGCGCTTGTCAATCGCAGCGATCTCCTTCTCGAAAAGGGCAATCTGAAGGCCACGGAGATTTCAAACCTCGGAACGATCAACGGGCTTTTGCCGTCGGCAGGCGTTCTCGCGACCCGAAGCACCGCGGGCCTGGCCGGCACCCAGCGGACCGTAGCTATTCCTGGTTTCCCGCCCTTCACCGCCGACCCCTACTTTCGCGGCGGCACCGGCACGGCGCTGGGGCAGGTTTTCCGGCAGAACTTCCCCACCGAGAGCATCGGGGCGTTCGCCGTGGCACAGGTCTATGACCGCGTGGCCCAGGCTGATTACGGCATCGACCAGCTTTCCCTTCGCCAGCAGCAATTGCTGACGGCCAAAGATATGAATCAGGCCCAGGTGGACGTCACCAATTCCGTGGTGGCGCTGCGCCAGGCGAGGGCGCGGTATGAGGCCGCCGTGCAGAGCCGTATTCTCCAGCAGCAGCTTCTCGACGCGGAAGAAAAGAAGTTCAATCTGGGAGCATCCACACCCTACGACGTGGTCGTGGAGCAGCGCGATCTGGCTGCCGCGCAGGCCTCGGAGCTTGCCGCGCTGACCACCTGGCAGAGCGCGCGAATCAGTCTCGATCAGACGACCGGGGCGACTCTCGAGGCAAACCATATTTCGCTTGCCGAAGCGGAAGCGGGAAAGATAGCGGAGCCGTCATCGCTACCTCCCGCTGCGAAGTGATATTTTTGTGCGAGTTCGTTGCCGGATTAGAATCGCCGTGCCGTTTTCGACACCGAAAGGAATTCCAGCACGGCTGAGAATTGATTTTAAAGGGCTTCTCATTTGGCAAATCGTTTGCTTTTAACTGAACCGTGAATCGCACAAACGGCTCAAGAACGAGAAAATCCCTTCCATAGAAGAAGTTCTGCTGTAAATTACCTCTGGCTAACCACGATATCCCTCCAAAACCCCCTTCGTCGCCTTGAGCCTGCATTCTCGCGATCTCCAATCCGAAGTGAAAATCGAAGAGAGCAAGTTAAGATAGAAGACGGAGGAATGGCCGAGTGGTTGAAGGCGGCGGTCTTGAAAACCGTTAGAGTCGAAAGGCTCTCGGGGGTTCGAATCCCTCTTCCTCCGCCAGATCGATCAAACGTTCAGAAGAGCGCGATCGATCCTTGCGCGTTCAATATTCAGCCCAATCCTGACTCCCGTTCCTGGAATCAGGGTTCCTGAACGTTCAGGCCCGGCTGACGTACCCGCCGCCGGGATGCTTGACAGAATCGCTCCGTATCAGAAAACAAACTTGGCCGCAAGCTGAATAATACGCGGGTCGCCGCCGTTGGTCAGTCCGTTGTTTCCGCTGATGTCGGTTGTCACCTGACCAAAAAGAGGGGAATTCAGCGCGCCGATTGTTGTGGCGGCGCCGGCCGCGCCGCTACCCGCGGCCCCATTCAGCATATTCGGAAGATTGAAGGCCTCGGCCCGGATCTGGAGCGCCATCTTTTCCCGTACACGAAAGATTCGCGACACGGCCATGTTGAGCTGTATGATGTCCGGGCCTTTGATGTTGTTGTAACCCATATTCCCGTAAGTCCCCAGCGCCGGAATCGCGAATGCGGCCGTATTCAGGAGTTGGATAGGACCTGGGGGAATGCTGCTGGCGTATACGCTGCCTGGAGAGACCAGATTTCCGGTCTGAGCGGTCACCGGCGCGTTGGTCAGCGCCCGATCGGTACCAGAGACGATCGTGAAGAACTGAGCGGAACGGTAGCTCAGCAGCGGCGCAACCTGCCAGTCGCTGCCAAGGATTCGAAGCCATTTGTTGGAAAACCGGGGCGTCGTGGCCACCATGTTCAAAATAACGCTATGGCGGACGTCGATGCCGATGCAATTACTCCGGTAACCTCTGCGGTCGCCGGGAATGGCCCCGGAAACGGCGGTTGAGCTGGTCTGCTGATCCTGTATATCGCTGATACAATGCGACCAGGTGTAGCTGGCTGTCGCGGCTATACCTTTGCTCAGCCGCTTCGTAGCGGAAAAAGACAGTCCGTCATAGGTCCCGGTACCGCCATCGTCCGTATAACTGATCGAGTTGAAGGCTCCGCCGGCTGCGGGATTTTCCAGCGTCAGAACGCGCCGCGCCGCATAATTGGCGGTCGTCGAGCATACGGAATAGGTGGTAGTCACGAGCGCACCCGTCGCACTGTTGGGAAGCGTGCAGGGACCCTGACCCAGATTTACCGCGTAGTTGATCAGATTCGACGTAACCAGGTGAATCTGACTGCTCCCGAGATAGTTCGCCGTCAGCAGCCAGTCGGTACCGACCTGCCTCTGAATACTCAGGTTCCATTGGTTCGTGTAGGGCGCATGATAGTTCTGCGTTGGCTCTGTGGTGAAACTACTCAGGGGATAGAAAGGCGCATTCGCTGAGGCATGGCCGATGGCGCCCGTAGCCAGGAGAGCGGGTATCGGGTTTCCACCTGCATAGGTTCCCCAAGGATTGCTGATACTCAGGATGTTCGTTGTTCCGCCACTCTCGGCGATCGTGTTGCCGAACGGGGCATATTGAGAAATGAAGTTGGAGTAGAACATATGGTTCCGATCTCCATACATCCCGTATGCGGCGCGCACTGTGCTCTTGCCATCTCCGAACGGGTCCCACACCACACCAAGCCGGGGGAAAAACTTATCCCATTGCGGGCAGTTGAGGCTCTTGCCGCAGCCATATTGGGAATCACCGGGAAATACCAGCCCCGGAGGCGCGTTCGTGAAAACCGTGCTATGCACGCCGGCCAAATACAGGCTGTTGTCGAAATGAGAAAACTGCCCGTACGCGCTCCAGGGAGCGGTATAGGGTTCCCAGCGCACGCCGTAGTTCAGCGTGAGGCGGTGATTCACCTTCCAACTATCCTGGGCGTAGATGCCGGGGAAGTGGTTGCGGTCGTTAACCAACTCAAAGTTGCCCTGAGAGAACGAAGTCATGAAACCGACCTGGTAATTGGCCATGGCATTGACGTTGGCGATCGCGAAGGAGGAGCCGGCCGTGGCAAAACTAAAGCTGCCGTAGGACGTAAACACGTTGGTGACGTCGAACTTACTCAACTCCACGTGTCCGCCAAAGGCGAAGCTGTGACTGCCTTTCACCCAGTGCAGGTCGTCGTTCAGGGAGTAGTTGTTGCGTCCCCAGCCTGCAAACGCCGACGATCCCACCTTGAAATAGCCCGAGACACTTGCAGCCATGTAGGGGCCGGTGGTGGGCTGCCAGATGTTGGTGACGCCGAACTGCGTGATGTCGCCGCTATTCGGAGGTCCGCCGCGCAGAGAGACCAGGCGCTGGTAGTTGAGGACGAGGTTGTTCAGCAGGTTGGGGGTGAAGGTGTGGGTTTCTGCCAGAAGCGCATTCTGGTAGCGG
>Ga0187864_10004550_pt1 | contig 10796 bp, 3 predicted proteins | sample June2016WEW_11_4_FD_132985 | JGI IMG/M metagenome (GOLD analysis project Ga0187864, IMG submission 132985) | Peatland microbial communities from SPRUCE experiment site at the Marcell Experimental Forest, Minnesota, USA - June2016WEW_11_40 | ecosystem: Environmental > Terrestrial > Soil >... | reverse complement strand
TGCGGCGGCGGGTCTCCAGCACCGGGCGAGCCAGCGCCTCGGCCTCGCCCAGCTTGCCCTCGGCCTTGAGCGCCCCGGCCAGGTTGCTCATCGCCGTCAGCGTGTGGGGGTGGTCGGGGCCGAGGATGCGGCGGTTGGCCTCCAGCACCAGGCGAATCAGCGCCTCGGCCTCGCCCGGCTTGCCCTGGGCCTCGAGCACCAGGGCCAGGTTGTTCATCGCCGCCAGCGTGTTTTGGTGCTCGGCCCCGAGGATCTTGCGCCAGCTCTCCCAGGCACGGCGAAGGAATGGCTCAGCCTTGGCGAACTCGCCCAGGGACTGATACGTCCTGCCGATCGTCTCGCGGATGGCCGCCTGGACCTCCGGTTGATCGGCGAATGCCTTGTCGATCCCCACGGCCGCCCGGTCCAGCACCTCCTCGACCGTGACTTTGCGCGCGCGGGCATTCCGCTCCGGCTCCGCCTGGGATAGCATGCCGGCCAAGAAGTTGTTGATCGCCTCGGCCTTCGCCGCCGACCTCTTGGCCTCGGCTTCGGCCTTCTCGGCCTGGACCCGGGCGGATACGGCCTCCTTGCGCCTCTCCTCGGCCCGGGCCTGTTGCCACCTGGCTTGCCGCCACTCCCAGGTCACGGCGACCAGGCCGCCGACCAGCGTCACGGCCAGGGCCGAGAGCAGACCGGCCACGGCGGGGTTGCGGCGGACCCAGCGGCCGATCATCTCGGCGGTCGTCGGCGGGCGGATCGGCAGCGGCTTGCCGTCGAGGTAGAGCTGGAGGTACTCGGCCAGCTTCACCGCCGTCGCGATGCGGTCGGCGACCCGCCGCTCGGTGGCGCGGGCGACGATCGCCTCCAGGTCGCGGTCGATGGTCGGGTCGATCGTGCGCAGCCGGGGCACATCCCGGTTGAAGACCAGGTCGGCCAATTGCCGCTCGTCCTCGGCCTCGGCGAAGAGCCGGCGGCGGGTCAGCAACTCCCAGAGCGTCACCCCCAACCCGCGCACGTCGGCCGCCGGTCCGACCTTCAGGCTGGCGGCCGCCAACTGCTCGGGGGCCGCGTACCGCAACGTGCCCAGCAGGCCACCGGCGCGGCTGGCCGTCATCTCCAGGCTTTGCCCCTTGGCCAGGCCGAAGTCCATCAGCACTACGCGCGACCCGTCGGGCGTGAGCATCAGGTTGGCGGGCTTGACGTCGCGGTGGACCACCTCCTGGTCGTGGACCGCTTGCAAGGCCAGCGCCGCGTCGCGCACCAGCAGGGCGACGTGGCGGATATAGCCGCCGGGGTCGTCGGGGGCCGAGGGCAACTCCGGAAGCGGGGGCAAAGGCAGGACCGGCACGGGCGTTCCGGCCTGAGCCGCGCCTGCCGGAGCCTCGGTTGAGGTGCTGGTTGATCGGCGGGTCGTCTGCTCGCGTTTCTTGCGGCTGGCTGACAGGACGGCCCTGGCCCAGGTGCTGCTGCCCAGGGTCGAGGCATCCCCCGGGTGATCGGAGCCGGCCAGCTCGCGCCAGACCTGCTCCAGGTCGCAGCCGGGGACGTACTCCATCGCGTAGTAGAGCTGGCCGTCGGGCATGGTGCCGCTGGCCAGGACCTTGACGATGTTCGGGTGCTCGCAGCGGGCCAGCAGGCGCATCTCGCGGCGGAAGCGGGCCAGGGCGACCTCGTCGCCGGCCAGGTCGGCCGGGAGCATCTTCAAGGCCACCAGCCGTCCGAGCGCGAGCTGCCGCGCCAGGTAGACGACACCCATGCCGCCGCGGCCGATCTCGGCCAGGATCTCGAAATCCCCGAGCACGCGCGTCGGGGCGGTCGGCGGGCCGAGCAGGGCTTCGATCGCGGGCATCTCGGCCGCGCTCTGCTCGGCCAGCACCTGCAACTGCTCCTCGCCGACCTCGCGGCCGGTGATCCGGCTCAGTAGCGCCGCCAAGTCCGGGGCGGTGGAGCGGTCGCGTTCGGTGCGCCCGGTGGTGTAGCTGAGATACTCGACCTGGCGGCCGTTGCGGTCGCGGTTAAGGAAGAGCAATTCGTCGGCCAGTTCGCCCTCGCGGTAGAGCAGGAGCGGGTCGAGTCGCAAGGGGACCGGCCATCCCGGCCAAAGGACGGCCACTCGGTTCGGCAGGAGTATGGCCGCCTGGGCCCGGTCCAGGACCAGCGGGGCGGCTCGCTCGCCCTGCGTGCCGATCAGGTCGCGGAGGCCGGCCTCAATCCGGTCCTCGTCGATCGTCCGCAGTTCGGTGAGGTAGACCAGGCGGCTGCCTCGTGGGCCGAGCAGGTCGAGCCCACCTTCGGCCAGCAACTCGTTGGCGGCCGGGAAGAGCAGCGGCCCCATCTCCTCGGCGTAGAAGGACTCGAAGCGGGACCCGCCGTGGCCGAAGACGCCGTTGCGGTACTGCACCAGGGCGTCGAGCACCTGCATGATCGAGCAGTTCTGGTCGCCGGCCGGCTGCCCGTCGGGTCCGTTCTTGATCCGGCGGTAGAGGGCCAGGAGCGCCGGCCGGTCGCGGTGGGGGCGGTTGAGCTGATCCCAGAGATGGCCAAGCGGGTGCGCGGCGGCCTCGGGCCGCTCGCCGAAGTATCGGGCCAGCTCGCGGAGCATACCGACCCACTGGCCTAGTAAGGGCAAGGCCAGATGAACCAGTTCCTTATCAATTTTCGCGACGCGCGGGGCGCCGAGCTGGACCTCGTGCAGGTAGCAGGCGATGGCCGGCGCGGCGGCGAGCTTGACGAGGGCCTCGAAGAGATAGAACGTGTTGTCGTGGCGGGAACGTGAGTCCTTGGCATTATGGGCGCGGCCGTAGAGCTGGGCCAGGGGCAGTGGCAAGCGGACCAGATAATCGCGCTGGAATTCCTGGGACATCCGTCGGCCCCGGAGATCGCGATGGTGCTCGATCGGTCGCGACGCGGACGCGTACGATTCAGTATGCGCCCGCCCCATCCGCCCGTCAAGAGCCGGCCCGCCCGGGCGTTGACGCGGGGCGATTCCCGCCGCGTCTCGTCGTGGGCGATCTAGGGGACGGGGAGGGGAAAAGGTACGTCACTGAATAGCACTTGCTTGACCCCTAAGCCGCTTGCATCAAGCTATCAGTGATGTCCTTTTTCCCCTCCCTGGTTGCTCTGGCTTGCGGCGAGCCGGACGATGGCCTCGGGGCCGTCGGGCTGCCGCCGTTTTTCGTCTTGGGACACAACCCACCAGAACATGATCAGTTTCCTCCCAGCCAGCGCTTCCACCAGGGTTGTTTCGCGTCCGCGGTTGCTTGATCCGAGATCATTGCTCTCCCCCAGAGCGTGGCCGGTTTTGCCACGATATAGCGTTTGACTTGGTTGGCGTAGGGATGCCTCGGCACCACCCCCAGCACCTCATCGACCAGCCGCTCGGCCTCGTCCCACCGCCCCACGTTGCACAGGCTCCCGGCATAACCCGCCTTGATCTCGACGTGAGTCGGGTTGGCCTTCCACAACGCCTCGTAGATCTCGACGGCGCGGCGGTAGGCGGCCTCGGCGGGCGCCACCCGGCCGGCGTCGCGCAGCAAGGTGCCCAGGTTGTTCAGGGCACTGCCCAGGCCGTCTCCGATCTGGACGTTGTTGGGGTTGGCCTGCCACAACGCCTCGGAGATCTCGACGGCGCGGCGGTAGGCGGCCTCGGCGGGCGCCACCCGGCCGTCGTCGCGCAGCAAGTTGCCCAGGTTGTTCAGGGCAAGGCCCAGGCCGTCTCCGATCTGGACGTTGTTGGGATTGGCCTGCCACAACGCCTCGTGGATCGGCAGGCTGGCCTCGAAATAGGCGACGGCCTGGGGAGCCAGGTGGGTGGACGCGAGGTCGCAGCCGGCCTGGTGCAACGCTTGCGACGTGTACCAACCGCCGCCGCCCTTCGTCAGGGCGGCGGCGGCGGCCCGGGCCCCCGGACTGGCCTGGCCCGGGGTGTGCCCAATCTGGGCCTGTTCGCGGAGGAAGGCCACCAGCACGGCGTCGAACCAGCGGGGCGAGGCTTCCACGATCCGCGCCGCCAGGCCGAGCTTGTCATCGGCAGCCCAGTCGCGGAGCAGGAAGCCGAAAGCCCCGGCGTATTCGGGGAAGACGCGCTCGGGCGCGGCACGGCGGGTCCAGTAGGCCAGCTCGTCTTCGCCCTTGCCCCGGTGCAGAGCCAGGAGGCGGTAGATCAGGTAGTCGGCCACTTCCTGGAACACGAAGCCGTAGGCGCCGCCTTCCTCACGGTCGCGCTTGCGGATCAAGGCCTCGCAGGCCAGGGCCTCGACCGGGTTGTGCAAGAGCCGCACCTGCCCGGCCGAGTGCCCCGCTTCCCACGCCCGGTTCAGGGCATGGCAATCATTGTCGTCGAGAACGGCGCCTGCGCGGTCCAGGTCCTCGAGCAGGTAGCTGATGACCGTCTCGATCGCCCGATCCAGGCCGGGCCGACCCTCAAGCACGCGATTCACGTAGTACCGGAAGAGCACCGGCTTGGTCGCGATCGGCTCGGCGTCGCGGGCGTCGAAAGCCTCCATGAACAAGTGTAGGTGCAGTGGGGTGATCAACACGTCGCGCCGGGTGGCCGCGTCGATCATGTCCCAGGGAGTGGGACAGGCCCGGATGCGGTATTCGCCCGGCTCGAGGCCAGCCGTGCGGCGGTGGGCCTGGTAGTGCTCGTACACCCGGCGGGCCTGGTCGGCGTCGAACACTCCCATGTTGACCACCGGCGGCGGCCGCTTGCCGAGCCGCGACCCTTCGCTCTCGGTCTCGACCGTGTACAGGAACGGCCGGATCGATTCCAGCGGGTCGGTCTCCTGCGGCCCGAGTTTGCCGGCGAACACGCCCAGCCATTCCTGCCGGAGCGAGACGACCACCTTGAGCCAGGGGTAGCAGGCGGCCAGGGCGATGAGGTCGAGCGCCTCGCGGACGACGGTCTCGGTGAGCGGGGCCTCGTTGAGGGCGTCGAGCACCAGGATCAGCCGCCGGCCCTCGAGCTTGTCGTCCTTCCACCTCGCGTGCAGGTGGGCGAACAGCTCGCTCAGGGAGCCGAAGCCCCGCTTCTTACAGTGCTTGACGGTCTCTTCCCAGTGCTTGACGGTCTCTTCCTCCACGGCCACGCCCAGCTTCTCGGCGAGGTCGTGGAACAGCGACACGCCCTCCGCCGTGGGCCGGACGAGGATGCCCTGCCCGCGCAGGAAGAGGACGAGGTTGGGGTTCTCGTGCGGGGCCAGGTGGTCGGGCTGTTCCAGCAGTCGCTCCACCTGCCGTGCCAGGAAGGCCGTCTTGCCCGCGCCGGCCAGTCCGGCCAGGACGAAGCCGTTGACGAACCGCTTCCGCCCGGTGTCCTTCGGCCATTTCGACCGCTTGATGGGACGATCGAGGAACCGTTCAAAGTGGGTTTCGAGGTCCTCGAACGGCACGTAGCACTCGGGGAAGTACTTGGTGCCCAGCAGGTCGGCCAGGGTGCGGCGCGAGAAGTCGGCGGCGTTGTCGGCGATCGTCCAGGGGGCTGTCTTGTCTTTTTCGAGGAGGAAGCTGATCTTCCGCTTGTCGAGGAGATGCTTGAGACGGTCGCACGAGGCGGCGTCGGCTGCGCGGTGGTGGACGCCCAGGTAGTTGATGAAGCTGCGCTCGACCGGCGGCTTCGTCTGGGTGAACCGCCCGTAGTGGCCATCGTAAAGGAAGAGTCGCTCGCTGTCGGGGAGAGCCTGTTCCTCGACCTGGTCGGGCAAAGGCTTGGCCAGCGGATACAGCGGAGCGACACGGCCATCGGGGGCGAGCAGCACGGTCTCGCACTCGTCGCGAAACGCTTGCTCAAGGGCGTCGCTCAGCGGCTCCTCGACCGGGTCGGTCAGCACGGCGCCGCGCAGGTTCCGGATCCAGGCGTGATCGGGTGGCGCGGGCGTGGGGCCATCACAGCGGACCTTCAAGACGTGATCGCCCAGGAAGTCGAAGGCGTCGAGCACGTCGTGGAGCACCGGCAGGTACTGCTCGAGGTGGCGCGCGGCCTCGGCCTCGTCGGGCACGCCGCCGTGCGCGATGGCGTTCCGCAGCGCCTGGATCGCCTCGAGCGGGTCGAGCTTCGACACGCCCCCTAGGTCGACGGGCCGCTCCTCCTCCTTCTTGCCCAGCGCGTCAAGCGCCTGGCCCAGGCCGGGAAAGAGCGGCTTGATACCCACCCGAGGCAGATACTTGCGGAGGGAGTAGGCCAGCGCGATCCAACTGGAGAAGAACGGCGCGCGGATCGACGCGATGGCGATGTTGAGGTTGCGGATCGTTTCAGGGTCCGACTCGTCGATCTCCTCGCTCAGGTACTGCCCGACCAGCGGCAGAGCCGCCATGCGCAACGCCTGGTACTCCGTGAAGCAGAGCGACCAGCTTCGAAGGGAGGCCTGCTGCCTCTCGTCAAAGATCAACGAATACGGATACGCCACCGGATAAGGAAAGTCGTCCAGGATGCGTCGTCGGGGGAGTTCCATGTCTGCACCTCAGGCGACGGGCCGACCCTTCGCTCGTCAGGCCCGTTCGTTCGACAGCCTCATCACGATCCGCATCATGGTCGGACTGACCCGGTGCCATCGGCGCACCGCCCGGCGAGGATCTCCGCCTCGGTCACCCAGCGATTGTCCGGGTTGGCCGCAACCTTCGCAAGGGCCGACTCGCTGCTCAAAGCGACTTCGTACAATGCGAACTCGTAGGACGTCGGGCGGGTGCCGGGTTCCGCCGCATCTAGGTCCGCGGCGACACCGACTTCACCTAGACCAGGCACCTCGACGCCTGGGACACCGAAGGGGTGACGTTTCTCTTCGGCATCTTGGGGAGGGCCGGTGTGGTCGTGCGATTGCCCCGGACGAAGGGCTTCTACAGAGCAACCACATCTGAAAGCGACGCGCCGACGTTCCCCGGCGGCTCAGCCCTTGGGTGTCTCGCCCTTCGATGAGGGGGATCCTCCCGTGGGCGCCGCGGGCCTTGCCTTGGGCGTCTGCTCGGGCTGCGTCCGCTCAGGCTGTTGAGGAGGCTCGGGTGCGGGTGCGGGCGCGGGGGCAGGGGCAGGCGTAAAGAAGTAATTCACAGAAAGTGTAAAAATAAAAGGCTGTTGAGGAGGCGCGAGTGCGGGCGCGGAGGCAGGGGACTGCATTACCGGGGGGTGGTTCGTCTTCGCGGTGGATGTCGTCTCTACCTTCGCCTTCGCGGTGTGCTTCTCCTCCCAAATCAAGGCGAGGCTCATCGCAGCCGTGATTACCAGGAAGAGCAGCCCCATGATGATGAGGTAGAGCAACATGCGCCATTCCTCCCTCGCCTGCTCGGGGTCGTGCGCATCGGCCCCGTGCCCCGGCCTCTTCTCCAGGAGACCGAAGAGGATGGCACCGGAGAAGACCGCCACGAGGAAGGTCGTCCAGCCGACGGGCCAGCCGTGGAGTTGAAACCCTTCGGCCAAGGCGCGGAACAGCTCGACGGCGTAGACCGAGACCAGGAAGAACTCAACCAAGTGCATCATCCGCTGGACGCGGACGATCGAGCCGATGTTGTGCTCGAAAGCCTGGGCGGTGTTGACGTCGCGGACCATGCCCAGGACTTCGTCGAGCCGGCTAGCCTCGAGAAAGCGTTGCAGGGGCCGGGCCTGTGGCTGGGCGAAGTCGCGTTTGAGCTGGGCGACGCGGCGAATCAGCGTCTCGCCCTCGCGGACGTCGGCTTCGTGAACGTGCTGGGGGCTGGACGTCTGCAAGAGGGCGTCGATCCCACAGGCGAGCTCGGCGAGCTTGCTCATCTGGCTGGCGTACAGCGTGGTGCGGGGCATGGTTTGGTCGCGCCAGGGCTTCTCGGCGATCACGACCCCGCGGCGGCTCCAGACGGTGATCGTGTCGGCGTCGACGATCAGGTGGTCGTCGAGGACCTCCTCGGGCCGGCCCTCGGTGTGGTCGGGGTCGAGCACCGTCCAGAGCATCCAGCCAACCTGGCGGGCGACGCCGGGCTTCAAGGTGGCCAGGTCGGCCTTCAGCCGCACGTGAGCAAACCGCAAGCAACTGGCGGGCGGCGGCTGGACGCGCTGCAACACCTCGTGAATCGGCAGGCTCTCCTCCGCGGGGCCGGGAACCCCCTGCGCACTGGGAGTCCCCGTACTGGGCATGTCGTGCACGGTAAACGGCGAAGCGAACACGGCGTATTCAAGCTCTTGCTGCACGATGTGGGCGACGGGGTCATCGCTGAGGTCGGCCGCGGTGCCGGGTGCCCCGAGCAGCGTGCCGATGTTGGGGGTGTCGATGATCGTGGCCTCGTAGCTCTGGCCGTCGAACCAGGGGTCGTTCCAGCGGTCCTCAAAGGGCCAGGGCTGGTTCCCCGATCCACGTGCCCGGTGTTGAAACCCGTCCCTCGGTGTCTTTTCGGGCGGCTCGCGTCGGACCTCCTGTTCCTGAAGCCTGACCCAAACGTTGTAGAGATGCCGACCCTGGGCCCGCTCGGGGTCGATGGCGATGAAGTACCGGCTCTGGTTGAGCGAGGCAGCAGGCACGCCCTGCGAATAGGCCACGAACGTGAACAGGAACCCCTGGCCCATGGGAGCGTTGTCCAGGTCGGTGCGCGCCCATTCTTTGAAGAGGAGGCACTCGGGGTCCCGCAGGTAGATCGCATCGACGGGAACGGACGGCAGGTCGGCCTGGAGGTGGGCCGGGTTCAGGGTGCCGTCTTGATGCAGCAGCGGAGTGTCCTGGAGCGGGGGAAACCAGGTCTGAAACGGGCTCCTGGCTTGCTGGAGGAAGACCACGGCCCGCCGGGCGCGTCGGATGTCGCGCTGGTAGGCCGCGTTCTCCTGGTCGAGCAGCTTCCGCTCGAGGATGAAGTTGGGGCTGTCCTCCAGCACCGAGTCATTCAGCGGGTTGAGCCGGGTCGGCGACTGACGCAGGATGTCGGCGACCTCCTGAAAGAAGGCATGGGCCCCTTCCTTTTCGAAGTAGGCCTTTCCCCGGCGCTCCCTGGCGGTGTAGAGGATCGAGTGCAAGCTCCGGTCGCGCGGGCAGCGGATTCGGCGGCAGTTGTCGACCGCCGCCGCGTAGGCGGCGAGCAGAATCGGCCAGCGCCGCTCGGGTGTCTCGGGGACCCTGGGCTGGAACCAGTCGATCACTTCGTAGCCCGGCACCCAGCGGTCGGGCCTTAGGCCGAACTGCTCCCAGCCGTCCGCAGGGATGCTCCCCTCGATGACCGAGCGCGCGAGAAACATCGCGCAGGTGGCGTCGAAGTCTGGTTGCTGGTGGGAGACCAGCCAGACCGTGTCGAACAGATTCTTGTACGCCGCGCCGATCAGAGACGCCTGGTGCAGCACGGCCGCCGCGGCCGAGGGAAACGGCTGCTTCCCGGTGTCCTTCAGCAAGAAATGGTGGTCGAGGACCCCCCGGTTGGCCCCGGAGCTATCCCAGCAGGCCCCGCCCACATCGACGACGACCTCGTTATCGTACAAGTGGTCAGCCGCGACCGGCCCCTCGACAGGGCGCAGCCCCGGATGGGGTTCGAACTTGGTTCCGAACGGAGCATAGCGATAGCGAAACGGCATCGTTCTCTCCGACACTTTGCGCGGGGATCAGCGCCATCTTGGTTTATTAGGTCGGTTCTATGGGACACATCATACCGTTTGTTCCGAGGAGTCCCAAGCGGCTGCGGAGGAAGCCGAAGTCGGAGGGGACCTTGGTGGTCACCCAGTAGACGAGGACGGCGACCCACCCGAGGAGGGAAAAAGGGACGTCATTGATATCAACCGTTCGTGAGGGGAAAGAACCTCAGGGACATGCACGTAAACGCTTGGAGCAAGCGGCTTAGGGGCAATTCCGTCCAATGGAAAATGGGCAAGATAGCTGCAAGTCCTTGACAGACGGTCTCTCCGCTCATGGTAACTTGATAGCCCAGCAACAGAGACTGACCCTTCGCCACGGCTCGAACCGGCGACTCAAGAGCCGAAACCAGAAGAGGTTAAGACCATCTTGCCCATTTTCCATTGGACGGTATGCGGGGAGTTCCGGGGACGCCATACCTAACTTCTGGGGCGAATTCCGGGAAATCAGGGAGAGCAAGCAGAGAACAGGCATTGCGGCCGATGTGCATCGGGCAGGCACGCCTCGAGTTGCTGGCGTTGAGCGCCTCCTGCCACGAAAGAATAGTCAACGGTTGGGCGGCGGCAAGTGGGAAGGCACGGATTGATTTGTGCGCAGGAATCGCCTGGATCGGCGCATAATGAGATAGAGGTAGAGGGGGGACTTTCTCAGACGCGGCGGACAGGCGCGGACAGTTTCACCAGTGGACGTAACGGCAGTAAGAGGGTCGCAACTCACGTATTGCATTGAGGTTGCTGCCGAGCTACTCGCCGACGTTGAGGAGCAAACTGTTCGCTCTGTCCACCAGGCTCAGATGAATGAGCTTTGCAGGAGCGATCGATTGCCAGAGGAAGATGAGGTTGTGACTTCCGAACGCAAGAATCCTCGAACCGAAGCGAGCCAGCTCATGGGCGTTGTTGAGATCGAGCAGCCCGAAGAGACGAGGCTGGTACTCGGACCCGAGCTGGCCGGCACTCTCATGACCCTCGACGAGTTCCACGCTGTGGACGAGGTCGATGAGAACTTCCGTTACGAGCTGATCCATGGAGTGCTGGTCGTGACACCGCCGCCCCTTGAAGAAGAGCGTGGGCCCAATGAAGAGCTGGGTGTGCTGCTCCACCTCTACCGAATGCAGCATCCCCAGGGCTCCGCACTCGACGATACGCTCTCGGAACAGTATGTTTCCACGCAGGACAGCATCCGCCGGGCCGATCGAGTCATCTGGGCCGGGCTGGGACGTGCTCCGAACCCACGCAAGGATTTTCC
>Ga0187864_10004549_pt1 | contig 10796 bp, 7 predicted proteins | sample June2016WEW_11_4_FD_132985 | JGI IMG/M metagenome (GOLD analysis project Ga0187864, IMG submission 132985) | Peatland microbial communities from SPRUCE experiment site at the Marcell Experimental Forest, Minnesota, USA - June2016WEW_11_40 | ecosystem: Environmental > Terrestrial > Soil >... | reverse complement strand
TTTGGGATGAGTCGAGCCGGCGGCTCGTCTTGGCCCGCGACCGCGTGGGAATCAAGCCGCTCTATTTCGCGCGACGCGACAAGGACATCTTTTTTGCGTCCGAACTGAAAGCCATCCTGGTCCATCCCGAAATCGATCGCCGGTTGAGCATGGCCGGGCTCGATTGTTATTTGTCCCTGAACTACGTTCCGTGCCCTTGGACGCTCGTGGACGGCATCGAAAAGCTTCCGCCGGGGCACTGGCTCGAATGGCGCGACGGCGAGGTGTTGTCCGAGGCTTACTGGCGCCTGCCGTTCGGCCCCTCGCGCGATATCACCCTCGATTCCGCCAAAGAGGAACTCGACGGCCTGCTCGCGCAGTCGGTGCGCGAGCATCTTCTTTCCGACGTTCCCCTGGGAGTCTGGCTCAGCGGGGGAATGGACTCTTCCACGGTCCTGCACTACGCCGCGCGCGCATCGAGTTCGCGCCTGAAAACGCTTTCCATTTCCTTCCTCGGGAGGAACTTTGACGAGACCGCCTACATCCGCCAGGTGGCCGCCCAGTACGGAACGGATCACGAGGAATTCGACCTCAATCCCGGCGAAGATCTTTCCAGCGCGATCGAGGAATTTGCTTATTACAACGACGAGCCCGATGCCGATGCCGGCGCGCTGCCGCTTTGGTTTCTCTCGAAGATGACAAAAACCAAAGTGACCGTCGCGCTCAGCGGCGAGGGCGGCGATGAGCTGTTCGGCGGCTACCTCACGTATCGCGCGAACCGCCTCGCCGGTCTCGTTCGGCGGTTTCCGTCCGCGGCGATACGCCTCGGCCTCGCGACCACCCGCTTGTGGCCCGTGTCGGACGATAAGATCAGCCTTGAGTACATGGCCAAGCGTTTTCTGGAGGGCTGTCTGTTGCCGCCCGAGCGGGCTCATGTGTATTGGAACGGGACATTCTCCGACGCCTCCAAGGCGAACTTGGTCAACGCGCCACTTCCGGGCGCGCTTGATGGCATTCTCGGCGAGTTGCGCCCGAAGTTGGCGGGTGGAGACGGCGTGTCGCCTTATCTCTGGTTCGACCAGAAGTACTATCTCCCGGACGACATCCTGATGAAGGTGGACCGGATGAGCATGGCGCATGCCGTCGAGGCGCGGCCGCCGCTTCTCGATCATCGCATTGTCGAATTCATGGCTTCGGTGCCCGCCTCGTTCAAGATTCGAGGTCCGCGTCTGAAGTTTCTGCTAAAGGAACTGATGAAGGACAAGCTTCCAGCTATGGTTTTGCGCCGCAAGAAGGCCGGACTCGACATCCCCACTCATGAATGGCTGCGTGGCCCGCTGCGGCCGCTGCTCGTGGATGCTCTCGAATGGGGCGCTCGCGAGCACGCCGATCTGTTTCGTCCCGGCGCGATTCAAAAATGCCTCCGGGATCACCTCGAGCGGCGCGCCAATCTCGGTTATCATCTCTGGGGTTTGATGATCTTGTTTCTGTGGATGAGGAAATGGCGGATCCAAACGGCATCCGTTTCCCCACCGAATCTCCAGGTGATGGGAAACGTTCTCGCCTCTATCTGATCGTTTTGCTGTTCGCTGCAGTCACATATCTTGGTTGCATCATTTCGCCGCCATCCTTGATGGACGATGTCGATGCCGTCCAGGCGCAGATCGCCCGCAACATGCTCACTTCGGGCGATTGGGTGACCGCGCACATCGATGGCCTCACCTACCTTGAAAAACCCCCGCTCATATACTGGACCATCGCTGCTTCCTACAAGCTGTTTGGTGCCCACGACTGGGCCGCGCGAATCCCCATCGCTCTTTCGGCGATCGCGCTTTGCTGGCTCACGGCTGCTTTCGGAATTTGGGCATTTGGAAAACGAGCCGGATTCTACGCCGGTTTATGCATGGCCACATGCGTTGGCATCTTTCTCTTTACCCGCATCTTGATCCCTGACGTCATGCAAACCTTCACGGTAGCCCTCGCGTTGTGGGCGTTCCTGCGAGCCCTCGATGAGGACGAACCGCACCCTCGCTTCTGGTCCGTCGTTCTCGCTGTCAGCCTAGGGACGGGGCTTTTGTTGAAGAGCCTGATCGGCGTCGTTTTTCCCGTCGCCGCCGCCACGATCTATCTTCTCCTCACGCGAGAGCTATTCTCCGCGCGAACCTGGAAGCGGCTTCACATTTTCAGCGGGGCGTTGATTGTGCTCCTGATTGCGACGCCCTGGCATGTGCTGGCCACGTTGCGTAATCCACCCTATTTCGCCTTTACGCTTCACAGCGGCCCCGGGCAATATCACGGGTTTCTCTGGTTCTTTTTCATCAACGAGCAATTACTCCGATTCCTGAACCTGCGCTACCCGCGCGACTACAACACCGTTCCGCGCGTTTGGTTCTGGCTGCTGCATCTGGTGTGGCTGTTTCCCTGGAGCGTGTATTTCCCGACGGTCGCAAGGCTTTCGTTCAAGCCGGTCGATCGGGCCGGGAGAACGCGCTTGGTCGCTCTCTGCTGGATCGGTTTCGTGCTCGTCTTTTTCACGTTTTCGACCACTCAGGAATACTATTCGATGCCCACTTACCCGGCCTTCGCTCTTCTCCTGGGTTCAGCGATGGCGATGGGAGGCGATTGGGTGCGCCGGGGCACGCGCGTCCTCTCGGCGATCGCGGGTATCGCAGCGGTCGCCGTTTTCGCGATTCTTTTCCACGTCCGCGGTCTTCCCACGCCGGGAGATATTTCCGACGCCTTAAGCCGGCATCCCACAGCATATAAGCTGTCGCTCGGCCACATGCAGGACCTTACGCTCGATTCGTTTGCGTACCTTCGAATTCCGCTCGCCGTCGCCGGCGTCGCGTTTCTGATCGGCGCTTTCGGGTCTCTTCGAGCGGTGGGCCGGCGCGCGTTTTTGGCTGCCGCGCTGATGATGGTCCTGTTTTTCCAGGCTGCGCGGCTCGCCATGGTCGTCTTCGATCCTTATCTTTCGTCCCGCCCGCTGGCGAAAGCGTTGATGGAAGCCTCGCCAGGAACACTGATCACGCAGGGCTTTTACTACCAATTTTCTTCTGTCTTCTTCTACACAAATCGTACCGGGCTGTTGCTCAGCGACCGCCGGATGAATCTGGAGTACGGCTCGAATGCTCCGGGCGCGCCCGAGGTCTTCATCAACGATTCGCAGTTCAAGGATCTGTGGCTGGAGCCGGGGCGCTACTATCTGTTTACGTTCCAGTCCGCCCTGCCCCATTACGAGGAACTCGTCGGGGCCTCACGGCTGACGGTGGTGGACGCAAGTGGCGGCAAGGTCCTACTGACGAACCATCCAGTGGTGTCATCCAGTCCGCCGCCGGATTCCGGCGGGTAAATCATGCTATTCTGTAGCGCACGTGACGAGGGCTGAAGATCGAGCAATCGTGTATTGCGTCGTTCTCCTTTATCCTGAGTTGCAAGGTCAATCATGACCGGTGAAGCAGTAATGCGTTTGTAAGGGGAGAAGCACCACATGTCTTTTCCGGGCCTTTACTTATCGCGCGTATGGATGGGCAGCAAAGTGTCGACCAAACTCCTGCCTTCAACCATCCGTCCGTTGGCCGCACACGTCAAATTTACCGAGAATTGCCAGGCCAAGTGCGTTAGTTGTGATTACTGGAAGTCGCGATGGCAAGACCAGATTGACACGGAACACGCGGTCGATCTGGTGAACCAGATAGGCGCTGTTGGAATCCGCACTTTACGTCTTACGGGAGGCGAGCCGCTACTCAGGACAGACTTGTTTCGGATTTTGAAGCAGGCAAACACCTCCCGTTTCAAGAGCATTATCATCCAAACGAACGGGCTGCTGATCAAGAAGCTTCACAAGGACATTAACGCCTCTCCGATTACGAAAGTCTGTGTGTCCATTGACGGCCTGAAGTCGTCAAACGACCTGATCCGTGGCATCAACGGCTATTTCGACCTAGCGATGGAAGGTATTCCGTTGCTCAGAGACAAGGAAGTTACGATTGCCGTGACGCTCAATCGAATTTCCGCCGCGGAACTCGGAAGACTCGCAGAAGTGGCTCATGGAGTGGGAGCCAAGGTTCAATACAATATCTTGACTCGAAGCCTCTTCTTCTTTAAGGAAGGCGATATCGATTCGTTGTGGCCGCAACGAAGCGATGTGACTGAAATAACGAAGTTCCTTCGCGACGTCCTGAAGCGGCCTGCCTACGAAGTGGATTACGTGACCAAGCATTACAATGAAGAGAACGTCGACGAGCCGCCTTGCGTTCTTGGTTACACCCAGTTGTTCGTGCTATCAAATGGCGATGTGTTGACCGGGTGTTACCCGCTGAAACCGGTCGGAAATATTCTGCGGGACAAACTCGAAACCATCTTGGCGTCGGAGGCGTATTCTCGCCAGTGCGTGTCGATGGTCCGCAGGGAATGTCCCGGCTGCACTTGCGGCATTGAGACTTCACTGGCCATGAAGCACGGCGCTTCCAGTGCGTTCTTCGCGCTCAGCCGACTGAAGCCCCGCCAGAGCAACGGAAACGTGGCACTCCCCACCGGCGTTGGTCAGGTTTAACGTACATCGCACACATGAGTCACCCAGCGTGATGGCGACGAGCGCTTGCTTTCGACGAACCACCCGTTGGCAAGTTTCTCCCAAAGGCACGGTCTCGCTTCCTCGCGGTTGGACTGATGTACTACAATGGTTTGCATGAACCCCGAGGGTAATCCCCTGGCTTATTCTGTCGTTGTGCCCTTCTACAACGAACAGGAGAGCGTCGCGCAGCTCTACGTCAAGATCATTGAAGTCATGGATACGCTTGGCGAGCCTTACGAGATCGTATTCGTGGACGACGGCAGCAAGGACGGCACGTTCCGCTTACTTTCGGAAATCGCCCGCGACGACGAGCGCGTTGTCGTTGTGCGGCTGCGCCGCAATTTCGGCCAGACGGCTGCGCTGAAGGCTGGATTCGACCACGCCCAGGGCGCCGTCATCATTTCGATGGACGGAGATCTGCAGCACGACCCGGCCGAGATTCCGCGTTTCCTTGAAAAGATTCAGGAGGGCTACGACATTGTGAGCGGCTGGCGCGTCGAGCGCACCGACCACTGGCTGACGCGGCAGCTGCCCAGCCGCGTCGCCAACCGGATCATGGCCCGGCTTTCGCGCGTCGAACTGCACGACTTCGGCACCACGTTCAAGGCCTATCGCCGCGAAATCCTTGCGGAAATCAATCTCTACGGCGAGATGCATCGATTCATCCCCGCGCTTGCGAGTTGGGCCGGCGCTTCGATCGCCGAAGTGCCTATCACCAACGTCCCGCGCCAGACGGGCAAATCGAACTACGGCATCTCGCGGACGATTCGCGTGCTGCTCGATCTGGTGAGCGTGAAGTTTCTTCTCGACTACTCGACCCGGCCGCTGCAACTTTTCGGTCTGGCCGGGCTCCTGTGCCTCGGCGGCGGCGGGGGAATCGGGCTATGGATTTTTGCCCGCAAAGCAATGCTCAACGAAGGCCTGCTGGCCAACCACGGCCCGCTCATCTTGCTCGGCATGGCGCTTGTGATGGGCGGTATCCAGTTCATAGCTATCGGCCTGATCGGCGAGTTGCTGGCCCGCACCTATTACGAATCCCAGAACAAGCCCGTCTATACCGTGCGTGAATTCGTCGGTCACCGTGGAACCCGGGCGCGCCGCAACGTACCTCCGCGAGCCGCCGGCGCAGCGGGGCGCTAGCGCACTGCCTTCATGCGACGCGAAGTTCTGCCCCTCCTGGCTTGTCCCAACTGCGGCGGAGAACTGTCCTTGCATCCCGGTGGCGTTCGCGAAGACGGCGAGCACGTGATGGCTGGCGAGCTAGCCTGCTCCGCATGTGACTCGCGGTTCCCAATCCGGGAGGGTGTCCCCGTGCTGCTCCCGGGTAAGGTGGACGCTGTAAAGACCGAGACCGCTTCGCGCTTCGCGGAGGAATGGCTTCGTTGGAGTGATCTCCGCGACTATTACGAACAGGAGTTTTTCGCGTGGATCGCTCCAGTCACTGCCGCGGATTTCGAGGGTCAACTCGTGTTTGAGGGAGGCTGCGGCAAGGGGCGCCACACGGCACTAGCGGCGTCGCACGGCGCTAAAGCGGTCGTCGCCATCGATCTCGGCCAGAGTGCGTTCGTGGCATTCGCGCACACGCGGCATCTCCCCAACGCTCACGTGATCATAGGCGACCTCATGCAGCCGCCGGTGCTCCCAGTCTTCGATTTGGCCTTTTCGGTCGGCGTTCTTCACCATCTCCCCGATCCGGCCGCGGCTTTTGCCAGCCTCGCTTCACGTGTCCGTGAGGGCGGGCGAGTGGCCTTCTGGGTCTATGGGTTGGAAGGCAATGAGTGGATCACACGCTACGTCGACCCTGTCCGCACGAGGGTTACTTCCAAGCTTCCCGCGGGCTTTCTTCGTGCCGCATGCGTCTTGCCTTCAGCTTTTCTCTGGGCCGCGATCAAACTGTTCTACCGCCCGCGCGCCAACGGTAAGGGGCCGGCGACGCTGCCGTATGGAGACTATTTCGCGTCGATGTATTCGTACCCGTTCGATGAGATCCACGCCAATGTGTTCGATCAACTGGTGACTCCTGTAGCGCATTACCTGACGGGGGATCAAGTGCGTGCGTGGCTCGCGACGGGCTTCTGCGATGTCACTGTGCGCTCGCACCGCGGCTACAGCTGGACCGGACTGGCAACCGTCGCGCGTGGCGCAGTGGCTCGCGCATCGTAGGAAGTGTCCAATTGGGTCACATTCCCTTTGGTGATCGCCTCGATCCACAGGGAAGCATTTCAGGATAATGACACCAGCCGAGCAAAAGATGCTTGCTACTATTCCGCGGCTGAGGGTAAAACGTTACAATCGAAGCAAATGAAAGTGGCGGACATGGTTCCGCGCAGTTGCTTCGAAGAGAATGGGCATCGAGGAGGCTAGATGAGGATTGCCGTGCTGGGTGGAGACGGTTACTGCGGTTGGGCGACGGCGCTGTATCTCTCGCAGAAGGGCCACTCCGTCGCTATCGTCGACAGCTTTGTCCGGCGCCAGTGGGATTTCGAGCTCGGCGTGCAGACGCTGACCCCCATCCGCGCGCTTCCCGAGCGCTTGCGAGCCTGGAGCGAGCACACGGGCAAGACGATTGACCTCCTGATCGGCGACGTCACCGACTACGAGTTTCTATCCTCGGCGATCAAGGAATTCGAACCGGAAGCGGTGGTCCATTTTGCCGAGCAGCGCTCGGCGCCGTATTCGATGATTGACCGCAAGCACGCCGCCTTCACACAGGTCAACAACGTTGTCGGCACCCTCAATCTTCTGTTTGCGCTGCGCGAATTCGCGCCCGATTGCCATCTGGTGAAGCTCGGCACGATGGGCGAATACGGCACGCCCAATATCGACATCGAAGAGGGCTACATCGAAATCGAGCACAACGGACGCAAGGACATCCTCCCGTATCCCAAGCAGCCAGGTTCCTTCTACCACCTCTCGAAAGTACACGACAGCCACAACATCATGTTCTGCTGCAAGGTGTGGAAGCTGCGGGCCACGGATTTGAACCAGGGCGTCGTCTACGGCACGGTCACCGACGAAACCGCCAAAGACGAAGCTCTCATCAATCGCTTCGACTACGACGAAGTTTTCGGCACGGTACTCAACCGTTTCTGCGTCGAGGCCGCGGTCGGTCATCCTTTAACGGTTTACGGCAAGGGCGGCCAGACGCGCGGTTTTCTCGATATTCGAGACACGGTCCGCTGCGTCGAGATCGCCTGTACGCACCCGGCTGCGCCGGGCGAATTCCGCGTGTTCAACCAGTTCACCGAGCAGTTCTCCGTGCTCGATCTGGCTCGCATGGTCCAGGGCGCCGGGAAGAAGATGGGCCTTAAAGTCGAGATCGACCACATTCCCGACCCGCGCGTCGAAGCCGAAGCCCACTACTACAACGCGAAGAACTCCAAGCTGGTCGACCTGGGTTTGCAGCCGCATCATCTCTCCGATTCACTGCTCGATTCGCTTCTGAACATCGCCATCGAGTACCGCGATCGCATTGACGCTTCGCTCTTCATGCCGCAGGTCAACTGGCGCAACGCGCGCAACGACCGTCACCGCCAGCTCGGCGCGACGGCTCCTTCCGTGACGGAAACGAGCCGGTAAGGGAGCAGGGAAGCCGACCGACGGGCCCGTGACCGCAAGACCTTAGCGGCTAGAGAGCCGCAAAATCGGAGCTTCAGCGGCTAAAGCCGCACGACTTTTGCGGCGCTTGCGTCGTGGCTGAAGCCACGACCTACAAACATTCTCCAGCTAGCCCTTCGCAATTCTCTCGCAGACGAGCCGGGCCGCCTTCACGGCGCTCACAACCTTTCCCGAAAAAATGTGCAGCTCGCGCGGCGCGGGCTCCTGGATGTAGAGCGTCCTTCGGTCCTGCGCCGGATTGTTTTCGACCACCCGGATGGTGAACCGCGACCCGATATAGACCGCGTCCTTCGAAGCCGGCACGGCGAGCGCGGAGTCTTTTCGCATCGCGTCAAAGCGGCTGAACGTGATCGGCTCGAACTTCGGTCCGTTCAAAAGCTTGGCATAGGGCTCTGGAATCGGCTCCCACGGATCGGTCGTCGTCCAGTGATTCGTGTTCTTTGCCGAACCGAACAGCGAACGCGGCGAGCTGCCGTAAGGATCGAACGCGGTGAACGGCCCGTCCACCACGACCAGCGATATCCCGCGCAGTTGCGGCGGCAGCTCGATCAGAATCTTCTCAGCGACATCGTATCTGCCAATCTTGAAAACACCCCGGCTCGGCCCCAATCCGTAGGTCGCCCAAACAACGAAATCGTAATCGGGCCGCATCTCGGGCGTGAACGCGCGCTGCTCGAAAGGGATGCCGAGCGATCGAATGCGAGATGTAACCACGTCGCACAATACATCCGGATCGTAGATCTGCTCGTCCACCTCGTAGCACTTGTCGATGAAGTTGAAGTCCATCCACTCGGGACGGCACGGATTGCAGACGAGGTGGTACTGCGCCATCACCTTCTCGAACAATTCCGGAGGCGTCTGCGATCCTTCATGCGGGATCGCGTAATAGTGGCGGCTGTTGCGGACAATCGCGGGCGCGAACGCCTGCATGAACTCCGCGCGCGCTTCGAGCGTTTCGGTAATCGTTTCCGGGCTGCGCGGATAGTGGTAGCCGGAGTGAATCCGGTACTGGTTTATGACGGACGCGGCCTGCAGAATGCCGAGCGGATCGAACAGGCGCACCTTGTGGCCCTGTTCCGCCAGACGAATCGCAACGTTCGTTCCGTAGATCCCGGCCCCGGCGACGGCGACCTTCGCGCTCATGATCCTCTCGCTGCGGGAGTGCGGGTGGCGGCTACGAGCCGGCCCTCTCGAATAAAGTAATCGACGCCGCGCCACCGGATCGTTCTGCGTCCAAAGCTCGCGATCCACATCACGAACGCCATCGCATCCCACACGGGAATCAGCGGCATCTTCTTCCACAGGCCCTTCTGTTTCATGCCCCACACGCCGATCGTCCAGGTGATCGCAATCCGGCACGCGGCGTAGCCGCCGAGATACGCGATCGCCACGCTCGCCGTCGGATGGGTTGCGACAGCTACGAGCGACCACGGCAATCCCCATGTGAAGATCAATCCCAGATGCCCCCACGGCCGCATCAAGCGCTGCACGGTCATCCAGCGCGTGCGCTTGTGAAGCAACTCGCTCATCGATTGAAAATCCGCGACGGATTGCACGACGTACGGCAGCAGCTTCACTTCGAATCCTTGCTCCGCCACCAGCCGGCCCGCATAAACATCATCCGCCGGCCGATCCTCGATCACCGGATAGCCGCCGTACGCCTGAACCGCCTTGCGCGTCGTGATGATCGATTGCCCGAACGTGACCTTCAGATCGTTCAACTGCCACGCGACCATCACCGGCGCGAAAAAGTCCGAGATCATCCCGATCGACTGTAGCTCCTGCACCAGGTTCGTTTCCTTCGTTGAAACGTAGAGGCAAGTTGCCGCGCCGACCTTCGGATCGCGAAACGGCGATACGACCGTGCGGAGATAGTCCGGCCGCACGCGGACGTCGCCGTCCGTGATCACGAACAGGTCGTACTTCGCCTCGGTCGTCAGCCGCGTGAGCCGCCCCACTTTGTCGTTGATGGCATTGCGGCCGGAGCCAAAAAGCAGGCGAATCTGGCGCTCGGGAAAATCGCGGATCAGTTTCTCGAGGACGGGAAGAGCGGGATCGTCGAGATCGACGCAAAAAACTATTTCGTACTCGGGGTAGTCCTGGCGGCAAAAGCTGGCGTAGTTCTCGTAGGCGTCTTCGTCGAGTCCCTTGATCGGCTTCAGGCAGCTTACGGGAGGAAGAAAGTCGGTGTTCTTTCCGCCTTCCCGCCTCGAAACGATGAAAAACCGCGCGGTGCTATAAAGGGCGAGCAGGTAATAGATGAACGGGATTGCGGCGATGCCGAGAACGATGTGACCGACCGTCAAAATCTTCCTACCTCCCACACGTCAACGGAAGCAATTTCCACCGGGTGAAAAACGAGGGACGTCTCTTTTTTCAACGAAGCACCCGGCAGGATTGAAGCTGATCTGAATATTCTCGGTTGTGAACGTGGGCCGCAACCGCTGCACGCCACGCAAAAGTTTAGCATGAAACGATTCAAATCCCGCCGCTCCGCACAGTGCCGCTGCACACCATATGCAAGCCGGTCAGCCGGACGTCGTCAACGTCCGCTGGATGGCTTCCCGCAGCGGCACCTTCGGCGCCCAACCGGTCTCCTCGCGGATTCGCCGCGTGTCGTACC
>Ga0187864_10004546_pt1 | contig 10801 bp, 9 predicted proteins | sample June2016WEW_11_4_FD_132985 | JGI IMG/M metagenome (GOLD analysis project Ga0187864, IMG submission 132985) | Peatland microbial communities from SPRUCE experiment site at the Marcell Experimental Forest, Minnesota, USA - June2016WEW_11_40 | ecosystem: Environmental > Terrestrial > Soil >... | reverse complement strand
TCGAACACGACGCATTCGTAGCCGATCGGCGCGAGATCGCGGGCGACGGTGAGGGAGGCGGGGCCGCCGCCCACAAGCGCGATGCCCTTGCCGTTCTTCTTCTCGGGCGCCTTGGGCAGCCGGCCGCGGATGTCGTCCTTGAAGTCGGCGGCGACGCGCTTGAGCCGGCAGATCGCAACCGGCTCCTTCTCGACGCGACCGCGCCGGCATGCCGGCTCGCATGGGCGATCGCAGGTGCGTCCGAGCACGCCCGGAAACACATTCGAGTCCCAATTGATCATGTACGCGTCGCTGTAGCGGCCGGCCGCGATCAGACGGATGTATTCTGGAACCGGCGTGTGCGCCGGACAGGCCCACTGACAATCCACCACCTTGTGGAAGTAGTCCGGGACCGAAATGTCGGTAGGTTTCATTTATTCCTCTTGCACGCAGCATCCGCCATTGCTTAGGCGGTACCAAACGCCGCTGCGCGGATCGGCTCCCCCACGATTTCGCTCCATCGCCGATTCCGGGCGCGGATACTAGTCGAGCGGGGTGCGGATTTCTACCGCTTGTGCTTGTTATAACAAGCTTTTGTCGCGGGCAGTCCTTAACAAAGGCGCGGTTGCGGATGCGAACGACGCACCGCAACCCGGAGCTTCGAGTCCAAGGCCCTTGGCTAATTCAAATCATTGAATATATTGGCGATTTTGTGTCGGTGATGATTGCGGCAGCGCAACGGATACGGTCATGCTGCCGCGCGTTATGCTTCTTGGCTATGGTCTAAGGTCTTATGCGCGATCTGTTCGAGAAGGCTGCTCCAGAAAACCCCGTAGAGTCCGCGCGCCGTGGGCTGCGGCCGGTCCTGCGCCGCCGTTTCTACGACAAGGCCGCGATCGCCGCGGTCCCCGAAGGCTATGCGGTGCGGCTTGACGACACACCGGTGCGTACGCCTGCCGGCCGTATCCTCGCTGCGCCGACATCGGCGCTGGCGCTGGCGCAGGCGCTCGCCGGCGAATGGGATGCGCAGCGCGAGGTGATCGATCCGGCGAAAATGCCGCTGACGCGGCTTGCCAATGCGATCATCGACGGCGTCAGCGAACACCCCGGCCCGGTCGCGGCGGAAGTCGAAAAATATCTCGGCTCCGACCTTGTTTGCTATCGGGCGAGTTCGCCGCCGGGCCTCGTCGAGCGCCAGCTGCGCCACTGGGACCCGATTCTTGACTGGGCAGCCGAAACGCTCGGCGCGCGCTTCTCCTTGGGCGAGGGCGTCATCCACGTCCCGCAGCCCGAACCTGCGCTCGCCGCCGCGCGCGCCGCCATTCCTGCCGATCCCTGGCGCCTCGGCGCCGTGCATGTGGTGACGACGCTGACGGGCTCGGCGCTTATTGCGCTCGCGCTAACGCGCGACCGGTTCACGGCGGACGAGGCGTGGCAGGTGGCGCATGTCGACGAGGATTGGAATATGGAGCGATGGGGCCGCGACGAGCTCGCACTCGAGCGCCGCGCCTTTCGCTTCGCCGAGCTGCAAGCGGCGGCGACGGTGTTGAAGTCGTTGTCCGCCTAACGTCGTCGTGGCCGGGCTTGCCCCGGCCGGCACAAGGCCGGGCATGACGGGCGGGATTATCCGCCGGTCACGCTCATGTGGCGAGCAAGCGCCGGCCGCTGGTGCCGGCGGTCGATGATGAAATCGTGGCCCTTGGGCTTGCGCGATATGGCTTCGTCGATGACGGCGTGAAGGAGATCGTTGGCTTCGGATGCGCGCAACGGCTTGCGCAAATCGGCCGCGTCCTCGTGCCCGAGACACATATAAAGCGTGCCGGTGCAGGTCACGCGCACGCGATTGCACGACTCGCAGAAATTGTGGGTGAGCGGCGTGATGAAGCCGAGCCGGCCGCCGGTTTCGGCGACGCGCACATAGCGCGCGGGACCGCCGGTGCGATATTCGAGATCCTCAAGCAAGAAGCGTTCGGCGAGGCGCGCGCGCACGATCGAGAGCGGCAGATACTGGTCGAGGCGGCCTTCGCCGATTTCGCCGAGCGGCATCACCTCGATCAGCGTCAAGTCCATGCCGCGTCCGTGCGCCCACTCGATCAGGCGCGGCAATTCCTCCTCGTTCACGCCTTTGAGCGCGACCGTATTGATCTTGATCCGAAGGCCTGCGGCCTTCGCGGCATCGATGCCGGCGAGCACCTGGTCCAGCGCGCCCCAGCGGGTGATGGCGCGGAATTTCTCCGGGTCGAGCGTATCGAGCGAGACGTTGATCCGGCGCACGCCATGGGCCGCAAGCTCCGCCGCGTGTTTGGCGAGCTGCGATCCGTTCGTGGTCAGCGTCAGCTCTTCAAGCCGCCCCGACTCGAGATGACGCGAGAGGCTTGCGAACAACGTCATGATGCCGCGACGGACCAGCGGCTCGCCGCCGGTGAGACGAAGCTTGCGCACGCCGCGATCGACAAAAGCCGAGCACAGCCGGTCAAGCTCTTCAAGCGACAGCAGATCGGCCTTGGGCAGGAAACTCATGTGCTCCGCCATGCAATACACACAGCGGAAGTCGCATCGGTCGGTCACCGATACGCGCAGATAACTGATCTCACGGCCGAATGGATCGACTAGCGCCGGGCGCAAATCATCCGAGCCGCGCGCTTGCACGCGTTTCACTTCGACGCTGTCCATCGGCATGCGTTTCCATGACCCAGGCTCCATATGAGCCAATTTACTAGGCTTCTTGTAACCACTCATATATAACGATCTTTGTGCCCGATAAAGCCCTGATCGTCCACCGCATTCTTCACGGAGGCGAGATCGTCAATGGCTGTCGGCAGTTGCGCGAAGGAACTGATGACCCGGTCCGGGCCCAGCGTCGCGATGGGCACGTCGGTGTAGCCGAAATCGACGGCGATGACCGGCACCTTGGCGGCGCGGGCGGTGCGGATGTCGGTGACCGAATCCCCCACCATGATGGCGCGCTGCGGCTCGCCGCCGGCGCGCTGGACCGTGGCACGGAATATCTGCGGATCCGGCTTTTGGACGCCGAACGTATCCTGGCCGCAAATCGCGGCGAAGCGCTCGCTGAGCTGGAGCGTGTCCAACAGGCGCTTCGAAAGCCATTCGAGCTTGTTGGTGCACACCGCCAACCGGTGGCCTGACGCTGCCAGGCGGTCGAGCACCGGTTCAAGCTGCGGAAACGGACGCGACCGGTCGGCGATATGGGCGGCATAATGGGCGACGAAGGTCGTGTACAAGAGGTCGACGTCGGCGGCCGCAGCGCCACGCCCTTCCAGGACCAGCGCCCGCTCGATCATGCCCTTGGCGCCGCCGCCGATCAGCGGCCGAGCGTCGTCATAGGGAATGGCCGGCAACCGGTGTTGCTTGAGGATGAAATTGAGCGTGTCGATGAGGTCGGGCGCCGTGTCGATCAGCGTGCCGTCGAGATCGAAGACGATCGTGAGCATGGCTTTCGCGTAGCCGCCGGAGGGCGGCGATGCAAGCGGCTAAGGGGCCGTCATTGCGAGGAGCGAAGCGACGAAGCAATCTAGAACGTGCCGGCGCTGAAGACCGGATTGCTTCGCTTCGTCTGCAATGACGGGGACGTTTTTCCCTAGGATCGACGGCGGAAGGCGGTTACACACCGGCCATGAACGCCGACGCCCAAAAACGCGCCGCCGCCGCCCGTGCGCTCGAATTTGTGCGGCCGGGCATGCGGCTCGGGCTTGGCACGGGGTCGACCGCCAAACACTTCGTCGACCTGCTCGGCGAGCGCGTTCGTGCCGGGCTCGATATCGTCGCCGTCCCGACTTCCGAGGCGACGCGCGCCCAGGCGGCGGAGGTTGGCATTGCGCTCACGACCCTCGATGACACGCCCGAACTCGATCTGACCGTCGATGGCGCCGACGAGATCGCGCCGGACCTGACGCTGATCAAGGGTGGAGGAGGCGCGCTTTTGCGCGAGAAGGTCGTGGCGGCGGCGTCGGCCCGGATGATCGTGATCGCCGACGAGTCGAAATGGGTTCCAATGCTGGGCCGCTTCCCGTTGCCGATTGAGATCGCACCTTTCGGCGCCACGGCGATCCACCGCGCGGTCGAAACCGCGAGTTCCGCGGCGGGCTGCCCGGGCCCGGCGGTATTGCGAAAGGGCCAGAATGGACACGCTTTTGTGACCGACGGTGGCCACTGGCTCCTGGATGCCCAATTGCAGCGTATCCCCGATCCGGCAGGGTTGGCGGCGCGGCTTTGTACGGTTCCGGGCGTGATGGAGCACGGCTTGTTCATCGGCATTGCGCAGGCTGCTATTGTCGCGGGTCCCGATGGGGTGCGTCTCATCGAGCGGCCCTGATCTGGAACTACCACAGGAGTGCCTCGGCACCACGCACGCATGTCCGATTACGATGTCGATCTTTTTGTCATAGGCGGCGGTTCGGGGGGCGTGCGCGCCGCGCGCATCGCGGCGCAGCACGGCGCGCGCGTCATGCTCGCGGAAGAGTATCGCGTCGGCGGCACCTGCGTCATCCGTGGCTGCGTGCCGAAGAAGCTTCTCGTCTATGCGTCGCGCTTCCGCGCCGAATTCGAAGACGCCGCCGGCTATGGCTGGAATGTTTCGCGCTCTACATTCGACTGGCCCACGCTGATCGCCAACAAGGACAAAGAGATCGCACGGCTCGAGGCGGCCTACATCGCGACGCTGCAGAAGGCAGGCGTCACCATCGTCAAAAACCGCGCTGTCGTCGCTAACGCGCATATTGTGCAACTTGCGAACGGCGAACGGATTCGCGCGGCCTATATCCTGATTGCGACCGGCGGCGCGCCGACCTATGGCGATCCCATTCCCGGAATCGAGCACGCGATTTCCTCGAACGAGGCGTTCCACTTGCCGCAACTACCGCAGCATGTGGTGATCCAGGGCGGCGGCTATATCGCGGTCGAGTTCGCCGGCATCTTTGCGGGTCTCGGCTCGCACGTGACGCTGATCTATCGCGGCGAGAACATCTTGCGCGGCTTCGACGACGATGTGCGGCAGCATCTGCGCATGGACATGGAGAGGCAAGGCATCCGGGTCTTCACCGGCTGCAAAGTCGCTGCAATCGAGCAGATGGAATCCCGGTTCTCGGCGCATCTGTCGAGCGGCAATCTGGTCAGCGCCGATTGCGTGATGTTCGCGACCGGCCGGCAGCCGAACATCGCCAAACTCGGACTCAAGGAGACGGGCGTCGAGATCGCCAAAAATGGCGGCGTCGCCGTCGATGAATATTCGCGCACCAGCGTGCCCTCCATCTACGCCATCGGTGACGTGACCAACCGCATCAATCTCACGCCGGTCGCCATTCGCGAGGGAGCCGCTTTCTCCGACACGGTGTTCGGCGGCAAGCCGACCGTCGTCGATCATACGAACGTGCCGACCGCGGTGTTCTCAGATCCCGAGGTCGGCGTCGTTGGCCTGACGGAGACGCACGCGCGGGCGCGGTTTGCGCAGACCGACATTTACCGGGCCATGTTCAAGCCGCTGAAAGCGACCTTGTCGGGCCGTGACACCACGGTGCTGATCAAGCTCGTGGTCGATGGCCAAACGGACCGCGTGGCCGGCTGCCATATCGTGGGGGAGGGCGCCGCCGAAATGATCCAGGTTGCCGCCATCGCGGTGAAGATGGGGGCCACCAAGGCAGATTTCGACGCCACCACGGCGCTGCATCCGACGACCGCCGAGGAACTGGTCACCATGCGGCAGAAAAGCGCCAGCTACGCGCGCGCTGCCGCCGAATAGGCGGCATTTCGGCCCTGTCGCGACCGGGCGCGGTTGTGTATATAATCCCCGTCATTCCGGCCGAGCCGCCAGAGCGGCGAGAGCCGGAATCCATAACCACCGTTGGTGAACATGGATTCCGGGCTCGCGGGCGTTAGGTCCGCGCCCCGCAATGACGGTTTGGAGATGCGGATGACGAAACGGATAAACATGGCCAAGTGGAGCCCGGATTCCTGGCGCCATATGCCGATCGTGCAGGTGCCGGAATATCCCGACGCCCGGGCGCTGGCCGAGGTCGAGGCGCAGCTTGCGAGCTTTCCGCCGCTGGTTTTTGCAGGTGAGGCGCGCAACCTCAAACGCGCTTTGGCGCAGGTTGCAGCCGGCCAGGCCTTTCTGCTCCAGGGCGGCGATTGCGCGGAGAGTTTTGCCGAGCACGGCGCCAATAATATCCGCGATTTCTTCCGCCTGTTTTTGCAGATGGCGGTGGTGCTCACCTATGCCGCCGCTTCACCGGTGGTGAAGGTCGGCCGCATCGCCGGCCAATTCGCCAAGCCGCGGTCTTCGCCGACGGAAAAGCGCGGCGGCATGGAATTGCCAGCCTATCGCGGCGACATCATCAACGGAATCGACTATACGCCGGAGGCGCGTATTCCGGATCCCCGCAGACAATTGGAGGCTTACCGCCAGTCCGCAGCCACGCTCAATCTGCTGCGCGCGTTCGCCACCGGCGGCTACGCGAATTTGTCGAACGCGCATCAATGGATGCTGTCTTTCGTCAACGACAGTCCGCAATCGAAACGTTACCAGCAGCTCGCCCATCATCTCACGGAGGCGCTTGATTTCATGCGCGCTTGCGGGATCGATCCGGAAGTTCATCCCGAGATGCGGACGACCGATTTCTTCACCAGCCACGAGGCGCTGCTGCTCGGCTACGAGCAGGCATTCACCCGCGTCGATTCGACGACCGGCGATTGGTACTGCACCAGCGGCCATATGCTGTGGGTCGGTGACCGCACCCGGCAGGCCGACCATGCGCACATCGAATTTTGCCGTGGCATCAAAAATCCGCTCGGCCTGAAGACCGGGCCGACGCAGACGCCGGACGAGCTTCTCAAACTTATCGACATCCTCGATCCGGACAACGAGCCCGGTCGGCTTACGTTGATCTGCCGCATGGGTGCGGACAAGGTAGCCGATCACCTGCCGCGGCTCGTGCGCGCGGTGAAGCGCGAAGGCCGCAACGTGGTGTGGTCGTGCGATCCGATGCACGGCAACACCATCACCTCGGTGACCGGCTACAAGACCCGGCCGTTCGATCAAATCCTCAAAGAGGTGCGCACGTCTTTTCAAGTGCATGCGGCCGAAGGCACTTATGCCGGCGGCGTGCATCTGGAAATGACCGGCCAGAACGTCACCGAGTGCACCGGCGGCGCGCGCGCGATCAGCGACGAAGATTTGAACGATCGTTACCACACGGTGTGCGATCCGCGGCTCAACGCCGAGCAGTCGCTCGATCTCGCATTTCTCCTCGCCGATCTGCTCAAGGCGAAGCGCGACGGCAAGGCGAAGCCGCTGCCGCATGTGGCTGGGCTGTAACGCGCGCCAAGAAACGTTCTCGCCTGCGTCGCGTGCGCTGCGGCGGTATTGGCGGACCGTTGGTCCGCGTTCTCCGGCTTCATTTGGGCGACGTCGATTACAATTGTCGCTAACTGAGCACCAAGTATTCACTAACGGCCTGAATAACTGGGAGCCGTTTTGCCCGAACGCGCCGTCACCGTCGGCGGTGTGCGCCAAGATGGCGTCGGCGGAAAAGTTGGATGATGCAGCTCGATCTACCAACGCTGATGGTCATGCAGAGCTTTGCGCTCGCATGTGCCGGCATGGTCCTGCTCGCCGCCTGGTCGCAGAATCGAACGATACCGGCATTGGCGCTATGGGGGATCGCCCACATCATCGCTGCCGGCGGTATTCTTTCACTGATGCTTGGGTTCACGTCGCAGCAGCCTATTTGGTTGGGTCTGGGCGGCGGCCTGCTGTCATTCCAATCCGCCTTGGTGTGGAAGGCCGCACGGAACCTTGACTCGAAGCCAGTACCGCTTGTTATCGTCGTTGTTGGACCAATGATTGTGGGCCTTGCGGGCGGCGTCCCGGGCATCAGGGAGTTCGCCGGGTCGCTGTCTCTGGCGATGGGCGCCGCATATACCCTGGCCACTACGACGACCTTATGGGTCGGACGGAAGGACCGGCTGGCCGCGCGCTGGCCGCTCGTGATCTTGTCGGCGGTGCACGCTGCGGCTCTGTTGGTCGGCGTTTACAGCACCTTCATTGGCTCGACCGCTCAAGACACCGTGCCGCCGATTATGAGCCTGTTTGGCTTTATTTATTTTGAAAGCATTGTCTTTGCGCTCGGCACCTCCGTGTTCCTTCTCGCTTTGGTCAAGGAGCGCAATGAGGCTGCCGGCCGGATGGCGGCGCGGATCGATCCGCTCACCGGCATCGCCAATCGGGGCGGCTTCATGGAGCGCGCCGAGCGGGTTGTGGAGCGTTGTCGCCGCAAAAACGCGCCGGTTTCGGTCATGATGTTCGACCTCGATCGCTTCAAGGCGGTCAATGACACACACGGCCATGCCCTCGGTGACGCCGTCATCCGAACGTTCTGCGATGTCACCGCAGCCGCGCTGCGGCCGAGCGACGTCTTTGGCCGTATTGGCGGCGAGGAATTCGCCGTGGTGTTGCCGGGATCGAGTATCGAGGTGGCATACGCCCGCGCCGAGCGGATCCGCATCGCTTTCGCGGCGAGCTGCCGCTTCGTTGCGGGTCGTCCGGTCGAGGCGACAGTGAGCTGCGGTCTGTCGATGAGTTCGAACGCCGAGGAAGCACTTGGCACGCTGCTCGCCGATTCCGATACAGCGCTTTACCTTGCCAAGGCCGAAGGGCGAAACCGCGTCAAGCGCGCCGGCCAGCCCCAGCCGGAAGGCGGTCTGTCGACCGTGATCCGCGTGGCGTGAGCTTTCGGCGGCGCGCGCAATCGCCGACGAGGACCTTTACGATCGCTACCTGGTCTGTGATCCGCGAACGCCGGTGCTGCGGATGGTTCGATGCCCACGAAGGTGTCGGAAATGGATTCGCGAGATCGTTACTGCCGGCGCGACGTGCCCGCAATCTCGGTTGTGATCGATAGCAATGGTCATCTCGGACCGCCGGCGGCGATGTTCAAGGTCTTTTGCCGCTTCACCGCCGCGCCCGCTTCATACCAACCCCTGCTGCTATTCACGATCTTGACGACAGAAAGCATGACGGGGACCTCGATCAACACGCCGACGACAGTGGCAAGCGCGGCACCCGAGTTGAATCCGAAGAGGCTGATCGCCGCAGCAACCGCAAGCTCGAAGAAATTGCTCGCTCCGATCAAAGCCGATGGTCCGGCCACGCAATGCGCCTCACCAGTAGCTCGGTTGAGGAGATAAGCCAGCCCCGAATTGAAATAAACCTGAATTAGGATGGGCACCGCCAGAATTGCGATGATCAAGGGCTGCGCCAGGATCTGCTCACCCTGGAAGCCGAACAGAAGCACGAGCGTCGAGAGCAATGCCACGAGCGAGATCGGCTGCAGTGTGGACAGAAGCTGCGACAGCGAGCCGCTTCCGCCGCTCGCGATGATGCTGCGCCGAACAATCTGCGCGATGATGACCGGCACGACAATGTAAAGAGCGACCGACAGGAGCAGCGTCTGCCATGGCACAGTGATCGCCGACAAGCCGAGGAGAAGCCCTACGATCGGCGCGAAGGCGAACACCATGATCACGTCATTGAGCGCGACCTGGCTGAGTGTGAAATGCGGCTCGCCATCAGCGAGATTACTCCAGACGAATACCATCGCCGTGCAAGGCGCCGCCGCGAGCAGGATGAGGCCGGCGATATAGCTATTGATCTGGTCCGCCGGAAGGTAAGGTCTGAACAGCCAGCCGATGAAGAGCCAACCCAAGAACGCCATGGAGAAAGGTTTTATCGCCCAGTTGATGAAGAGCGTAACGCCGATACCGCGCCAATGCTCCTTGACGCGCGACAAAGCCGCGAAATCGATTTTCACGAGCATGGGAATGATCATCAGCCAGATGAGGACTGCCACCGGCAAATTGACCTTGGCGATCTCGGCCGAGCCGATTAGCTGGAATACTGTGGGAAACAAGTGCCCAAGTGCTATTCCAACAATGATGCACAGAGCGACCCAAACGGTGAGATAGCGCTCGAAAGTAGACATTATCAGCCTCGCTGGATCGGGGGTGAGCTGTGCGGATGCGCGATCAAGAAAGCCGCCCAGTCGGTGATGCAGGGTTGCCGGTCTCGTCCTTCGTCTTGCCAATCGCCTCCAACTGCTTCTGCAAAGTGAGCAGGTCGAGCGATTTCATCGGAAGGCTCACGAAAATATTGATGCGGTTCGTGAGCATCCGCAACGCATCAGCGAACGCGAACCGAATTTCCGCCTCGGTCCCCGTCGCGGCAGCGGGATCGGGTAAGCCCCAATGGGCTGTCATCGGCTGCCCCGGCCAGACCGGGCATGTCTCTGCTGCGGCGTCGTCGCATAGCGTGAAGGCAAAATCGAGCTTGGGCGCATTCGGGCCGGAAAACTCCTCCCAGCTTTTCGATCGAACTCGGCTGACATCGTAGTTCAATCGTCGCAGCAGATCGACGGCATAGGGGTGTACGTGGCCTTTTGGCTGGCTTCCTGCCGAGAACGCACGAAATCTCCCTTGTCCGGCACGATTCAAAACAGCTTCAGCAATGATCGACCGTGCGGAGTTTCCGGTACAGATAAACAATACGTTGAACACCTTCTTCTCAACCGCCTCAATCATGCGCGCGTCCTCCGTCGGCTGGCCGCTTTGTCTTTAGCATTCTGCCGTCCAGCGAAGGGGGACGACACGATCATGAAATGCGATGCCCGAAAGCATCAACCACCAGCTCACCGTCCTCTTTCCGGAACTCACCGCTTTGAGGGCCCGGAAGCAAATCGAGTACGGCTTCCGAAGGTCGACATAACTTCACACCGAGTGGCGTCACCACGATTGGCCGATTGATAAGGATCGG
>Ga0187864_10004542_pt1 | contig 10817 bp, 13 predicted proteins | sample June2016WEW_11_4_FD_132985 | JGI IMG/M metagenome (GOLD analysis project Ga0187864, IMG submission 132985) | Peatland microbial communities from SPRUCE experiment site at the Marcell Experimental Forest, Minnesota, USA - June2016WEW_11_40 | ecosystem: Environmental > Terrestrial > Soil >... | reverse complement strand
GCGGGATCTTTTTCGGTGGCGGCAGCACCGGCGGTGCAATCAGCGTCGGCGTGAGCCCGCAGAGCGTGGGGTTGTCCGCAAACCAGACGCAGCCGTTCACGGCCACGGTACAGAACTCATCGAACCAGTTGGTGACCTGGTCGATCAGCCCGAATGTGGGCGGCATCAACTCCTCAACGGGCCTCTACACGGCTCCGGCGAGCGTCACGAGCAACCAGGCGGTGACCGTGACGGCGACGAGCCAGGCGGACAACACCAAGTCGGGCACGGCGACGGTGAACCTGACGGCGGGAGCGGTGGCGAACTTCGTCAGCTCCGACACGACGACGAAGGGGAGTTGGCACGGAGTGCACGGAGCCGACGGGTATTCGGTGGCGAACGATACCCAGAACATTCCGGCCTATGCCACCTTCGCCGTTCAGAGCCAGGCGAATCACACCTGGGTGGCCGGCACGACCGATGTGCGAGCGCTGCAAACGGGGGCCAACACGAGCCGGATCGCCGCCTGCTGGTACAACTACACGCCGTTCAGCTTCGACGTGAACTTCACGGACGGAAACACGCACCAGTTTGGGCTCTACCTGCTCGATTGGGACAGCCAGTCGAGGATGGAAACGATTCAGGTGCGAGACGCGGCGACGAACGCGTTGTTGAACGGGCAGACGATTTCGAACTTCAGCGGCGGGCTGTACCTGATTTGGAACATCTCGGGGCACGTAAAGATCACTATCACGCTCGTCAGCGGCCCCAACGCCGTCGTCAGCGGCGCATTCTTCAATTAAGACCGAGGTCCTCCGTCATGCAATTCCTGCCGGGGCGATTTCGCATCTAAATGGTGAAAACGTTCGGCATGATTATGGCTTGAAAGAATTGCTGCGGTTGTATTAGATAGCAGCGGTTAAGTTCGGCACAGGAGCAAACATGATCGTCATCCGTCCATTCTGTATTGTTGCGCTGGCTTTTCTTTGGGGATTCGGACACAGTCCGTCGCAAGCATCTCCCCAACAGGCGCAAAAAGCGCCGCCGGGCAACGTACAGGAATCACCCGCCGCCAAGCTCACGCCCGACGACCTCGCCATGGGCAAGCAGTTCTTTGCGGCGCAGTGCGCCGGTTGCCACGGATTTGATGGGAGCGGCCAGCTCGGTCCGAATCTCCACGGGGTCGCCCAGAGAAAGGGTGACCAGGCGATTTTCGGAATCATCCGAAATGGGACGGGTGGGATGCCGGGCGTGAACTCGCTGAACGACAAGAGAGTGTGGCAGGTGATCGGCTACGTTCGCACGCTCGGTGACTCGGGCGCGGCCGAGGCCGCGAAGGGCGACCCGGTGAAAGGAAAAGCGGTTTACGACGCGAACGGTTGTGCTCTGTGCCACTCGATCAATGGCCAGGGTGGCGGGATTGGCCCTCAGTTGACCGCCATCGGGAGATCCCGCGCGCCGAAATACCTGCATGACTTCCTTCTGGATCCCGGCAAGAACCCGCCGGCGGATATGTCGCTTCCCGAGCGCGGGGCGAACACCGGGTATCTGCTCGTGCATGTGGTGACGAAAGACGGCCGCGATATGACCGGCATTCGCGTGAATGAAGATACATACACGCTCGTGCTGAAGGATGTGAGCGGCCACTTCTACTCATTCGACAAAAGCAACCTGAAGACAATTGAAAACCAGCCGGGAAAGAGCGTAATGCCGAGCTACAGCAATCTTTCTGCAACGGATCTTGACGATCTCGTCGCATACCTCGCCAGCTTGAAAGGGGCCCAATGAGAACCGCCAGATATGTCGTCTTTCTCCTCGCGTTGTGTTTCGCGCTGCCGAGTTTCGCGCAGGTCTCCTACGAACGCCTTCGGAACTCGGATTCCGAGCCTAACAATTGGCTGATGTACGGCGGCAATTACGGCTCGCAACGTTTTTCGGGACTGAAAGAGATTACACCAAAGAATGCAGCAAGCCTGCGAGTGGCCTGGGCTTACCAGATGCGCGGAGGAGGCGTGATGGAGTCGTCTCCTCTCATCGTAGATGGCATCATGTACATCACGGAACCTCCGAGCAACCTCACGGCCCTCGACGCGCGCACGGGAAAGCCGCTCTGGCACTACGTGCCGGTGGTGCCTCGGGACTTCGTTCCGATCGGGCTTTTCCCGACGAACCGCGGAGTCGCGGTGCTCGATGATAAGGTCTACCTCGCGACGATCGACGATCATCTGATCGCGCTCGATGCAAAAAGCGGCGTCGTGCGGTGGAACTCGGTCATCGCCAGCAAAGACGAGGGTTATGCCATCACGCAAGCGCCGCTCGCGATCAACGGAAAGATCGTCGTCGGAGTCGGCGGCGGCGAAGCGGGCGCTCACGGTTTTCTCAGCTGCTTCGACGCGAAGGACGGCAAGCTGCTCTGGCAGACGTACACGGTCCCGCGAAGCGACAGCGATCCCGGCGCGGATACATGGGCGAACGGAAGCTGGTCGAACGGCGGCGGAACGACGTGGAACACCGGGTCCTACGATCCGGAGCTGAACCTGATCTATTGGGGCACCGGTAATCCGGCGCCGGACTGGAACGGCGAGGGCCGCATGGGCGACAACCTGTTCACCTGCTCTATGATCGCGCTCGACGCGGACACGGGGAAGATGAAGTGGTACTTCCAGTTCACGCCGCACGAAACGCACGACTGGGATGCTGCCGAGCCCCCCATTCTGTTTGACGCGACGGTGAACGGAAAGCCGCGCAAGCTTCTCGCGCAGGCGAACCGCAACGCGTTCTACTACGTGCTCGATCGCGTCACGGGCGAGTTCATCACGGGCATGCCGTTTGCCAAGCAGACGTGGGCGAAGGGCCTCGATGCGAAGGGGCGTCCCATCACATTCCCCCCCGAGCAAATCGAACCGAGTGTCGCGGGCACTCTCGTGTATCCATCTCTGACCGGCGGCATCAACTGGACAAGCCCGTGTTATAGCCCGCTGACCGGGCTTTTCTACGTCAACGCGCGCGATGGCTTCGCCTACTACATCAAAGGCGAGCCAAAGATGGCGCCCGGCAATTCGGTCGGGATTATCGGCGGCGGAGGCGGCGGCGGGCGAATGAGCGGCCCGGACGAAACCACCAGTTGGATCCGCGCACTCGTGGCGACCACGGGCGAGAAGAAGTGGGAATACAAGATGGTCGGCGATTCGTGGACGGGCACTCTGGTCACCGCGGGCGGCCTGGTATTTTCGGCGGATGCAGCCGGCAATTTCTTTGCGCTCAACGCCGACACGGGCGAGCCGCTCTGGCATCTCCTGCTGGGCTCGTCCGTGCGGTCGAATCCCGTGTCCTACGCGGTGGACGGCAAGCAATACATCGTCGACTCGGCTGGAAACACGCTGTTCGTTTTCAGCTTGCCGTAAGCTTCTGTGCGACCTCGCCGAACCCGGGACCGTCCAAGCCAGCGAGAACAGCAAGTAGCGCCGCTTCCGGCTAGCGCGCGTTCTTGGTGTGGGAAAGCTTGAGGACGACTTCTATATCGCGGCGGGAATCGAAGCTGGAAACCGTGCGGGTTGAAGATGCCAGGTCGCCGTGCTCGGCGTGCACTTCGTAATCGGCGTTAGGGTCAAGCCCGCTGAAGCGGTAGTTACCCGCCTCATCGGCGAAGTAGCTCTTCACGGCCTGCGTTTTCACGTTGAGCAGATAGACCACGCTCGCGGGAACCGGATTCTCGCTCTTGTCCACCACGCTGCCATGAATCGTGCGGAGTTCCGGCTCGCCCTTCTGGGCCTGCGCGGCGGATAGAGCGACGGCCAACCCCAGCGTGATGACAAGAGCCGCGTGCAAAGGTCTGCGAGCGCTTGGAGTCAGTTTCACTCTGTCTCCTCGGTTTCCTCTTCTTCTTCCTCTTCTTCTTCGAGGCCCGTGCCGTCTTCGGAATCTTCGTCCTCTTCCTCGTCTTCATCATCGGAGAGGACGACGAAATGCACGGGATGCGTCTGCGTCACTTCGAGCTCCGCATCGCATTCCGGGCAGCTCAGAATTTCGCCTTCTTCCACTTCGTCTTCGTCCAAGTCGATCTCAGCGTCGCATTCCGGGCATCTGGTCACGGCCATCTCTCCTCTGCGGCGATCTTTCAGCGGACGGCGTATTATATAACGCCCGTGTCAAGCTTTCTCGTGAGGATGGTGTAAGAATGACCGGCAATCGAGAATATCCCGAGCGCCCTCTCGTGGGAGTGGGCGGAGTCGTCATTTCAGACGGGCGCGCTCTTCTGATACGGCGCGGCAGCCCGCCGCTTGAACGCCAGTGGTCCATACCAGGTGGCATGCTCGAGGTGGGAGAGACCCTGCTCGAAGGAGTCCGGCGCGAATTGGCCGAAGAAACCGGGATCGAAGTGCGCGTTTTGGATCTTATCGAGGTGTTCGAGCGGATCAATCTCGACGGCGAGGGCAAGGCAAGATACCACTTCGTCGTTCTCGACTACCTGTGTGAGCCAGTCCGCGGCGAGGCGCGCGCCGGGAGCGACGTGACCGACGTTGCCTGGGCGGCGCCCGAGGAGCTCGGGCAGTATTCACTCACCGAGACCGCAACGCGAGTGATCTTGAAGGCCTTTGAAATTGCCCGCGAGCACGCTGGCTAGCTGGCCGCGGCAGTTTCCGGCAAACGCCCGAAGCGCCGCTCGCGTCCAAGAAAGTCCTCGACTGCCGCCGCGAGATCGGCCGCTTCGAATTCCGGCCACATCCTCGGAGTGAACAGCAGTTCGGCGTATGCGCATTCCCACAACAGAAAATCGCTCAGCCGCCGCTCGCCGCCCGTGCGGATCAAAAGATCGACGTCCGGCACCGGACCGCCCGCATGAGTCACCTGGCCAAGCCGCCGCGCGAATTCCCGGTCGGAAACTTCGAGGCTCGAAAGCATCCAGCAGGACGCCCGGAGGATCGCCTCCCGTGACGAATAGTCGAGCGCGATGCGCAACTCGAGCGTGCGGCCCCCGGCCGTGATCTGCTCGGCCGCTTCGATCGCGTCCACCAACGACCGTGGAATTCGGTCGCGCCGGCCGATCACACGCAGGCGCACGCCGTGCACCGCGCATTCGGCCGCATCGGTGCGAAGATAGTTCTCGAGCAAACCGAGCAGCGAAATCACTTCTCCAGAAGGGCGCTCCCAATTATTCGCCGAGAAAGCGTAAAGACTGAGCGTTCCGATACCCAGAGATGGAGCGGCACGCACAATGCGCCGGACGGCGGCCACGCCCGCGCGATGACCTTCCGAACGCGGCAGGCCGCGCGCAGCAGCCCATCGGCCGTTGCCGTCGAGCAGAATCGCAATGTGAAGTTTCGGGGCCGATTGCGGGAACCTGGCTGCTATTTGTGCGCGCATCAGTTTGTGCCACCCATAGGGGTTCGTTCTGGATTCCTCACCCTTCCCGCGTCGCGCGGATCAGGGCCTCCATGTGATCGAGATATTTTTCAAGCGCCCGACGTCCCGCAGGCATCAGCCGGTATTCCGTCTTCGGAACGCGTCCCGCGAACGATTTCGTGCAGCCGACATAACCGGCATCCTCAAGCTTGCGCGCGTGGACGCTCAGATTGCCGTCCGTGACCTGTAGGAGTTCCTTGAGGTCGCTGAACGCGAGCGATGCGTTCACGGCGAGCGCGCTCACGATCCCGAGCCGAGTTCGCTCGTGAATCACGCGATCGAGATTCGCCGCAGGCATTTCTGCCGGTCGCGCGCCCGGCGCGCCTCGCTTCGTTTTTTCCTCCCGCGCGCCGCGGAAGGCCCCGGACTTAGCCGCCATATTTCCTCGCAATCACGGCGCCAAAAATAACGTGCAAGCCGCCGAACCCGGCAGCCAGGAACGCATCGCTCCAGGCCGATGGGCAGAACAGCGCCACCGTTCCGAGCACCATGAAGCAGAGCCCCATCAGGGGAACGACGCGAATTGAAAAAGCGCCACCCGTAACCACTCCCGTCCCGTACAACAGGAGCCAGACGCCTGCAATTGCGCCGGTGTCCCCGATGCGCGCGATCACCAGCGTCAGCAGCGCGCCCACGAAGAGCGGTGGCGCGAAGCTATAAACAAATCGCCTGCCCGGCCCCGAGAGAAGCGAAGTCCCCGCAGCCCGGGCCTTCGACAGGGTCGTCCAAACGGCGATCGCGATCGCCACAATTGCCTCGACGACCCAGGTCAGCAACCAGGCGGACGATGACGTTTGCCGCGAAGCGATGACTGCCGCGCCGAACGCGGTGATTCCCATGGCCACACCGCCCCAGCCCGGCACCGCGGTGAACGACGCCGCGCGCTCCATGGTTTCGCGGATGAAACGGAGGTTGTCGCGGGCGCGGTCATCGAGCGCCACAGTATCGGCAGGGCGCGGCTGACGGAATTCGGACGGTGCCATACGAACAGGCTAGCACGCCCCGCTTTTTCGTCAAGTACTTTGCGAAACAAAGTGTAGAAACGGATACCCCCGCAGGTTACGGCTATCAGGCGAGCTTCCTTGGATACCGGCCGAGCAGCGCGTTCCAGCGGATGCGGATCAGGTCGCAGAACATCGGCACGCTATCGCGGATCACGTGGACTTTTGTCGCCGGATCGTGAGCCCAGCGGACCGGGACCTCAGCGGTGCGCAGGCCGTGGCGGCGCGCGAGGAACAGTATCTCGGGATCGAAGCCGAACCGCTCGATTCGCTGCTGTTCGAAAATGATCCGGCAGCGGGCGAGCACGAACGCCTTGAAGCCGCACTGCGTGTCGTGGAACGGCAAACCCGTGAACAACCGGACGAAGCCGTTGAAGATGATGCCGGCGATTTCGCGAGAGAGCGCCTGGTGCACGGCGATCAGCGACCGGTCGATCGCGCGCGATCCGATCGCCACGTCGCTGCCGCCCTGGATCGCGGCCAGCAGCTTTCCCAACTCCTCGATCGGAGAAGAAAGATCGGCATCCGTGAAAAGCGCGATGCGCCCTCGCGCCTCGAGCATTCCCTTCCGGACGCTGTAGCCCTTCCCGCGATTCTCGCTGTTCGAAACAACGCGCAGGTTCGCCATGTCGCGCGCCCAGTCCTCGGCGACCCGAGCCGTGCCGTCGGTCGAGCCGTCGTCCACGACGACAATTTCAATTCCGCCGTGGCCCGCCGGCTGGGCGCCAAAGTAGTCGCGAATTCGCGCGAGCGCGCGCCCGAGCCGCTTCTCTTCGTTGTACGCGGGGATAACGATGGAGAGCTCGGGCGCCCCTTCACTCATCGGCCGTTCATCCGCGGTTGATTCCCCCGGTATTTGGCCGCCAGCCATAGCGCCCAACGAGAGGCACGAACCGGCACGCATAGAGCGATTGCTTGGTGGTTCGGCCTTCACGTTTCACAATGCGAAGCAATTCCTGGCGTTCTGGCTGTCCCACGGGAATTACGAGCCGACCGCCCTCAGACAACTGGTCGATGAGCGGCTGCGGAACGGCCGGCGCGGCCGCCGTCACCAGAATCGCGTCGTAGGGCGCAGCTGCGGGCCAGCCCGCGGAGCCATCGCCCTCTTCGACGCGCACGTTTGCATACCCCAGCCGCGCGAGTCGCTCGCGCGCGGAAGCCGCCAGCACCGGCTGCGCTTCCACGGCGATCACCTCGCGAGCAAGCCGCGAAAGTACGGTCGCCTGATAACCACATCCGGCTCCGACTTCCAATACGCGCTCGTGCCCGTTGAGCGAAAGCGCCTCCGCCATCGCCGCCACCATAAATGGCTGCGAAATTGTCTGCCCTTCCCCGATCGGGAGCGGTTCGTCTACGTATGCCTCGGGAAGACGCTCCGCCGGAACGAAGAGGTGTCGCGGAATGGACTCCATCGCATCGAGCACGCGGACGGAGCGGATGCCGCGGTCGCGGACCTGGCGCGCCACCATCTCCCGGCGCGCGGTGTCAAAGTCTTCGCTTGCGCTCGCGATGCGATTGCCGTTGTCGCTCATCGGGATGATGCGCCCTGGGAAGAGAAAATCTCCGAAACACCCCGCGAGAAAGATACACCACAAATGGCGGCGGGTGTGCGCTCGTTACGAACGCGATCGGAGCCCGGCCGGGCCCGGCTTCCGTCGAAATCTCCCGTGACCCCGAATCCAGCCTTCGCTATGATGGTTGTTGCACTTTTGACGGGCAATCCTCGAGGAGAGTCGATGAAAGTATCGATCGCAATCATAGCTACCCTGTGTTTTGTGGCAGGACCCGCGCTCGCTCAAGCGCCCGCGAGCGGGACGCAGCAGAAGCCACCCGCGCAGCACCAGCCGGGTACGCCCGCGCAACCGGCACAGGCTACAAAGCCGGCGCCGTCGTCGCCGTCCGCCGAAAAAGTCGACCCCGCAAAAGATGCGGCGATTCGCCACTTGATGGACATCACGCAAACCGCAAAACTTGGCGATAACATCAGCACATATCTGACGAACCAGGTTCGTGCCATCATGAGCCGCAGCCTCCCAGCCGACCGCTTGCCGAAATTCATGGACACCTTCAGCCAGAAATTTGCCGCGGGCGCGCCTACGGCTGCCGTCACGACCGCGACTGTGGCCATTTACTCGCGCGCTTTCTCGATGGAAGACATCCAGGGACTGATCCAGTTCTACGAGTCCCCGCTGGGCCAGCGCGTCGTCAAGACGCTTCCGCAGGTCGCCGAGGAATCGCAGTCTACCGGGGTGCAGATCGAGCAGAAGGCCGCCATGAGCACCCTCGAATCGATGCAGGACGAGTATCCCGAACTCAAACCGATGCTTCAGCCGCAAGGCCCCGCCCAAGGAACGGCCCCGGGTCCCGGCGCCGCTCCCGCACCGAACCAAGCGCCAGCTCCTGGCGCTGCGCCGGCGCCTGCGCCAGCTCCCGCTCCGCAGTCGCCGCCCACACCGAAGCCACCTTCATCGCCGCAGAATTAAGGCCGAAGCGACAAAACATCGGATTACATAGCGGGAATACGGGCCGAAACAAACTAATTCAGCTACAATTCCGCCCCGATGGCCGCGATCGCCCCAATGGATTGGTCTCCGGTCTGGATATCGCTCGAAACGAGCGTGACGGCAACGCTGCTCACGCTGGCCGTCGGACTCGCCGCCGCAGCCTGGCGCGAGCGGCGCAGGGGCCCCGCCGCAGCGCTTGTTGACGGTATTTTTCTTCTCCCGCTCGTGCTGCCGCCCACCGTGGTCGGCTTTCTCCTCTTGTTGCTTTTCGGACGCAACGGGCCGCTCGGGAAGCTTCTGTTGCAACTCGGCGCCACGGTGGTCTTTTCCTGGCCCGCGACCGTGATCGCGGCAGCGGTTGTCTCGTTTCCGCTGATGTACCTCACGGCCCGCGCGGCCCTCGAGCAGGTTGATTCACGCTTTCTCGAAGCCGCGCGGACGCTGGGCGCCTCGGAATGGCGCGTCTTTCGGGAAATCGCTCTGCCGCTCGCCTGGCCCGGCGTGCTTGCGGGGACGATTCTTTCCTTCGCTCGCGCTCTCGGTGAATTCGGAGCCACTTTGATGCTTGCCGGCAACATCCCGGGGAAAACTGCCACGATCCCCATCGCGATCTACTTCGCCGTCGAAGCCGACGACCTGCATCGCGCCTTCGCATGGTGTTTCATCGACGTCGTGATTTCGCTCGCGTTGCTTGGCGGCCTCTACTATTGGACCCACGCGCAAGGACGCGATCGGTGGGTGCGACGCTGACATGCCGCTTCAAATCCAAGTCGCGAAGAAACTTCCGAATTTTTCGCTGGACGTCTCTTTCAAGGCGGGTGACGAGCCGCTCGCGATTCTCGGTCCTTCCGGCGCCGGCAAGACGATGCTCCTGCGATGCATCGCCGGGCTGGAGCGGCCGGACCGGGGCCTTATCACGCTAAACGACCGAGTCTTGCTGGACACCGGACGGCGCATTCGCATTCCGGCACGCGACCGGCGCGTGGGAATGCTGTTTCAGCACTACGCGCTCTTCCCCAACCGTACCGTCGCGGGAAACATCGCCTTCGGCTTGCATCATTTACCACGTGAGGAACGGACCAGACGGCTGGCTGCCCTGGTGGACCGCACGCACGCGCGCGGACTCGAACAGCGATATCCTCGCGAGCTTTCCGGCGGGGAGCAGCAGCGCGCCGCCCTGGCGCGCGCCCTCTCGATCGAACCGGAGGCTCTGTTGCTCGACGAGCCGCTCTCCGCGCTCGACACGCACCTGCGAAGCCAGATCGAGGCGCAGCTTCTGGAGACATTCGCGGCCTATCGCCGGCCGGTGCTGATCGTCACGCACAACATCGAGGAAGCCTACCGTCTCGGCCAGCAGTTGCTGGTGCTTTCGGCTGGGCGCGTCGCCGCGTTCGGCGCGAAGGACGAGATTTTTCGGCGCCCGCCGAGCCTCGAAGTCGCGCGGCTCACGGGCTGCAAGAATTTTTCGCGTGCCAGAAGGACTTCCGAAAACACGATCGAAGCGCTCGATTGGGGTTGCCGCCTGCGTGTCGCGCATTTGCTTCCGCAACCGCCCGCGCATGTCGGGATTCGCGCGCACCACATCGATTTCGCGGAATCTTCAAGCGCCGGCGCTTCAAACGAGAATATCTTCCCCTGCTGGCTGGCGCGCTCTTCCGAAACGCCCTTCCGGATCACGCTGTATCTGAATCTCCATCGGCCGCCCGGAGCCTCCGGCGAATACCATCTACAGGCCGAGGTTTTCAAGGAGAAATGGGAGCGATTCCGCGACCGCCCGTTCCCCTGGCACGTGCGGCTTTCGCCCGACTCGCTGTTTCTGTTGCCCGAGTAGTTGTGTGGGGCGCTACTTGAAGTGCTTCACGAACTTGATGTCGAGGCCGTACGTCCCGTTGATGTCCCGCAGGAAAATCACCGAAAGCGAGCGCCTGAG
>Ga0187864_10004541_pt1 | contig 10817 bp, 12 predicted proteins | sample June2016WEW_11_4_FD_132985 | JGI IMG/M metagenome (GOLD analysis project Ga0187864, IMG submission 132985) | Peatland microbial communities from SPRUCE experiment site at the Marcell Experimental Forest, Minnesota, USA - June2016WEW_11_40 | ecosystem: Environmental > Terrestrial > Soil >... | reverse complement strand
GGAGAGGCGCTGGCGGATGCGCAGGAGCAGGCGGCGGGCAAGGAAGCGGTTCTCAAAGCTCTGGGCGCGGCGGCAACCCGTATGCGGGGCAAGCTGGGCGAGTCGCTCGTCTCGGTGCGGAAATACGACACGCCGCTAGAGGAGGCGACCACGCCATCCCTGGAGGCGCTGAAGGCCTACAGTCTGGCACGAAAGTTGAACCTTGCGAAAGGATTCACAGCCGCGCTGCCCTTCTATCAACGGGCGACAGACCTGGATCCGGGTTTTGCATCGGCCTACGGCTGGATGTCGGATCTCTACAACGGCCTCGTCCAAGGGGGGCAGGCGGCCGAGTGTGCAAGCAAGGCTTACGCGCTGCGGGAGAAGGTAAGCGAACGGGAGCGGTTCAACATCGAGGGAAGATACTATCTGTTTGGGACGGGAGAACTGGAGAAGGCGGCGACGACTTTCGAGCTGTACCAGCAGACCTACCCAAGAGACTACGAGCCTTACAGAAACCTGGGACTCGTTCTCTGCCGCCTGGGAGACTGGGAAAAGGCACTGGAGGAAGCTCGAGAGGCGCTGCGCCTAGAGCCAAGTATGGCGGTCAACTATGTCGAACTCGGCCGCGCCTACAGGGCTCTCAGCCGGCTGGATGAAGCCGAGGCGGTGGACAAGCAGATGCGGGAGCGCAAGCTGGAGCACGAGGGCCAGTTCCGCACCAGCTATTGGTTGGCGTTTCTGAAGGGCGATGCGGCGCAGATGGCGCGGACAGTTTCAGCCGCCGCGGGAAAGCCGGGCGCGGAAGAACCGTTGCTGGCCATTCAAGCGGACGCCGAAGGTTGGTACGGCAAGCTGAAGAACGCTCACGAACTGACCGGGCGGGCGATGGATTCAGCGCTGCATCACAACGCGAAGGAGGCGGCCGCGGCATATCAGGCAGAGGCGGCGCTGCGCGAGGTGGAATCGGGCTACCGGGAGCAGGCGCGCGCCGAGGCCGAGGCGTCGGTGAAGCTGGCCAAAGACCGCGATGTATGGGTGATCGCGGCGCTGGCCCTGGCGCGGGCAGGCGATACGGCAGGGGCGGAGAAACTGGCCGCCGAACTCGACAAGACCTTCCCGCTGGATACGCTGGTCCAGAGGTATTGGCTGCCCACGATCCGGGCGGGAGTCGCCCTGCAAAGCAAAGACCCGGACCGGGCCATCGAATTATTGAAGGTGGTGAGCCCGGTCGAGCTTGGCGGACAACCAATGCTCGGCACATACATGAGCCCCGCTTATGTGCGCGGAGAGGCCTATCTCATGCTGCACGACGGCAACCGGGCGGCAGTGGAATTTCAGAAGTTCATCGACCATCGAGGACTGGTGGCGACCTTCTCCTGGGGCGCGCTGGCCCGGCTGGGACTGGCGCGCGCTTACGCCCTGCAGGGCGACACGGCCAAAGCCCGAGCCGCGTATCGGGATTTCCTCACCCTCTGGAAAGACGCCGACGCCGGCATACCGATCCTGAAGGAAGCCAGGGCGGAGTACGCGAAGCTTCAGTAACCGTCAGAACCCGAGCCCCGCGTGGTTCTCAGCCGAATAGATGTTGGAAAGCATTGATCGGCCCTGGCAGCGGGGCTAACTCTCGATAAGTCGGCCACTCCATCTCGGAAGGAATGGATAGTGAGAGAAAAGTGGGCATCTCGTCCATTGGGCTGGGGACCGGGCACCACGCCGAGCCACTGTACGAGGGCTTATCGTACATTGGCCCAAGCATCCCAAGGTCCCATCGTAGTACAAGCCCATGGGATGCTCCCCGCAATAGCTGGTAGAGCCAGCAGAAGTTCACCCTTGCAGCTCTCTTGGACATTTCTTGAAGGTGCCCGAGTCGGGTACCCGACCCTGCTGTCTCGACTGGACGTAGCCCAACGACCGGCGCGGGCGTACAATCCGTACTGGCGGCGTGCATGACGGAATTCACCTTTCCTTGCGTTTCGGTGTCCAGTTCGGGCGGTGAATACTTCCAGGTCTGTTTTGGGGCCGACGAGGACAGCGAAGAGGCGTACCTTTTGATCCAGCGACAATTCGAAGATTACGATGGTGGATACTTTTACGTCGAAAGCTCGCAAGAATCTCTGTGCGGGCATTTTAAGATCAGACGGGCAGAGCTCAGCAGAGAGTTGTTACGACTGGAAATCGTGCGCCGACCGCCGGAGACGGTCCAAATCAGGTTCCGCGCCGATGATGCCCACTACAAACAGTTGAAGCAGATCCTACGCATCATGATCCCACCCGAAGGGTTCAACGTCGTGCCGTAACGATTCGGGGTCTACTTAAAGCACACACTGGATTTGCCACTCGGCACTGGCCGTGCGTTGGGGCGTGTTACCAGAATCAGGTGACTGTCCGTCTCACTTTCAGAATGCCCGGTCGGATCCATGGGTATTCGGAGAATGGCTCCCACATCAAGCGCGGTGCGTGGACAGCGTTAAGAGTGAATATCGGTAGCTAGCCGCAGTCGCGTTTGTTAGCCTGCGAGGGGGCTAAGTTTCATCTCCCAGAAGCCGCTTCGGGCCGGTCTCGGGCCACTTTCCGAGATGGCGGTTTATCACTCCCGAATCGCGTTGGCAGCCCAGTCTGGCCAGTGTTGGTAGGCGCTTGGCGCCCAGGCGGGAGCTACTTTGGGACATTCCGGATGGACGAACCGGACGAACCGGACATGATTGCACAACCAAAACTGTGATAGGCTCCATGCAAACGATGAGACTATGGTCCTTGCACCCATCGCTACTCGACCGTATGGGGCTACTCGCCCTCTGGCGGGAAGGTCTGCTCGCCCAGAAAGTGCTTCTCGGGAAGACGACTGGCTACCGGTTTCACCCTCAACTAAAGCGATTTCAAGAAAGCCAGAATCCTGTTGCTGCGATCAGCACATATCTGTGGGCCGTTGTTGATGAGGCCCGAGTGCGAGGCTACACCTTCGACGCTTCAAAGATCGCAATGAGGAGGCGGGTGATTCTAATTACGATCACCCGGGGTCAACTTGAATTTGAGCGCGAGCACCTGAGGAAGAAGCTCCGATTGCGCGATCAAAGAAGGGCCAGCGTGCTGAGCGCAGCCAGGCTCAGACCTCACCCTATGTTACGGGTTGTCGCTGGGGACATCGAGCCCTGGGAAGCTGGGTAACGCAGTTTCCGGAAAGACGGTTTCACGGCCAGTGGCGGGACCGCGTGCGGGCCAATCCTGAACGATGGCCTACAAGCCGGGAGTGATCTGCGAAGGGGTGGGCCAACTTCCGGTTTGCCGACGATCTGCTCGGAATCCGGCCGCGCGGATAGGTTGCCGACCACTTTCCGTTAACCATCCGCCCAAAGCAGGCGACGCGACCTCCCCCACTACGATGGAGCAACGACTCCTGTCTCTTCCGAGCGACGCGTTACGGGTTACCGATTCACCCGCGCCTGCCAGTTCACCACTACGTTCAACCGGTTGAGGGTGTACGGCCCAACCAGACCTGAGAGCAGAAAACGCTGGCCGTCGGCCGTCACGTCCCACGCGCGAGCAGTGGCGGAAGCGAAGCCCCCTAATGGGAACACCTGCACGGGGGCCGCCGCTTCGATTTCGCGGTTCCCGGTCCGAAGGCGTGCCGACATCAACGCTGAAGGGTTCCTGAAAAAGTGGTAGAAGATCTCCTTCCCGTCGCTCCGCCAGCGCGGCCATCCCCCATAGCCGGCCGAGATCTGCACCTTGGCGCCGAGAACAGGGGACGGAACGGAAAACGCCCGCGCGTAAACTTCAATGCTGCCCGATTCTTGCGACTCGTACGCAATCCACTTTCCGTCGGGGGAGAAGACCGCCAGTGTCTGCAGGAACGGCGCCTGCAACAGCGGGACCGGCTTGCGGCCGCCCTCCAGAGGCAACAGCCAGACCTCAAATGACTTTTGCGGGACCTTGTGCTGATAGAGCAGGTATTTGCCATCCCGGCTCCAGTCGTCCGGATAGTTTTCGCCCGGCCCTTCGGTAAGCTGTTCCTCCTGGCCACTCCCGTCGACGTTCTTGCGGTAGATTTGAAAGCTCCCGTTGCGGCTCGAAGCGAAAGCGAGTTGCCGGCCATCCGGAGACCAGACGGGCGAATCCACGGGAGCGGAATCAAAGGTGAGCCGGGTCATGACGTTCCGGCCGAATTCGTAGATCCAGATGTCGCTGATGTTGTCGGCGTCGGCGCGGCAGAGCGCCACCCGCTTGCCGTCCGGGGAGAGCGCCAGGGCGTCGTACCGGCCGCCCGGTTCCACCTTCTCCAGTATTTTGCCTTCCCGGGTGACCCAGCCCAAGGCCGAGTCAATGGTGCCGGTGTGGTAGATCAGGATCCCCGCGTCCGACGCCCAGAACGCCGCCTCGTCGAACCGGTCAACCATCACCTTGTCCGCGATCGGGACCGGCTCGCCGATCAGCCGCGGGCCGCGGGGGTCGAAACTCTGCGCCATGAGGGTCTGCTGCCGCAGCCATAACAACCACCCGGGGTGGCTGTCCGCAGGCGCCGTATAGATTCCCTTATAACTCGCCGCCAGCAGGCGCCGGCGTTCCCGCGGATGGTCCAGCGAGCCGACATAGATCCCATTTGTGTTCGGGTTCGAGCCCTTGATCAGGTACAGAAAATGCCTTCCGTCCGGCAGAAACTGCGGACACATGTGCTTGATCTCGTTGCGCGCCGTGTCGGTTTCGGTCACCTTCACCGGCTCCCCTCCCGAAGCCGGGATGCGCAGCAGGTTTCGTTCGCCCGATGTGAAGAGAAGCACGCCTTCCCGGCTCCATGAACCACCGGTTGCCCGCACCGCATCGCACAGCATCAACGGAGGTCCGCCGGCAATTTCGATCCGCTTCAACTTCCGATTGGCGAAGAACGCTAGTGACTTGCTATCCGGCGACCAGAACGGAGAATCTCCGCCTTCGGTCCCCGCCAGCGAGCGGGCCACGGGTGAATCCAGCGGACGCAACCACAGGGTGGCGGGCGTGTTGGCCGGCTGCGCGCGGAAGACGATCCACCGGCCGTCCGGCGATATTGCCGTGGCGGAGTCTGGATTCGCGAACCCGCCGTCTTGGGGCGGACCGATCTCGAACTCCACCGCTCGCGTTGGCGGCGCCGGACGAGAGCGCCAGAGAAACGCGAACGCCGCCGCGAGAAGAATGCAGAACCCGGCCACGGCCGGCCAATAACTGCGCCGGCTTCGCGCCTGCAGCGTTGTCCCGGCGGGCGCAGCCGCGATCCGCTCCATCTCCGCTCTCAAATCGCGCGCGCTCTGCCAGCGATCGTCTGGATCTTTCACCAGGCAGCGATGCAGCAGCCATTCCAACTCAGGCGGCGCTGCCGATGGGAGAGAGGGCGCCGGCCGGTCCAGGATCGCCGCCATCACGCTCGCCGGTGAATCGCCAGTGAATGCCCGCTCGCCGGCCAGCAACTCGTACAGCACCAGGCCGAAAGAGAAGATGTCGCTGCGCGCATCCGCGTCCTTCCCCTGGACCTGCTCTGGCGACATGTACTGAAAAGTGCCCATCACCATGCCCGGTTGCGAGACTTCCGCGACGCCTGCCTCTCCTGCTGGGGTGCCCTTTGGGCCGGGTGGCTCCATCTTTGCCAGGCCGAAGTCGAGCACCTTCACACCCGACTTCGTGAGCATGATGTTCGCGGGCTTCAGATCGCGATGCACGATCCCTTTGCGATGCGCCGCATCCAGCGCGCCCGCGATCTGAATAGCCAGCGGCAGTGCCTCCTTCCATGCCAGGGGGGCCTTGGCGAGTCTCTGCGCCAGTGTTTCGCCCTCTGCCAGTTCCATCACGATCGCCGGCTGGCCGGCAAATTCCTCGACTCCGTGAATGGTGCAGATATTGGGATGATTCAAAGCAGAGGCCGCCCGTGCTTCCCGCCGGAAGCGATCAAGCAATTCTTGCGGCGCTTCCGACGCGGGGACAGGCAGAAACTTGAGCGCCACCTGGCGGCCCAGTTTCAGATCTTCGGCGCGGTATACCACGCCCATGCCGCCGGAGCCCACCTTCCCGATCAAGCGAAAGTGGGAGAAGGTTTGGCCGCTGAGATCGTTGGGATCCCGCGTGGCGGCCGGCGCAGGAGCTGCCGGCGCCTCATCCGGCAGGACCTCGTCCGCCTCCACGGCGCCGATGAAGCGGTAACCCCGGCGCGCCAGGGTCTCGATGTAGCGGGGATTGCCCGCCGCATCGCCCAATGCGTCGCGCAGCCTCTGGATCGCCACGTTGATGCTGCGATCGAATTCCACGACGGTGTCGTTCGGCCAGAGAACCTTGCGGATTTCCTCGCGCAGCACCACTTCGCCCGGATGGTTCAGCAGCGTGAGAAGGATCCGGAAGGGCTGATCGTGCAGTCGGACCTTGGTGCCATGCTTTCGCAGTTCACCCGCGCGGACGTCGAGTTCGAAAGGCGGGAACCGGATAATGCGAGTCGGCGGAATGGTCCGCCCGCCAGCCATACTTGCCTCCTTGGCGCTCCGACGACGCGGAAGCGTTTCGCAGTGTAACACAGCCTCCATTGTTTCAGCCAGATACCCCGTAATATCCGTTTAATACGGGTTTAACTTCCAGGCGCATTGAGCCAGCGGGCCGGAAGCCCCAGACTTCTTCCCACGCGCATCGCGTGCAGCAGAACCGAAAAGGGGGAGGGGACATCCGTGGCACATGCGGCAGCCAAGCTCTTGGCTTCGGGATTCCTGATGATTTCCGCTGTAAGTGCTGGGAAACCGGATTGGACGCTGGGTGAGTCGGGCGCGCCGGCGGGAACGCAGGCTGGCTCGGTTTACAGGCTTTCCACCGCGAAGTACTCCGTCCTGATGGAAGTAAGTTTTCCGCCGCCTTACGAGGGGAAGCGGCTGATGGTGTATCGATCCGCCTCTCCCGAAAAGGGGGATTGTCTTTCCGCCGAGATTGGCACTTCCGGGTGTATCGAGAGCTTCGTCGGGGCGGTGGCAACTGTCAGATTTACAGTAACCAGAATCGGTGGCCACAAGTCCGCAACCGCATCCATCCGCGAAGTGGTCACTGTTGTGGATCAGAGTCCGGGGTTGCCGGCGCGGGCTCCTTTCACCATGACTGTCAAACTTGTCAACGGCGTCGGCAGTGATTTGCAGGTCTTCGGCTACGATGAAAGTCCTCTGCCGCCGGATAAACGACCGGCAGAGCGGGCGGTGGCCAGAGCTGCCTGGCGGCGCTACCGCCAGGAACTCTGTTTGGATCAGGACCGGCAGCCATTTGCCATAGTCTGGTGGCACCACACCACAACAGGAATTCGTATCCTGCGCGTGGATACAAACGCCCCCGCCGCGATGAGCGGCAATCCAGACTTGTTTCAGTAGCATTTCGACACACCACGCTCCGGTCAGGCTGGACACCACTAATAGAAGCGGTGGCTCGCGCTCTACGGTCCCAAACTGCTTTTCGAGCTTGGCGATCCGTCTGGCACGGTTGTACATCACCAAGCCCTCCGCCCCAGTGCTTCCCTCATCATTTGGCGGTGAAGTTCAAACCCGTGTCCGCGCTCCGGTGGCCGATAGTCTCCCCTCTCTTTCCGGCGGCGCTCGGCCGCGTCAAGCCGCGCCATCAGCCACCGGTCGTGTTCGGTTTCCACCGCGGGTCCGAACCGGTCCTCAAGCCTGCGCAGTCGCCTTTCAAGGACCTTCATCCCCGTCCGCCTCGGTTTGTTTCTTCCGCGGCGCGCTCCAATGCCGCCACGCGTGTCTCGATATCCAGATCCAACGCTTCACGCGCGAGACCAAAAGTGCCCAACGCGGCGCGTATGCGACCGGACGCGGGCGTGGCGGAATCCACCATCAGCTTCAAGAGAACCGAAGCTGCAGCGGGGGTATTCTGCTGGACGCGGGCGTAGGCCCTGCTCCACGACTTCCCAGCGAACTCGACGGTACTCCTCAATGAACTCCGGCATCCGCAGCCAGCGTTTGAGGGTCTTGAGAATCTGGCCAGGACGTTATCCGTTAGCGAGCGAACGGTCCGGGACTGGCTTTCTCGCATCGATAAAGACTCGAAGGAAGCGCGGGACAAGCGAATCTTTGAACTTTGGCTGGCCTGCTACACCCAGGACGACATCGCAGAACGAGAAGGCGTGTCGCAAATGGAGGTCAGTAGGACTTTAAACGAAATGGCAGAGTTGCCAGAAAGTTTGAAACCCGCTGCTTCTCACTTGACCGATTTCGACCCTCCGATCTACAACGTCTGGAAGCAGCAGGAGAAGACAGCCGGAGCTGGTCATTTCGGAAACTCGGAGGTACGCTGGCTTGATAATCTGCTCTACCTGTATACCGAGCCGTTCCAGGTAGTTGTGGACCCGTTCGCCGGTGGGGGTTCCACGATTGAGATCTGCAAAAAACGCTTTCGGCGGTACTGGGTTCGGGAGTACCGGCATGGAGCAACAGATCGGCGCAGAGTTCGCGGCGTTGGATAAGCGCGTCACCGTCTTCTACCTGGGCGACCATGACCCCAGCGGCCACGTTATCGAGAAGGATATCCACGAGCGGGTGGAGACGGCGAGCGGCCGGCACTTCTACATGGAGCGGCTGGCGATTCACCAGGCCGACATCGAGCTCTACAACCTGCCACCCCAACGGATCAAGCCCAGCGACAGCCGGGCGGCCGGCTTTTAGCGGCGGTTCGGTCCCGATGCGGCGACGGTGGAGCTGGACGCGCTGCCTGCCGCCGAGCTGCGGCGGCGGGTGGGAGACGGCCATCAAGGGGCTGATCGATTTCGAGATATGGAACAGGCAGGTGGCCGTGCAGGAGGTGGAGTTCGACTGCATCGCTGACTTTGCGGCGAGGATCAAGGGCTTACCGCAATTGCAAGGGCGGCCATGACGGCGGAATCTATCGCGGGGGCGCTAGAGACTCGCCCAGCCCGGCACAGACCGGGCAGGCGACAGGGGACGACGGGACACCGACAGACTAAGAGAATGGAGGTTTAAAATACCATGACCAGTATACCAGCAGGTCACCGTGTCCCGATGATTCGTAGCGACTCAGGAGGCTGTTCATCCATGGCGTCCTCGCCTTTCGACGATCTCGAAAGCTGGATCGTTGCACACTCCAAGGGCGACACATCCAAGACGTTCATCCAACCGACCCATGATGAAGATTTGCTTGTCGGTTGCGGCGATTCAAAGTTCTACGTCCGGGGCTTCGACAACCAGAAACAGTCTGATTCTCAGTGGGTGGATCTCAGCACCTTTCCCACTATGCCGCTCGAACGACGCCAGCAGGTTCTGGAGACGATCCTCAAATCAGGCCGCGACGCCTCCGCCGGCCCTCTCACGGCGCTAGACTTCGGACGTTATTTCTTCGACGATTCGACGACGCAGACAGAACCGGATCAGCAGTTATTCACCGGCTTGTCGCTCGTTGCCGGCGGGAGATCGCAGACATCGAGACAAAGATCCGGGCCGGGCATCCGGATCTGGAGGGGCTCTGCCTGGCTCTGGCAGACTGGTCAGCGGAGTTGCGGCTGTTGCAACGACGCTGAGGTTGGCCACTGTTGCGCCACGCTTGGCCCACGTTCGCTCCTGGGGCGACGGCTTGGTGTGTGGGCCAAGGTTGTCGTGTCTTGGGCGGGGTGGGCAGGAATCGCGGCCAGAAGCAGAGAAGCCCGCCGCGGCAATTGCCGGGCGGGCCAGAAGGGAGGGTTCGGTGTTAGGCGTTGATTCGGTAGGTGCGCTCGCCCTTGTCGGACTTGAAGGATTCGACGGTGTACCCGGCCTTTTTCATGGCGCCGGCCATAAATCCGCGGACGGTATGTTTCTGCCAGCCCATCTTGTCCATGATCTCGGAAAGGCTGGCACCGTTCTTCCGCTGGAGCATGGCGACTACCTGAGCGGTCTTGCTGCCCTCGCGCGGGCCAGCCGCTTCCTGTGCCTTGGCGGACTTCTTGACTTTCGGAGCATTCTTGGCGGAGCGGACCCGCTTGGTTGGCTTACACTTTGCGGGCGAGCCCTTTGGCGCATGTGCACCAGCTTTGCGCTTCTTGTCGGCTTTCGGCTTCGCGGACTCAGCCTGGGGTTTGGCAGGCTCGCCCAGGCCCTGGATGCGTTCCCAAATGCGATTGGCGGCGGCCTTTGGGCTTTTGAACCCTTTTACCGGCTCAACGCCCGGCAGGCTGTTCCAGATAGCCACCAAACGCTCGGCCGGCCAGGCGGCGACCAGTTCCGCCAGATCCTTCTGGCTGGCGAAGCTATCGAAAGGGGTGGCGGTGGCAGCGGCGGCTTCCTCTGCGGAGCCAAACGCTGTGATGTTGTTCTGTTCATCGATGGTGAAAGTCGTCATAATCGTTCTCCTTGGTGCCACGCTCTGCGCGGTCATGACATGGATCACTCTGAAGTGCTTGAAAAGCAAGGCAATTGTGCGGTAAATCGGCGATGGCGAAGGGCTGGCGATGGCGGCCCCGGCGAGTAGAAAAGTCATGATCATCCAGGGCGAAATGCTGATCAAGACCCATGGGGCCAGGTCACGATTAAGCGATATCCCGGCATTGACGTTGGTTTTGTAGGGTTAGGGCGACGGCCCGGGGGGTGGCAAGAATGACAGGAAATGTCTCGTTCAGCCATCGATACAGCGTCCTGGGTGCGACTTTGACGACGCGGGCGGCGTCTTCCACGCTTCGGTTCGTCAGTAGCGCAAGGATCGCTTCTTCTTGCTTTGGCTTCAATTTTGTGAGAAAGGCAAACGATAGCGATGGAGAACGACAAACTTTACAACCATCACTACGCCGATGTCGGGGATTCGCAAATGGAAGTATGGGAGATCGATGGTCACTATTTCTGGAGCTTAAAGGATTC